>Ga0080064_1003287_pt1 | contig 23932 bp, 16 predicted proteins | sample Subgrocontami54m_FD_69260 | JGI IMG/M metagenome (GOLD analysis project Ga0080064, IMG submission 69260) | Subsurface groundwater microbial communities from S. Glens Falls, New York, USA - GMW46 contaminated, 5.4 m (SPADES assembly) (version 2) ...
CCCAAAAATTCCTTGCCTGTCTCGCCCCCTTCTCTGCCCAAAAGGAGATCGCCCCCGACGACAACCTGGAAATCGACCTGGGGCTTGATTCGCTGGCCCGCGTCGAACTCATTGTCAGCCTCGAAAAGTCCTTCGGGATCAGCCTGCCCGACACCTTCGGCTCCGAACTCTTTACTGTCAGAGATGCAGTGCTGCGTCTCGACGCGCTCTTGTCGTCAGGCCAGGTGATATCCGCAGGGCAGGTAAGGATGTCCTGGGGAGATATCCTTCGACGGGAGCCGGACGAGGAGATGCAGGCAAAGCTTGCGTTCAGTGCCGGTCTGACCGCCATGGCCTTTCGGTATCTGCTCAAAGGTCTTCTGAAGCTGACCTTTTTCGCCTACAACCGCCTCTCCGTCCATGGTCTGGAAAACCTTCCCGACAACGGGCCTTTTGTTCTGGCGCCAAACCACCTGAGCCTGATCGACGGCCCCGTAATTGTGGCCGCCCTGCCCTGGCGTGTCGCCTCCCGTACCTTCAGCTTGGGGACGACCGATTATTTCGGGGGGTCTTTCATGTCCGGCATCGCGAAACTAATTCAGGTAATCCCCGTGGACATGGAAGCCAGGCTCCAGGGCGCCCTACAGTTGTCCGCACAGGTGCTGCAAAAAGGCAACATCCTCTGCGTCTTTCCCGAGGGTGGCCGGTCGCGTGATGGTAAGATCAAGGAATTCAAGAAAGGCGTAGGCATCATTGCGCGGGAGCTGAACATCCCTCTTGTGCCCGTAGCGATCAAAGGCGCCTATGAGGCCTTCGCCATCGGCTACAACTTCCCGCGGCCCGCAAAGATTACGGTCACAATTGGCAAGCCCTTCCTGCCGGGCAACCTGGATTACGAAGGTATAGCCAAAAAACTCCAACAGGAAGTGGCGAAGCTACTGTGATTACTCAGCCGCCGCTTTCATATTTGCAAACGCCAACCGCACCTACTAACTAACGATCTCAACAGAAGAAAATATTAAGGATCATCTTTCGAGCCGGTATGCCCGTGACCAGAACCAGGGATCGGACGTCCCTTTGGGTGATATGGTGCGGATAACCGACAGCTATAATTCGAGATAATAAATGCTATTATGTCCCCGGAATACAATGCGGCAGGCAGACTCCTGTGAAAAAGCGTTCCAACATCAGTTGGGGATCACGGCCGGTGGAACGCAAGGCGAGGTCCATGTCAGCAAGACTCTCCAGATGGTTGACAAGCTCCTCATAGGGGAAAAGGGCGGCAGATTTTAGAATGCGGTAGATGACATAGGGGTGCTGTCCGGCCAGGCTGCCCGGTCCTTCCTTCTCCTTGCCGCCCCAGGCCTTGATGGTGGGGTAAACACTCGCCTGAAAGCGGCTGAAATCCATATTCGCGTTGTATGACTTCAACTTCCCCGACTTTAAAAGCAGCTTGGCATAAAGGAGCAGGCGAATCTCCCTGGTAAGCATCTTCATGATGACCAGATGGTGCACGCCCTGGGTGAGGAGATCCTTAAGAACAAGCAGCGACCTGGGCAACCGCTTCTCCACCAGGGCCGCCGTCAGTTCAAAGATCGAATCTTCTTTAGTTTTTCCAACAACCGCCGCCACATCCGCCGCGTCGATCGTCGTTGCCGCGCCGGTGTAAACCGCAAGCATTTCGAGGGCTAACATGGAGTCCCGGAGGGCAAAACCCGTCTTGCCACCGACAGCCTCCCAGGCCGCAGCGGTCATTTTTTTCCCTTTTTGCGCCAGAAATTCCTGCGCCACCTCCAGAAGCAGGACCTTTTGCTTGGCTTCATTCTTGGCTGGGGTGAAGTAGAGCACCTTGCCCAAGGCTGCTATCTGTTTAAAAAGCTGTTTTCTTTTGTCCACGGCCGCCGCCGTTAATATGAGGTGGTTACCTTCCGGCAACCCTCCGGCGAGGACCTTACTCAGCCCTTCAAGATCATCGCCGACGGACTTTGCCTCCAATCCCTCGGCCACACAGAATTCAAGCATCTGCGGCAGCCATTTTTCCCGATCATCGCCGCCATCGTCCTCCACCGCCTTACGCCACTCCTCAGAGGAAATCCTTTTCCACCCATCATCGCGCAAGTCGGCGAGTTGCCAGCCGGTAAGCTTGAGAAACTGGAGAAAATCACCCACCGCCTGCCGTGGGTTGTTTTCTCCCCGTTCACGGATGCGCTGGATCAAAGCAGGCAAGTTCTTTTTGGATTGGAAAAGGGTGGTATTACGGACGACAACAATCTTGCGGCCCGGCAGTAGAGGCACACTAAGGAGAGACAGGCAGAGGGCATCCATATTTTCCTGCCCGCCTTCTATGTAAAAAAGATTAAGTTCCCGATCCGCGGGAGGCAGAATAAGGTCAATGATCTTTTTCAGGGCATCCTGAACGAGATATTCCTCTTCCCCGTAAAGCAGATAGCAGGGAGCGACTTTGCCCTGCTGGAGAGCGTTTAAGGTATTCGACAGGGTTTCGGCACTATCGCCCGGTTGATTTTCCATCAGTTGCGCACATGTTTTCCCGCAATGTCAGACGATAACGTATTTTTTAATATAAGTTACAACCTCTTCGGGATCGTCGATAATGGTAAGAATCGCCATATCGCTCGCCGATATTTTGCTGTCCCGCAGCATCGTTTCCTTAATCCAACTGACCAAGCCACCCCAGAATTCACTGCCCATCAGGATAACGGGAAAGCTTTTAATGCGTTTGGTCTGGATCAGGGTAAGCGCCTCAAACAGTTCATCCATAGTCCCGAAACCGCCCGGCATGACGATATAGGCCATGGAACACTTGACAAACATGACCTTGCGCACAAAGAAATATCTGTAATCAATGCTGACGTTGGCATAGGCATTAGGCTTCTGCTCAAAAGGGAGCTGAATATTCAAGCCCACGGATTTACCGCCGGCCTCCGCAGCGCCCCGGTTGCCGGCCTCCATGATGCCTGGCCCGCCGCCGGTAATGACGGTGAATCCCTCCTCGGCAAGCCGATGGGCTACATATTCCGCCTTCTTATAATAAGGGTCATCCGGTTTAACCCGGGCCGAACCAAAAATAGAAACGGCGCTGCCCAGTTCGGAAAGGGAATCGATTCCTTCCACGAACTCAGCCATAATGCGAAAGATGCGCCACGACTCTTTAATGGATAGCGCATCTATCAAATATTGTTTTTCGCCCAAAATCATCACCTCGCTGATACACTCCCGGAAACGACAACATCAGTCCGGGGAAGCGATTAAAATGTTCTTCTTCTCTGCACCTTGGCGAGTCTGCGCCGCGCCTCAATCGCTTTGCGCTTTTTCTTCACCGAGGGTTTTTCATAAGCCCGGCGCACCTTCAGTTCCTTGAAGATGCCACTCTTCGACAGTTTATTTTTTAAGATTTTCAAGGCTTTTTCGACGTCATTATCAAATACTTTTACTTCCAAATGAATTCCTCCTTTCTTATTTTCATATCATCTCATTACAGGATTCAAGGCGCAAAAAAAGGGCAGCACGACCGCTTTACCCTGAAAACGAGCCGTATCCTACCCTTGCTGTGGCAAATATGTTAAATCACGCTCCTAACTTGGCGATAACTCGCTCCAAAACTCCCAGAAAGAGTTTATTTTCTCTTTTACTTCCAACTGTTACCCGCATGCAGTTTTTCAGATGGCCGACGGCAGGGAAGTTTTTAATCATGATGCCCTGGGTACATAGCGCTGCATATACTTGGTTCGTATTAAAAAGGCAACTAAAAAATATAAAATTAGCATCGGAAGGGTATGGCCGGATGCCGGGTATTTGCTCCATGGCTTGAAATAGTTGTTCTCTTTCCTTCACAATCTCCGCCGCCTGCAATAAAAATGTATCTTCGTGGTCCAGGTAAAAACCGGCGGCCGTTTGGGACAATGAATTGATATTGTAGGGGAGCCTTACCTTGTTCAGCTCATGCACCAAAGAGGCAGCGCCAATCAGAAAACCGATGCGTAGCGCCGCTAAACCTATCTTCGACAGGGTTTTCAGGATAACCAGATTCTCATGCCTGCTGAGCAGGGGTAAAAAACTACGCCCGGAAAAGTTGCCATAGGCCTCATCCACCACAACCAACCCCGGCGCTTTCGCCAGCAATGTTTCCATCTTTTCCTGGGAAAAACAGTTACCCGTCGGGTTATTGGGATAACTCAGAAAGACCAGGGCGGGCTGATGTGTTTCCAACAGCTCCAGCATGGTTGTTAAGTCAAGGTCAAATCCCTCATCGAGCGGAGCTTCCAAAACTTTATGCCCGCTGTTTAAAGCACTTATGCGGTACATGACAAAGGTGGGGACCGGCGTCAGGATACAGGAAGCCGTCAGGGCGGTGCAAAGTATCTGAATCAGCTCATCAGAACCGTTACCGACCATGATCATGTCTGGGGAAATGCCGTATTTTTTGGCAAAACCGTCAAGCAGCGCCGGAGAGCCGGGGGCGGGATAACGATTTAACGCAAGGCGGCCAAGGGCCGCCATGAATTCGGTACGTAACTGCTCGGGGAGGGGAAAGGGGTTTTCATTGGCATCCAGCCTGATCGGCGCGATGGACGGACCGGCGGCATAGGCTTGCTGGCCCCGGACCTCGCTCTTGATCAATTCCAACAGATGCGTCTGCAATTTGGGCTGCCCTTTTCTTTAGTTGATGCCGCTATCCACTTCCGCTTCTTCCGCCAGAAATTCATTATATTCGCTTAACGACATAAGATCATCCAACTCTTCGAGATATTCCATCTCCACAACGATCATCCACCCTGTTTCATGGGGATCACTATTGACAACGCCAACATCATCCACAAGGTCTTCATTGACACTCACCACCTCGCCGCTTACGGGACTGATCAAATCAGTAACCCCCTTGGCAATGGTCTCGATAGTGCCAAAAGGTTCATCCCTTTCCAGGTATGTCTCAACCTCCGGCAATTCTATGGAAAGAGCCTCCCCCAACTTGTCCTGGGCAGCATCGGTGATGCCGATAGTGGCAATGTGACCATCGACGTTTACCCAAACGTGTTCGCGACTGTACAATAGATCATCAAGAAATATTTTCATAGCTTCAACTTCCCGTATTTTATAATATTTTACTATTTCTCATAATATGGTCAATTCTTTTGGCGCCTTAGTTAAAATCTCGCAATCCCTCTCCCGCACCAATACGGTATCCTCAATCCTGATCCCCCATTGGCCGGGCAGGTAAACGCCCGGTTCGATATTTACCACCATCCCCGCTTCCAGCAGCATCTGCGTCGCAGCGGCTAACCGGGGCGGCTCATGCACATCCAGACCTACACCATGACCAGTTGTGTGAACAAAAAACCTTCCCAGCCCGGCTGCCTCAATGCAGTCCCTGGCAATCCTGTCGATCTCGGCGCAAGACACTCCCGCTTGGACCGCCTCTATCGCACGATCATGGGCCTCCCTGACAACTTCATAGGCCGCCGTGAAGGCCGGTGAAGCCTGCCCCAGCACGAAGGTGCAGGTTTCGTCGGAATGGTAACCATCCAGAACGAGGCCATAATCTATGACCAGGGCGTCTCCCGCAACTAATTTTCTCGCTCCGGGCGTGGCATGCGGCAACGCCGAGTTTTCACCTGCCGCTACGATTGTGGGGAAAGATATGCCGGCGGCGCCGTTGCGTCTCATACGATATTCCAACTCCAGGGCAACATCGCTTTCCCTGAGGCCGGGTCGAATGTCCACCAGCGTCTCGAGAAGGGACCGGGAAGCCAAGGCCGCAGCCGCCCGCAACCGACTGATTTCCAACTCGTCCTTGACAGCCCGGATGCTTACCAGCTCACTTGCCAACGGGCACAGACGAAGGGAAGGCAGCTTCGCCGCAAGTTTACCGTAAGTTTCAAAACTAATCGCCGCCGACTCGAAGCCAACCGCGGCAAAGGCCCTATCCAACAGGATATCAGCAATCCCTGCCACTTTTTCATGGTATTGGTGAACAACATCTGCGCCGCCAACCTCTTCCCCCGCTTGGGTGGTATATCGTCCATCTACCAGCAAAAGCGACCGGCCGCGCTCGAGTAAAAAGGCTCCGTCACTGCCGGTAAATCCCGTCAGATAGCGAATATTATTCATATCGAGAAAGAGCAGCGCTTCCAAGTCTTCCACCAATAATGACTGGCGGATCCGGGCAAGGCGCTCCGGAAACCGTGCGGCCTCAGGCGGCATGGTTTCTCATCCTGCCAATATTTTGCAGCCAGCGGTTCAGTTCCCCGATGATGGCTTCCTGCACGCGCAATAACTTTTCATCCTCACTTGGGGGAGCGCTTTCACCCGTGATTTGTCGCAGGAGGACCAACGCCCGCTGATTATTCCGATCCTTCCTGACAATTCCCTCAAGAATGTCCCTCGCCATCTCCCGGTGCCCCTGCCTCAGGTAAAGTTCCGCCATGGTTACCGTTTGCAGAACCGGCATCTTTTGTTGAAACTCCTCCAGCTCTTCCGGAGCATCAGTCTGTTCCTGGCTCGCAGCCGCCAGGAGAACGAGCTGTTCTTCCACATCCTTGGCCATCGCCGTATGGGGATTCAGGGCCACAAATTTCCGGTAGAAAGAGACCGCCTCCCCGTTAAGTCCCGAACGCTGGCAAACATCACCCATCCGGGCATAAATAAGCGACATGCTCAAGATTTCCTCGTCCACCTGCTGCAGCAGTTGTTTTACCTTGTTCAATTTCCCCAAACGCGTCCAGGCTTGGCAGAGGATCGCCCGCGACTCGGCATCAGCAGGAAACCGGTCCAGCCACTGCAAGGCAAAGTCCTGCGCCTCTTGATAACATTCCCTGGCCAACAGAGACTCTGCATTGGCCATAAATAATTCCTTTTCGTGGCGCTCATCTGCATTCATAATTTCATTAAGGAGTAACTTACGCAGGATACTCTTTGTAATCGAGCAACTTCAAGGAACGGCCGAACGCTAACACAGCATTTTGGAACGTGTCAAGAAACATTTCGGAGACATTTTGGAGAAGCTAAGTAGCAAGAAATTAATTATCAGACAAGCGTAAAATGCTCTTGTTTTTTTTAAAAAACCTGTTTAGAGTCACGGCGCCCATGAAATATAGTGGGAGAAGTCATGATAATTGGAGGAACATTATAATGAAGCAACCCGCTTGTCTGGGGAAATTAGTCTCCGGATTTATTGTTCTTCTCTTTCTCAGTACGATGTCCTCACCGGCTTGCGCCGACAATGGCAAAGAATGCGTAGATATTACCAAAGACAAAATCACCAGCACCTTGAAAAAGATGAACGCCCCGACGGCTGAAATAGTTGCCATCAAGAAAAGCCCTCTTGATGGTATTTGCGAAATACGGGGCAATATCAAGGGCTCAGCGGTTGTTTTTTATGCCGACCCTGCCTTCAATCACGTGATAATCGGGAACATGCATGACACAAGGACCATGGTCAATCTCACCGCGGTAAGTCTTCTGGAGCTACAGGATCAAAAAAGGATTGATTTAGCCAAAATTACCGTAAATGAGGGGATGGCCATCGGGCAAAAGGGCGCAACCAAAAAAGTTATCGTCTTTAGCGACCCCGACTGACCGCACTGCGGCCGACTTCATCAGGTGATGAAGCAAATTGTCAACAAGCGTAAAGATATCGTATTTTACATAGGGTTATTCCCTTTGAGCATGCACAAAGACGCCTACTGGAAGTCCAAGAGCATTATTTGCAGTAAAAATTCCATTAAATTGCTGGAAGATTGCTACGAGGGCAAAAAAATCGAAAAAACGGAGTGTGCTACTGCGGAAGTTGATGAGACGATAAAACTGGCCGGGTCCTTAGGAATCAATGTAACCCCGGCCATTATCCTCCCCGATGGCCGGTGGCGTTCGGGTGCGCTGCCGGAAAGTGAACTGCTTGATTTAATCGACGGCAAAAAATAACTGGAAAAAGCGCTCTTTGTCCTGATAACAAACGATACCCACATCCTCATGTATTTCAAATCAATGGCTTACCATTATTAAGTTTTTCATAAATTCTGATATAAGCAGCGATCATTTTGCCCAAGTCGTATTCCTCCCGTGCCTCCTTCATGATTCTCCTCATTTGCGCTTCTCTTAGTTCCGGCGGGCGCTGGTGGAAGGACAGGCTCTTTTCCAAGGCATAAAGGAGGCCTCCGGCATCATAATCACGAAACAGAAAACCATTGCCCACATCCTGGGGAGCGCCGTCGATTTTCAGTTTTAATTCCCTTATCTTGTCATGATACCCGCCAGTATCGCGATTTGTGGCAGTGGCGCCATAAATATTTCCCAATTGATCAATCTGGCCGCAGGGCTCATAAAGCGAGGCCCCAAATACGTCATGGGCGGCGGCGTAACCTAAAAGCGACAATTCCTCGCTAAATGGTTGATAAGTGATCCTTCCCTGCGATGCCAGCGCGATTTCTACCAAGGCGTTTCGATGGAAAGGGTTGTCGCCAACGCCATCGGCCACGATAGCCATTTGCACCTCTGGATGGGCCAAAACAAAAGGCAGCGCCACCTGTTGCAGTATTTCCACGCCTTTCTGAATTGGATCCAGACGCGACGGCCAATAGAAGAAGATGGCGTCGGGATTTGCCCAAAGGCCGGTGCGTTGCTGGAAGGCCAGAAGATTCTCTCTTTTGGCAGCCAGAAAATCATCATCGGGGGCGTAATTCTTTGTCAGGTGGGCACAGCGCTCCGGAAAAATCAAGGTCGAGGGAGCGTTGATGATCGACCAGGCGGCGCCGGCATAGAATTTTGCTTTTACCTCTTGCCTGACGCTCGTCGGCACGATATTGCGATCCAGAAAATAGTCGTCAACCACCTCTTTGAGAAAACTGCGCCCCACAAAATTAATAATCGAGGCATTCTTAATGGCTGTCGCCTGACAATCCAGGCAATCATTACCATTTACTCTTGTCAGGTAAAGGTAATCATTAAGCCCCTGACGATCCACGCCCGTTAGATAGTCGAGAGGCAGGTCGGCAGTAAAAACATTGTGCACGGTGTGCAAGACAGGAAACCCTCTCGCCTTGGCGTAAGCAGTAATAGCTCCACCCGCCATCCAATCATGGCTGTGGATTATAACCCCTTCATGACGGGCACGGATATTCTTGATAATGTTATTGACAACCTCTTTCTGAAATTCTGCCGCAGTTACCAGGGCATCGCCGGAGTAAGCGCTCAATTTATCGGCAAATAACGAGGAGCTGACAAGGTGGATATTTTGCGGATCTATGGTGTCGCGCAACTCCCGCCATTGCTGTTCCGTTAAATTGGCCTCCTTGCGGAAGCGGCTTTTGAGATTAAGCGTGATCAAATGCACGTCAATGCCTCTTTCGGTGAGGCCCTCACAAAGCGCCGAAACCACTTCGCCCTGGCCACCCGTCTTCCCGGAGATATACTTAGCCAAGTCGCCCATGCCAGCGGGGAGAAGGCCAGTCTCCGGGCTGATCATCACCACCGCCGTTTTTTCTTTCCTACGGAGAACGGAAAACCGCTTGAGCGCCACCTCCAGATAATCAATCTTCCTTGTTAAAATGTGAGCAGGTTGCGTGATGGAACCGTAGGGATTGGAATATTTATGCAAGTAATTATTTTCTCCCCCATCTTCCCTGAGTAAATAGTAATGGTCCGACGTGGTTAAATGTCGCCAATGATCGAGCAGTTCCCCACCCGTGCGCCTCGCCTCGCCTTCCATGTTTTCGATGTTCTGATAGAGTTCATTTATGGCGCCCGACCCCAACCACGCCAAGGAATTGCCCTCTGCCTCAACATTGGAAAGCACGGAAATAATCGGTTTATCTTCTTCATGATAAACGGTATCGTCGGGTGTTCTGGCGATCTCCGCGGGGGTTGCCGCCGTTATCTCAAGAAAGTCATTCAGCGCTGCGGGCAGAGCGCGCCAAAAATTAAAGGCTGGTTTTGCCTTGCCAAATGGGTTGCCCATAAGTTCCAGATCGTAACTGAGCAACAAAACTTTGCCGGGAAAGTTGGCAAGGTGGGAGGCAAAATCCCGGGGAGAAGAAGAACGCATGATCGATCTTTTGGCAAGTTCGGCGCTAAGCCCACGATTACGGGGAATGATGACAAGTTTGCGACCTTGCGCCTGAAAGGCCTCATCCGGCGAAGGGAGACACCTCTTGCAATCATGCTTATTGAGAGGGATATCGCATAGCATGGTCTGGTAGCCCATATCAGCGACCATTGACCTGATATGTTCGTTGCAAATCAGATCGGTATTTCTGAAAGAGACCGGCGCCACGCCAAAAAAAGAGCGCAGCTTATCCCGGTGCAGCGATACCTGGTCGCGAAATTCCTGCTTTTGGGGGTCGGCAAAGAGGCTTGTCAGGGAATGGTAGTAGGATTCATCTAGACATTCCACCTGTTCCCCTGCCCTGCCGGAAGTGATTAATTCATGCAGCGCCTTGATAACATCCGGGCTATAAAGTTTCGCCAACTCCAGGAAAGTACCTGACATTCCCAATGAAAACTTGAAGTTACGGTGTTCAGCGATCAACTCGGACAGCAACTGGATGGCAGGCAGGTAGCATTCTGCAGCTGTTTTTTGAAAAAGAGTGAGGTTTTTTTCTTCCCAAAAGAACTTGTCCTTGTCGGGATGAAGCCAAAAAGGCTGATGCATTTGAAAATAAAAAGCGATAAGGGACATAGGGGTATGGGCCTGTCAGTGAAAAATTTTAGCACGCACTGCTTTGCCTGTATTGCTCAGTTTTGCGCTTTAATGTATATTTAGCGGCCTATAAAGTCAACAGGGCTGTATTTAAAATCATTATTCGGCAGACCCGAAAATGACACAGGGAATTGATTGCCATGGTATATAACGTGCGGAGCGCTACCGCAAGAAGAGTGAGAAAAAGCGACGTTTTGCGTCTGCAGGAGCTACGCGATAAAATTTGCTATCCACACCATCTGCCGATTTCCGGGCGACAAGATGACATCGTCAAGGCGATCATTGAAAATCAGGTAGTTATTATCACCGGCGAAACTGGCTCCGGCAAGACTACCCAGATTCCCAAGATGTGCCTGGCGGCCGGTCGGGGAAAACATGGCATGGTCGGTTGCACTCAACCAAGGCGGGTAGCGGCGATTGCCACGGCCAGCCGTATCGCGGAAGAGCTAGGCGAAACACTCGGTTTTTCCGTGGGCTACAAGATACGTTTTGATCGTACGATTGGACCCCGGCCTCTTATCAAGATTATGACCGACGGCATCCTCCTGATGGAGGCCCAGTCTGACCCCTCCTTGTCTGCCTATGACACCATTATCCTGGATGAGGCGCATGAACGCAGCCTTAATATTGATTTTATCCTGGGTATTCTCCTTACCTTGATCAAAAAAAGAAAAAACCTGAAAGTGATCATCACGTCAGCGACCATTGACAGCGAAAAATTCTCTCTTGCCTTCCACGGCGCGCCGATTATCGACGTTTCCGGCAGCACCTACCCCGTCGATGTCCTTTATTGGCCTATGGAAAAAGCTGGCGATGATCAGGCCGACTTAAGCGACCCGGAAGCGGCGGCCTGGGCGGTAGATAGATTGTATGGCGGCGGCTACTCGGGAGACATCCTGATCTTCATGGCCACGGAACGCGACATCCGGGAAACATGCGAAATTCTGCAAGGCAAGGTGGGACGGGCAACAGAGATCCTGCCACTTTTTGCGCGTTTGCCATGGCCGGAACAACGTCGGGTATTTCAGACCGGGACAGGGTCGCGTATTATCGTAGCCACCAATATCGCGGAAACATCGCTCACCATACCGGGGGTGCGTTGTGTAATTGACACCGGAACGGCTCGCCTATCGCAATACAATCCACGCCTCCGCACTAACAGCCTGCCGATCCGGGCCATTTCCCGCAGCAGCGCTGAACAGCGCAAGGGAAGGTGCGGCCGTGTGGCTCAGGGGCTCTGTATTCGTCTCTATGAAGAAGATGAGTTCAATCAAAGGCCGCTCTTCACCCTGCCGGAGATCATGCGCTCCAACCTGGCCGGGGTAATTTTGCGGATGCTGGCCTTGCAACTCGGCGATATTGCCACTTTTCCCTTTATTGACCGGCCAGCTCCCAAAAGTATTCACGACGGGCTGGAAACCCTGCAAGAATTGGGGGCCATCGTGAAGGGAACGAATGGCCTCTGGGGGCTTACGGAGAGAGGGCGCCTGATGGCCAGGATTCCCCTGGATCCCCGTCTGGCCCGTATGATTATCGAAGCCGCCCAGGAAGGCTGTCTGGAATCCATGGTCATTATAACTGCCGCACTTAGCCTGACGGACCCACGTGAAAGGCCGGCGGGCAAGGAAGAGGAGGCGGACCGCAGGCAAACCCTTTTCCGGGATCGAGCCTCGGACTTCATGACGCTCCTTAACATCTGGAGAGGCTTCCAAAATATTCAGGCATCCCGTAGTTCGCGCAATCAGATTAAGAAATATTGCCAGGAACATTTTCTGTCCTACAAAAGGATGTGTGAGTGGCAGGATGTTTATGAACAGATTCAACAAATCCTCAGGGAACAAAATCTTCATGGCAGTGAAAACCTGTCGGTTGATGATTATCAAAACTTCTATGCCGCCATCCATAAATCCGTTTTGAGCGGCTATTTGTGCAACATTGCCTACAAAAAGGAAAAAAATATTTACCAGAGCGCGAAAGGTCGCGAGCTCGTACTCTTTCCCGGCTCCAGTCTTTTTAACAAGGCGGGAAACTGGATTGTGGCGGCAGAGATACTGGAAACGTCGCGGGTCTTTGCCCGCATTTGTGCAAATATCGACAGCTCCTGGTTAGAGGCCTTGGGAGGCGCGCTCTGCCGCTTCGCTTATTCCGAGGCCCACTGGGAAAAAAATCGCGGTGAAGTCGTTGCTTCCCTGCAGATAACGCTCTTCGGGCTGGTCATTGTACCACGCCGGACCGTATCTTATGGTCATATCGCCCCGGATGAAGCCGGCGCTATCTTCATTCGCGAGGCATTGGTGACGGGTGACGTAAAACATACCCTCCCCTTCCTGGAGCACAATCTGAAAATTGCCGCACAGATTGCGACCCTGGAAGACAAGATCAGAAAAGCCGATCTCCTTGTGCCCGATGAAGTTATTGCCTGTTTATATGAACAACGCTTAAAGGGTGTTTACAATATCGGCGCCCTGAAAAAATTAATCAAAGACAGGGGAAGCGACGCGTTCCTCCGGTTTACGGAAAGCGACCTCCTGGCCAACCGTCCCAATCCCGAAGAAATTGCTCTCTACCCGGAAAACTTAAAGTCCGGCAAAACCGATTTTCCCCTCGTTTACAGTTTTTCTCCGGGTAATAACCAGGACGGTGTCACCGCAAAAATTCCTCTGCACCAAATATCCCTTTTAGCTGTGGAACGAACAGAATGGCTGATTCCCGGGTTGTTGCAGGAAAAGATTTATTACCTGCTTAAAGGTCTCCCCCGGGAATATCGAAAAAAGCTCCTGCCCTTAAATAACGCTTGCAAAGTGGTGTTTCATGATTTGCAGAAACAAGAGGGAGCTTTTCTTTCCTCATTGGCAAAATCCATCTCTCGGCATTTCCACGTGGAAATCCCCGTTACTGCCTGGCCGCTGGAAAGCTTGCCTGAACATCTGCGGATGCGTTTTGCTGTAATGGATGGAAACAACAAGGAAGTATCCACCGGTCGCGACCTTGCGGCTTTACTGAACAACATCAAAATTGAAAATAATTCACCGGCTTTTGAGGAAGCCCGCATCAAGTGGGAACGGTCGGGAATCACAAATTGGGATTTCGGGGTCCTGCCGGAGTCCATAGAACTTACCGGCAATAACGGGGTATCCGGAGTAGCCTACCCAGCCCTGTTTTCCCACGGGGAAGCGGTACATATCCGTCTTTTTTCCGATAGCGAGGAGGCGTGCAAAAGCCATCGCGAAGGCCTGCGACTGCTTTTTTCACTACATTTCCGCGAAGACTTGAAACATTTGAAAAAAAATATTTCCTTGGGAGAAGACCTCAAACCCTGGACAAAGCACCTCGGGGGGCCGAAAACGCTGGAAGCATTGGTTTATAGGCGCACTACGAGCGAACTTTTTGACCTAAACGTGCGCTCCCCGGAAGCTTTTCAGACCCAGGCGGCCAACATTAAACCACGCATCCAGGCGGCGGGTCAGGAAACACACCAGACTATCTTACCGGTCATCAAGGCCTATCATGAGACTGTAACCCGTCTAAAATCACTGGAGCATGATAATCTGGCCAACCGGCCAGCTTGCAATTTTCTCGCACGGCAATATGAGGTTATCGCCAGGCTTGCCCCAGAGAATTTTATGGTGGATTATTCGCGGGAAAAGTTGCTGCAGTTGCCCAGGTATTTCAAGGCGCTCCTTATCGGCAGCGAAAGAGGGTTAGCGCATTTACAAAAGGCAATGGCAAGGGGCGAGGAAATGCGATTACTCGAAGGCGAACTGCAAGAAACGCTAAAGATGCTTCCGAGTTTTACATCAGAGAAAAAACGCCAGGCTATGGATGATTACTTTTGGATGTTAGAGGAATACCGCATTTCTCTTTTTGCCCAGGAAATAAAGACGCCCTACCCTGTTTCCAGGAAAAAACTCGCCGCCAAACTTCATGAAATTAAAATATTGGTATGAACAACTGTTTTATGCTGATAAACAATTAAGATTAGCTTAGACCGCTTAGAGCCTGATAATGGGAAAACTATGTTTTTACGATTGCCGAAGTTAATCGAGTCTGATCCGCGTGCGCCACAGTTGCTCCATAACCTGACCACACACACCCGTCTGCTGTGGCGGGATAGTGAGATAGCGATACCGGTAGCGTCTTTGACCATGGAACTAGCGGAGGCCTTGCGGAACACATACAGCGCCGGGCGGGTGGTGCGAAGCCTTGAACACGCGGAACGTTTACTTGCTGCGGAAGAGCGGGGCCTGCGGATGGCGGATTGCCAGAGCGGCGTGCCGCGCGGTGTTCGAGTATCACGGCTGCTTCTCCTTGCCAATGACGGCGCCGAACGTTTTTACCGGCAGGTTGATGCGCTGCTGCATCGCTGCGGGCCGCGCATTCTGGCGGTAATGATCGAAATAGATGAACGTGGGCTAGGGGAGCTACTTTTCGGACCAAACAGCGTCGCCCGCCTGTTGATGCTGGAGCACAAACAGGCGGTAGGCGCTGTACTTCTGGCGATGGCCGGTCAATGGGAGGGTGGCAAAAGCAAATAATTAATTAGTGCTAAGTTTACGAGGGTAGGCCATAGCTTCTATCGTAGTTGTATAAACTGTGCCAACAAGCCCGTATGTCCACGACTCTTTAATTTTGACATCGGTAATATAATCGCTGCCGGCCTGCCCACGCAAAATCTGATAAGCGCGCGTTTGACGGTCATTAATATTAATAGGAATAAATAATAACAATTGGAAACCACCGGCTGAAGCTGAAATGGAGCGACCTCTGGTTAAGTCAATATTAGTATTGTCCAATCCGCCTTGTTGATTAAGTGATCCAACACTTATTGGCACTCCGGAACAGCCTGTTCCGAGCAATACAGCAATACAAACAAGAGCTATCGTAAGTCTGCTTATTTTGTTCATTTTGTTACCTCCTTAATCGCCTCTCCCGAAACGGTAACATTCCGAGCCGTGCCAATAAGCCACCAATACCATGATTCTTCATACCTGACGTCTATGAGTGCGGTTGCTCCGGGAACGCTTTGTAAGGCCCTATCATAAGCCAAAGCAACGCGGTCATTAAGCCCCATCGGGATGAAGTAGTATGCTGTCCCCAGTATTCCTAAAGATCCGGTGGCTTTACCGCTAGCATGCCCCAATTTTTCGTATTTCTGAGGAGGCATAGGCGCAATTGTTGTAAAACCAGAGGCACAACCTGTTACGACCGCCACAAATGTCAACGCACAGCAGATAAAAATAGATTTTCTCAGAAGGTTCGCAAATTTTGTCATTGTGTTACCCCTTTCGTTTAAAATCAACGTGCTTGAAAATTAATTGTCAGTCAGTCACTTGTACACGGAAATTCCAGTCACCTCCTTTGCTTTATCGCCGTGCCGGGGGCTTATAACATAGTTTACGGTTGTACAACAACAAAAAGTGGGGATTTTTAACAGTTTTTCGATGAAGATAATACGTCGTCATCGCCCACGGGCATGATGACGCGATTGGTTACACAGCGTGAGCCTTCATGATAGACAAAAAACTTGCCCGATGATACAGGCATGACACGAGCTGCCAACGTTAATTGCAAACGACAAGGCTTTTGAGAAAGGAATCATGCCCCTTAATATCTACACCAGCAACCGGATGGAAAATCTGGTAGCGGCCCTTGCCTATGTGCTCAAGGAACCCCTCGCCTCTCCCCTGGCGCCGGAAACGATTGTCGTGCAGAGCAAGGGGATGCAACGCTGGGTTGCGATGGAGCTTGCCAAGCATTTTGGTGTCTGGGCCAACTGCAACTATCCGTTTCCGAACGCCATGGTCTGGCGGCTGTTCAGTCTTCTCCTGCCGGAGGTTCCCCCTGACGCCTCCCCCTTTGCGCCGGAAGTTATGACGTGGAAGATCATGGGGCTGCTGCCGGGGTGCCTGGACCGTGAAGAGTTTATCCCGTTGCAACACTACCTCGCGGGAGACAGGGACGGACTTAAGCTTTTCCAGCTTGCGGAAAGAATTGCCGACGTATTTGACCAGTACACGCTGTTCCGTCCCGACATGCTTTCAGGATGGGAAACAGATAAAGAAACAGAGCGGGCAGGCGAGTGGCAGGCGGTCCTCTGGCGGACACTGGTGGCAGACGGCAATGGGCGGCACCGGGGAAACCTCAAGGAGGAGTTTTGCCGTCGATTGATGACAAGCCTGCCAGTCGGGAGCGGAATACCGGAGAGGATCGCGGTCTTCGGTATTTCCTATCTGCCGAAATACCATATGGAAATCCTGGCAGCAGTTGCCCGGAGCACGACCGTCAATCTGTTCCTGTTGAGCCCTACTCGCGAATACTGGGCTGATATCGTCTCGCGTAAGGCAAAAGCGCGGCTGACACCTGCCAACGATGGCCTGCGGAGCGAAGGGAATCCGCTCCTGGCCTCCCTCGGCAAACTGGGCCGCGACTTTTCCGACATGGTCATTGAGATCGGCGAAGTGGCTGCCGCCCAGGCAGACCTTTACGCAGAGCCGGGCGAAGCTTCGCTCCTTCAGAAGATGCAAACCGACATTCTCAACCTCTCCGGCGCCGGGGAAGATATGGAAAAACGGACGCTTGACCTGGATGATCGGTCCGTCCAGATCCATGCTTGTCACAGCCCGCTGCGCGAGATAGAGGTCCTTTACGACAATATCCTGGCCCTCCTGGAAGAAATTGACGGGCTCACGCCCGGAGACATCGTTGTGATGACCCCCGATATTGAGACCTATGCACCCTATATCGCGTCGGTTTTCGACGGAAGTCAGGAGCCCTCGCTGAAAGTTCCTTACTCCATCGCAGATCGGCGCCTGAAAAGCGAGGGACAGATAGCAGCCGTGTTGCTGAAGCTGCTCGGTCTCCCCGGCAGCCGGCTCACCGTCATCCAGTTGTTCGACATCCTTGAAACAGACCCGGTCAGAAAACGTTTTGACCTGGACAATGAAGAGCTTGAAGTCATCCGCTCCTGGATCGAGGCAACGTGGGTGCGCTGGGGAATCGACGAGCAGAGCCGCATCTGCCTGGGGCTCCCCGGCTACCGGGAGAACTCCTGGCGGGCCGGGCTGGAGCGCCTGCTCCTCGGCTACGCCATGCCCGACGAGGAGGGCCGTCTGTTCCACGGCAAACTCCCTTACGATGAGATAGAAGGCGCCAACGCCCAGACCCTGGGCAAACTTGTAGAGTTCATCAACAGTATTGCGGCCTGCACCGCCAGTCTGACCAGGCCCCGCACCTTGGGCGCTTGGCAGGAGCAATGCCTTGCCCTGCTTGCGGACTTCATCATCGCGGATGATGACATGGCCCATGAACTAACCACGGTTGCCGGCGTGGTGTCAAACATCGGAGAACTGGGGAAAGAGGCCGGGTTCGACAAACAAGTGGAACTGGCCGTCCTGCGGGCATGGCTCACAGCACGCCTGGATCAGGAGGAAAAGGGGTTGGGGTTCATCACCGGCGGCGTGACGTTCTGCGCCATGCTCCCGATGCGGAGTATCCCCTTCCGGATCGTCGCCCTTATTGGCATGAGCGAAGGCGCCTTCCCCCGGCAGAATCACTCCCACGGCTTCGACCTGATTGCCCGTGCCCCCCGGCGCGGTGACCGTTCCCTGCGCGATGAGGATCGCTACCTCTTCCTCGAATCGATCTTATCGGCGCGTGATTGTCTCTATATCAGCTATGTCGGCCAGAGCATCAAGGACAACAGCGAAGTTCCGCCCTCGGTACTGGTTAGCGAACTCCTTGATGCCATTGAGCGGGGCTTCCAGGCGGGAAAGGGCGGTACAATCGAGGACCAGCTTGTTACAAGACACCGCCTCCAAGCCTTCAGCCGGGACTATTTTGCCGCCGGCTCGCCGTTATTCAGTTATTCGGCTGAGAATTGCACCGCGCTCCTGGAAAAAAGCCGCGGCCCCAGGGAGGCTCGGGATTTTCTGACAACCCCCCTCCCCGCTCCTGCCGATGAGTGGAAGGATGTCTCCCTCGTGAAGCTGATGCGATTCTTTGACAACCCGGCTAAATTCTTTCTGGAGAGCAGGCTGGGGATTCGCCTGGAGGATGCCGTGGCTCCGCTGGAAGCGCGGGAACCCTTTGATCTCGATGGATTGGATTCGTATAACCTGAAAAAAGATCTCCTGGAAATTCTGCTCCAAGGTGGCAACGCCTCTGACTTCCTCGCTGTTGCCCGCTGCCGCGGGATCCTCCCGCCGGCCCGGCACGGGGAGGCGGTGTTCGCGAGCGCCGTCGAAGAAGTAGCGCTGTTTGCCCAGGTAGTACAAGAAAAATGCGGTGTCAAAATCCCTCTGGCACCTCTCGATATCGAACTCCACCTGAACGGATTCCGATTAACCGGACGACTCGATAATATCTGGCCGGAGCGGATGATCCGCCATCGTTGTGCAAAGCTGAAGGCAAAAGACCAGCTGCGCGCCTGGATCGAGCACCTGGCCCTCAATGCAGTGACACCGGTGGGTTATCCCCGCGAGACACTGTTGCTCATGACCGACGGCTCTAAAACTTTCGGTCCGGCGCCCGATGCCCCCTCCATCCTGCAAACGCTCCTCGATGTTTACTGGCAGGGCCTGATGGCGCCCCTCCGGTTTTTTCCGGCTGCGGCCATGGCCTATGCCGATAATGAGATTTGGGATCTGGAGCGGGCGCGGAGAAAATGGGCAGACGGATACAATGGCATCCCCCCCGGAGAAGGCAGGGACCCCTGTTTCCGGCTCTGTTTTGGCCATGACGACCCATTTAACGCCGAATTTGAGAGCCTCGCCCATACCTTGCTGGAGCCGTTCCTCCAACACCTGTTATAGGAAAAAGTCATGCTTGAACTGGATCATTTGCACATCGATCTTGCGGGAACGAATCTGATTGAGGCCAGCGCCGGGACGGGAAAAACCTATGCGATCGCCTGCCTCTACCTGCGCCTGCTCATTGAAAAAGACCTTACCCCGGAACAGATCCTCGTGGTGACTTACACGGAGGCGGCCACAAAAGAGCTGCGCGGCAGAATCCGCAGCCGGATCCGGGAGGCGCTAGGGATCATGAATGGCGCCGCCACGCAAGACGCGTTTCTCGCCGCTCTTGCTGATAACGTCAATGGGCAAGGTCCCGGCCGGATAAGATCCCGAGAAAAGCTCGACCGGGCGCTTAATGCCTTCGATACTGCCTCGATCTTTACCATCCATGGCTTCTGCCTCCGTGCCCTTCAGGAAAACGCCTTTGAGAGCGGCTCACTGTATGACACGGAGCTGGTCACCGACCAGACAGAATTGCTCCAGGAAATTGTCGATGATTTCTGGCGGATGCGATTTTTTGCCGAACCATCGCCCCTCCTTGAGTACGCCCTGCATAAGGGGTGCTCCCCCAGAACATTCATGTATTTCATTAAGGGTATGCTCTCCAACTCCAAACTGGAAATTATCCCGCAGTTCAGTGCGGACGAGATTGCCACCATCGAAGCAAGGTGCCGTTCTTCCTATGAAAAGGTGCGGCAAGAATGGCAGGAGCATAAAAAGGAGATCGCAGACCTCGTCCGTAACGACAAGGGCCTTAGCAGAGCCGCCAACGCTTTTAAAACCGACCTCCTGCCGGAACTATTTGCGGGAATGGACGCATGTGTTGCCGGAAACAATCCCTTCAACCTCTTTCCAGATTTTTGCAAATTAACCACTTCCGGAGTTGCTCAGGGGAAAAAACCTAAAGGGACGGCGCCGGAGCATCCTTTCTTTAACAGTTGCGAAGAACTTATGAAAAATGTGGAAGAGCGCTTCCTTGCCCTGTACGGGGAACTCGTCCGGTTTTGCCGGGAGCGCCTGCCAATTCGCAAGCGGGAAAGGAACATCCGCTTTTTCGACGACCTGCTCAATGATCTTTATCAGGCACTCCTGGGGGAAAACGGGGAGGCGTTGTCCGGAAGCATCCGGGGGAAATATCCGGCAGCGCTCATCGATGAATTTCAGGATACCGACCCGGTCCAATACGACATTTTTAGAAAGATTTATGCTGCCACGAACTACCCCCTTTTCCTTATCGGCGACCCAAAACAAGCGATCTACAGCTTCCGGGGAGCAGATGTCTTCGCCTACATGGAAGCCGCAGGAAATGTGGCCGTAGATAAGCGCTTCACCCTGACAGTTAATTGGCGCTCGTCGCCCCGCCTCCTTACGGCCTTTAACAAGATATTCACCAGTGTAACCAACCCCTTCGTGTACGACATGATCTCTTATCACCCCGTGAAACAGGGACAGGAGCATGATGGGAAAGAGCTGGCGCGCGCCGCTGGTGAAACCGCGCCTCTCCAGATATGGCAAATACCACCGGAGGAAAATGGTAAACCGGTCAATGTGAGCAAGGCAAGCGAAATCATTCCACCGCTGGTGGCTGCGGAAATCGCCCGCCTGCTGCAGGAAGGGGCGGAGGGGAAGGCGATGGTCGATAACCATCCGCTTTTCCCTGGAGACATTGCTGTGATCGTTCGCAGTCACCGGCAGGCCGGATATATGCAGGAAGCCCTGTGCAACCTGGGTATTCCAAGCGTCCTGCATAGTGATGCGAGCATTTTCGCCTCTGCGGAGGCAGCCGAGGTCGGCACGCTTCTGCATGCCCTAGCCGACCCGGGGAGCGAACCTAAGGTACGGGCAGCCCTGGTAACCGATATCCTGGGGAGGTCAGGAGATGATATTGCCCTGCTCCTGGAGGAAGAGCTGGCTTGGGATGACTGCCTGGAGAAATTCCGTGAGCATAATCAAAGCTGGCGTGACCGCGGTTTTATGGCTATGGCGCAATCCCTGCTGGCCCGGGAAGGGATACGGGGGCGGCTCCTTCGCTATCCCGATGGGGAGCGCCGGTTAACCAATCTTCTCCACTGTTTTGAAATCATCCACCGTAAGGCGCATGAGCAAAAACTTGGCATCGAAGGGCTTGTCACCTGGTTTAGCGAGCAGATCAGCGCCAAAGATGCGGCCGAGGAATACCAGATTCGTCTGGAAACCGATGAAAAGGCAGTTAAGATAGTTACCGTCCATGTCAGCAAGGGAATGGAATACCCCGTTGTTTTTTGCCCTTTTATGTGGGGCGGCATCAGTGATGATGACGATGTGATCACCTTCCATGAGGGTTTTGCCATGGTGAAGGACTTCGGTTCTCCCAACTATGACCAAAACCGGAAAGCGGCACAAAGGGAAACGCTCGCCGAAAATCTCCGCCTCCTCTATGTGGCCCTCACCCGGGCAAAATACCGATGCTACCTCTGTGCGGGAAAAATTACCGGCAAGAGCAAAAAAAGCAGGCCCGAAACTTCCTCCCTTGCCTATCTTTTTCACGCCACAGCGGGCACCAGTATCTCTGAAGACCCGGTCAGCCGGTTGGCAGACGAAGTAGGAAAGCTAACCTTACAAGAAATGCAGGGGCAGTTACAGGTCCTTCAGGAAAAAAGCGAGGGAACGATCGATGTCGTTGAGATGCCCGAATCAGGGGCTGCCATGCCCTTTGTCCCAATGCTTGATGACGGGATGCCGCTTGCCAGCCGGAAATTTTCCGGAGTCATCAGCAGTGAATGGCGTGTGGCAAGCTTTACCGCATTTGCTTCCCACGAGACAACGGCAAACGAGCTGCCGGACCGGGATGAGCGCAACACTGGGAAGGAAGTATCTGGAGCGAAAGATGGCGAAGTTCCGACTGGTAAAAGTATTTTTACCTTTCCCAGAGGCGCGCAGGCCGGGATTTTTTTTCACGAGATATTTGAGGGGCTAAATTTCGCCCAGACCTCAGAGGAGGCTGTCAGTTCCCTGGTAGAAAAGGGGCTGGAAAAGTTCGGCTTTGACAAGGAGTGGCAACCCCATGTCTGCAATATGGTCAACCGTGTCCTGGCAACCCCACTGACAGAGCCGGAAGGGGCCTTTAGTTTGGTTATGCTAAAGCCGGGAAGCTGGATCACGGAGCTGGAGTTTTACTTTCCGCTCCGATTTATTACCTCCGATCTGCTGACTGCCTGTCTCCGCAAATGGGGGACGCTCCATGACCATACCGATCTCGGCAAAGTCTGTGCATCCCTGAAGTTCCGGCCGGTGCGGGGCATGGTCAGGGGCTTCGTGGACATGGTTTTCGAACACAGCGGCAGGTTCTATCTCATCGACTGGAAATCAAATCATTTGGGTTACCGGATAGAGGACTATGGGCAAGAAACCCTTAAGACAGCGATGGAGCGCAATCTCTACCCACTCCAATACCTCCTCTACACGGTGGCCCTCAACAGGTACCTTTCCCTGCGGGTACGTGGCTATGATTATGCGACCCACTTTGGCGGCGTATTTTACGTCTTCCTCCGGGGGGTCAGTCCGGAACGGGGTGAAGCGTGTGGTTTTTTTCGGGACCTGCCAAACACGGAGATGATTGCCGAATTGACGAAGCTCTTGATTCAGGACGGAGGATGGGGCAGTGACGATGCTTTTTGAACTAAATGCCATTGATCGCCATTTTGCCGACTTTATCTTTCAGGAGTCGGGAGGAGCATCCCTGATGCTTAAAGCTGTTGTTTCACTTTTGAGCAATGCCGTGGGGAACGGCAACATCTGCCTGAATCTGGCAGATGTTGCCGGCAAGGAAATTCGCATCGATGGGGAAGCTATCGGTGTTCCCGATCTTGATAAACTGCATGATTCTCTAAGAGGGACGACGGTAGTCGGTCCACCGGGGGAGTTCAAGCCTTTGGTCCTCGACGGGAAAGGGCGTCTCTACCTCTATCGTTATTGGAAATATGAACAGGACCTGGCACAAGTGATTCTGAAAAAGGCAGCAACGACCTGCGATGGGTTGGATGAGGACCTCCTGGGTAAAGAGCTGGAAAGGCTTTTCCCGAGCGTTGCGGGGGAAGACATCGATTGGCAGAAGGCGGCGGCATTAGCCGCTGTACGGAAAAATTTTTGCGTCATTTCCGGAGGCCCCGGAACCGGCAAGACTTCCACCGTGGTCAAAATCATCGCACTGCTCCTGGAACTGGCCGGGGACGAATCATGCCGGATCGCCCTGGCAGCCCCTACCGGCAAATCAGCCGCACGGCTAAAGGGAGCTATTGCCCTGATGAAAGAAGCGCTCAACTGCGACGAATCAATAAAGGAGAGCCTCCCGCATGACGTATCGACCATCCATCGGCTTCTTGGCCCTATAGCCGGTTCCGTGCACTTCCGCTATTCAGATAAGAATCCCCTGCCCTACGATGCGATTATCATCGACGAGGCATCCATG
>Ga0080064_1003288_pt1 | contig 23931 bp, 32 predicted proteins | sample Subgrocontami54m_FD_69260 | JGI IMG/M metagenome (GOLD analysis project Ga0080064, IMG submission 69260) | Subsurface groundwater microbial communities from S. Glens Falls, New York, USA - GMW46 contaminated, 5.4 m (SPADES assembly) (version 2) ...
ACCAAAAATTATAAAATGTTTCCAAATGTTACCGAAAGTATTTTATTTTTAACAAAGGATAGTAAACCTTTTATTAAAAAGTTTCTAAAAGAAAGACAGCAAGAAAAAGGATACTCTGCAAAAGAAATAAACGAATTACTGGGTGTTAAAAGCAACGGTGGTGGTATGTGGAGTATTTACACAGGAGAAAATGTTTGCGAACAAACACCCACGAGGGAATTATGGGAAAAGTTATCGAAAGTTCTAAATTTTAATCTGCCTTACGAAGAAGTTGCTATGATTTTTAATCCTCAAATGGGGCTTACGGATGTTTGGAGAGATATAAATTTTTATAAAGAAGAAAGATATCACCCTACGCAAAAGCCAATTTCACTGATTGAGAGACTTATTATTGCAAGTAGTAATGAAGGAATGGTAGTTCTTGACCCATTTTTGGGAGCGGGTTCAACAGCTCTTGCTAGTATAAATCTAAAGAGAAATTATATCGGTATAGATGTGGATGAACAATATACGAAAATTGCAGAAAAAGTGAATAAAAATGCTTCCATAAAGATTATATCTATCCAGCATGAATTTGGTATTTTTGGGGGAGAATATGGACAGCATCTGCTGGATTTTCTCGACGTTGTAAGAAAACCAGTGATAGTAACTTTTCATAGTATTCTTCCTGATCCGGATAAAAAAAGGAAAAAAATTGTAAAATCTATTTCAGAAAAGGTTTGGGAAGTAGTCGTTATGACTTCTAAAGGGGAAGAAATATTGAGGAAAGATTATGGGCTGACAACTCCCATTAGAGTAATTCCTCATGGAATTCCCGTTGTTTCTTTTGAATCACAGAACAGCACAAAAAAACAACTAGGGTATGAAAATAAAATTCTTTTAGTTTCTTTTGGGATGGTAAATAGAGGCAAGGGTTATGAAAATGTAATTGAGGGTTTGCCAGGGGTGGTTAAGAAATATCCAAACTTGATATATTTAATAGTTGGAGCCACTCATCCTGTGGTCAGAAAAAATGAAGGAGAAGATTATAGGAATTTTTTGGACAGAAAAATAAAAGAACTGGGATTAACGGACAATGTTAAATTCTATAATAAATATGTTGCTCTGAAAGAAATTATTCAGTATTTAAAGGCGGCAGACATATACATTTCTTCAACTTTGACTCCAGAACAGATTACTTCAGGGACTTTAGCTTATGCAATGGGGTGCGGAAGAGCAACTATATCCACTCCATTTTTACATGCCCAGGACATGATAAACCATGAAAGGGGAATTTTATTGGAGAGTTTTCAGGAACCTGAAGAATATTCAAAAGCGATATTGAGGTTATTGGAAGATAAAAATTTGAGAAAAGATGTTGAGCAGAACAGTTATGAATATACGCGGTCTATGACTTGGCCGAATGTCGCTCTTTCTTATGGGAATTTGATTAGAGATTATATTGCTATCCCAGATATATATTTTGAGAGATTGCCTAGAATTAATACTGAACACATAAGAAAAATGACTGATGATTTTGGGATTTTGCAGTTTGCAAAATATTCAACTCCCCATGGCAGTTCTGGATATACTCTGGATGATAATTCTAGGGCTTTAATTGTAGCTTCAAAATTGTATTCAAAGTATAGAAACACCATGTTTTTGAATTTGGCAAAAACATACTTCAGTTATATAAAATGTGTTCAGCTTGAAGATGGAAGATTTTGCAATGTTGTTAACAAGGACAAAACTTTGATTAAAGATTCATGGAGTGAGGAAGCATATGGCAGGGCGATTAAGTCTTTAGGATTTGTGACTTCTCTACAATCAATGCCTAAACAGATGAGGGAAGAAGCAGAAGACCTTTTATTAAAGGCTTTGCCGGTTGCATCTGATTTAAATTCGCCTAGGGCATTGTCTTCAATTATTGCCGGGCTTTATTATTATAATAAAGAAAATTACTCAAGGGATATTGTAAAGACAATAAGAAAATTTGCGGATAAGATTGTAGGAATGTATGAAGAGAATTCTAGCTATGATTGGAGATGGTTTGAATCTGCATTGACTTATTCCAATAGCAAGATATGTGAGGCGTTATTTTATGCGTATATTGTGACTCAGAATTTAAGGTACCTAAATATTGCTGAAGAATCTTTGAACTTTCTTATTGGAAAGACTTTCGAAAATGGAGTTTTTGTGCCCATAGGGCAGAATGGATGGTATAAGAAGGGCGGGGAAAGGTCATATTTTGACCAACAGCCTATTGATGTTTCATCAATGGTTCAGACTTTGGCCTTGGCGTATAGATTAACTAAAAATGTTGAATATGGGAAGAATTCTGTAAAAGCATTTCATTGGTTTTTAGGCAAAAACACATTAAATCAAGTTGTTTATAATGAAAAGAGCGGAGGATGCTATGATGGATTGGATAAAACAAATCTGAATTTGAATCAGGGTGCAGAGTCAACCGTTTCTTATATGCTGGCTAGATTGAGTTTGGATGAGATTTGATTATTTGTAACTTCTATAAAATAGTAACCGAAATAGATATAGTATACTTGTTGCAGTGTTGCATAATTCCATAAGTTCTCGACGATGAAACTTTAAACGAACTTTTAACTTATCGACTATAAAAAATAATTATGCAACACTGCATGCTATATCTGCCATTAACAAAATTTAAAAACTAACTTTGTCAGGTTATTTTATGCCTTGGTAGTTTAGTGGTAAAACACGACCCTGTCGCGGTTGAGTCCCGGGTCCGATTCCCGGTCAGGGCGCTCTCTTTTGGGTTCAATATTCTGTAAGTATATGGTATAGACTACAACATGTTTTCCCCTAATTTTTATCGTCGAACTAAAAATATTATTTATGTGTATTTTTATATATTTTTGAGAATCTCATAAATAAGCATAAATTTTACCAATGAAGAAATTACTGGCTTATTCCATAAAAGGCATATTTCAATATGGTCTACGACGAACTATATACTTACTATATTCTTTTTATAATCTTAATGTTTCTCTAAAGTAGTAACAAATAGGAAGGTTTAAATATGGAATAGTCTAGGCTTTTTGATGAGTATTCAACAAAGAATTCGTCTTGCAAGGTGTCATAAAACTCCTAGCAATTGCTTTGGAACCGCTTTATACATCGCAGGAATAATTCCAAGAGACATTTTTATTGGACGTTTATGGGGGGACGATCTAGATTATGAAAAAAGAATTGAGGGATTTGAAGAGTTACCTCGACCAGAGTTGTATGCTCTTGCAATTTTTAGAAGAGGGCATACTAAATATATAGACCATTTAGCAATTGTGACTGGGGTAAATCCAGTACTATTGACTCAAAGAGATATTTTATTAGAATTTGATGGAGAGTTTGTCGAAAATGAACCATTAGAAGAAACAATAAAAAGATATTCCACAAACCAAATGAATGAATCTCATGGTCCAATCACAAAAATTGAATATCGTAGAATTCAAGTCAAGTAGTTTTTATATTCTTTCTCGCCTTTTTTCTTCAGAAGTTTCTTCAAATTTTCATATTTTATTTTGCTATATTTTTCTTTTATTTCTTTCATATTTATCTTATCTTTCCTGCGATTTTTATCATCAACATACAAATCAACTTTTGGGAAAGTTTTTTTTGCCAACTCCAATTGTGGAAAATATCCATTGTCTGCTTTCGCAGATTTTGGATTTTCTTTGATATTTTCCTTTGTTTTTTCTAGCATAGGAATAAGCTGATAAACATCAGTACATTCCATTGTAACGTCGTTTGCGACAATAAATTGCTTTTTTTCATCAACAGATATTTGTGAGTTATAATTTGGTCTTATAACTCCATTTCTTTCTCTCAGATTTTGCGTATGCAACCTAAAAGAATACCCGTGAAAATTCTATAAACCGCTCCTTATTTGTAATATTGATATATGCTCTGTATGGTCTTCGGGCAATGCAGAGCCATTAATGTTTTTGTTAACAAAGCATTTTTAACATCCAACCCTCTATTCAAAGAATGGAATTAAAAGATGTTAGAAAATTTCTTGAAGAATTAAATCGAGATAGCATTGTTTTTGATCCGCATTTTTACAAAAGATTAGGTGAGAGACCAATAAATGAAGGAATGGTTAGAAGCTTTTTATCTCAGATTAATAAATTAGAAAAAATTGAGCAAGGAAAAGGAGATAGGTTTAAACTTTGGTTTAAGATGAGCAGAAAATATTCGCTAGTTTTGATAATCGAAATAGAGGCCTCAAAAGGTTTAAAAGTTATAAGTGCTTGGAATACTGATAGAAAATGGCAAGACAAATTAAGACAATAGATTATGACTATGAGAACGATATTTTCTCTGTTTCTAATGGAGATAAAGTGAAAGCATCTTTAGATGTCGGAGATTTTATCTTAGATGTTAACCACGATAATTTGGTTTGCGGATTAGAAATAATGGATGCAAGTGAAAATTTAGGAGTATCAAAGGAAGTATTAGGGAATATTCAAAATATGAAGATGTCTGTTACATACAAAACAAATCATGTTTACGTTTTACTTATGATTGTCTTTAAGAAAGAAGGCAAAGAAGTTAATATTCCAATTCCATTAACAATTGGTTTAGGACACAAAGAACCAAAGAAAGAAGTTTTGGTGTATAATTACCTGAATTTCTGCTAGTTTTTAGTCACTACATTCAGTTTCATAATTTTCTTATCAACTGCTTTTATTATTTTTTCTTGTTCTCTTGTTAATGTGACTATTTTTTCAAAATCATTTTTAATCTTTTTATTTCTTAATGAAACCTTATACGCAGTAGAAAGTTTGTCTAGCCCTATGACTCCGGAGATTTCTATTTTTTTAAGTTTTACTTCTAGCAAACTCAAAAGCAAGTAAGAGATATAACATATGAATATATGTGACTTTACTCTTTCTTCAAGCCAATGTTTGATTGGTTTTAAACCTAAAATGCTTTTTAATGATCTAAATGCTTTTTCAACCTTATCTTTTTCAAAATAAGGTTTTACAATCTCTTCAATGGATAAATTTTTTGTTGAAAAAATAACCGAACATCCGTCATATTCTTGAGATTCACGAATTGCTTTTTCATTTATGGTATCATCATTATTAAAATAATACCTTATTCCTTCAGAAATGGGTTTCTTTTTTTTAATTAATTCTTGAGCCTTCTGTATTTGGTCTATTCTTTTTTCTTTATTGATTCTTGCTTTTTCCTCATTAAAGCAAAGGACAAGTTGTCCATTGATGCTGCCATATTTATATTTTTGACGAATACAATATAAAACTGTATTCTTTAACCTCACCCTATTTTTCAGTTGCATAAATTCATTTTTATTGCTTAACATTTGATCTACTTTTTTCTGAACATCTTGTTTTATTGCTAAACCACATATTACTTCAAAACCTGCTCTTTTAGCGTCGATAATATTTATTTCAGAAGTTACGCCCCTGTCCCATATTAGGGTAATATCTTCTATATTCAAATCATTAAATTCAACTAAAAAATCTTGAAGTATTCTTGAGTCAAAGATATTTCCTTCAAAGGTTTTATGAAAGATAGGGATGCCTTCTTCTTTTGTTACCGCAAGTCCAATTTGGACTTGTGGATTATGGGAACCATCTTTATTATGCCCTTTTTTAGCTATAGGGCATTCTGTTCCATAAAAGTAAACGTTAGTTACATCAAAAAAATATCCTTTAGGATGAAGATTATATCCTTCGGTTACAGACCTAAAGATTTTCTTTTGAATAATCGCAAGATTTTTATCATTAATAGAATCAAGTGCATTATAGAGTTTTTCTTCAGATACTTCTTTGATCTTAAGAATATTATGTAAATCAGTTCTGGTAAACCAATCCTCCATGTGATTCAAATTTTTAGGTTCAATACAATGAGCATACACCATACTTAACAAATATTCTCCATAATCTCCAAGAAGCTCAGACAGACCTATCTTTTTTGCTAGACTATCAAGAACTATTAATGGAGCCCAGATTTTAACATTATTAACTTCTATATCTTCTGAAGATCCGCTAAATATTCTTTTTCCGTTAATCTCTCTACCTACATATCTAATAAATTCTTGTTTAACTTTATCACCAATGCGAACACTTTTTACTTCAGCAAGATATGTTTTATCTCCTATCTTCACTTTACGAATGAATACCATTGTAGTGTTTATATAAACACTACAAACTATATAAATCTTTCTATTTTTTTGAAATTATCGTCTAAAAATAGAAGAATTAAATGTAGTGACTAATATTTATAAAAAAGTCAGGTGATTAAATATCCCTGATTATTGGATAATATATGCTGAACTCAGAAATTGTCAAGAAAATTGAAGACTTTGTTTATTTAAAGCCAAGAAGCGTTCAGGAGGTAGCTTCTCACATAAATAAAAACTGGAGAACTGCAGATAGATACATAGAAGAAATTGAAAAGGAATTTGGAACGATATCTACTCGAGTCTTTAGAGGCGGAACAAGGGGAGCTTTAAAAATAGTATTCTGGTCTTCTGTTGAAAAAGTCAGTAACAATGTTTTTCAACAGGATTTGGAAAGGCAAATATTTCAAGGAAGAAAAAAAGAAGACTTTTCTGCTTTTGATATCTTTCAATTTGTCTCTGACAAAAATAAAAAAGCAAAAATAGAATACAAAAAATCAGAAGACGAAACAGACATAATAGATCTTATAGAATTTTTATCACAAGCGAAGAAACAGATTTTAATCTTTTCAGGAAATCTATCATTTATCAACCTAAGGCTTAAAGATAAAGATATTCTAAACGTTTTAGAGAATCTAATAAAAAACGGAGTAAATATTAATATAATATGCCGAGGCGATATTACTGGTAAGGAAAATACTGAAAAAATGCTATCTCTAAATTTCAATCACGGAAAAGAAAACATAGAAATAAGATGCAGGGAACAACCTCTTCGTGCAATCGTTATTGACAATAAACTTTTCAGAATGAAGGAAATAAGCGAGCCAACAGGAAAAACAAATGAATTAAACAAAAAGACATTTGTCTTTTACACAATAAAAGAAAAAGAATGGGCAGAATGGCTTTCAAGAATTTTCTGGAAAATGTTCTCATCTTCAATAAATGTAAATAGGAGGCTTGAAGAAATGAAAAAATTGTCCTAAAGAGAAGGTTGAATAATTCCAAGTTTACGAAGGAATCATCAAGAATCAAAGATTCTTGAATGTGCTCAAGATTTGCAAAATCTTGACATTTCAAACTTATCATTAGAGGAGTTTGATTTTTGCAAACTTCTCTAAAGAGAACTTTAATTATTCATCACTGCAAATCAATAACCATTCTATATCCTCAATCATATATACACAAGTTGAACAAACTTTAAATACGCTCTTAATTTAGGAAACAAATGGCAGACAAGTCTGAAAAGAGTGATGACGAAGAAGAAAAAGAGGCAAAACCCAAGGATAAAAAGTCTAAAAAAACTGGGGAAGAAGATAAAACCCCCGAAAAAGAGAAGGGCAATAGTGCAATGACTGTTGCAGTTATTATAATAATCGTCCTATTAGCAGGTTACGTTTACATGGGAGTAACTGGAAATTCAATATTTCCTGCCCAACAAAATCTCGATAAGTCTCAGATAAAGATTGGTTTCATGGGTCCTTTGACAGGAGACGCAGCCAGTTATGGCCACGGAATAAAGAGAGGGGTTGATTTAGCATTAAAAGATTCTGGATTAACTAATGTAAAAATAATTTATGAAGATACAAAATGTGATGGAAAAGAAACAGTAAATGCTATAAATAAACTAATTAATATTGATGGCGTTGTTGCAATCGTAGGTGAAGTTTGTTCTGGTGCGACTCTTGCTTCTGCTCCAATTGCAGAAGAAAATAAAGTAGTTATGATATCTGCCTCTTCTACATCCTCTAAGATTACAGATGCAGGAGATTATATATTTAGAACTATTCCTTCCGATACTTTACAAGGAAAATTTGCCGCAAATTTACTAATTGAAAATAATATCACAAACCTTTCTATATTGTACGGAAATGAGGAATATGGTGTAGGATTCAATGAGATATTGACTGATGAATTTGAAGAATATGGAGGTAAAGTCGTAGCATCAGAATCATTTGATAGAGGTTCGGTTGATCTTAGAACACAACTTTCTAAAATAAGAAAAGTAAAACCTCAAGCAATATTTATTATTAGCAACTCCCCTGATTCAGCAGTCGCCGCATTGAAACAAATTAAACAACTAGGCCTTAGAGTTAAGCTATTTGGTTCAGAAGGACTTAAAGGTCCAGAAGTAGCCAATGAAAAATCCGCTCAAGGGTTGATAATAACTTCAGTTTCAGCAGGAACAACGACATTTGCAAGCGAATATTATAGTGAATATGGTCTAATAGCAGAACCATTCTCTCCACAAGGATATGATTCATTCACTGCTTTGGCAAAAACATTGAAGGAAGGAGCAGTTACGGGAGATCAGATTAAAGAAGATCTTTACAAACTCGAATTTGACGGAGCCTCAGGAAAGATAGCATTTGACAATAATGGCGATGTTTCAGGCAATTATGATGTTTATAAGTTGGAAAACAAGACTTTTGTTTTGCAATATGGAGAATTAGGTTGATTATGCTATCGTTCATTCGAATTCTCCAGACAGAGGATTTTAAACTAAAGGGAACCCAATTAACAAATCCTCTGTAGTTCAATATGTCTCTCCTATTGCAGTTTGCTTTGAACGGACTAATTGCAGGCTCAATATATGCTCTAGTTGCTTCTGGATTTTCTTTAATTTATAATACAAATAAATTCATGCATTTTGCCCATGGAATAAGCGTCGTCGTTTCAGGATATATCTTATTTTCACTTTTTTCTCTTATAGGCCTAAACTTTTACCTCTCTCTAATCTCTGCCCCAATATATTCTTCTTTCATTGGTTTTTTAATTTACAGAGTCATCTACCTTCCACTTCAAAAGAGAAAAGCCAGCAACATAATATTATTAATTGCCTCAATTTCAATTCTGATTTTATTTCAGAACTTAATCTTATTATTCTTCGGGGCAAATGTCAAGGATATTGGATATTTGGAAATAAAACAAGGTATCGATTTCTATGGGGCAACAATAACTCCAATGCAGATAATAATTATAGCCGTCTCTTTAGTATTTTTCATATTTCTTTACATTTTTATGAATAAAACTAAATTAGGAAGAAACATGCGGGCTGTTTCAAATAACAAAGAGCTTGCATCAATAATAGGCATTAATGAAAGAAGAATTTCTGACTTATCATTTTTTATTGGCTCATTCCTAGGCGGGGTCGCAGGCGTTTTAATTGCACTAGAGCAAAACATAACTCCAAACATCGGAGTATTTTTAATTATAAAAGGATTTACTGGCGCAGTTATTGGAGGGATTTCATCTGTTCCTGCGTCTGTTCTAGGTTCTTACATCATAGGACTAGCTGAAAATTTTGGAATCGCTGCTCTGCCTTCAGGATACAAAGATGCAATTTCTTTTGTTATCTTGTTCCTATTCCTTCTTCTTAAGCCAGAAGGATTGATAAGTCTAAGGAGAAAAAAATGATTTTGCCATATTTAACCCATATTTTAATATTAATTGGCATTTATACAATTTTAATTGTTAGTTTGAATCTTGCTCTGGGCTATTCTGGGCTTCTTAATCTAGGCCATGTTGCTTTATTTGGCATTGGCGCATATACTTCAGCTTTACTGACTATTCATGGAGTGCCTTTTATATTGTCTTTTATTATTGCAGGCATAGTCGCCGCTTTATTTGGCTTGCTCTTGGTTTTTGCAACAAGGAGACTAAAAGGAGACTATTTTGCTCTTGCTTCCTTAGGTTTTTCTTTTGTGGTTTATTCTTTATTGTTGAATCTCACAGAACTAACTAGGGGCCCCTTGGGAATTGCTGGGATTTCAAGACCCAATCTCTTTGGATTAGTCATAAAAAGCAACAACTATTATCTCATCTTCGTTGCAATAATCTCATTCGCTTCCATATTTTTAATTAACAAATTAGTAAAATCTGATTTTGGAAAACTTCTTGAAGCAATGAGGGACGATGAAGTGGGCCTGCGCGTTCTCGGAAAAGACACTACAAAGTTAAAGTACAAGGTTATGCTTGTCTCAGGTTTCTTCACAGGAATTTCAGGGAGTTTATTTGCCCATTACATTGGATTTATAGATCCAAACACATTTTACATAAGCGAGCTGATATTATTAATAACAATCGTGATAATTGGAGGCATCGCATCCATCAAAGGTTCTATTATCTCCACATTTATTATTCTATCCTTATCAGAAATAATCAGGTTTTTGCCAGTGCCAAGTTCAATAGTTGGACCAGTAAGGCAGATAACCTATGCAATAGTTTTGTTATTGATTTTAATGTTCAAGCCTCGAGGTTTATTTGGGAGGATTGATTTAGAATGAAAATAAATAATATCTCAAAAAGTTTTGGAGGAATAAAAGCCCTAGAGTCATGTTCAATGGAAATAAAGTCTAAAAAAATAACTGCAATAATCGGCCCCAATGGTTCAGGAAAAACAACCTTATTCAACATAATCTCAAGTTTAATAAAACCAGATGAAGGGGAAATTATTTTCAATGAAAAGAATATAATTTCTATGGAAGATTTTGAGGTGGCCAAATTTGGGATTTCAAGGACTTTTCAGGAGGTAAGATTATTTAAAAATCTTACAATTCAAGACCACCTTAAGATTGCTCTAGCCGAAAATTCAGAATATATTTTTAAAAGTTTAACTAAAAAAGAAAAAAATAAAGATGATAAGATTCAGGAAATCCTAGATTTAGTTGGTTTAGATAAACCTTTGGACAGCTATGTTTCTAATTTAAGCTACGGCCAAAGAAAACTTCTCGATTTGGCAGTATCTCTCGCAAAGCCCCATTCCATATTGCTGCTTGACGAACCAGTCGCGGGAGTCAATCCTGTTCTTAGAAATAAAATCAAAGAAATTCTAAAAACTCTAAGAAAAAAAGGAGAGACGATAATTTTAATAGAACATGACATGAATTTCGTAATGAATTTAGCAAATTATATATATGTTTTAGATTACGGAAAAGTTATTGCTCAAGGCCTTCCCAAAAGCATTCAAAAAGATAAAAAAGTTCTGGAGGCCTATTTAGGAAAGTAGTATACTATTCAAGGTTCAATATCAAAAAAATTTCCTGAAAAATCGCCTACTCCGCCGAAGCAGATTTGCCCGCAGGCAAACCATTGGGGTGGGGAGTTTAACTTGGGAATCTCTAATCGACATTCCCTACTGTATTGTAATCTATAGCAACTGACTTAAGTAATTCCTCAAATTGTCAGTTGCTATATTCGAGAGAACAAAAAACTTTGGGGAAATATTTTGGTCTCTCGCTATAATCAACGGGAATGTCTATACAAAGGTCTATAAACAAAGTATTAAATTATCAAAATATGGGAATGGCTAGAAACAGTTTTGTGATCGTTGCCGGGATTATAATTTCAAATTTATTGGGATATGTGTTCCATATAATTGTTGGAAGGGCGCTAGGGCCGTCACATTATGGTGAATTTGGGGCGTTAATCTCATTATATTTGATAATTGCTCTACCGGCAAGCGCGTTGAGTTCGGCAGTCACAAAATACAGTGCGAAATATAATGCTAAAAGAGAATTTAACAAGATTGGAGCATTGAGAAATTCTCTGGGGAAAAAGACATTGATTTTTGGAGTTTTTCTTTTCCTAGTGGTTGCCGCTTTAAGCTTTCCTTTGTCTGGATATTTGAAAGTACCTGCATTTTCTATTGTTATTGTCGGGATTACATTGATTTTCTCATTAATTTTGCCGATAAATAGAGGAGTTTTACAAGGAATGAAGAAATTTAAGATATTAAGTGCAAATAGCATTTTAGAAGCTGCTTTCAGATTGGCTCTTGCATTTGTCTTTATTTTTCTTGGTTTTAAGGCAAATGGAGCAGTATTAGCGTATGGTCTTGCCTACCTTTTAGCGTTTGTTTTTATTTTCCCATATGTAAAAGAAACCAAATCTAGTGAAAAGTTAGAAAAAAATGAACTTTCAAAAATTTACAAGTTTGTATTTATTGTTTTAGTTGTTAATTTGGTAATTCAATTGATAATTAACCTTCCAACGTTGTTCATAAAACATGCTTACAGTGCGGAATTTACAGGGCTTTGGACGGCAGCATTAACATTGGCAAGAATATCCTTATTTATAACTGGCGGGATAACCCTTGTGATGTTTCCCGAAGTTGCTGAAAAAGAAAATCATGAAGATAAAAAAACAATTTTCAAAAAGGCATTGTTGTTGACTTTGTTGGTTTCTGTTGGGGTCGCTTTATGTTTTATTTTATTTGGAAATTTAGCAGTTACAATTTTATATGGGAAAACGTATCTTTCGGCAGTTCCAATTTTAGAATGGATGGGTTTGGCAATGATTCCCATTGGTGTTTTACAATTGTGGGTTAATTATTTAGTTGCCGGGAGATGATTTTGTATTTTGGGGGTGGGAGATTACATTAGCTGGGCAGATTAAACTCTTACGCACCAAACACGAGTCTATTTCGGACAATCGTCGTTTAATAATTTGATTGCTTTGTATAATAGTTTTTTAAGATGATTTCTTTTTTATGGAAATTGCTTAACTAGGGTTGAAAAATAATTACTCTGATAAAATTAAATACTATCTTTCATTAAATGAATAATGAATTTAGAAGAATATGACAACTTCTATCATGTGGACATATCAACGCAGATAGAAAACAAGTGGAAAAATGATACAGTTTTAGCTGTTGTAAAAGATAATCAAAAATATTCAATAAAAATAAGGAGCAGAGATAAGAAAATAATAAAAAAGAGATTTATTGTTGATGAACCTTCTAAAATCCTTTCAAATGATGAAGTTGAGGAACTTATCAGAATTATTGATATGTCGAGAATTGGTTTTTTCGCAAACTCCCTACTTTAGTTCGTGAAATAAAGAAAAAACAATTCTCGAGCATGCTCAAGACACCAAGAATTCTGACATTTAAATTCTTGGGTGCGCTCAAGAATCAGAGGATTCTTGACGACCCAGAAAACACGCACACCACTTTAGTGGTGGGTTCTTGACAAATCGATCAATCGAAAGTTATAAATACTTATTTAACGAGTCAAATATAGGATACTTAGGATCTTGTCCGAGCGAAAGCGACAGGACGTTGCCTGAGCTTAGGGGTCTGGTGACCCAATCCTATTTTTTTCTTTCGTTGTTATTGGTCTTTTATTTTTGGTCGTTTAAAGATCTTAGTTAGAGGTTTTTGAAAAGGGTTTGGGCTGGGGAGTGCTTCCTTCTTTGATTGCTTTTGTTATAGTTTTTTTGGTTATGCTCTGGTTGAGTACAGAGAAGTATAGATAATCCCCATGATTGGGTTACTTTTAGTTGGGGATTCTCTAATAGGTCTTCCCTTTTTTAGGTAAATTAATCAATGGGAAGACCTATATTGAAAGAAGGTTTTGGAATTGAGGATAGAAATGCTTATTTATGGGAGAAAAAGAAATTATGTTTATTATCCCCTGAATTATTCTGGAGAAAAGTCCTTATAACTTGTTTTTCTATGATCTATTGCACTTAGATAAATCTTATTTTCTTGATTTGATATTCTAAATATTAATCTGAATTTTCTGACGATTCTTGTAGATTTATAGCCATGTAGTTTGCCTGACAAAAAACCTCCGATACTTTCTGGATCTTCTTTTAGTTTCTGTATCTTTTTATCTAAAGCATCCAAGAATTCCTTATCTTTTTTATGTTTTTTAATCTCTTCTGTAAAAGTGTTTGTAACAACAATTTCCCATGATATTATATATCGTTAACAGAACTTACCTTCCTTATTCTTCCTCTTTTAATATCCTCTTCACTTTTTTCTAATTGTTCCATTGTATCTTCATTTGTTAATATAGAAAGAGTTTCAACTGCAATATTAAACTCTTCTTTTGTTACCATCTTTTGTTCTATTCTCTTCAATTCTCTATACAAATCAATCATACCAATTGATTCTTCCATTTCATTTTCCATATTATATCCCTATTTTCATAGTTTAAATAATTATCTTTTTGATGTTGGGGTTTAGGAGGGGTTTACGGGCGTGAGATTTGTGAGATAAAGGTTCGTTTGTTGAATAGAAATGCTTAATTACAGCCCATACTGCCCATCTAACGCTTCATTTGACAATTTATCTGCCCTTGAAATATTTTTATTTTCCCTAGGAACATTATTGTAAATAACTTCATCATAAAGTTTTTCTCTATCTTTTACAAGAATGCACAAATTCCTTAAATGGTTCTTTTTAATTGCATATGCTCCAGTCAGTTGATTTACAACCAATTCACTATCTGAAAATATGCTTATTTTTCTTCTGCAATAATTAGTTCCTAATTCCAATGCTTTTAGAATAGCTTTATATTCGGCTTCATTATTAGTTCCAATTCCAATACATTCTTTATGTTCTGCTATAAAATTACCTTGTTCGTCTAAGAAAACCACCCCTATAGCAGAAGGTCCAGGGTTTTTTCTGCTTGCTCCATCTGTGTAAACGTGAATATGTATATGGTCAACCATAGTTATTCTAGAATAATCATTGCTTTTAATATTTTGTCTTTTTTTAGGTATAGAAATGCTTATTTAGAGGTGAAAAACTAAGTATTTATAAAATGAATTACATTTATATTAAAGTATGGAAAGAGCGTTGATTGACACTAGCATTCTAATAGAACCTTTTGTAAGTTGGAGAAAAGATGAACCAAATTATAAGGATAAATCTATGGCTATTCTTAAAGGGGTTTTGGTTGATTTTAAAGAGCGTTTCAAACCAGTTATTTCTTTAAGTGTTCTAGGGGAATTATCTCTTGTACTTAAAGATAAGAAATTCTTACAAAAAGACTTAAGTGAGAGGAAAGAAAAAATGGATCAAACCCTAAAGCCTTTCTTTAACGAATGCGAGAAGGTTGGCTTGAAAAAAGAGACTATAAAATTATGTTCAAAAATCCTAACTGAAATAGATGAAAGACTTGAACCTTTAGATGCTTTGCATATTGCAACAGCAATAATTGAGAAGTGCAATACATTTATTTTTATTGACCAAGGGCTAAAAAATAATGAAAGAATAAGGAAATTTGTTAAGGATAATGGCATATATTTAACTTCTTTAAATTTCCCTGAAAATGAAGATAGAAAAAAGGCAGATTTTATTTAAGCAGAAATAGTTCCAGCAGTTTTTTCTACTAATTTGCGCATTTCTCTCTCAAGTTTCCTTGAGAGCTTTATTTCCATATGTAATAATGCATCTTCTTCCCTAAACACTACTTCTGATTCTTTTTCTTGCTTTTCCATGTTTTATCAATACCTCAAGGGTTTAAATAATTATCTTTTCGATTTTTTAGGATTGTGGTTAGTTGTTGATTTAGTTTTACCGAGAAAAGATTATGTTTGAAGTTATGGCTTTGTTGAGAAGTTTCCCTTGAGGGAATGGGGGTTTTTTTATATAGAAATGGTTGATTGGGGGTGAAAGACAAAATTTATTAAGAACAATTGCCTGGGTTTTTTATGAACATTGTTTTTACTGAACATCTAAAAGAGAGATTAAAGAAGAGAAATATTAGCGAAGATGAAGTAATTCAAACCATTAAATCTCCAGAAATGATAACAAAGGAAGAGGGTAAAGTATTATGCCAGAAAGAATATCGGGCGGGGCAGTATTGAAGTCATTTATGAAAGAGAAAATTATATAAAGGTAATAACGGTCTATTGGTTACATTAAAATGGAAATAATATTTGATAAAGATGCGGATGCTTTGTATATTGAATTTAGCCGTGCAGAGTTTGCAAAGAATAAGAAAGTTGATAGCAAGACTATAATAGATATGGATAAGAATGACCAAATTATAGGAATAGAGTTATTAGATGTAAGTAAACGTATTCCTAGAGATTTTATGCAAAAAGTAAGAGTTAAGAATATTGAATTGGAACAATAACTCTTTGGTTTTTAGGTTTTAGTTAGGGGTTTTGGGGGCTCGGGGTAGATTAAACCCTTTCGCACCAGACGCACGTTTCTGAAGGGTGATTGGCGTTGAATAATTTGATTGATTTATTGTTTTTGATGGAAATGCTTATTTAAGGGCGAAAAGAAAAGCAAATTTCCAAATTTTATTTCTGAATTATCGTTAAATCGTTTTCATTTAGAATAAATAGTCTATTCTTTACTTTTTTAATTATATCTAATTTCAGAAGTTTATCTAAAACTGCAGAGACATTTTCTGGTTTCTGATTCTTGCATTTTGTCAAGAACCCATCACTAAAGTGGCGGGCGTGTTCGGGGTTCTTGAGCACACAAGATTTGCGTTTGCTTTCTCGCGAGTTAAAACAGGGAGTTTACGCAAACAGCAAATCTTGATGTATTAAAATTGCCCCATCAAAATCAGTTTGGTAACTTTTTGAAATTGCTATAAAATCTTTATCATGCGTTAGAATAATTCTATTTTCTTTTTTTGCAAGTTCAAAAATATCTTTGTCAGGGGAACCATATAAAGATTCTTCCTTAACATCTTTTACATCATGCCCCTTATTTCTTAAATGTTTAACTACTGAAATTGCTATGTTTTCGTCTGTAAGAAATTTCATTTTATTGTAAATAATATACTTCTTCTTTTTTTAACATTCTTACTGCATACTCTAAAGCGGATAAAATATCTTCTCTCTTTAAATGAGGATATTCCATTATAATTTCTTCCATACTCATTCCAGAAGATAGCATTTCCAATACAAATTCCACAGATATTCTTGTTCCTTTGATTATTGGCTTTCCCGCCAATATTTCTTTATTTATTACTATTCTCTCCATGTTTTATCTATATTTTCATAGTTTAAATAATTATCTTTTCGGTGTTTTAGGGGAGAGGTTTAGAGGGTTTTGGGATTACGCTATTTCAAAAAATAACGAAAAATATAAATAAAGCTCTTTTTAGTTAAATTAACTAGGAAAATTAAAATGGTAAAAACAGGAGACGATAAAACTTATGAAGCTGGAGTCAAGGCTGGACAAGAAGGAAACTTTGGAAGTGATATTGCCCATGAGACTTCACAAATTAAGTCCCTTATGACACGTGATGATGAAATTTTTGATAAAGGATATACTTATGGCATGGACCATAGGAATGATCGTAAAAAAGAAAATGATTCTAGCACATCCAGTTATTCGAGTTCTTCAGATGATGATGATTCTAGTTCTTCAAGCAGTTATGATGACTATGACTATTCAAGCCCTTTGAGTATAGGCCGTTGTAGTCCAGATTCATCCAGCTCTTCCAGTTCTTCAAGTTCATCAAGTTATTCTAGCAGCAGTTCTAGTTCAGGAGGCTCTGGATTGGGGGCTTTGGTATTGGTGGGTTTAGTTGGTGTTGGAGTATTAGCAATTGTTAATTCTAAAAAATCAGAGCCTCAAAGAGAAAATACTATTAGTTATGTTCAAGAACAACCGAGGATAGATTATTCACAAGAACAACCATCAAATAATGGTTTTCCAAACGAACAAAGAAATGTGAGAGTTTTCAGGGAAGAGTATCCGAGTCAGCAAAGCCCAAGTCAAGGAGGCAGAAGTCTTAAAGAAGGCGATCCAAATAGGTTAGTTTATAGAGAAACTATTTCGTTTGATCCGTTTTCAGATGGTAATCTTGTAAGAGTTAACGAGAGTACTCGCAAGGCTTTTTCTAATGGAGTAAGGTCGGGATTTGGCAGTCATTCAGAACAATATGGCGGACTTGTTGATACGAATTTTAGTTATGTAGTTCAAACTAGAGAGCAGGGGCCATTTACTATAATGACAATTATACCTTTAGGCAGTGAGGTGAAATTTTTTGGAAAAGTAGATAGTAATCGGGATAGAACCATCTCGCAGGCTGAAAGAAACCTTATGAGCGAAAAGATTAAGACATGTTTAGAAAGGCGATTAGTAAGAGAAGGATTTTCAGGAGAATTTGAAAAACTCGGCGATTTTGACCTTGAAAGAAATTTTGTAAAATTGGACTTTTTTAGGCAGGATTATAGGGAAATTGAGAAATTTACGAATAGGGTAATGTCAGATTATCTATCTGGGTGATGTTTGAGTTTATAGAAATGCTTATTTAGGGGTGAAAACAACTTTAAAAGATAATTATTTATATCTTAATTCTTTGTAAATATAATGGAAAAGAGGAAGATTGATAGAGTTATTGTTCTAATAGATGGAAGCAATTTTTATTATAACACGGCAAAAATTGGTAAAAAAATAGATTTTCATAAATTAATAAAAGAGTTGGTTGGAAATAGGGGATTAGTGAATGCATATTATTATGTGGCTCCTTTAGATGTAAATGCAAACGCCGAGAAATATTGGAGCCATCAAAGGTTTCTAGATATGCTTAGAAAAATACCAAAATTTAATGTCGTAATGTGTAATTTAAAGAAGATAAAATTAAAGGACAACGATTATGCATATATAATAAAAGGAGATGATGTAAAAATGTCAAACGCTCTATTGATGGGAGCAGTCGATAATTTATATGATACGGCCATATTGGTAAGCGGAGATGAAGATTTTGTAGATTCCATAGATATTGTCCGCAATAAATACAAAAAGAAAGTGGGAAATGCTTTTTTTACTAAAAGTTCATCGTCCAATTTAAGAAAATCTTGTGATTTTATAATAAACCTTAATAAAATTATTGATAAGATTATTATAAAAGAGGAAAATGAGAGCTCAGTATTGCTCGAAGACCATACTGAGCATTAACAGTATAACTGTGATATTCACATTTATAAAACTTCCTAATTGCTGAAAAATTTTCGTTTATAGGCATGAATAAGGAATGGGATTTGGGGGGGGGGTTTGGGGCTTTGGGATAGATTAAACCCTTTCGCCCCAAGGACACGTTTTCGAAGGGCAATCGGAGTTTAATAATTTAATTGATTTATTGTTTTTTTATGGAAATGGTTGATTGAAATTTTACAACAAATTAAGGAATTCTTCTCTATTCATCTTCGATTGACGAATAATTTCCAATAATGTTCCTTTATCTATTTCTGAATGCATTGGAACAACTAGGGGAATTTTTTCTTGAAGTGTTTGTTTAATCATAACTACATGACTCCCTCTTTGTCTAACTGCCTGAAAACCTGCTTTAGAAAGTGCTTTCATAACCTCTTTACCTGATAATCTGGGCAGTTTGGCCAAGGTTTTTTACCTCAAATTTTACAACAAAAGTGTCTGAATTAGAATACTCTTCAGGCTCTCCCATTTCTTCAATATACAATTCAACAGCTTCTTTTAAGTTAGCTATTGCCTCTTCAACTGTATAACCTTGACTAACAACATCTACTTCTGGGCATAATGCTACAAATTGCTTATCTCCTTTTCTTATTATTGCTGTGTAAGATATCATATTAATTCAATATTTTCAGAGTTTAAATAATTATCTTTTCGTTGTTTAAGGAAAGAGGATTTGAGGTTCTTGAAGGGGGTTCGGGGGGATTATGAAGAACGCGATTAAATCCTCTCGCGCCAGACACATCCTTCTTTTGGACAATCGGCTTTTAATAATTCAATTGCTTTGTAAAGATATTGTCAACTTAAAGGGATAAGTTTAAATATCTAAGAGGTTTTACATCTTTGAAAGGAGGTAAAATACTATGAAATGTCCAAGATGTAAAAATGAAAATATTTCAAAAAGAGGAAAAAGGTATAACAAATCTGGAGTAAAGCAACTTTATCTGTGCAATCATTGTAAAATAAAATTTATTAAACAAGATGGATTTGAAAGAATGAGATATGGCAAAAAACATATTGTTAGAGCAATTCATTTACATAATGAAGGATTATCTTTGTTTCAAGTAAAAGATCATCTTTGGCAGCATGATGGTGTTAAAGTTAGTCAAGAAGCAGTTAGAGAATGGTGCAATAAATATTCTGTTTTTTTAAAATCCGATAAATGAAATTGTTAAGCCAAAAATAGTTGGTGGAATTCATTACGATGAAAAATATGTAAAAGTTTCTGGAGAAGATAACTATGATTTAAATGCTATTGATAGTAAAACAAAATTTGTTTTAGCCCATTCTTTAGTCGATAAAAGAACAAAAAAGGCGTGCTATGAATTTCTAAAACAAATTAAGAATAGTTGTTATGAGCAGATGTTGGAAATTTACAAAAGAGAAAAGAATAAAAAAGTTAGGGACAGGAAATTAATAGAATTTACTTGTGATAAATTTGCTAATTATAAAACTGCCTTTATGAAATTGTTTAATAGAGTTTGTAAATTAAATTTTGGTATTTCAATTGCTTATCAAAAACATGGAGTGAAACATAATAATAATCCAATTGAAAGATATAATGGAAAAACAAAAGATAGGATAATTTCAATTAGAAGCAGTTTCAAAAGTTTTTATGGTGCAAAATGTTTTTTGGATTTGAGAAGAACAATTCATAATTTTGTAAATCCAAATCAAGAACTTGGAGGAAAAACACCAGCAGAAGAAGCAAAGGTAAAACTTAAATTGGGAAGAAATAAGTTGTTGAGCTTGATAAAATTTGTCAGAGACAATTACGTATCGCTAACTTGACAATATCCTTTGTAAAATAGTTTTTTAAGATTATGTCTTTTTTATAGAAATGCTTATTTAGGGGTGAAAAACTATTTATAAACTCTGTCTCTTTTATCAATTATCCTAACCCAAATAATTTTCCTTACAAAGTCTATATCCATTAAAACTCTAAAAGTCTCCTATTCTCAGATTATAAAAGTTTCCTTCATAATGTTGTAAAAATCTAACAGGATTTTCTTTTATTGTCTCAAGTTTGTTAATTATCCTTATAGAAATCTCCTTGGGTAATTTATCTAAATAGCCTTGTGCGTTTGGACTAATATTCACCAAAAAGCTCATTTTTTTGATATTCTCTTTTTAACCTCTTCTAGAGAAACATATTTAAGTTCAGGGGTTTTTCTTGCTTCTTCAAGTTCGTTCTTTGCCCAATCTGTAAGTTCTCCTCCATCATGTTCTATTTTTCTCTGAGATATTAATAATCTCTTTATTATTTCCATGTCCCTTCTCAATTTCGTTAAATCTTGTCTAATAAATTGCATTTCGTTTTCCATATTAATGTAATATTTTCAGAGTTTAAATAATTATCTTTTCTTCTTGCTCTAAATTGCACTAATATTTAAATAATGCTCTTAATTGAGAATTTTATGGATTACAGAGAAATTAAAGGAGCTCCGGCATATCTCGGAGAACTGGGCCTAAAAGCAATCTATGTTCCAAGACAAGATGGCTGGAGAGCGCATGTAGCTCTCTGGGATGTTGCTAGTGAGTCTGAGGTTTTTGCCACAAATACTCTTGAAAGTTTAGCACGCGAAGCCGAATCAAGAAGGGAAAAAGCAGGGATAAAGAGTTAAGAGGTTTTAGGGTTTAAGGGGATATTGGAGAGATGTGAATCAAATGGTTTACGAGCGTTAGACTTTTGAGATGAAAATTAACTATCTTAATCTTTCTATATCTTCCGGCGAACAGGGAGTTATTACTTTTAACACCTTGCTTCTAGCATCTTTAAAAATTCTGAGAAAGGCATATTCTTCTCTTGTTGAGCCATATAACTCAAGTTCCGCAGCAAATTCTTGCACCATTGGGTTGACAAAGTAAAGAGACTTTTCTCTATCTCCAGTTATTTCAAATTCATTTTGCCCTCTTTCGATTATAGTTTCTGCAAGAGTGGTATTTTTATTATAAACTTTGGGCAGTTCCTTAGCAGAAACTATAGCTACTCTTTTTAACTTATCATCTAAACTTACTCTTACCAGTTCTTCAGTCCAGGTATTTGGATCATATGTGACCATGATTAAGTCTGGGTGAACTTCATCATCAACTCCTAAGCTAGAGAAAATTGATAGTCTTGTAAGCCTACTCTTACTTAACTGCATTAAACGATACAATTTTTCTATTCTTTCTAATGCCTCTCTCTCTCCAAACGTATTAGTGTGAGCAATAAATTCATCAGTTTGATAAACTCCCATAAACCTTGGCACGACTAACCCTGAATCATTTCTCCCATAAACCATCTTTATTAATTTAGAAGAATCTTTATTCGTTCTTAATTTTTTGAGATTTCCTTCTCTTAGTTCACTTGCTGATCCCAATGCATAGGTATAAGTTGCTACTTTGTCCATTTTATAGTAATTTTTAAAGCATTTTTAAACCTTTTTATTTTGTTGCTGTGTTGCATGATTATTTTTTATCGTCGATAACTCTAAAGTTCACTTAAACTTTTATCGTCGGGGGCTATGAGAATCATGCAACACAGCATATTTTGTGTTTCTGGGGCTTAAATGATTGTGGGGTTTGGTTAGGAAATGATGTTCGTTTGTAGGATAGTAATTGCCTATTTATCTCGTTGTCTCAAAGTTAATAGTCTGATTCGAGCTTAAACCTGCTTTGTCCCTTGCTTCGATAATCAAGGTATGATTGCCGTTCTTGAAACTTGTCTCAATATCACAAATTCCATTCTTTAATTTCTTGCATAAAGTAATAATATCCTTCTTTTTGCTTGGTGTTTCGTAATATCCTTCCCAATAGTTAAACTTTAATATCATAATAACTTGATTTTGTGATGGAAAAAAGAGAATTTGATTTTTTATTGAGTCAAGGAGAAGGATTAAAATTGGAATTTAAAGAATCATTTGATTCTAAAAATATTGCTAAAGAAATGGTTGCTTTAGCAAACTCTGAAGGAGGAAGAATTTTTATTGGAATTGATGATAAAGGAGAGGTTAAAGGCATTTCAATAACAAATAAACTAAAATCAGAAATTCAAGACATTGCAAGGAACTGCGATCCTCCAATCAATATCCAACTCGAAATAATGGATAATGTTCTTATAGCTAACATAGATGAAGGCCTCAATAAACCTCATAGGTGTTCAGCAGGGTTCTTTCTAAGACAAGGAAGCAATTCTCAAAAATTATCTACTGACGAAATTAGAGAGTTCTTTAATAAAGAGGGGAAAATACTTTTTGATGAATCAATTCATCCGACATTTAGTTTTGAAAATGGGTATAATAAAACAAAACTTACTACTTATTTGAATAAAGCAAAACTAAGCAGGGTTATTTCTGATGAATCTATTCTAAAAAATATAGGGGTTATTGTCGATAAAGAAAAATTCAAAAATGCAGGAGTTTTATTCTTTTGTGATAATGTAGAAAGATTTATTCCTCAGGCAACAGTCACCTGCGTTTTATTCAAGGGATTAAATAAAACATTTATTCTTGATAAAAAAGATTTTCAATTAGATATTTATTCTAATTATGAAGAAGTTCTAAAATTTCTTTATTCAAACTTAAAAACGGTCTATAGGATGGAAGGTTTTGGCCCTAGAAAAGAAATATTGGAAATTCCTGATAAAGCATTAAAGGAATGCATCATTAATGCAATGACTCACAGGGACTATTCTGAAAAGGGAGCTTATATTCAAGTTGATATTTTTGATGACAGAGTTGAGATAAGCAACCCTGGAGGATTAATTATTAAAGAAGAAGAATTCGGGACAAGAAGTCTCTCAAGAAATCCAACAATCTTTAGTTTATTTACTAAATTAGAATTGGTGGAGCATATAGGAAGTGGAATAGGCAGGATTAGGGAAGAGATGAAAAGAGCAGGCTTAAAAGAGCCAAAATTCCAATTTGGTAAATTCTTTGCTGTTACCCTATTTAGACCAACCCACGAGGAACTGGGCAAGCTTGCAGGGGATACCCCCCAAAAGACCCCCCAAAAGAACCCCCAGAAGCCAGCAAAGCTACAGCAAAAGAAACAGGCTTCACTTAACAACAAGCACATAAGGCCAAGGAAAGAGCTA
>Ga0080064_1003289_pt1 | contig 23920 bp, 16 predicted proteins | sample Subgrocontami54m_FD_69260 | JGI IMG/M metagenome (GOLD analysis project Ga0080064, IMG submission 69260) | Subsurface groundwater microbial communities from S. Glens Falls, New York, USA - GMW46 contaminated, 5.4 m (SPADES assembly) (version 2) ...
CCACCGCCATGGTCACCGGCCTGGCCCTGGGACGCTATCAAGGCAAAGAAACCGGCGAGACCGCTCTGCTGCGTGAGCTGTTCGATCGGCTCCGCCCGGGCGACGTCGTGCTCGGCGACCGCTACTACTGCTCGTACTTCATGATCGCTCTGCTGCTGCGGATCAAGGTGGATATCGTGACGCGTCTGCATCAAGGCCGCCCCAGCGACTTTTGTCGAGGTCGCGATCACGTGGTCACCTGGCAGCGTCCCAAAAAGCCCGACTGGATGGATCAAGCAACCTACGAGCAGATGCCGGAATCGATCCAGGTGCGTGAGGTCCATGTGCAGGTCGATCAGCCCGGCTTTCGCGTCGAATCGTTGATCGTGGCCACGACCTTGATCGACGCCGCGAAGTACACCAAGGACGACGTGGCCGAACTGTATCACCAGCGTTGGCTGGTGGAGTTGGACATCCGCGCTTTGAAGGTCAGCTTGGGGATGGACGTGCTCCGCTGCCAAAGTCCCGACATGATCCGCAAAGAGATCTGGACCTGCCTGCTCGCCTACAACCTGATTCGGCAAAGCATGCTGGAGGCGGCGCTGCTTGCCAAGCGGTCGCCGCGGCAACTGAGCTTCACGGCGGCCCTGCAGAAGATCGCGGCTTCGTGGGCCACGTTGGCGGTCTGCGACGCCGCCAGGCTTGTGCAATTGATTGCTGCCCAATTGCGTCACTTGGCGACGCACCGCGTGGGACATCGGCCTGACCGAACCGAGCCGCGTGCCATCAAACGCCGACCCAAACCGCACAAGCTCCTGACCAAGCCACGGGCCGAAGCTCGTGCGGCACTGCTCGCCGGCGCCGCCACCTAAACGCCATCCGCAAGACCAAGGAGCCCAAGTCAGAGAAGCACGGCCGTTCGATCCAGTGCCACCCACCAAGTGCCCTGCAAGAACGCAGCAGGAGCACGTCCTCTACCCGTGCGCCCCAAGGCTTCCCAAGGCGATGGCCCAGACCATTACGGACGCTTGATGGCGAATGCCAACTCGCCACCATCGACGCCCTGCGGAGCAGTCGCCCTAAGTCCAAGCCCCGCAACCGGCAGTGCCATTCGTTCCTGACACCTGCTCCTGCTCCCCCGAATGAACATGAATATTTCGTAAGAATCAGCCACGGCAAAAGAATGGGGACAGGCACCTCGAAGACTCGGAGCCAGTCCCCATTCTTTTGGCAAGGTTGCCAAAAAGTGGCAACGTTGCCAAAAATTGGCCGCCTTGCCTTCGTCAAGGTTGCCAAAAGCTGGCAACGTTGCCAGGGCGTGTGTGTGCAGCAAACGAGGCATTGTGGTATAGTCGCGAAATTGGCGGCCATAACCATTTTCCAGGTCAGCAGTTACGCTACGGGCGCGACAATGCACGAGGGGGCCAAATGGACCAGTCGATTGCACTGTCGCTTGGCCCTCCCAACTGCGCGTTTTTGAACCACGCCCGTTTTGTCACCTTGATTTGAACCAGGCCGGCGCGACGGAGGGATCGCGGCCACAATTCCCGATCGCCGAATTGGTTACGCCGCGCATCGTCGCGGCCAAGCGGGGCCGCGAGTTGGCCGCGACGGCCTGAGCTGTTTCGCAACGAAACGAGTGCGCGGTGCGATATCGCAAGCACAGTCAAGATTCAAATTGCCGTCGCGCCGCTGAGCGGTTATTCTAGTGCTCTGTCACACGTCGAATGATGGATCACAAGAGCCGCGCACGAAGTAAGCGGCTGCGAGTGGGCCGCTTACTTCGTGCGCGGCTCTTACTTCTGGCGACTCATCAATTCATGCGTGACAGAGCACTAGTGTGTCCAACCCTGCATGCGACACGTTCAATTTCGGCGAGTCCGCAGTGGACCGCGTACGGCGGATCAGGCGGAAATTGAGGCGATTGTGGGCAAGCTCCGCGACAGGCATTATGGATTGCGAACGCTGGTGCACGAGATTATTCAGTCGGAGTTATTTCGGAAGAAATGAGTGACGGTGGTTGGGTTGAAATGGCATTCGCCATATGTAAGGGAATACCCTTGGAGTCGTTGACAATGTTGAGATACCATGCGGCCTACTACCGTCAGCCTGATGGCTGGTGTGTCGTCTCTTTGCTTGACTTTCCGGGCGTGAACAGCCAAGGCAAGAACCTGCGCGAAGCTCGGTATATGATCAAAGACGCGCTGCGGCTTATGGTGGAATGCTACCTCGACGACGAAAGGCCGCTCCCGAGGCCGAACCCCAAAGCCAAGGATAAGGAAGCTGATTTTCAGGAGACCATCGTGCTCGAAATTCGTGCGCGCGCACTGGCGTAATGATGAAGCGCAAGAAACTGCTGCGTCACCTGGATACGAATGGCTGCGCATTCCTTCGTGAGGGTGGCGACCATACTATTTACCGACGAGTCGGCACGAGTTTTCAATCGTCCGTGCCCAGGCACTCAGAGACGAAGCCGCGCCTTCAATCCAACCAATCCACCGCCGTTGTCCAACCTCTACGTGAGCATGCTTCAGCGCACGGGGATCAACGTGGACCGGTTCGGGTCCAGCACGGGCACGCTCACGGGTCTGGAATCGGCCGGTTAATACCCAAAGACTCCCGAAATCGCTTCGACTTCGGGAGTCTGAAAATCGCCAACTCAATCCACCAGCACAGCAGACGGATTCTCGACGCCCCGACACAGCGTTTGCAGGAAGCGTGCCGCCGGTGCGCCGTCCACCAAGCGATGATCGAAGGTTAGGCTCAACGTCACCCGATCGCGCGCCACGATCTGATCGCTCACCACCACCGGTTCGCGGCGGATGCGGCCGATGCCGAGGATGGCGCACTCGGGCCAGTTGATGATGGGCGTGAAGGCGTCGATGCCAAATGCGCCCAGATTGGTGACCGTAAATGTGCCTCCTTGCATTTCATCGGCCGTCAACTTCCGTTGCCGCGCCCTTTCGGCCAGATTCCGAGTTTGCAGCGCGAGCTGTCGCAGCGTCAGGCCAGGCACGTTGCGCACCACGGGCACGAGCAAGCCGACCTCGGTGTCGACGGCGATGCCGATATGGATCTCGGTCAAGGTCACGATCCGGTCCTCGTGCCAGCGTGCGTTGAGATGTGGATGAGCGCGCAATGCCAACGCTGCCAGCTTGACGAGAAAGTCGGTATAGCTCGGCACGACCGCGTCCGGTCCCTGGGCAGCGGCTTTGAACTGCTCGCGCAAATTTACCAGGTTCGTCGCATCGGCGGTCGTGGTGAGCGTGACGGGAGCCGTCGTGCGCAAACTGTGAACCATGCGTTCCGCGATCATCCGCCGCGCCGGCGACATGAGCTGGCCTGAATAGACTCCCGAAGTCGCTTCGACTTCGGGAGTCTGGGCCTTCGCGAGAATGTCCCGTTCGCGAATTCGGCCGTTGCGACCCGTGCCTTGCACTCGGCTCGTGTCGATGCCCCGTTCCCGAGCGGCGCGACGCGCGCGTGGGGTAATCGCCTGGCGGCCGGGAGCGTGTCGTGATTCGGGTTTGGCAACAATTGCAGTGGGTTGGGCCCGTCGCTGCTCCTTTTGCATTTCGCGCTGTGGCGCATCTGCGCTGGGTCGGCCGCCGGCTGTGGGAACATCTCCGGGCATCTCAAGTTGCCCAAGCAAAGTGCCCACGGGTACGGTCTCGCCTTCCTTCGGTGCATGGGGAGCAATACGTAGAACGCCGCTGTCCACCGCCTCGATCTCCTGAATCGACTTATCCCCTTCCAGCGTGAAGAGCGGCTCCCCGGCCCGCACCATGTCGCCGTCGCGCTTGAGCCAGCCCATGAAGACACCCTCTTCCATGTTCCAGCCCAGCCGCGGCACCACAATCTCAGTCGCCATTTCGATGCCTCACTTACTCGGCAATCAATTCGCGAATCGCCGACGCAATCGCCTCGTTACTGGGAACAACCGCCTTTTCCAGCGATGGACTATACGGCGTCGGGCAGAGCGCCCCGGTCAAGCGTCGAATCGGCGCATCGAGGTCATCGAATCCATCATCGACGACACGAGCCGCGATCTCAGCGCTGAAGCCGTAGGGAGCGGGCGGCTCATCGACGATCAGCAGTCGGCCGGTCTTGCTGACCGATTTGAGAATCGTCGCCGTGTCGAGCGGCGAAACGGTACGTGGATCGACGATCTCGACCGAGATCCCTTCGCGCTCAAGATCAGCGCAGACCGCCGCGACCTGATGAACCATTTTGGCCAGAGCGACCACGGTGATCTGTCTTCCTTCACGAACGATGCGCGCCTGACCGAACTCGATCTCGTAGTCGCCGTCGGGAACTGGGCCTTTCGCTTGCAGGATTTCGCGATGTTCGAGGAACAGCACCGGGTCGTAGCAACGCAGCGCATGCGTCAGCAATCCTTTGGCGTCGGCGGGGGACGACGGCACGACGACGCGCAGTCCGGGCACCTGGCCGTAGATGCCGTAATAGCTGCCCGAATGGTGCGTTGCCGCCGAGTGCCCGATGCCGATGCAGCCGCGCAGCAGCACCGGCATCTTCAGCCGGCCGCTCGACATGTATTGCATCTTGGCGATCTGGTTGACGATCTCGCCAAATGAATCGAGGACAAAGTCAGCGAACATGAAATCGATGATCGGCCGCGTGCCGGTCATGGCGGCGCCACAGGCGAGGCCGACGAATCCGCGCTCGCAGATCGGCGTGTCGCACAGGCGCTCGGGGCCGTAGCGTTCGAAGAGTCCCTTCGTGGTCATGAAATTGCCGCCGCGTTGGCCGATGCCCTCGCCCATGACAAAGATGCGCGGGTTGCGAGCCATCTCTTCGGAAAGGGCTTCCAGGGTTGCCTGCGAATACGTGATTTGGCGCGCGGATTCGGTGGGCTGACGCGCTGGGGGACCTAGCTCGGCGTAGACATGCTGCGTGGCCGTGGACGGCTCAGGAACGGGGCTGGCCTCGGCGAAAGCGCGTGCCTCTTGGACCACCGTTCGCACTTCACTGTCGATCGCATCAAATTGCGCGATCAAGGCGCTCAGCGCTTCGGCAGCACGGAAACGCGCGATCGGACAGCGATTCTTCCACGCCTCAACATCGTCGCGTGTGCGATAGGTGAAGTCGCCCATGCCCTCCGCATGAGCGCGCGTGCGATAGGTCTTGCATTCCAGGAGCGTCGGTCCGCCTCCCGATCGCGCTCGCTCAATCGCTTCACCGGCGACACGGTGGATTTCGAGAACGTCGTTGCCGTCGAGTTCAACGCCGGCGATCCCATAGGCCGCCCCGCGCTTGCCGACGCTCGGATTGCCGCTGGCATAGGCGAACGGCACCTCGGTGGCAAATTGGTTGTTTTCGCAAACGAAGAGTACGGGCAGCTTCCAAATGCTGGCCATGTTGAGGCCTTCGTGGAAGGCGCCGTTGTTGACGGCGCCGTCGCCGAAGAACGCGACGGCCACATGTCCGGACTTCATCAATTTCGCGCTGTAGCCGCCGCCGCACGCTTGCAGGATGCACGGCCCGACGATGCCGCTGGTGCCCATCATGCCAATCTCGGGCGCGAACAAGTGCATGCTGCCGCCGCGCCCGCGCGAGCATCCCGTGGCACGACCGAACAGCTCGGCCATGAGTTCACGCGGCGGCAGACCTTTCGCCAAGGCGTGGCCATGTCCGCGGTGCGTGCTGAAGACGACATCGTCTTTCGTGAGGTGAGCGCAGACGCCGGTGGCAATCGCTTCCTCGCCGACGTAGGTGTGACAGGCGCCGTGAATGAGCCCACGCTGATGGCAGCGTGCCAGCTCTTCCTCGGTCTGCCGGATGATCTGCATCATGCGATAGAGCGACAGCAGAACCCTCCCTCCGTCCCCCCCTTCGCAAGGGGGGGATGGGGGGGTTGGCGGTTTGAACGTGGCAGTTGACATTAGGACTTGCTCTCTTCCGCATGAAACGATTGCACAGCGAATTGCTGATGGCCAGGCGTGCCGCCCGCGTTCATCGCCAAATTCCCGCCGTCCATGGGGATGAGCGCGCCGGTGATCCATTCCGAAGCGTCCGAAGCCAAAAGCACCGCGAGCCCCTTGATGTCGCTCGGCCTCCCCATGCGGCCGGCAGGGATGCCTTTCAAAAAACGACCTTCGAGCGTGGGATCTTGTTGCATGCGCACGGACAGGCTCGGATTGATCACCTGCGCGGGCAGGACCGCATTGACGCGCACGCCGCGGTGGCTCCACTCGGTGCTGAGTTCGCGCGTCATCTGCACGACGGCGCCCATCGCCATGCTGTAAGCAATGTGCCCGCGGCCCAGCGCGGTGGTGCTGGCCAACGAGCCGATGTTCATGATCGATCCTTTGCCCTGGCCCAGCATGCGCCGTCCCGCTTCCTGGCACATGGCGAATCGACCTACGACCAGATTCTGCAGGACGCGCTGCAGGTCCTCGATGGTCAGCTCCTCGGGTTTCGCCAAGTGACCATCGCCGGCGATGTTCCCGAGGAAATCGACGCGGCCGAATTCCGCGTCGACCTGGCGAAACAATTCCGCGATGGCGAGCGGGTCAGAGACATTGCATGCGGAGGTCACGGCCTTGCGGCCCAGCCGGCGGATTTGCTCCGCAGTCGCGTCAGCGCCGGGAAGGTTTCGATCGACCAGCATTACGCTTGCGCCCGCTTCCGCAACCGCCAGCGCCGTCGCCTGTCCCATGCCCTGCGCCGCGCCGGACACCAAGCCCACGCGTCCCGTCAGATCGAAAAGAGAATGAGCCACGTTGTCGTACTCCTGGGTCGGCTTCGCCGGCTGTTTGACGCTCCGGCTATTGTCAGATAATCTAAGCGCCCGCGGGGTCAATGTCAGCAAATCTTCTTCCCGCCATCCCCCGGACAACCGTGGAAGTGATATCAATATCTACGGGGCCGCGCCTGACCCCATTCCTTCAAAAGTTCCGCGCTTGGGAATCCTATGATGAGTCGCCACAAGAAGCGCATCTGGTTGGTTTTGGGCCTAGCGCTCGCAGCTTGCGCACCAGCGCCGCTGTGGCGCGTCAGTCTCGATTCGCATGCCGCGGTTGCCGCACAGGATCAGAATCGTCTGGCGGCGGATTACGCGAAGGATGTTCGACCATTATTGACACAGTATTGTCACAAATGTCACTCAGACAAGCGAACCGAAGCGGATGTGAATTTGGCGCAATTCGCGAGCCTCGCCGACGCGCAAAAGGCGACACGCGTTTGGTTGAAGGTCTCGGAAATGCTCGAAACGGTCCAGATGCCGCCCAAGTCCGCCAAACAACCGTCCGAGGATGAACGCGCCAAACTGCGGACGTGGGTTCGTGGCTTTCTCAAGAGCGAGGCCAAGGCGCACGCCGGCGATCCGGGCCGCGTCGTGCTGCGGCGGCTGAGCAATGCCGAGTACACGTACTCGATCCGCGACCTGACCGGCATCGACTCCCTCCAGCCCGCGAAGGAGTTCCCCGTCGACGGCGCCGCCGGTGAAGGCTTCACAAACACCGGCGATGCTCTGGGGATGTCGCCGGCGCTCTTTACGAAGTATCTGAATGCAGCGAAACAGATCGCCAAACACGTCGTTCTGCTGCCCGATGGGCTGCGATTTTCTCAACACACGACACGTCAGGACTGGACCAACGAGATTCTGCACGAGATCCGCGCGCTGTATGGCGCCTACTCCGACTCGAGCGCCAGCACGAAGGTGGAACTGCAAGGGCTCGTCTTTGACACCAAGCAGGGCGGCCGACTGCCGGTGGAAAAATACCTCGAAGCAACGCTCGCCGAACGAGATTCATTGTCGTCTGGAAAAAAGTCGATCGCCGCCGTGGCGAAGGAACGCGGACTGAGCGCCAAGTATCTTGGCCTAGTCTGGCAAAACCTCAACGTCAATGAGCCGTCGCTGCTGCTCGACGATTTGCGCGCTCTTTGGCGCCAAGCACAGCCTAATAACGCTGGGGCCTTCGCCGTCGAAATCTCGCGCTGGCAGAATGCGCTCTGGAAATTCAACGGCGTCGGCCACATCGGCAAGGTCGGCGGGCCCAAGGCGTGGATGGAGCCGATCGATCCGCTCGCTGCCAAACATGATATCAAGTTCAAGATTCCATCGACGGACAAGGACGAAGTGACGCTGTACCTTATCGCGTCCGATGCGGGGGACGGCAACGATCATGACTTCGTCGTTTGGCAACAACCGAAGTTGGTCGCACCCGGCCGGCCGGAACTGTTGCTCAAAGATATTCGCAAGAAGACCGAAGACCTGACCATACTCCGCGACGAGTTGTTTGCCGATACCGCCAAGTATTTGCACGCCGCCGACGATGCGGCCAGCGTAAAAGAACGGGCCGATTTCGCAGCGCTCGCCAAGAAGCACTCCGTCGAACCTGCTGCGCTGGTTGCATGGGTTGATTATCTCGGCATCGGCAGCGGTCCGGCCAAAGTCGTGGGGCACTTCACCAAAAAACTCCCCGACAATCCGGCGTACAAATTCATCCAGGGCTGGGGCAGTCCGGAAACGCCCATCGTCGTCGCCAACTCGTCCGATCAGCACGTGCGCATTCCGGGCAACATGAAGCCGCACAGCGTCGCCGTACACCCGTCGCCCAAGCTGAATGCCGCGGTCGGCTGGCAAAGCCCGATCGCCGGCAAGATTCACGTGACGACGCGCGTCGTACATGCTCATCCCGAATGCGGCGATGGCGTGAGTTGGTCGATCGAGCTGCGCCGTGGCCCCGTTCGGCAGCGCTTGGCAGCCGGAGTGGCGCAAGGGACCAAGGAACCAAAGATTGATCCCCTCGACGTCACCGTGAAACCCGGCGATCTCCTCTCGGTCGTAATCGGGCCGCGTGCCAATCACTCCTGCGACCTGACCGCCGTCGATCTGACGCTCACTTCCGGCGAAAAGAGTTGGGATCTTGCCAAGGATGTGTCCAGCGACTTTCTGGCCGGCAACCCGCATGCGGATCAGTTTGGTAATCAAGCGGTTTGGCACTTCTACACGGAACCAGTCACCGGCACGGGCCAGGGCGTGCTTGTGATTCCCGCAGGTTCCCTGCTCGATCGCTGGCGTTCCGCACCTGCACCAGAAGAAAAGTCGCGCCTAGCGGCCGAGATGCAAACGCTGCTGACTGTGAAGCAAGCCCCGGCCAAGGATTCTCCCGACGCGATCTTGCTTCGCCAACTCGCTTCATTCAACGGACCGCTCCTGAGCCGTCTGGGCGAACTGCGACCACGAACCAGCGTGAATGTCAAGAGCGGCTGGGGACTCGATCCGTCTTTGTTTGGCGTACACCCCCCCTCTCCCCCCCTTCGCAAGGGGGGGCAAGGGGGGGTGGATTCATCAAGTCTCTGCGTCAAAGCCCCAGCCGTCGTCGAAGTACGGCTGCCCGCGGACCTTGTCACAGGCTACGAACTCGTGACTGCCGGCGTTCTGCATGCGGATTCCCGCGACCAGGGGAGCGTGCAACTGCAAGTGGCGACCACGAAACCCGCTGCCACGCCGTCGTTGCAACCGGGCGTCCCGATTCTGGTCGCGGACGCCAGCGCGGCCCGAAAGCGCATCGCCGGCGCCATTGATGCGTTCCGCGATTTGTTTCCGCCCGCGATCTCTTACACCAAGATTGTGCCCGTCGATGAAGTCGTCACGCTGACGCTTTTCTTCCGGGAAGATCACCAACTCACGCGTCTGATGCTCGACCAGGAACAGCAAAAGAAACTCGATCGGCTGTGGCAAGAGCTGCACTACATCAGTCATTCGGCGCTCAAGCAGGTGGACGCCTTCAATCAACTGATGGAGTACGCAACGCAAGACAGCGATCCGCGGCCCTTTGAGCCGCTGCGCAAGCCGTTTAGCGAGCGGGCCGCTGCCTTCCGCAAGCACCTGGTGGATACGGAACCGAAGCACCTGGAGGCGGTCGTTGAATTCGCCGGTCGCGCGTACCGTCGTCCGCTGGCGCCCAGCGAGAAGGATGATCTGACCGGCCTCTATCAAAAGCTCCGCAAGCAAGAGATGGCGCACGACGACGCGATTCGCTTGACACTGGCCCGTGTGCTGGTCGCGCCGGCGTTTCTCTATCGCCTGGAGAATCCCGGTCCGGACGCGGCAGCAGTGCGCGTGACCGACACGGAAGTCGCCAGCCGGCTCAGCTATTTCCTCTGGTCGTCGACGCCCGATGCTGAACTAGCCAAGGTCGCGGCGGCCGGGAAATTACGCGAGCCGGACGTGCTTGTCTCGCAAATGAAACGCATGCTGCAAGATGGGCGCGTGCGCCGACTCGCCATTGAGTTTGGCTGCCAATGGCTGCACATCCGCGGTTTCGACGAAATGAACGAAAAAAGCGAACGGCACTTCCCCACGTTCGCGGGGCTCCGCGGCGACATCTACGAAGAATCGATCCTGTTCTTCGCCAACCTGTTTCAGCGCGACCGCTCGGTGCTGGACATCCTCGACGCCGATTACACGTTTCTCAACGAAGCGCTGGCGAAGCACTACGGCATTTCGGGCGTGAAGGGCAGCGACTGGCGGCGCATCGACGGCGTCAAGAAGTTCGGTCGCGGCGGCATTCTCGGTCAAGCCACGACCCTGGCGACCCAGTCCGGCGCCTCGCGGACCAGTCCGATTCTGCGCGGCAACTGGGTTTCGGAAGTGTTGCTCGGCGAGAAACTGCCTCGTCCCCCCAAGGGCGTGCCGCAACTGCCGGACGATGAAACGAAAACCGAGGGCCTCACGGTGCGTCAACTCGTCGAGCGGCATAGCTCCGACCCGAATTGCGCGGTGTGCCACAAGCGCATCGACGCCTACGGTTTTTCGCTCGAAGGTTTCGACGCCATCGGCCGACGCCGCGACAAAGATCTCGCCAATCGACCCATCGAAACGCGCGTCAAGACCATGGACGGCGCCGAGTTCGACGGCATCGACGGCTTGCGCGATTACTTGCTCACCAAACGCAAGGATGCCTTCGTCCGGCAGTTTTGCAAGAAGCTCCTCGGCTACGCTTTGGCCCGCGGCGTGCAACTTTCGGACGAGCCGCTGCTGGACGAGATGCAGGAACGATTGCAATTGAATGGCTACCGTGTTACGGTGGCGTTGGAGACGATTGTCCGCGGTCGGCAGTTCCGCGAGATACGCGGGAGCAAGTTCCCGAACGAGGACAATTAAGCAAGTGGGATTGAATACGATCGGTATGGGCTATTCAACTGAAATTCGTGGTGAAATTGACATTGGCCCGCCACTGAGCGAGGCGCGGTTGCAGTACATTAACAAGTTTTGCGGTACGCGTCGTATGAAAAGAGATCCTGCAATTGCTGCGCGATTGCCGGACCCCATTGGCAAAGCAGTTAACATGCCCATTGGCGACGACGGGTGCTACTTTGTCGGCGGCGCCGGCTTTGGCGGCCAAGATCATGACCCAAGCGTCTTAGGCTACAACGAACCACCGATGGGCCAGCCAAGTCTTTGGTGCGCTTGGGAAGTCTCTGACGACGGCCGGTTATTGAGGTGGAACGGAACAGAAAAGTTCTATGAGCACGTCGCTTGGATGCGTTATCTCATCGAACATTTTTTCAAACCGTGGGGATGCGCACTTAACGGTGAAATGGAGTGGCAGGGCGAGGACGAAGCCGACGTTGGCGTTCTCAAGGTGAGCACCAACAATGTGACCATCCACAAGGAACTCAAATCATGAACCAACATGTTCTCGCACGGCGAACGTTCTTACGCGGGTTGGGCGTATCGATGGCCTTGCCCTGGCTGGAATCGTCGGCAACGTGGGGCGATGAGCCGACTTCGCCCAACCGGGCGAGTGAAGCGCCGGTGCGGCTGGCGGTCCTGTTCGCCGGCAATGGGTTTCATGGCCGCGAATGGTGGGCGCGCGGGCAAGGCCGGCAAATGGAGCTGGGCCAGGTCCTGGCGCCGCTCGCTGATTTTCGCGAAAAGACGCTGTTCATCAGCGGGCTTTACAACGCCGAGGCGCAGCGCGGCAATATTCACAGCTCGCAAACGGGCAACCTGCTCTCCGGCGCGCCGCTGGCGCCCGGCGGCGAAATCCGCTCCGGCACCAGCTTCGATCAGTTCGTCGCCCAGCGCTACGGCACGACCACCAAGGTGCCGAGCCTGGTGCTGGCGTGCGAGCCGGCGAATCCGTCGGTCCACAAAAACTATTCGATGATCTACAGCTCGCACATCTCGTGGTCGTCGCCCACCACGCCGACGCCGCTGGAGTTGTATCCCGCGTTGGCGTTCGATCAGCTCTTCCGCGACGAGGTCAGCCGCGGCGATCGCAGCGTGCTCGACGCCGTGCTGACCGACGCGCGCGACTTCCGCCGCAACATCAGCGGCCACGATCAGCGCAAACTCGACGAGTATCTCGATTCCGTGCGTGAGGTCGAACAGCGGATCGAGCGGGCCGGCCGACGCGGCGAACTGCAAGGCTGGCGGCCGACGCTCGATCGCCCCAACATCCCGCGCCCGGCCGACGGCATCCCGCAAAACATCGCCGACCACATGCGGATCATGTGCGACCTCCTGGTGCTCGCCTTCCAGACCGACACCACGCGCGTCTGCACGCTGAAGCTCAACAACGATCATTCGTCGCTGCGTTTTCCGCATCTTCGTGTCGATTACATGATTCACCATTTGTTGTCGCACTCCGATACCGCCGACTGGCTGAAAGTGAACCAATTCTTCGTCGAGCAAGTGGCCTATATCGCCCGGCGCTTGGACGCGATTCAAGAAGGCAATCGCACCGCTCTCGACAACACCATGCTGCTGTTCCTCTCGAGCATGATGACCGGCAGCCACGACGCCAGCCAGCTTCCCGCGGTGCTCGTGGGCGGCGGCGGCGGGCGCATCCAAGGCGGCCGCGTGCTCAATTACCGCAACAATCAGAACCGCCAAATGTGCCGCCTGTACCTGTCGATGATGGACAAGATGAACGTGCGTTCGGCCCGCTTCGGCGACGCCGCCGAGCCGCTGGGCGAGGTGTGATCCCATGCCCGTGATCGTTGGCACTATGCCGAGCGAATCAAGCTCTTTGTGACAAATCTCGTAGGCGCAGGAATCGCCGACCGTGGGAACGCCGCGCTATCAATCGCTGTACCAGATCAACACGCGCGTCTGGCTGACGGAGCTGTCCGGAAAGCTGGGTCGGCGTGCAACGCTCGATGACATTGCGGACGCTGAGTTGGACCGCCTGGCGCAGATGGGCTTTGACTGGATCTGGTTCCTGAGTGTCTGGCAGACCGGTTTAGCGGCGCAGCGTGTCTCGCGCAGCAATCCAGAATGGCGCCACGAATTTCACGAGACGTTGCCCGATTTGCTCGAAGAGGACATCGCCGGCTCCGGTTTCGCGATCACCGGCTATACGGTGCATCAAAGCCTCGGAGGCGATGCGGCGCTGGCCCGGCTGCGCGCTGGGCTTCGCAAACGTGGTCTGCGGCTGCTGCTCGATTTCGTGCCCAATCACATGGCGCTGGATCACCCTTGGGTCGAGGATCACCCGGAGTATTTCATCCGCGGGGCCGCATCGGACTTGGCCCAGGCGCCACTGAACTTCGCCAGGGTCAAGCGGAAAAAAGGCGATCTGGTCTTTGCCTATGGACGCGACCCCTACTTTCCCGGCTGGCCCGACACGCTGCAACTTAACTACGCCAACCCAGCCACGCAAGCAGCGATGATGACGGAACTTCTGAAGATCGCCGAGCAGTGCGACGGCGTGCGCTGCGACATGGCCATGCTGATCTTGCCGGACGTCTTCGAACGGACCTGGGGCCAGCGTACCGACCCATTCTGGCCGAAAGCGATCGCGCGTGTTCGCGAGAAGCATCCGGAATTCTGCTTCATGGCCGAAGTTTACTGGGACTTGGAATGGACGCTGCAACAGCAGGGCTTCGATTACACCTACGACAAACGGCTCTACGATCGCCTTCGCGATCACCACGCCAGGCCGGTGCGCGAACATTTGCATGCCGGCTTGGATTACCAGGATAAGCTGGCACGCTTCCTGGAGAACCACGACGAGCCGCGGGCAGCGGCGACCTTCGCGCCGGAAGTTCACCAGGCCGCCGCGGCCATCACGTTCTTGTCGCCCGGCCTGCGTTTCTTCCATCACGGGCAATTCGAGGGACGAAAGAAACGAATTTCCCCCCACCTAGTCCGGGGGCCAAATGAACCCATCGATGAGACCTTGGCCCCGTTTTACGACCGCTTGTTTGCCGTGCTCCGTCAGCCCGTCGTCCGCGATGGCCAATGGCAACTGCTTGATTGCGGCCCCGGTTGGGAAGGCAACGGCACTCACGATTGCTTCCTTGTCTTCGCCTGGCAAGAACCCGGCGGCCAGCGGCTTGTCGTGGCGGTGAACTATGCCAACAACCAGAGCCAATGCCACGTGCGCTTGCCGTTCGCCGACCTTGCCGGCCGAAAATGGCGGCTACAGGACCAACTCCACGATGCCGTCTACGATTGGCATGGCGACGATTTGCAAGGTCGCGGATTGTACCTGGACATGGCCCCCTGGCAGGCCTCGGTCTTCTTGTTGATGCAGGCTGACGAAACGGCGACAAGGACTGGGCGCTGAGGGTTCCCGTCACGAATGCAGTGCGATACCACGACACCAAACGGTAGTTTGGGTGAACGGCGTGTGGATGATTTTTCGTTTGGCGAGGGAGCAAAGGGGCCGCAACTCATTTCAAAATGAGCTGCGTGCCCTTTGCTTCCCTTCTTCCCCCTTGCTCCCGAATTCCGGCCACCTGCCCTTGATGCATGCGTCCGGCATCGGATAGGCTTGAATGAATGCAAGACCGGAGATGCTCATGCCGAATCTAACGACGGAAGCCGTTGCCAGGAAAGATCTTGACAAGCGCTTCGCGGAGCTGGCGAGTCAGTGGAAGCGCGAGCGCGGGCCGCATTCCTCCAGCGCACGCTTGGCCGAGCACGCCGCCTATCAGGCCATCATCGCCCTGGGGCCAGGAGTGGTGCCCTTGCTGCTTGGGGAACTTGAGCGCGAACCCGAACACTGGTGCCGAGCCCTGGCGGCGCTGACCGGCGCGGACCCGGTTCCGCCGGAGTCGCGCGGCAAGCTTCGCGAGATGGCCGACGCCTGGCTCGGCTGGGGACGCGCCCAAGGATATGAATGGTAACATGGCCGTCAACGAACGCCTGTTTCCGGATTTGGCTCGAACCGGCTATCGCCTGACAAGTCCCCCGGACCCCGTTTACAACTGCATCGCCTGGGCAGCAGGCTTCACGGACGCTTGTTCCCCAGAATACTTCTTCGGAACCGGCGGACATCAAGCCTGCGAAGGGGGACCGCCCTTGGTCCTCTGTTGCATCAAAATGCCATCCGCTGAGGAGTGGCGATGAGTGAAGTCACCCACCTGCTGTCTGCTTTGGAACAAGGCGACCCGCACGCCGCTAGTCAATTGTTGCCGCTGGTCTATGACGAACTGCGAAAACTTGCGGCGCAGAAGCTCGCCCAGGAAAAACCGGGGCAGACGCTTCAGGCCACCGCCCTGGTGCACGAGGCGTACCTCCGGCTCGTGGACGCGGACCAGGCCCAGTCCTGGGACAGCCGCCGGCACTTCTTCGCTGCTGCGGCCGAAGCCATGCGCCGCATCCTCGTCGAACAGGCTCGACGCAAGCGCAGCGTCAAGCACGGTGGCCAGCGAACCCGCATTGACCTCGACGAGGCACTTGTCGTCGGGCACGAACCGCGCGAGGACCTCCTCGAACTCGATGAACCGTTGGAGCAACTAGCTGGCGTGGACCCTCGGGCGGCCGAGCTGGTCAAGTTGCGCTTTTTCGCCGGCTTGACGGGCGCGGAGACGGCCGAGGTCTTGGGCATCTCGCCGCGGGCGGCGGACATGTTATGGGCCTACGCGCGCGCCTGGCTTTTCGAGAAACTGCAGCGCGAGAGTCGCTGAATCCACTCGTCCACCGGTCCCGTTGGTTCCAGATTTCCCGGAATTCTTGCGCTCGCTGGCTCCTTATTTCGCATGGGAGGGTGAGGAACCCTCGAAAGGACCGTCCCGTGAACGAACGCGACCTGTTCAATGCTGCCCTGCAGATTGAAGACCCAGCGGCGCGCGCCGCCTCTCTCGACAAGGCTTGTGGCGACGATATCGAACTCCGCCAGCGCGTCGAGGCCCTGTTGGAGGCGTTCGGACAGGCTGGGAGTTTCATGCAACAACCTGCTGTAGCCGCCGCTGCTACGTCGGACGTGTCCCCGCCGGGGCCGTCCCTTAACAATGTCCGGGCCGAGCGTCCCGGAACCGTGATCGGCCCCTACAAGCTGCTCCAGCAAATCGGCGAAGGCGGCATGGGCACCGTCTTCATGGCCGAGCAGACCCAGCCCGTGCAGCGTAAGGTCGCCCTCAAAATCATCAAGCCGGGCATGGACTCGAAGCAGGTCATCGCCCGCTTCGAGGCCGAGCGGCAGGCGCTGGCCATGATGGACCACGTCAACATCGCCCGCGTCTTCGACGGTGGCACTTGTGGTGCAGGCGTCCCGCCTGCATCAGACTCAGATGCAGGCGGGACGCCTGCACCACAAGGCCGCCCCTATTTCGTCATGGAGCTGGTCCACGGCGTGCCGATCACCAAGTACTGCGACGACAACCACCTGACGCCGCGCGAGCGCCTGGAGCTGTTCGTGCCGGTCTGCCAGGCCATCCAGCACGCCCACCAGAAGGGGATCATTCACCGCGACATCAAGCCAAGTAACGTCATGGTCACGCTCTACGACGGCAAGCCGGTGCCCAAGGTGATCGACTTCGGCGTGGCCAAGGCAACCGAGCAGAAGCTGACAGAACGCACTCTGTTCACGCAGTACGGCACCATGGTCGGCACGCTGGAATACATGAGCCCGGAGCAGGCGGAGATGAGCGCCCTGGGCGTCGATACCCGCAGCGACATCTACTCGCTGGGCGTGCTCTTGTACGAGTTGCTGACGGGCAGCACGCCGCTGACGCACAAACGGATGAAAGAGGCAGCCTATGCCGAGATTCTCCGCATGATCAAGGAGGAGGAGCCGCCCAAGCCGAGCACGCGGCTGAGCGATTCGGGCGAGGCGCTGGCGTCGATCTCGGAGCAGCGCCACATGGAGCCGGCCAAGCTGACGAAGCTGGTCCGCGGCGAGTTGGACTGGATCGTGATGAAGACCCTGGAGAAGGACCGCAACCGCCGCTACGAGACGGCCAACGGCTTGGCCGCTGATGTGCAGCGCTACTTGAAGGACGAGCCGGTGCAGGCGTGCCCGCCGTCGGTCGGTTACCGGCTGCGCAAGTTCGTGCGGCGGAATCGCGGCCCGGTGCTCGCTGCCTCGCTGGTGCTGGTAGCTCTGGTGGTCGGCCTCATCGGCACGACCTGGGGCCTGGTGCGGGCGATCAAGGCGGAGGGAGACGCACTTGCCTCCGCCGAGGCCGAGAAAAAGGCGAAGGAGGCCGAGGCCGAGCGCGCTGACGGCGAGCGGCGGGCCAAGGAGTCGGCCCAGAAGCGGCTGGCCCAGATCGAGAAGGGCAACGAAATCCTTGGCTCCATCTTCAATGACTTGGACCCGCTGGCGGAGGAGAAGGAGGGCAAGCCGCTGCGCGCACTGCTGGGTGACCGGCTCGATGCGGCCGTTCAGCAACTGCAAGGCGAGGCGGTCGGCGATCCCGTGGCGGTGGCCCGGCTGCAACGGGCGCTGGGGACGTCCCTGTTCGGTCTGGGTTACGCGGCTAAGGCAGTTGACCTGTTCGCCAAGGCCCGGGCAACATGCAGCATTCACCTGGGCCCTGACCACGCCGACACGCTAGGAAACATGAACAACTTGGCCGGCTGCTACTGTGTTCTCGGCCGGCATGCCGAGGCACGGAAGCTCCTCGAAGAGACGGTGGCACTCCGGAAAGCCAAGCTCGGCCCCGACCACCTGGAGACGCTTCAGAGCATGACCAACCTGGCCTCTACCTACTATGCCCTCGGCCGGTACGCCGACGCGCTGAAGCTCCAGAAAGAGACGCTTGCGCTCCAGAAAGCCAGGCTCGGCCTCGACCACCGCAATACGTTGAAGAGCATGCACAACCTGGCCGTCATCTACTATGCCCTCGGCCGGCACGCCGAGGCGCTGAAGCTCGAGGAAGAGATATTGCCGCTCTTTGAAGCAAACTTCGGCCGCGATCACCCTGAGACGCTTAACGTCATGGGCAACTTGGCCGCCGGCTACTATTTTCTCGGCCAGCACGCCGAGGCGCTGAAGCTGAATGAACAGACGCTGGCACTGTGGAAAGCCAGGCTCGGCCCCGATCACCCCCACACGCTAATGAGCATGAACAACCTGTCCAACAGCTACGTCGCCTTTGGCCGACACACCGACGCGCTGAAGCTCCGCGAACAGACGCTGGCGCTGCGGAAAGCCAAGCTCGGCCTCGACCACCCTGACACGCTTTCGAGCATGTACAACCTGGCCAACAGCTACACCTACACAGGTCGGAAAGCTGAAGCGCTCAAGCTCCACGAAGAGACGCTGGCGCTCTACCAAGCCAAGCTCGGTCCCGACCACCCCGACACGCTTCAGAGCCTACAAGCGGTGGCTTACCCGCGCCTGCGACACTTCGCGTCGCTCAACGACGCCGCCGGATGCCGGACCGTCGCCGAGATGCTGGAAAAGCTGAAACTAAATGACGCGGCCAGCTTGTACAACGCCGCCTGCTTCCGCGCCGTGACCGCCGCGGTCATCAAGAAGGACGCCAGGATCCCGGCCGCCGCCGCCGCCCGGCTCGCCGGCGAAGAAATCGATCGGGCCATGGCCTGGCTCAAGCGAGCGGTCGCCGCCGGCTTCTCCGACGCCGCCCACATGGCGAAGGACACCGATCTCGACGTCCTGCGTGATCGGCAGGATTTCCAAAAGCTGCTGGCGGAGCTGAAGGCCGGCAAGAGCAAAGACAAGAAGTAGCGGCCCACAGCCGAATTCGCCCCGACACTGTTGTTGTGCCGGCTGGGTTTCTCACTCAGATGGACTCAAACAAGTAAGCGTCGCTCAGCACTCAATACCCCCAGTGTGGGTCTGCAACCGTTCATCCCTTGCCCTACGGAGACTCGTCATGTCACTGAAACTTCCGCGCCGTTCGTTCCAGAAAAACCGTCAGGCCCGCCGCCCCGCCTTCCGCCCCATGCTGGAGTGCCTCGAGGACCGCACCGTGCCCAGCGGCCTGATCCCCAATGACCCCCTCTTCCCCCAGCAGTGGGGCCTGCTCAACACCGGGGGCGGCCTTCCCCGCGGCTTTCCCCGCGCCGACGTCCACGCCCCCGAGGCCTGGGAGGTCATCACCGGCAGCACCCAGGTGCCCGTGGGCGTCATCGACACCGGCGTCGATTACAACCACGAGGACCTGTACAAGAACATCTGGGTCAACCAGGGCGAGATCCCGTCGCAGTGGCTGGCCGGGCCCCACCTGCACACGGTCCGCAAGACCGACGTCGTCGACTTCGACCAGGACGCCCTCATTACCTTCTGGGACCTGAACGACCCGGTCAACGCCGGACTGGTGAACGACAACAACGGCGACGGCCGCATCTCGGCCGGCGACCTCCTCCGCCCGATCGCCCAGGGCGGCTGGGAGGACGGCGTCTCCAACAACGGCGACCCGTACATCGACGACATCAGCGGCTGGGACTTCGTCCGCAACACCAACGACCCGATGGCCCGCAACAAACATGGCACCGCGGTGGCCGGCATCATCGGGGCCATGGGCGACAACGGGCTCGGCGTCACCGGCATCGAATGGCGGACCCAGCTCGTCCCTCTCCAGGCCGGTTCGTTGGACGGGTCAGTGATACCTCCCTTTGCCGCAATCGCTGCCTTCGACTACGCGGTCCAGCACCGCATCCCCGTTGTGAACGCGAGCTTTGGCGGCAGGCCTCCGACCCAGGCTTACTATGACGCCCTGGCCCGAGCCCGCGACGCCGGGATCGTGGTCGTGACGGCGGCCGGCAATGACAACTATGCCGATGACTATAATTACCCCGGCTATGTCAACCTGGACAACGTGCTCACGGTGGGCGCCACGACCAAACGGGATTTCAAGGATGTGACCTCTCAATACTCGGTCAGCAAGGTCGATCTGGGTGCGCCTGGGCAGTTGGCGAGCATCCTGACCACGCTGCCCAATGGGGAGTACGGGGCGTTTGACGGCACCTCGGCCGCCACTCCGTTCGTCGCCGGCACGGCGGCCCTGGTCAAGGCCCTGCACCCGGACTGGAACTATCACCAAGTCATCCACCAGATCCTGGCCACCACGGACGTGCCCCCGTTCCTCCCGGTCCCGTTTCGGTTGATACGCAACTCGTTCGCCAGCGGCCGCCTCAACGCCGCCGCCGCGGTCGGGCCGGTCGCCGGCGGATACCTGACCGGCACCGCCGGGAACGACCAGATCACCGTTCGGGCCGCGGCCGACGACCCGAACCGCATCGAGGTGGTCCACAACGGGCAGGTGGCCTTCGCCGACCGCTGGAACAGGCTTGTGGGCGGCCTCACCATCGAGGGGCTGGGCGGCGACGACACCCTGACGCTGGACTACAGCCAGGGCGAACCGCTGCCCTTCGGCGGCATCCGCTTCAGCGGCGGACCGGGCGCCAGCTCCCTGGTCGTCACGGGCGCGGCCGGCCTGGACCGCGCGAGCTACACCGCCACCGGACCGGGCAACGGCCTCCTGGAGTTCGGTGGGTCCACGACCCGCCACCGGTTCGTCAAGTTCAACGATGTGGCGGATGTCACGCTCGCGGTCCCCACGGGACAGCTCGACATCGTCAACGACACCCCGATGGGCAGCCAGCAGACGTTCACCGACGCCGGGGTGCCCGGCCGCAGCACCGTTGCCTTCAACGGCGGCCTGGCCCCCTTGACCTTCGTCAACCCCACGGGCCAGTTGAAGGTCTTCACGACCAACCTGGTGCCTAGCGGTGTTCCGGCCCGTCCCGACAACGCGAGCCCCACGACCACCACCATCGCCTCGCTCGGTTCCGGGTTCAACGCCTCGATCGACGTACGGGCTTCCGGCACCCGCTCGCCCGGGTTTCCTGGTGAACCGGCCCAGGACACTGTCAACCTGGCCGCGGACCTGAACCTGGGCTCGGACGTCACGGGCGGGGACCTGCACATCGAGGCCACGGACATCCACGTCACCGGCCGGGTCACCAGCCAAAGCGGGGAGGTGAGCCTGGTCGCCGACCGCAGCATCACGCTGGCGCCCGGGGCCGCCCTCACCACCCGCGACGGCGACCTGACCCTGCAGGGCAACCCGGCCATCCCGGACGTGGACTTGGGGGACGGCGAATTCATTCGCTACGACGTGGTGCAGGACGGCAACTTCGCCGGCATCGACGTCAACGGGGCCAGCCTGACGACCACCGGCAGCGGCAAGATCATACTGCAAGGCCGCGGCGGCAACGACCCGGCCACGGGGAATCACTTCGGCATCTGGCTGCACAAGGGCGCGACGGTCGCCTCGACCGGCAAAACGGCCGACGCCGGCACGATCACCCTGGACGGCACGGGCGGCGCCGGCACCGGCATCGACCACGGCGTCCTGATCGAGGGCCGGCACACGCGCGTCACCTCGCGGGCGGGCGCCCTCCTGATGACCGGCGTCCCCGGCCGCGCCGGCAGCAACGGTGTCGTGGTGGCGCACGGGGCCCGCGTCACCGCCCGGGGCGACGCCCCGCTGACGGTGACCGGCGACAGCCTGCTCGTGGCCAAGGGCAGCCGGCTCACCACCGAGACGGGCGAGTTGGCCGTGACCACCACCGGCCCGGTGACGATTCGCGGCACCGTCGGCGCCGGCGGCAACTCCTTCGCCCTGGACGCCGGCGGCGGTGTCGTGGTGACCCGGACCGGCCTGTTGTCCGGCAGCGGCACGGTCACCGGCAACCTCACCAACGCCGGCCGGCTCCAGCCCGGCGGCACCGGCAAGGCCGGCACCATCCAGGTCGTGGGTGATTACCGGCAGACGGCCACGGGCATCCTGTTCATCGAGCTGGGCCGCCCCCTGGCCGGCCACTTCGACCAATTGATCGTCAGCGGCACGGCGACGCTCGGTGGCAAGCTCGCCGTCATCACCCTGGGCGGCTTCCGCAAAGTGTCCGGCGCCAGCTATCCGGTCCTCACCTTCGGCGCCCGCGGCCTTGACGACCACGGTCGGCCGAGCGCCTTCGCGACCTACAAGGGCCTGGACCTGTCCGGCGCGCATATCCTGGAGCCGGTGTTCGACGCCACCAGCATGAGCCTCCTGCTGGGCCGCCGCCACCGAGGGGGCCGCTGTCGTTGATCCAGGTTTGTCCCCCGCGCTGGGAGACGGCTTTCGGAAGTGCCGCCCCAGGTTCTGCAAGCACGCGCCGAGCGTTCTCCATCCCGGCCGGCCAGACCAGCCGGACGTTCACGGTCAGCGGCGACCGCCTCGCCGAGCCGATCGAATCCTTCGCCGTCAACCTCAGCGCCCGGATGAATGCGATGATCGGCGACGGCCAGGGGATCGGCACCATCCTCGACGACGAACCGAGGATTTCCATCAACGACGTGACGGGCACGGAAGGCAACACCGGCGCCGTGAACGCGACCTTCACCGTGAGCCTGTCGGTTGCTTACGACGTGGCGGTGACGGTCCATTATCAAACCGCGAACGGCAGCGCCACGGCCGGCAGTGACTACGCCGCCGCGTCGGGGGACTTGCTTCAGTTGGCAGTAGGCAGTAGGCAGTAGGCAGTGAACCGGAAGGCTTTTCTTGACTGCCCCCTGCCGACTGCCCACTGCCGACTGTCCCCGCGTCGTCAACCTCAGCGCCGCATTCAATGGGTTGATCGTCGATAGCCAGGGGGTCTTGCTTCAGTTGGCAGTAGGCAGTCGGCAGTAGGCAGTGAACCGGAAGGCTTTTCTTGACTGCCCCCTGCCGACTGCCCCCTGCCGACTGTCCGCGCGTCGAGGCCGCCTACGACCAGGCCGTGACGATGTCGTTCCGCACCGTGGACGGCACCGCCACGACGAGCGACCCCCCCTGGCCCCCCCTTTGGAAGGGGGGGAGCGGGGGGGTCGCCAAGACCGGCACGCTGACCTTCGCGCCCGGCGAGACGTCAAAGACCATCACGATCGAAGTCAAGGGCGACAGCAAGAAGGAGGCGAATGAGACGTTCTACCTGGACCTGTTCGGCAACAGCAGCAATTCGCTGTTCAGCAAGAGCCGCGGCATCGGCACGATCCTGAACGACGATTGAATTGCGATCCCAGGGGTTTGGCAGGAAGCCGACCCCCGGGCCAATCCGTTGGTCATAGGGAAAAGACACCGGGACATTCACTATTCCCTTAGTCGGTCGATCGCTCCCCCGGCTAGCGCTATGTCACACGTCGAATGATGGATCACAAGAGCCGCGCACGAAGTAAGCGGCTGCGAGTGGGCCGCTTACTTCGTGCGCGGCTCTTACTTCTGGCGACTCATCAATTCATGCGTGACAGAACACTAGCGCTGGACCCGTGCGGCGGCGCCGACGCGCCCCAGTTCGGTGGGCTCGATCTTGTGCAGACCGCCGCCGTAGTGGGCAGTCGGCAGTCGGCAGTCGGCAGTCGGCAGTCGGCAGTCGGCAGTCGGCAGTCGGCAGAAGACTGGTGTTGGCGCAGCTGAGCAGTGGGCGCGAGGCCGATAGCGGGTAGAGCATGAGGTATCGGTTGGTTCCGATCGCGTCGGAGCGGAGGGGTAACTGTCGCTGCCAAGACCGATCAGCGGAAATGCTCCAGGCAGTGGCAAGGTTGCCAAAGGTTGGCAACCTTGCCAAAAAGTGGCCGCCTTGGACTTCCAAGGTTGCCAAAAGTTGGCAACGTTGCCAGTGCGTGTGTGGCGTGAACCGCAGGTGTTGTTGGCTAAGTCACAAACGGTGCGGTCTTTTCTTGCGAAAGGAGGACCTAATCCTACCTGGGCGAGTCCGTACTCGTCCAGAAATCCTTGCTCG
>Ga0080064_1003291_pt1 | contig 23905 bp, 22 predicted proteins | sample Subgrocontami54m_FD_69260 | JGI IMG/M metagenome (GOLD analysis project Ga0080064, IMG submission 69260) | Subsurface groundwater microbial communities from S. Glens Falls, New York, USA - GMW46 contaminated, 5.4 m (SPADES assembly) (version 2) ...
GTATGCTTGACCGCTTATCCATACCTAAAGGCTACCACGCTGCCCCAACCCCGTCAAACTCAAACTGATACACTACCTCTTCTCTGATTTCCTTGACATGGCTACATATTTATTGCAAGAAGGATTCAAAGACCCTGCGGCAGTTATTATCGGTGGAGTCTTGGAAGAACACCTTCGAAAACTTTGCCTAAAGAATGGGCTGGAAGTGACGCTTCCTGGCGGGCACTCAAAGAAGGCGGAGAGCATGAATGCCGACCTGTCGAGGAGTGGCGCTTATAACGTCTTGGACCAGAAGAATGTGACAGCGTGGTTAGATCTCCGCAACAAAGCGGCGCACGGTCATTTCAGTGAATATGGATTGGATCAGGTGGAACTGGTTCTTCAAGGGGTTCGACAATTCGTTTCCCGGTTGCCTGCGTAGCTACGGATGATACCATCTTCAGATTTGCCAGTGCCCGGGCAAAGCGAACTTGTTGGCGTCACGTAACCCACTTTATGCTTTGAGGCTAGGAAAGGGGGCAGGGGAACAGGCAGAAGGAGTTTCGCGGCGCTAGAGTCGTGGAAAGTGGATGTGTTGGCCCATCCAGGCGCTATCACAGCAGAGGACGCCAGGCACGCGGCAGCGAACGGCGTGTTCCTAGAGCTATCAGCGTGGCGCGGCCACAGCCTTGCCAACGGCCATATCGCAAGACAGGCCACCGCCACAGGCGCTCGGCTCTTGGTAGACTCCGACGCCCACGGCCCAGAAGATTTGCTGACCGAGGCGTGGGTACAGAAAGTCGCAAAAGGGGCAGGGCTGGAGGGTGAAGCCGTGCGCACCATATTGGAGGCGCATCCCAGGCAGCTTCTTGCAAAGCCGGGCTATCGCCTGGCCTAGCCCCTGGCGACGTGAGGAATAGGAAGCATGTTCCGAGGTCTTACGCCTTGCCGATGCGGAAGACCTTGGTCCCGCACACGGGGCAGGTGCCTTGCGTGGCAGGGCGGCCATTCTTGAGCGTAGTTGCCTTGGCGCCCCGGATATCGCGCTTGGTCCGGCACTTGAAGCAATAGGCTTCCATTGCGAACACCTCCCTCTAGGTTGGAACGACGATATACCCCAGCTTGCAGATTGTCAAGAACTTTAGAGAGGGAAAACAGACTTTTTGCGGTCATTGCGTCATTCAGACAACGAGGCTGGACAGGAATACGTTTCCCCAACAGCAGTGCCACTGCAGAATCTCTATAAATATGCTTTGCTTGACAATTATGGTAACTACCAGAAGATGCGCTCCCGAAGGGTCGGGGTGCATGGGCCGCTGGGGCTATTCCAAGTCCTTGCGGGAGGGAGGTGGGAAACCGAGATCCGCCATTACCCCAAAGGGAGAAACAACTGTTGGCCAAAGCGCCATAACCGAAAGGAGCGTGTTGCATGACCTACCGGATCAACCACCTGCACCACAAGAGCCCTGACCCGGAGAAGACCGCCCGCTGGTACGTGGATTACCTGGGCGCAAAGGTTCTGAGGGAAAACCGTGGGACGGATGGCCGTATCACCTCCTACAACCTGGACCTGCACGGCGTTCCCCTCAACGTCACCGGGCTTGTAGAAGGACAGAAGCTGGCGCAGCAGTGGGGCCTGGAGCACGTTGCCATTGACGCCGGCAACTTTGAGGCCGAGGTGGCCCGCATCAAAGGCAGCGGCGCTAAGGTGCTGGAGGAGCGCGTCCTGCCCGATGGCCGCCGCGTCTGCTTCTTTGAAGGCCCTGAGGGGGTACGCCTGGAGTTCATGGAGATGCGCTGACGCTCTGTCACTCCCTGCGCTGCCGGGTAATGGCAGGTACAAGGTGTGAAGGGGTTGAGGCAGGGCCTTTCGGTTCTTCGGTTGTAGGACTGCCCTTTCAGGGTGTAGTACCAGGGTGACAACCGTAGAGGACTGTTTCAGAACTTGGAGCAACCCTTCTGGCGTTGGCGCATCTCGTAATGCTCCAGCCATGTAGATGCTGTATTAACTGTCAAGGGCTCTGTGGAGCAGAACCCAAGGAGGTGACGAAAGGAGTGCCTCGCTTGAGGACGGCGAAGCACAGATGCAAGAGCTTATTCATGGCTGCCATGATGCGCACTTTGCCAAGCTTACCTGCGGCTTGAAGCCGAGTATTGAAGGGGCGAATGAGGGGATTGTGCCCCATACTGACAATGGTGGGCCAATACGGGCCAGCCCGCACATGCACCGTGCCCGCCCGGGACAGGCGGCTGCTCTTGTGCTTACCCGAATCGTAGGGTGTGGGGTTGACCCCGCAGAAGGCCACCCATGTTTTGGCAGAGGCGCAGCGGTCTACGGGGGGCAGTTCGCTCAGGAGCAGGATGGCCGTCTGGACGCCGATGCCGGGGATAGACACCAGCAGGGGGATTTCCCGCTGCCAGCGTTCCTCGCTGGCCACCAGGATCTCCAGCGCTTTTTGCACCTGCTCCACCTGGCGCTCCAAGTCCCTGGCGGTCTGCTTTAGGCTCTGGATCACCGCTCTGGGTGTCCAGGGGGAGTGCTCGGCCGCTTCCAGCCGATTCTTGGTATCCTGGAGCTGGCCTTCCAGCCACTCCTTGTGCCGTCTGAGCGCCTTCAGTTGCTCTTGCGCCGCATCAGGCGATGGACTGGCAGGGGGCTGCTGGGAAGCCCCATAGGCCGCCAGGAGCTTGGCATCGGCCTTGTCCGTCTTGGCACGGCTGCCCTGCACATGGGCAAAGGCGGCGGTGCGGGCAGGGTTCACCATGGTGAAAGCAAGCCCTGCTGCTGCAAGGGCCTCCACCAGGTGGTGATGGTAGGTGCTGGTCGGCTCCAGCACGATCTGCACGGGGGCAGCAGCGCTGCAGACCTGCAGGGTGCGCAGGAGGGCGCTCCGCCCTGCTGGGGTGTTGGGAAACTGCTTTGTGGAAGCCTGGCCTGCCCAGGCAAACTCCAGGGTGGCTTTGGAGACATCAACGCCAGCAAACGTCAGAGGCATGTGGACTCCTTTCAATGCACTGATTGGTGGATGCTGGTGGCCCCTTGGTGGTCCCTCCGTCTGCAACCTTGCGTATGCGGGCCTTTTGCCCTGGATGCTGTCCGCAGCGCCGAGGACCAAGGGGGAGGCCGATCTACACGACGGGACTGACTCCCTAGGGGCGCGACGGCCCTCCCACCAGGTCACTTCTAATATACAAGGGGCGGGTTTCAAACCCGCCCCTACATTTGCCTGTCCCATATACGCTGAGAGAACCGAAAGACCCTGGCCGTGAGTCTTCAGGGGAACTCAAAGCGGTCCGTGGAGACTATTTGTCCTTTGGAGATGCCCCAAACCTCAATGCTGTTCTGCACGTCGCCGGACTGGTCAAAGTCCTCCGGGCCGGCAGCGCCTTCATAGTTGATGTCCTGGCCGTTACGGATAAGCTCCAGTGCCTTTGCGATGTCGCCCGGGCCAACCTTGACGCCGGGAGGATTGGCAACAGACCGCAAGGCGTCGCGGAGCGCAACGCCATCGTATTTGCCCGCCTTCTCAATGGCGAGGGCGAGGAGCACAAAGGCGTCGTAGCTTTCCCCCAAGTAAGGGTCTGAGGGTGCGCCGGGGTAGGTCTCGTGGATGAACTGGGTGTACATCTTTGCGGCGTCGCTGGACTGGAAGGAAGAGCCGAAGGCAGATGTCCCACTGCCGTACTGCTTGAGGAACGCTAGCCGGAAGGCGTCTACGCCCGGGCCGCCGCGGGCCCCGGGGGCAGTGCCGAAAGCGCCGTCAAAGGTGGCGGCGGGGAGATTATCAAACATGGACTGGGCCTTCAGCCCATCGGCGAAGTAATACTTCACGTTCAGGCCACGGTCCAACGCCTGTCGGAGCAACGGTTCCGCCGTCTCCGGGTAGCTGATGCAGACGATGGCCTGCGCGCGGTCATTCTTGACCAGCGCCAATTCAGTAGCGAAGTCGCTTTGGCCGGACTCGTGAGGGATAAGAGTCGCTTTGCCCTTCCCCTGCTTTTCAAAGTTGTCTTTGAAGACCTGGGCCAGTCCCCTGCCATAGGCGTTGTTGATGTAGACCACCGCAACAGTAGTGAAGGCCCGTTCCGTGGCAAGGCGGGCCAGCACCGCGCCCTGGGCGGCGTCGGAGACCACAGTGCGATACAGGAAGTCGCCGTCCTGTAGAGAGGTCAGCTCTGGAGAAGTGGCCGAGGGCGAAACAAGGACCACCTGTGCGGGGACGGTGACGGCTTGGGCAACCTGCAAGGTGACGCCGCTGGCGGTGGAGCCGACGATGGCTTTGACCTTATCACCCTTCACCAGTTGCTCCGCGCCCTTTACCGCGACTGCAGGGTCGGTGGCCGAGTCCTGGTAGACAACCTCCACCTGTGCGCCTTTGAGCAAGCCTCCGGCCTGGTTTATCTGGTAGGCGGCCAGGTTGATGGCGTCGCGCATGGGAGCGCCATAAACGCCCAGGTCGCCGGAAGAGTCCAGCAGGACGCCGATCTTGATGGTCTTAGGGCCGCTGGAACACGCGCCGGCAAAAAGCCCGGCGGTTATGGCCGGCAAGAGCAGCAGGAGCGCGTGGGAAAGGGCTTTGTGCATAGGTCACTTTGCTCCTCGGGAGGCTGGGAACGCACTGATTGTTGAGCCGGCGGCATGGGAAGTCAAGGTGGGCTGCCGGCGGTTACAGGGGAAAGGGGAGTACAGTGGGGCAAAGCCCCGGAGCCTGCCCTTGAACGGAGTGAAGGGTCGGGAGACTGAAGGTGTCCCTCAAATACAAATACCCCCTTTCCTTCAGCGTAGAGGCTAAACGCACGACGGTCCCGACTTTGTCGGGACCGTCGTGCTGAAGGAGACACGCCTCCTTGCCTACTTCCTGAAGTCCACGGTCATGCCAGTGGTAAGACCCAGGCTGGTGGATATTCCCGCGTTGAATTCAACGGCATACAGGGCCGGCGCGCGGGACTGGTACAGCCGCAACTCGTCGTCTTTTGCAGTCGGCTGGGCGCGCATCGTCTGGATGTCCACGATCTTCCGGTCGTGGTCCAGGAAGAGCACGTCCAGGTCAACAAGGGTATCCTTCATCCAGAAGGTCCATTCGCTCTCCGAAGGCAGAATGAACAACATGCCGGAGTCTTTGGGAATGATTGGCCGGTTGGAAAGGCCGCGCTTCAGGGTATCCGCATCTGCGGCCACCTCTATGCGGAAGGCGCTTCCATTCAAGATGGCATATTGCGCCTGTGCCAAAGCATCGGAGGACTGGGGCGCGCCGGTGGCGGAGGCAGGAACGGACGTAGAGCCGCTGCCGCTCGTCGTTGTCGTCGCACTGGAAGCCGCCTGGCTCCCCGCAGTCGTCACGTTGGAAGAGGGCGGCTGGATAGAGTCAATCATGTTGAAATCGGTGTACTGGTAGTCCACCGTCTCCTGGAGCGTCTCTTTGCCATTGTTCGCACGGGGGTCGTACTTCTTCATGGCGAAGCGGCCAATGTAGCTATCGGTCTCCCGGACCCAAATGGTAATGTCCACCTTGGCGCCCTTCAGGAAAGCATCTCGCTGCTGCTGGTCTTTGATGCTGAGTGTTTCCGCGTTCTCCCCTACGGTGGAGAAGATAATGTCGGCCTCCCGCAGGTTGGGCACGGTGCAGGAAAACACACGGTTGGAGATGCCGTTGATGATCTGCCTGCCCGGGGCTTCCCGGAAGTCGTGGCACCAGGCGAAGCGCACCCATGGCTGGAACAGAGGGCTGTTGAACACGGTGGGGTCGTAGGCGTCGGTATTCCACTTCTGCAAGTAGTCCGCAGCAGAAACGTCATTGCAATACTGATAGCGTGTGGCGCTAATGACGATGATGTCTTTGTTGGAGCACTGGTTGCTGGAGCCACTGGTGAGGTATTTGGTCCACACCTGGTCCGGGGCAACGTACCGGAACTCTTCCCGTATCTCTTGCGGCTTGCTGACGGAGAAGGACATGGTATCCACGCCGATGGCGCGGTAGCTGCGTGCGTTCTGCATGTGCAGGACGGCCTGGCTGGCATACCGCTGCCGGGCATAGGTGGGGTTGAAGAACCAGGCGGTGCCGAAGCCGAGGAGCAGGGCCAGCGCTGCTATAGCCAGGGCCAAGCCGCGCAGGTGGGCCGTGGAGAACCAGCCGGCGGCCAGGCGTCCACCTACGTAGGGAGAAGGCTGCAAGTTGACGCCGGCGCGTGCGGGGGCCGTCACCACCACAGGGGCATGGACTTCTGGGATAGATACCTCGGCCACGCCGGACACAAAGGCTTTTTCCAGCCGGGGCGCAACGTCTTGCAGCGCGTCCACCCTGGCCCGCAGGTCGTTCAGGTAGACGCGGAGGTAGTTGGCTTGAGAAGTCGCGGGCATTGCATGTCCAGCGCGGGCAAGGGCTGCGGCGGTGTTGGCGGCAAGCACTGTTTCCAGACGCGGCATGATAACGCGCAGGTTGTCCAAGCGGCGGCGCAAGTCTCGCAGGTATTCCGGCAAGTTCTGACGGTCGGAGGGCAACCCGTTGGCCCCCGCGGCCCGCTCCAGGGAAGGCACAACGGACCGCACGGCGTCTACGTTGGCCCGTAGCTCTTGCAAGGTATCCTGGACGTTCCGTTGGCCTGCCTGGGCCTGCAAATTGCCTTTGATGTCCTGCATAGACCCGTGGACAGGGCCAGGTGCAAAGGCGTTTTGCATCCGTGCGGAAAGGCTCTGCTCCAAGCGGGGCAGGGTCTCTTCCAGCGCGCTGATATTGGCCCGGAGGTCTTTGATGGTTGACCTCATGGCCTCAACGCGGTTGTTCTTTTCAGGGAAGCGTTCCATGTCGCTACGCCTTTGTGCAGATTGTCTGTGGCCGTGCCTATTTGCAAATGCAAGGAGTTTGGCTACTGGGGAGAACCCGCCCAGCCCTGGAAGGCTTTGAGTGCGCGGTCCAGGTCTTCTTTCAACAACGGCGTTGTGGCCTCTGGGTGCTGCTCCGCCCAGCCGATGAGCGACTCCAGGAGCGTCAGACCAAGGGCGCGGACTTCCAGCGCGGGCAGCTCTTTGCGGCCTTCCAGGAGGGCCAGCAGCTTGCCAAGCCACTCCTTGGAGCGTAGGTCGGCGTCTACTTGTGCGGCTCGCCCGGCGATGTCCATCGCATCCTGCAACAGGGCGTCCAACTGTCCGCGCAGGAGCGTGGCGCTTTCGCGCACCTGGGCGGCAGCCTCTTCGCCCGCCTTCTGCACCGCAGCGGATGCCTGCCCGTCGGGGCTTTGGCCGGCAAGCTCTTCTTGCTCCCTGCGCAAGGAAACGATGGCGTCACGCAGTCGGCGCTCCTCAGCCTGGAGCGAGGCCACCTGCTCGCCTACGGCGGTTGCGCCGGTTTCCAGAGAGTTCATGAGGCGTAAATGAAACTCACGAACGGAGATGCGCTCCCTGCCTGCGCTATCCGCCATGCGGCGCGCAAGGGCAAGGACATCGGCGGCAGTGAGGCCCATGTCGGCGAACTCCTGGGCCACGGTGCGCCAGTTCAAGCCACGGTCGGACCGCTGGGCATCTTCCAACTCCTGGATTCGTTGGGCAAGGGCGTCTTCACGGCGGGACCGCAGATACTGGTCTTCGCCGTAGGCAGGGCGTGCCGGAGGTTCCGGCGAGCGGCGGCGCTGGTCCAGGGCGCGCAAACGGCGCTCCAGTTCCTGGACGCTGTCGTTGAGGCTGCCGACGCGATAGGAAAGGTCCTCTTCCCGCCGCCGCCACCAGGCGACGTCCTCCTCTTGAACGGGAGCGTAGGCTGCGGCGGGGCGCGCTGGCTGGACAGTTGAGGGGCCGGCAAAACGGCCTTGAGCACGCAGGCGCTCTTCCAGGACATCAACTTCTTGGGAAAGCTGCTGCACCTGGCGGTTCAGGCCCTGCTCGCGGCCTTGCAACTGCTTGGTTTCCTGAGACTGCTCTTGAGATGGCCTAGTCTGCTCCACCATGGTACACTCCTGTCTTTGGTCAGCGGGGCCTTGCCCCTGGTTCCTCCCCTCACGGGAAGGTGGGTATCTTCTTGTAACGCCACCCGCTATCGCACCGCCGGGTAGGGTTCGTCCTGGCGTTCAATACGCTCCACTTGATTTTCCAGAGAATGGCGGCGCTCGTCCAATTCCTTGATGCGGCGTTCCAGGTCCTGAACACGCTGCGCCAACTCCGTCCGGCGGCGCTCCAGGGCATCGGGTGCTGCGGCCTGGCGGCGCTGCGCTTCCAACTGGGCGATGAGGGCCTCCAACGAGCGCCGTTTCTCGTCCAGGGCCTGGACCAGGTGCTCCAGGCTGCCCACCTCTTGGGCAAGGGCTGCCTTGCGGCCTTCCAGCACCGACACCTCGGTTGCCGCGTTGCCGCGTTGTGACCACAGATCGTCCATGGTCTGGCGCAAGGCTTCCTCACGACGGGAGAGGGCATCCACCCGCAGGCGAAGCGCATCCAGCCCGGCGACGTGCGCCTCCAGGATAGCCGTGCGCTCTTCCAGAGCCTTGGCCTGAACCGTTGCCTGTCCCAATCGCGCAATCAAGTCCTGCTCCTGGGCCTGCTGCCCAGCGATGATGACTCCCAAGGCGGCGCGTTCTTTCTCTGCGCGTTCCAGGTCTTGCCGGGCGCGGCCAAGCTCGCCGGAGACGGCTTCAAGCTGGCTGCGTTGTTGTTGGAGGCCCGCGACCGTGGCTTCAAGGACGTCGCGCTGTGACTGCAAGGCAGGGATGCGACTATCCAGAAGGATGCGGCGCTCTTCCAGCGCCTGGACGTGGGCCACTATGTCTTGGAGGCGCAAGCCCAACGTTTGTTCCCGCTCCTGTTGTCCCTTGACCACAATGGTCAGGGCGTCGCGTTCTTTGCCCAGGCGTTCCAGGTCTTGCCGGGCCTCGGCAAGTCCGGCAGAGACGATCTGCAATTCGGCCCGCTGCCTATCAAGGCGGGCAACGGAGGCCTCCAAGGACTGCCGTCGCTCCTCCATCTCGTGAAGGCGCGCGTCCAGGGCCTGGCACTCCGCAGCCAACCGGCGGCTATGGTCTTCCCTGTCCACGAGCTGTTGCTCCAGCACCCCACGTTCCTTGACCAGCCGCTCCAACTCCTGGCGCAACGGCACGCTCTGAATGACCAGAGATTGGTCGGCGGCCATGCGGGCTTGAAGCTGGGCGAGAGACGTTTCCACGTCAGCCTTCCGTGCGGCGATCCGGCCTACCTGGGCTTGGAGGGCCTCAACCTGGCGCGTGCTGTCAAACAGGTCCGCTTGGGCCAATCGGTGCTCCCGCCGCGCAACCTCAACCGCTCGTTCCAATGCCTGGTGCTCTTGGCCCAGGGAGGCGACTGCGGCTTCCAGCGCATAGCGCCGGTACTCCAGGTCATGCACACGCTGGGAAAGGGCTTGGGAGGTCTGAACAAGCTCCTGTAGCAGTCGCAGGTGCTCTTGTTGGGTCTGGAGGTCTGCCGCATGGCCGGCCTCCTGGTGTTCGTGAAGGGCATTGATGGCCTGACGCAGGGACTCCGCCAGTGCATCCGCAGGCGGTGCAACAACAGCAGAGGCTTCGGCGATGACCGCGGGAGCCGCTTCCCCTCCGGCGGCGGTCTTCGTCATGCCCCCAGCGATGGGCATTTCCTCTTCTTGGCGCAGGCGGCGGCCACGCATGGCGTTTTGCCAGCTCCGCATGGCGGCTGTCCTGCCGATGCGGGGGCGAAGCGCTGTGGAGGGTGCAGGCTCCAGCGGTGTCGCCTGGGGCTGTACGGAGGCATCGTCCTGTTCGCCCGCTATGGGGGCGCGATACGCGGCGGAACGGCGCTCTAGAGCTGCCTGTGTGCGCGCCCCGGGGACCGCCGCGGACGGATGTTGTTCTGGCTGCCGGCCTTTGTAGTCCCTAGCTGTTCCTGCCATGAATCCACCTCCGCATTGGGGTAAGGGCACAATCCAATGCTATTGTACCCCTTTTGTATACGTTCACTGGAAACGGCATTACAGTGACCATTCTAATGGTATAGGAAGGGTATGTAATGCTGCACACGTATAGGGCTGTGTTCTAGGGCCAGGAATAGTCTCTGCGTACACGGCAGACGCATTCTTGTTTGGTGAGAGGCCCGTTTTGCAGTCCCGAAGCCGCCAGAATGGGAATCATTCATGCCCATCGTCATGGGTGCCCGTACCGATGAAAATGACTGGGATGAGGAGTTTGTCAATCCGTAGGGCCGGACCGACGTGTCCGCCCACCCGGAGGATTGGGCACAGGTCTGCCCCTACGAGCAACAGCGTCTATCACCTCAGTTTCGCAACAATGACAAAACTACACCCATCCTGTTTCTCCTACAGATGCGGGAGAACCGAAAGACCCTGGTCATACTCCTCGTGTCCATACGCCGCAGCCCCTTCCTCTGCGAGTCAGGGCAAGCATGGGGCTAGACTCGCTTCAAAGCGAGAACGGCAACGATTGTCCTATCCTTCTGCGCGATTTGCAGCGGAACCCGTCACTTTCCTTGACACCCTCTCGCCGGCGTGACAATATGTTTATTCCTTATGTCTTTGCATTGAGATATAGTCTATTCCTGTGGGTCTAGCGCCATCCTCCCTTGAAGACCATACATCTCACGCAACAAGGGTCAGTCACGTCCCTGCGCCTCCACCGTCCCAGGGCTGGCAACCGGGTAAATCTGGCTATGGCTGAAGACCTGGCGCTGGCCGCGGCGCAGATCAGCCAGGACGATGCGTGTCGCGTCGTGACCCTTGCCGGCAACGGCGATGTGTTCTCCGTGGGATGGGAGCTTCCGTGGCGCAGTTCGTCGCATCGCCCTTTGCCGCTGGCAGCGGCGTCCATTGCAGCGTTGCAGCAGCCGGTTATCGTCGTCCTAAACGGCGACGCCATCGGGCAGGGGTTGGAGTTGGCGCTGGCAGGCGACCTGCGCATCGCCGTAGCCACGGCCCGGTTCGCCATGCCCCAGGTGCAGCACGGCTTGCTGCCGTGGGACGGCGGCGTGCAGCGGCTGCTGCGGCTTGTGGGGCGCGCCCACGCCCTGGACTTGCTGCTTACCGCATCGGAGATAGACGCGGCCACGGCCCTGCGCATGGGGCTGGTCAACCGGGTGGCAGCGCCTGGCGACTTGCAGGAGGTCGTTGACCAGGTAGTTGGTAGTGTGCTGGCCGGCGCTCCCATCGCCGCGCGTTATGCCAAAGAGGCGGTGACCCTTGGCGGCGACATGACCTTGGCCCAGGGCTTGCGCTTGGAGGCTGACCTGTCTATGCTCTTGCACAGCACAAAAGACCGAGACGAGGGCATTCGTTCCTTCTTAGAGCGGCGTTCGCCCCATTTCCGTGGCGAATAAAGGTGGAATGAGTCCTTCTATTTTGATTCGGAGGAGAGCGTGAAGCTCCGGTTGGATCTGCATACCCATATTTGGGAAGCATCGGGTTTTCAAATACCCAACAGGGAGTGGGCGGCGAAGGTCGTAGATCAGTGCAAGGCGAAGGGCATACATGGCATCGCCGTCACAGAGCACAAGGTCTTGGAGTACAGCTTCGCCTACAAGCGCATCATTGAGGAGTGTTTTCCGGGCCAGCTCCTGGTCTTCCCCGGTTGGGAAATAGAGGAACACTTCGCCTCAAACTATTCTCAAACCAGGGAGGTGGGCGAGTTCCAACTGCCCAACGGCAAGGTCTTTCGCAACTACTGCCACCCGGGGCGTCCCTCGCGCATCATTGAGCTGGACAATGTGCAGTCCATTGAAATAGACAACGCCATTCACAACTGGCACATAGACAAAAAGCGCGTGGAGGCCGTGGCCCAGGAGCACGGCCTGCTTCTGACGCGGGTGAGCGACGCACATAATTTGGAGGACATCGGCAAAAACTGCATTGAAATAGACCTGGACGAGTTATGTACCAGGGCCCAGGACCGCCCGGAATGGGGTCAAGGCTTACGATGACCATGACCGGCATACCGGTGCTCTACCGCAAGGATGGCCCGATTGCCTGGGTCACCCTGAACCGCCCGCAGGCGCTGAACGCTTATAACCTCGCCATGCGGGACGAGCTGTACGGCATTCTGCAGGCGGTGCGGGACGATCTGGAGGTGCGCGGCATGGTGCTGTGCGGCGCAGGCGAACGCGCCTTTTGCGCCGGGGCGGACCTCACGGAGTTTGGCTCTGCGCCGTCTCAGACCATTGCCCGTCAGGTACGCTGGGAGCGGGACGTTTGGGGAATCTTTCTCTCCATAGAGAAGCCCATCATTGCTGCGGTGCACGGCTATGTCCTGGGTTCCGGCGTGGAAATGGCGTTGCTGTCCGACCTGCGCATCGCATCGGAGGACGCGGTCTTCGGGTTGCCGGAAACGGGGCTGGGCCTTGTCCCTGCAGCGGGAGGAACCCAGACGCTGCCCAGAGTGATCGGCCAGGGAAAGGCATTGGATCTGTTGCTCACTGGGAGGCGCATCACGGCGCAGGAGGCCTTTGCGCTCGGCTTGGTGAGCCGTGTCGTGCCAAGAACGAGACTCTTTGAGGAAGCCAATCTTGTGATGACCAACATCCTTTCCGCCGGCGCGCAGGCGCTTGGTACGGCAAAGCGGGCCGTTGCCCAGGGCGCAGAGTTGCCCCTGGCCGAAGCCCTTGCCTTGGAGCGCCGGTTGGCGACAAGCCTTTTGGCTGCCCATAAGCAGGCAGGCTTTCATCGTGTCTTCCCGCCTGGCTACAGGGCGGACTCTCTTGTGCATTGAGGATCGAGGATTTTGCTCGTTATTAATGAACAGGTGCTGCCACATTCCACGTAGAGGAGTCCCATGAACACAACTGAATTCCTTACCTTGTCCAGTGCAATTGTCCCCGACCGCCTAGCACTCATTTTTGAACAGAAGCGCTTGAGCTACGGCGACATGCAGGAGCGGGTGAACCGCCTTGCCGACGGCCTGGCAAAGATGGGGGTGGGCGCCGGCGACCGCATCGCCACTATTCAGGTCAACTGCAACGAGCACATAGAGGCTTACTTCGCTGCTGCAAAGCTAGACGCTATCTACGTGCCCATCAACTTCCGGGTGCGGAACGAAGAGCTTGCTTTCATGCTCAAGGACTCGGAGCCAAAGGTCCTTCTTGCAGGCGGACGCTACTACGACCTGGTGGAGTCTGTGACCACCGGCGTGCAGTCCTTGCAGGCGCTTATCGGCCTTGATGGCCCTCGCCCATCTTGGGTGAGCTACGACAAAGTGCTGGCGGCAGGCGAGAACAATGAAGAGCGTTGTCCCCAGGGCGACAACGACGACACGACCATCATCATGTTCACCGCGGGCACTACAGGAACGCCCAAGGGCGTGATGCTGACCTACAACAGCTTCTCTTCTTACATCCTGTCCAACGTTGCCCCGGCCGACCCCGACGTGGAGGAACGCAACATCCTGACCGTGCCTCTCCATCACATCGCCGGTATGCAGGCAGTGATGGCCGCTATCTATGGAGGCCGAACCCTCATTATCCAACGCCAGTTCCAGCCGGTGGAGTGGATGCAATTGGTGCAACGGGAAAAGGCCAACCGCGCCATGATGGTCCCCACTATGCTGAAGCAGCTCATAGACCACCCGGACTTCCACACGTACGATCTCTCCAGCCTCCAGGTGATTACGTACGGCGCTGCTCCCATGCCTGTGCCGGTTATCCGGGATGCTATTAGGAAGATGCCTTCCACCAAGTTCATCAACGCTTTTGGGCAAACCGAGACCGCTTCAACTATTACCATGCTGCCTCCGGAAGACCACGACCTGAGTGGGACTCCTCAAGAGATGGAGAAAAAGTTGAAGCGCCTATCCTCTATCGGCAAGCCGCTGCCGGACATAACGGTGCGCATTGTGGGCGAGGATGGCAATGACGTGCAGCAGGGAGACGTGGGAGAAATCATTGCCAGCGGCCAGCGCCTCATGAAAGGGTACTGGCACAGGGAAGACGCCACCAAAGAGACCATGCGCAACGGCTGGCTCTTCACAGGCGACTTGGGCTACGTGGACGGCGACGGGTACATCTTCCTGGCTGGGCGCGCCAAGGACTTCATCAAGCGCGGCGGCGAGATGATCTCACCGGACGAGTTGGAACAGGTCCTCATGTCCCATCCTGCCGTAGACGAGGCCGCCGTTATCGGCGTGCCCGACGACTACTGGGGCGAGCGGGTGCGCGCCGTCGTTGTCAAGCGCCCCAACATGGACGTCTCCGAACAAGAACTGATTGAACATTGCCACGAACGCCTTGCGAGCTATAAGCGCCCGGAGTCCGTGGTGTTTACCAAAGAGCTGCCGCGCAACCCCATGGGCAAGATCCTCAAGCGCGTCCTCCGCGAGGAGTTCAACCAGCCCTTCGCGGGGTAGTTTTCTTCTCACAACCAGCGGAGAAGGGGCAGCCAGGGCTGCCCCTTCTCCGTTACTAGAAGTGTGCACGCTCAAGCAAGGAGAGACCAACCCTTCCCTGACATCTCCCTTTCGTCTCTTTACAAGAGGAAGCACCTACAGGAACATGGAATGGTAGCTGCACCAAGCAGACAACGCCTCACAACGAGTGCGCTGTTGTCCACGTTCTCGCGCCCAAAAGGAAGACATCATGATCCGCTGCCGGGAATCCATCCTCCTTGGAGCCAGCTCCCTGGCTTTGTTTGTGTTTGCCGCGTGCGCTTCGTCCCAACCTCCTTCGGTCCCCTCAATGGAAGCACCCACTCCGACTGCAACCTTGGGCGTCCTGGAAGCAACAGCGCCTGTCCCAAGCCCAACGCCAACCAACACGCGGGTTGCTACGGCAAAGACGCCTACGCCAACTCCCACCCCGATAGCCCCATTGCCTGCTGCCTCCGTCCGGCTGGCCCTGGACCCCCAACGCCTCGCGGTCGTTGACCAGAACGCCCTCAGCGCCACAGCCGTTGCCGAAGGGTCGGTCAAAGCACTGGCGGCCTACTTGGCCGGGCCTGCAACGAGCGACCTGGAGAAGGCCAGAGCCATCTATCGCTGGATCACGGATAACGTCTCCTACGACTTTCAAGGCTACCTCTCCAAGAAGTACGGCGATCAGAGCGCCGGCGCCGTCCTGACGCGCCGCACCGCCGTGTGCGCTGGCTACGCCAATTTGTACGAGGCCCTTGGCAACGCGATGGGGCTGGATGTTGAAGTGGTTGAGGGGTGGTCAAAGGGCTACGGCTACGTGACGAATACGCTGGACGAGCAGCCCAACCATGCATGGAACGCCGTCCGCCTGAACGGGGCCTGGTATCTTGTTGAGTCCACCTGGGGCGCGGGCTTCATTAACCAGGACAAGCAGTTTACGCCCAGGTTTGAGAACTACTACTTCCTGGTTCCTCCCAGGGAATTGATATCCGACCATTTCCCCGTTGAGCCCAAGTGGCAGCTCCTGGACGCACCGGTGACCAAGCTGGCGTTTCTTGCTGCGCCACGGGTGTGGCCCGAGTTCTTTGAGAATGGCCTGGGGCTGGTCAGCCATCGCGAGGCGGTTATCAAGGCCGACAAGCAGGTGGAGGTAACTCTGTCCACGCCGCAGGATACGCTGCTCACGGCCACGCTCCGCAAAGGGGATGTCAAGCTCCCCGACCTGTTTACCTTCGTCCAGCGTCAAGGGGACGTGTACGACATCAAGGCCGCCTTCCAGCAGCCGGGCCAGTACACCCTGACCGTTTTCTCCAGGAAGATATTTGAGTCCGGCGAGTACCACGGAACCCTGGAGTATACCGTGGACGTGGCGCAAGGGGACCCGGCCAGTCCTGGGTTCCCTACGGTGTGGGATTCGTTTTTTGACAATCAGATAGGGCTGGTCAGCCACCCGGGCGGCATCCTACAGTCTGGCGGCGACCTCACGGTTACGCTTGCGGCCCCACAGGACGTGCTCATGCTTGCCAAGGTCAGCCGGCAGGAGCAGGACTTGCCCGACACGGCTACCCTTGTGCAGCGGGTGAACGGCAGCTACGAGGTGCGCGCCGCTTTCCCCGGCGACGGCGAGTACGAGCTTACGGTCTACACCAAGCGGGCCGGTCAGGAAGGGCAGTACCACAGCAGCCTGCGCTACGTCGTTCAGGTGGCAGGGGCCGCGCCCACAAACAAGGGCTTCCCCACCACTTACGAGGCATTCAACACGAAGAACGTGGTGCTGTACGGCCCCTTCAGCGGAGTCCTCCCGCTGGGGAGCACCCAGACCTTCCGCCTGGCCGTGCCCGGTGCGGAGAAAGTCGCAGTGGTCATGGGCAACGACTGGCGTTACCTTGACCTGAAGGACGGCGTCTTTCAGGGAGACGTGAAGATCAGCGGCGCAGAGGTGGGCGTGTACGCCAAGTTCCCTGGCAACACGCAATTCAGCGGGCTGCTTACCTACACCGCAAGTTAGGAAAACAAGCGGGGTGCGGCTGATAAGATCATTAGTCGCACCCCGTTAAGCGTTCTTCTATGTGGACTGCACTGATCCAGCCCGTCTCCCTACTTGGGCACGATCTCGTAGTTGACCGCCCAGTCCGGGTTGAGGTTGATCGCCTGGATCATTGCCTCAATCTGTTCCCTGGCCCAATGCACGCCTTCAAAGTTTGTTGTATGCAGGCATACCCGGCATCCTCCTGAGAACACTTCAATGTCGGCGCCGGCAAGGGAAGCGCCCTTCAGCCGGATTCTGTGGAGGTTTGCGCCTTTCAGGTTGACGCCCCGCAGGTTAGTGCCCTCGGCGTTCGTATTCGTCAGCATGGACTCGCTCAGGTCAGCGCCTTGCAGATTCGCTCTGCTGAGGTTGATGCGACCGAGGTCGGCTTTTCCAAGCCGCGCCTCCGAGAGATCAACGCCGCTCAGGTCCAGGTTGGCTCCGAGTGCTGGATCCGCCAGCCTCCTCTTGTTGAACTCCGCTACATCTCCGAGAAGCAATTGCACTACTTCGGCTTTGTCCATGTTTGTCCTCCTTGTAACAGCGACGCTTGTGCGGGCTTTCTGCGTTGGCCCGTCTGTCCGCGAGAGGCCGACTTGGTTACGGCGGTTTCTACTTCCCCGGTTCCACACCCACGCTTTCGGCCAAGACCTCGCATCAGATCTCCACAAGCACCTTTGCAGATTCGTCCTGCGGGATATCTTCGCCATCCTCTTGCATGGCTTCTACGTGCAACTCAATGGCCTCTTTGACGTTGACCAAGGCTTCTTCTCTGGTTTTCCCCTGAGACACGCAGCCAGGCAGGGCAGGCACTTCCACCCAGTAGCCGCCAACTTCACGGTCCAGGTGCAAGACTACCGTGTATTCCATCTACTTCCCCGGTTCCACGCCCACGCTTTCGGCCACTATCTCCAGCAGGTCTTTGGTCTGCTTCGTTTCGGCAGCGCCCTTGGAGCTGATGCCCTCGTTGAACATTTGCAGGCAGAAGGGGCAGGAAACGCCCAGCATGTTGCCCTTGGTTTCCAGGAATTGGTCGGTGCGCATGTGGTTGATGCGCTTGCCGCCGCTGTCCTCCATCCACATGTGGCCCGCGCCGGCGCCGCAGCAGAAGCCGTGCTCCCGGCGGCGGTCCATCTCGTGCAGGGTCAGGCCGGGGATGGCGGCGGCAACGCTGCGTGGCGCGTCAAAGATGCGGTTGTGGCGGCCCAGATAGCAGGAGTCGTGGTAGGTCATCTCAATGTTGACCGACTTGATGGGCTTCAAGCGGCCAACTTTGATGAGTTGGTCAACGAACTCCGTATAGTGGATCACCTCAACGTTGCTGCCGAGCTGAGGGTACTCGTTCTTGATGTTGTTAAAGCAGTGAGGGCACAGCGTGATGACCTTCTTCACGTTGTAGTTCTTGAAGGTCTCAATGTTCTGCTGTGCCATCATCTGGAACAGCATCTCATTGCCCAAACGCCGTGCGGGATCGCCGGAACACGTCTCCTCAGCACCCAAGACACCGAACTTGATGCCCGCCACCTTCAGCAGGGAAGCCATAGCGCGGGGGACTTTCTGGTTCTGAACGTTCAGGGCGGGCGTGCAGCCCACCCACAGCAGCACCTCCACGTCCGAGTCCTCCGCCAGCGTCTTCACGTCCATGCCGTCCATCCAGTCCGTGCGTGTGGATTGCGTGCCGCGCCACGGGTGGCCCCTGCGCTCCATGTTTTCCAGGACGCCCTGCGCGCCTTCGGGCATCTGGGATGCCTCCATGACCAGGCTGCGGCGCATGTCCACGATGCTGTCAATATGCTCAATGTAGACCGGGCAGACCTCCATGCAGGCGCGGCAGGTCACGCAGTCCCACACCGCGGTCGTTGCCACGAACTCGCCGCCCACCATAGGCTTGTCCGGTGGCGGGACCTCCTGGCCTGCGGCTCTCGCCGCCAGGATCTGCGGGCCACGGTAGGACGAATAGGCCCGCAGGTCTTGGATGATCTTGCGCGGGGAGAGCGTCTTGCCGCTGAGGTAGGCCGGGCAGTTGTCCTGGCAGCGCCCGCAGTTGGTGCAGGCGTCAAAGTCCAGGAGCTGCTTCCAGGTGAAGTCCTGCAAGTCTGAAGCGCCGAACCGCTCCAGCTTCTCCAGGTCGCCCATGGGCCGCAGCGCGCCCAGGGGCCTATCGGATCGCAGTACGATGTTGGCCGGGCTGAAGAAGATGTGGCTGACCTTGCTGAACCTTGTGGCCAGGTATATCAGGATCACCAGGAACACGTAGACGTGCGTCCACCAGATGAATGTATGGCTCAGGGCCAGGGCATGGGCGTCCATGCTGGTGAAGGCGCGAGAGACGAGGCCGCCGACGGGCGCAGCCCAAGTGGACCAGGTCTGGGTGCCTTCAGCCTGCTGGCCGGCGATGCGAAAGCCTTCCGTGGTAAAGCCGGTGAGTGCCAGGAGCGCCAGTAGGCCAAGGAACACGCCGTCATCGGCAGAGGTGTTCAACCGAGAGGGCTTCATGAAGTAGCGGCGGACGACGGCCATGGCCAGGCCCACCGTGAGGAACAGGCCGCCAAACACGTCCCAGATAAAGTCCTGCTGGATGCGGTAGGGCACGGTGGGAATGGTGATGGAAAGGTAATGGTCGGCCCAGAACTCGGCGGCGTCCAGGAGAGTGGCGATGAGCAGGACGGTCATGCCCCAAAACAAGAAGAAGTGCATGGTTCCGGGGTAGTGCTCCCGCTTGATGAAGCGGCGATGGGCGAACAGGTCGCGGCCCAGCAGCTTAATGCTCCTGCCGACGCGCGGCCACCAGGGGCCCAGGTCCGGCATGGGCCTGCCAAGTTTCCAGATACGATAGCGCTTGTAGACGGCCATGCCGATGGTCACGAAGAAAATGGGGAACATGAGGTAGATGAGAACGCCCCAAAGCGGGTAGCCGATGCTCCAGTAGTCCTCCCTGCCGGGCATGGTGGTTGCGGCTTGCAGGCTGGCGGCCAGGGAGAGGATGGGCAACGTCGCAGACATACGTATATCCCCCTATGTGATACGGTTCACGAGGTGAAGTCGCGCTAGTTTATCACAGGTGCATAGCCCTTCGGATAGAGCAACGGCGGGCAATCCAGCCAATTCCCAGGCGTCAGTGTCTAGAAGCGGCTGTCGGGGCGCGTAAGGACGGCGGTCAAGGGTTGTGCTAGCATGGGTGTGCTCCGCGTTGCCTCAAAAGTCGGCAGGGTGCAGGGGCGCAGCCCCGCTGGAGGTTTGGGGGTATCCCCCAAATACAAACCTTCCCCCTTCTTTTTGGGAAAGGGCGTTAGGTCAAAAGGACTCCTAGGGCAAGGCGGGTGCTCCGCAAGGGGAGCTATGAGACTGGAAGCCCACGCGCAGGAGGCCGCCCAATGACGAACGCAACAGCCCGCGCCGGCAAGCGCATAAGCGACGATGCCGTGCGGGCCAAGACTGGCAAGACCTGGCCGGAGTGGTTCGCCCTGCTGGACGCTGCCGGCTGCGCCAACATGACGCACCAGGAGATCGTGGCGTACCTGGCGCGGGAGCACAGCATCGGCTGGTGGTGGCAGCAAATGGTGACCAACACCTATGAGAAGGAGATTGGCCGCCGCGAATTGCACGAGATGCCGGATGGCTATCAGGTCAGCGTCAGCAAGACCTACGCCGCCTCGGTAGACGCGCTGTTCGTTGCCTGGCAGGACGACGCCCTACGGCTGCGCTGGTTGCCCGAGGCCGCGTTCACCGTGACCAAGGCCACGCCGGGCAAGTCCCTGCGCATGGCATGGCCCGACGGCACGCGGGTGGAGGTACTGCTGTACGCCCGTGGCGAGGGCAAGGCGCAGATGACGGTGCAGCAGAGTAAATTGCCCTCGGCGGAGGCGGCGGACGCAGCGCGGGCGTTCTGGCGGGAGGCGGTGGAACGCTTACAGACCGTGGTGTAAACTGAACCAACGAAAGAAGGCTTGAAGGTGGGCTATGGGAATCAAATACGATAGGTCGCAACTTAAGGTCCGTAAGCTGACCCAGGAAGACCTTACCAAAGGTCTCGCAGAGTTTGAGGCCAAGTATGGCATGGACTCTCAGACCTTCTACACAAAATACAACAAAGGTGAGATGGGTGATGCCCCGGAGTTTATTCGCTGGGCCTTCTACTGGGATGCTGCCAGCTTAGCCAAACCAAAGAAGACGGTAGCAAAGTCTTGACGCCCACCGCTGACTTTAGAGACTACTTTGATGGAGTCTTGGATGTGCTGATCGGTTTGACAGCCCCCATCAGGTTTTCTAGAGGGCCGACCTTGGAGCAATTCAGCGCAACCCTGGGGCTGTTGGAAGCCCAGCTTGAGTACCCGGATGGGCAAAGGCTCAGCCTTTCCTTGTCAGTAGACAATTCAAGCGGCAGCCAATTGTGGCGTCACTACAGCTTCCACTTGCAAGACCAAAGTGGTGTTTGTGTGTTTCGCTATGATAACGCTGGGCATCATCCAGCTTTGGCGCACTTTCCTCATCACAAACACGTTGGCCTCAGCGAAAGACCCGAGCCGGCATTGCAACCTACCGTACACCAGCTTGCGCGGGAGGTCGTGGAGCACTTGAGAAGCCAGTGAAGGCGAGGGCAAGGCGCAGATGACGGTGCAGCAGAGCAAGCTGCCGTCGGCGGAAGCGGCGAATGCAGCGCGGGCGTTCTGGAGGGAGGCGGTGGAGCGGCTGGGGGGCGTGGTGGAGGGGTGAAGCTGGTTCAACCAGCGGGTCGGCGATTGGCCAAAGAAATTGAGATGTCAGTAAAGTGTTTCTGGCATACTGCGGTAATCGCAGGCGATAAGGCATCGAAGTATTGAATGTATTCCTCTAATATCGTTGGGCCAATATTCTGTGAAGACCCTGCATGACTAATATTGTTGCGATCATTGATGAAGTCGTCCAGCTTAGCGCGTGCACGTACTGAAATCTGCTCTTGTAAATTTACTCCCGCCCACATCTGGAGATCAGCATTACTTGCTAGCTTCCTCCAAAAGTCATCAATAGCAAGCCTTTCGGAGTAGTAATCCCCTAATTCTTTTGCGGTAAAATTGCGCTCATTAATAGTAGTAACTTCAGTATTGAGAGCGTATGGGCTGTTGTTGTTAAGACAGTTGTATAGATTACGAATAAGGTCAAGTTCAACTACAGTTAAATACCTTGGCGGCTTTGACAGTGCCTCGCTCGTATATCGTAAGTGTGCCTTTCGTATCTTATCAGGTATCTGATTGTAGGTAGGTATTTGCCCTGGTAGACTGTCCAAAAACCTTGAGGTGGTATTGGTTATGAAGCGTTCAAAAGCGGCCGAAAGCGCCAAAAGAACTCCGTTATAGCTCGTCTGTAACACTAAGAGACCAGCACTTCTAATTTCTGTTTTAAGAGCAAGAATATGAGGTGGCAATTGCGGATCCAAAGAGGACGCGCCAAAATCAATTACTTTTTGGGTAAGCTTTAGATAGCTTTCCAATCTGGATGTTTCTTGCTGGAAGGACGACAAAACAGTATGCACAGGTGATTGCTATTCAGCTTTTACGATGGTGCGTATGATCTCTTCCATGTGGCGAGACCTGTCAATCGTAGCCTGCTTAGTATTTGCGCGGCCAACCACTAGTGCATAGAATTCACCATTGGAAATGAGCTCCTTTTGCGTTTGGGCAGCTATCTGGTTCTTGTGGGCCAAGATAGGTGTCTTTTTATCCAGAAGTCTGTCTATTGCCACCATAACTGCGTCGAATAGCGACTTGGACACAACTCCAAGCTTCCGCCGTTTCGCCGGCGGAAGCCGGAATGTCTGTAGGCCAAATATCTCATACGAAAGCTCAAGCGATTGCATGAAACGGGTTTCCAATTCCGTGAGCACTGCTTGGGATGCGTTGGCATTTGACCGCATGCACTCATCTAGTGTGTGTTTCATGCCTCGGGAGATCTTCCCAGGATTACGCAGTGCGAAGAAGCGGAGGACGGTCTCGTTATCGTCCATTCGTGCATATACTGGATTGTGTGTTAGGCCTAGGCTGGGTTCAGTTTGCTCCTTAGATTCGGGGGGGGGCAATCCCCAAAGCTTTGTAAACATGTCAGTCCTGGCCAGCTTATGTAGAAGGTCGTTGAAAGGGCCTGCATAGAGGTTGTTGCGAACTTCTTGAGCATTGAGCTTCACACCCCCTGTGTTGAGACGTTCGAAAACCTTCTGCCTGAGCAGCATAGTTTGTGTGTCGGAGGCAGTACTTTCCTTGAGTAGGATAACTGCGGATAGAGAGCGCCTTTCCAATCCTGAGCGGGCAATGGAAGGTAACTCTCTGTAGCGGAGTTTATTTAGTTCTGGGAGTATCTCAAGATCCCGTAAAGGAAATTCGTTATCAAAGAAACTCCTGATTGTCGTCATCCTTTGTTGTCCGTCCATGACTTCATAAAATGCAAAGTCTCTTTCATATAAGAAGACTGGTGGTACAGGAATATTAACGAGGAAGGATTCTATTAGTCTGGATTGCTTGACAGTATCCCACCTTAGGCGTCTTTGATAATAAGGTGAAATATCTATTGTCTTGCGGAGCTTGAGCATATCTACTAGGTTAGGCAATAGAAAGTCATTCCGCTGAACAACAATGCGGAGCGCCGAATCCCGCAAGTGGTCTTCAACGCGAGGTGTTCCTTCGGTAACTCCGTTGCTATCTTCAAAGTATTCGGGGTCATCTGCATTCGCAGTAGTATGATTGGTCAGAAGTTCTGAGGGATATTTTCGGAGCATTGGCCTGCCTCCAATTAGGACACTCTTGGCACTATATACACTTTATCACACAGTAGGGCAGGAAAGCACGTTGACCTTGAATTGCCTTGTTGCTGATGCTCTGCTCTGGTCAAACCACGACTATCTCTCCGACCGTGGAAGGGTCTACAATTTTTGTTGTACTAAGAAGGCGAAGAGCATGGTCCAAATAAAAGTTACCCCTTCGCCTTTGCCAACTCCGGCACTTCTACCTCAATCTCTCCAACGGTAGCCTGGGGATAGTGTGAAATCTCCAATGCGTCTATGTCGCCTTCCGTCGGATTTTCCAGTGTCAATTCCAACGCCTCTTTGGCATTGCGCAGCGTCTCTTCCAATGTCTCTCCCTGCGTGGCACACCCGAAATGGGGAAAGAAGGCGAAGTAGCCGCCGTCCTAGCTGGGGACTATAAATACAATGACTTTCCGTGTTTTCATCACAGCACCTCGCCTATGAATCCCCACCTGTGAGGGCAGGGTTTTCCTGCCCACGTCCCAGACCCTAGCAAACGTAGGTGCTGGACATCCGGGAGCGGGCGCGGAAACCGCGCCCCTACCAGGTGTACGGCACGCCCACACATCGGGGCATGGTTCCCCCTCCGCGCCTCGCCAATGTACACCGGCCCGGGGACAATCGTTGCGCCCGCCTCTTGTAGCGCGGCGATCTCGCTAACGGCCAGCGCGCCGAATCCCCTGGCGCGTTAGTCTACACGTCAGTAAAAGAGGCGGTTTGCCCGTTCCCCATGCTTGGGCAACGAATCTCTAATACAGAGGGCTAGATGACCTTGATTCTGAGCCAGCGCCCCCAGAAGTAGACCGGGA
>Ga0080064_1003293_pt1 | contig 23898 bp, 21 predicted proteins | sample Subgrocontami54m_FD_69260 | JGI IMG/M metagenome (GOLD analysis project Ga0080064, IMG submission 69260) | Subsurface groundwater microbial communities from S. Glens Falls, New York, USA - GMW46 contaminated, 5.4 m (SPADES assembly) (version 2) ...
GACCCGGGCCCTGGCGCTTCGGCCGGTCTACGCGTTCTACGTGACCCGGCTCGAGGCGGCCGTGATGGCCAATCCGCGGCCGGCCCACGTTGCGGTGATCATGGATGGCAACCGCCGCTGGGCCACCGCCGCCGGCTTCGATGACCCCGGGGTCGGGCATCGTCGGGGCGCCGAGAAGGCGCTCGAGCTGATCGACTGGTGCGCCGACGTGGGAATCCGCGAGGTCACCCTGTGGGCCCTGTCGCTCGAGAACCTGGAGCGTCCCGAGGAGGAAGTTGGCAAGATCACCGACGTCGCCGCCGACGCGATCGCCGCGATCGCCGACGGCCGACGCAAGACCAAGCTGCCGATCCACCTCCGAGTCATCGGTCGGCGCGATCTGCTGCCGGAAGGGCTGGCCTCGGTCGTCGAGCGTTCGGCCACCCTGTCCCACGACGACAACAACGCGATCTCGGTCACGATCGCCCTCGCCTACTCCGGCCGGGACGAGCTGCTCGAGGCCTTCCGGGCGACCGTTCGCGAGGCCGTCGACGCCGGCACTCCGACCACCGAGCTGGCCGATTCACTGACCGCGGAGGCGCTCGCCTCGCACCTCTACACGAAGGGCTCGTCCGACCCCGATCTGATCATCCGCACCTCCGGCGAGGTGCGCCTCTCGGGCTTCCTGCCCTGGCAGTCGGTGTACGCCGAGTACCACTTCGCCGAGGCCTACTGGCCCGCCTTCCGCGAGATCGACTTCCTGCGCGCCATCCGCACCTACCAGCAGCGCGCCCGCCGCTTCGGCCGCTAGCGCCTGGGGCCGGGTGATGACGGCTGTGATCAGCTGGCGAACAGGCGCACGAGCACAAACACCAAGGCAACGACGAAGGCCACGAGCGCGAGGAGGATCGAGCAAGAGACGAGCTGGCTCACCCAGATTGGCGTCCCGCCGATCGTGTGGGGTAGCGTTGCCGCCGCCGGACCGTAGGCCGATTCGAACTCCTCAGCGGATATCGGCGAGCCAAGACGGCCCCACGCGTTGGCGAATCCTGGCGAGCGTGGCGGCGTTCGCGGCATCGGAGAATCGTTCCAGCGGCCGTATTCACCCGGCCTCGTCACGTAGACCGGCGTCCCGTCTTCCCCCAGGCCGACTTCCCGAGGGATGTAGCCTTCTTGGTCGATCTCGATGAGAGAGATCGCGACTGGAACCTTGGATCGGTCCTGCACGCCAACGATCCGCAGGAAGACAGAGCCTTCCTGCTCCAGACCAGTCGCCGGGTTGCGGGGATCCGCCACGGCATGACTGTCCCCGTGTCCCGCTCCGAGGTCAAGAACCAAACAAACCGCGAACCGTGACGCGATCGTCTCTTTGATCACTTCCCACCCAATATCGCCGACGACGCTCGCGCCGGGGCGGCTCGCGCGGGCGGCCTGAGGCAGGCCGGCACGGACGCGGCATCTCGTGACAAATGACCACCACGCGGTCGCTCGACAGGGACGAGGCGGTCGACGGGCAGATCCGCGGGCCGGAAACGTGCCGAGGCACGCTCGCGGCGGTACGAATCGGGGTCGCTGTGAGCCTCGAACTGCCCGAATCAGGGCCGCCGGGCTGACGAATGACCGCCTGGTGAGCATTTGACCGGATCGGGCCGTTCGGACGCCGGGATCGCTCGCCCAGATACCGTTCATTCGTTCTAAACTTGACTCGGTGGATACGTCGCCATGAGCCCACCCAAACCCGCTCGCGGAACCCCGTTCCGGAATTCGAGACCACCGCCAGAGGACCCGGATCGGCGCATCATCCACACCCAATCCACCGTCAGAACCGCCTCATCCACCGCCACGACCGAGCTATCCACGCCACGACCCCGATTCGTCCACAGCCACAGCATGTAGCGGTGCGCGGCTGGGAGCGACCACTACATGTTGTGTTTTCGGCTTGACGGGCGGGTGGGACGAGGCGTAAAGTTGGAGGGTCGCTCGCTCGCGAGGAGTTGAGCCCGATCGGCCGCCCGGTTCGCCAACTTCGCGGCTGGAGGCACCGTCGGGAACCCCGCCCCCGACGACACACGACGGAGGCCCGGTCGCAGCTACGAGATCGGCCTCACGGGACCGGAGATCCAATCGCACGAATCGCGCCACCGAACCGACAGCCCCCAACCCAAGCGACCCGGAGGAGAGAGCACTGATGGCCCGAGCCGTCCAGGGAGTCCCGGTCATGGATCAGTCGAATACGGACAGCACCGACGCCGGCACGGCTAACGCGGCCAGCTCGGCCGGAGCGGCCGCCGCCGGCCACGGAGCCGCCAACGCGGCCAGCGGAGCCGCCGGAGCGGACAGCGCCGCCCACGCCACGGCCCGTGCCCAGGGCCACGTCCCCAGGGCCACCGCGCGGACCAAGGCCCGCCACTTCGGCCCCTACGGCGTGAGCTTCAACGGCCAAAACGCCGACGGGAGCAAGGCCAAGGGCCTGAGCTTCGAGCGGCGCTGGACCCGCGAGGGCGTCCACCCGTACGACGAGATCCGCTGGGAGACCCGGACGGCCAGCATCGGCAACGAGTCGGGCAAGCTCGTCTTCGAGCAGAAGGACGTCGAAGTCCCCGAGTTCTGGAGCCAGCTCGCGACCAACGTCGTCGTCAGCAAGTACTTCCGCGGCCACCTCAACACCCCGGAGCGCGAGACCAGCGTCCGCCAGCTCATCGACCGGGTGGTCAACACGATCGCGGCCTGGGCGGAGACCCAGCACTACTTCGCCACGACCACGGATCTGCGTGCCTTCCAGGCCGAGCTGACCCACCTGATCGTCCATCAGAAGATGGCCTTCAACTCGCCGGTCTGGTTCAACGTCGGGATCGAGAAGCAGCCCCAGTGCTCGGCCTGCTTCATCAACAGCGTCCAGGACACGATGTCCTCGATCATGGACCTGGCCAAGACCGAGGCGATGCTGTTCAAGTTCGGCTCGGGCGCAGGCAGCAACCTGAGCACGATCCGCTCGTCGCGAGAGAAGATGGCGGGCGGCGGGACGGCTTCGGGCCCGGTCAGCTTCATGAAGGGCTACGACGCCTTCGCAGGGGTCGTGAAGTCGGGTGGCAAGACCCGCCGAGCGGCCAAGATGGTCATCCTCGACGTGGACCATCCGGACGTCCTCGACTTCATCGACTCGAAGGCCCACGAGGAGCAGAAGGCCTGGGCCCTGATCGAGGCCGGCTACGACCCGAGCTTCACCGGCGAGGCCTACGGCTCGGTCTTCTTCCAGAACGCCAACCACAGCGTCCGGGTGACCGACGACTTCATGCAGGCCGTCGTCGACGGCCGCGACTGGACCACCCACTCGGTCGTCGACAACAAGCCGATGGGCACCTATAAGGCCAAGGACATCTTCCGCAAGATGGCCGACGCGGCGCACCTGTGCGGCGATCCCGGGATCCAGTACGACACGGTCATCAACGACTGGCATACCAGCGCCAATACGGACCGGATCTACGCCAGCAACCCGTGCTCCGAGTACATGTTCCTCAACGACACGGCCTGCTTTGCGCCCGAGACCCGGATCAGCACGCCCAATGGCCTGCGCACCGTCGAGGAGCTGTACCGGGCCCAGGAGCGCGGCGAGGCCGTCCTCGTCACCACCGACCTCCTCGGCGAGAGCGACCACCGCCGGATGACCGCCCATCGGGCCGCCCTGGTAACCCTGGTCGGCGAGCGCCGCGTCTACCGGATGACCCTGACCGACGGCCGCTCGATCCGGGCGACCGGGGACCATCGCTTCCTGACCGACAACGGCGAATGGAAGCGGGTCGACGAGCTGACCGCCGAGGTCGATCGGATCGAGGTCCGCGAGGCCGGCAACACGGTCGCCTTTGCGGCCCCGCCGGAGGATGTCCGCCGTTGGCAGCTCCTCGGCTGGATGAGCGCCGACGGCGTGTTCACCGGCGACGTCGCTGCGCTGGCCTTCGCGACCAGCGAGCTGACCACCGCCGAGACGATGACCGAGGAGCTCAACCTGCTCCTGGCCGAGGCCCGCGACGCGCAGGACACCGTGTCCGACATCGAACGCGGCCTGCTCGGCCGAGCCAGCGTCAGCGACGACGGCGCAATGACCGCGGTCTCGACCGGCAGTCGGGCCAACGTCTCGATCGCCGGCGGCGGCACGATCCGGGTCACCGCAGAGTCGAGCGCGCTCGTCCGGATGCTCCAGGATCGCTATGGGCTGCGGGTCGCCGCAGCGGCGTCCGGTGCCCGACGCGACGTTCCGTCGGAGCTTCACCGCGTTTCCGACGACCTCAAGGTCGCCTACCTCCAGGGCCTCTTCTCGGCCGATGGCACGATCCGGATCGCCGGTGGTGCGCTCGGGCCCGAGGTCACCCTGGTGAGCAGCGCACCGGACCTCGTCCGGAGCGTCCAGCTCCTCCTGTCGGATGTCGGGATCGCCAGCCGGATCGCCTGGACCAGCCAGGCCGGCAGCGGCACCGTCGGGATCAACGGCAGCACCCCCGCGGCTCCGGCCACGGACGGCGGGGAGGCCCATCTCCATGTCTACGGCGAGGCCGCCCGCAAGTTCCTGGCCCTGGTCGGCACTCCCCTCTCGCCCGAGGAGCAGGCCAAGGCCACCACGATCCTGACCCACCCGTTCGCCCGTGGGCTGTCGAACCCACGCGCGACGACCATCAGCTCGATCGTCGCGGACGGCATCGAGACCGTCTACGACGTGACCGAGCCGGTCACCCACTCGCTGATCGCCGAGGGGCTGATCGCCCACAACTGCAACCTGGCCAGCCTCAACCTGATGAAGTTCGTCAAGGACGACGGCGAGTTCGACGTCGAGGCGTATCGCTACGCCGCCAAGCTGACGATCACCGCCCAGGAGATCCTGGTCGACAACGCGTCCTACCCGACCCCCCGGATCGAGGAGAACTCGCACAAGTTCCGGCCCCTCGGGCTGGGCTACGCCAACCTCGGCGCGCTGCTGATGAGTCGCGGCCTGGCCTACGACTCACAGGCCGGCCGGGACTATGCGGCCGCCCTGACCGCGATCATGCACGGCGAGGCGTACCGCCAGAGCGCGGTCATCGCCCGCGACCACGGCGGTCCGTTCAGCGAGTACAAGAAGAACCAGAAGCCATTCCTGCGGGTCATCGGCAAGCACCGTGACGCCGCCTATCAAATCGCGAGGGACGGTGTCCCGGCCGATATGCTCGAGGCGTCTCGTCTCGTCTACGACGAGGCCCTCGAGCTGGGCCGGGAATACGGCTACCGGAACGCCCAGGTCACGGTCCTGGCCCCGACCGGCACGATCGCCTTCATGATGGATTGCGATACCACCGGGATCGAGCCCGACATCGCCCTGATCAAGTACAAGAAGCTGGTCGGCGAGGGCTTCCTCAAGATCGTCAACCAGACCGTCCCGGCCGCGCTCAAGAAGCTCGGCTACGGCGCCGAGCAGGTCGACGAGATCGTCACCTACATCAACGATCGGGAGACGATCGAGGGCGCCCCGCACCTCAAGCCGCAGCACCTGTCGGTCTTCGACTGCGCGTTCAAGCCGGTCAACGGCGAGCGCTCGATCCACTACATGGGCCACGTCCGGATGATGGCCGCAGTTCAGCCGTTCCTCAGCGGCGCGATCAGCAAGACGGTCAACATGCCCGAGGCCGCCACCGCCGAAGAGATCGAGCAGGTCTACCTCGAGGGCTGGAAGCTGGGTCTCAAGGCGATCGCGATCTACCGCGACAACTCGAAGCGCAGCCAGCCGTTGAGCACCGGCAAGAAGAAGGACGGGGACCTCGTCGACAGCGCCGTCGTCGCCGAGCTCAAGACCCAACTCGCCGCCGCCCAGGCGGAGGCCAAGAAGCCGCACCGCCATCGGCTACCCTCGGAGCGGACCGCGGTCACCCACAAGTTCGACGTGGCCGGTCACGAGGGCTACATCACCGTCGGGCTGTACCCCGACGGTCAGCCGGGCGAGATCTTCCTCAAGATGGCCAAGGAGGGGTCCACGGTCTCGGGGTTGATGGACACCTTCGCGACCTCGGTCAGCCTCGCCCTCCAGTACGGCGTGCCGTTGCGCGACCTGGTCAACAAGTTCGCCCACGTCCGGTTCGAGCCGTCGGGCTTCACCGGCAACCAGGAGATCCCGATCGCCAAGTCGATCGTCGACTACATCTTCCGCTGGATGGGCAGCCGCTTCCTGCCGGCCGACGAGAAGGCGCAGATCGGGCTGGTCGACCGGAGCGCGGTTGTCGACTCGCCGGCGCCGTACTCCTTCGGTGGCGGGTTCGGCGGAGCGAGTTCCCCGACGGCCCCCGCCGCCGAGGAAGGCCCATCGGCCATCGACGAGGCCGTCAGTGACCCACCGACCGATCGACCGAGCGCGACCGCCGTGGCCGCCGATCCGGCTCCGACCGCGTCGATCGCCGCCCCCAAGGCCGAGCTCCCCGTCGTGGCCACCAGCGGCCAGACCGACACCCACGCCACCGGCAACGGCAAGGCCAGCGGGAACGGCAACGGTCACGCGCTGGCGGCGATCACGGCTTCACTCGGGACGACCAAGGTCGCCTTCACCGTCCAGGAGGACTCCCCCAGCTGCGCCGAATGCGGCTCGATCATGGTCCGCAACGGCAGCTGCTACAAGTGCCTCAACTGCGGCTCAACCAGCGGGTGTAGCTAGGCCGCGACCCATCCCGCAAAACGATGAGAGCCCAGGTGCCGAGCCTGGGCTCTCTCGATTCTTCGGCCGTGCGAGGCCGTGATGGTTCGGTCCCTGTCAGATGAACACCAGGCGGTCGTTCGTCAGCGGTTCGAGACCGATCCTTGTCAGGCGTTCTCTGTGCGGTCATTTGGCAGCAGATCGCGACCGGTTCACGCTCAGCGTCTCAGATCCAAGCCGCCCGTCGTTGACCAACGACCGCGTGGTGGTCGCCTGTCTATCGTAAGGGGGTTCGCCGGCCGGGAGACGGCGGCGGCCCGCAAACACGACATATCCCGGCATGACGGTCGGGCAAGATGGACAGCATGGACGACTGCCCGCCCGAGCTGTTCCTCGAGTCGTACCCGGACGGGATCCGCGAGCAGGCCGAGCGGCTGCGGGCGCTGATGCGGCAGGTGGTGCCGGATGCCATCGAGCGGGTGCGGCTGGGGTGGCGATTGATCGGCTACGACCTGCTGGTCGGGCGGCGGCGGACGTACTTCGCATGGGTGGCGCCGGAGCCGATCCACGTCCACATCGGGTTCCAGGTGGGAACGCTCATGCGCGATCCGGACCGCCTGCTCCGGGGCGCACGCCTGCACCTGCGCAAGGTCCGCTACCTGACCTTCAAGGCCGGCGAGCCGATCCCCGAAGACACCGTCCTTGAGTTCATCGCCGAAGCCGCCCGGGTCGCCGCGCTGTCGCGGGAGGAGCGCCTGATGCTCGCGGTCGACCGCGACTGGGGGCCGGACTGACCGCCCCGGGACCCTAGACCCCTGGCCCGAACTCGGGCGACGCCGTTTCCTGCGCCTTCAAAGGCTGCCGTCCGGTGGCGACCTCGATCCCCAGGAGGATCCAGCCGAACCCATTGAGGGCGGCGCCCGCGAGCGAGAGCGGGCCAAAGATCGTCGGGTTCTCGGTGGAGGTCAACCCGAGTCGATCGATCCCGGTGAGCGCGAGCGCCGACCCGATTGCGAGAGCAAGCGCACTCCAGCGCCAGACGACCCCGAGGCGCAGGGCAACGAGCCCGAACGCCGCGTCGGCCAACCACAGCACGATACCCGCGACGAAGAAGACGAACCCGAAATCGCCGGCGGACGGCTGTGAACGGCCGCTCGCAAGGACGACCATGGCGATGTACCAGGCGTTGGCAAGGAGAGCCGGGACGGCGCCGAGCAGCGCGAGCGACGGAGCGACCAGAGCCTGGCCCCGATGCACGGCGACGACGATCGAAATCGCGCCAAGGTTGAAGAGAATGATCCGGAAACCGTTGAGGTCCGGGCCGATGTCGACCAGGAAGGCCGCCAGCAGGACGACGCCTCCCAGGATCCCGACCGTGCCCAGTACCCGGCTTGATGATGTCGGCTGTGCGGATAGCGAGTGAGCCACGGTTCGATCCCTCCGTGCATGCGCTGAGGTGGGCATGCGCTCGACCTAGCCTCTGGGCCTGACCTCGGGCGGCGCCGCTTCGTGAGACTTCAACGGCCGTCGCCGGGTGGCGACATCGATCCCCAGGACCATCCAGCCGATCCCGGCCAGCGCGATTCCCAGGAGGGAGAGCGGCCCGAAGATCGTCGGGTTCGCTTCGGACGTCAGACCGAGGCGATTCATGCCGTCTAATGCGAGGAAGGAACCGACCGCGACCGCAAGCGCTGCCAAGCGCGATACGACCTTGAGTCTGAAGGTCACGATCCCGAACCAGGCATCGGTCAGCCACAGTGCGATCGCCGCCAGGTCGAAGTTGGGCCCGAAGTCTCCGGGGCCGGGTGAGCCGGGCTGGGCGACCACGCGAACGATCATGACCAGGTACCACGCGTTGGCCAGGAACGCGGGAACGGCGGCCAGCAGCGCCAGCGTTGGTGCGACCGAGGCCTGGCGCCGATGCACGGCGACGACGATCGCCATCGCACCGGCGTTGAACAGCACCAGCCGGAGGTTGAAGAGGTCCGGTCCCCAGGGGATGAAGTCGAAGAAAGCCGCGACCAGGATTCCGCCACCGAGGATCCCGGCCAGGCCAAGCACCCGGCTCGAGGTTGACGGCGCTACGGATAGCGAGTGAGCCACCGTTCGATCCCTCCGGGCACGCTCCGAGGTGGCCGTCACGGCCAGGTCGCCGAGGGTCCTCAGCCAGGTCGTGAAGGTGCCAAACGATGCCCCGCCGGTTCGCGCGTCACGGAGCTGGTCGCCGAAGAGCTGGACCATCTCGTCGGCGAACCGGGCCCGGAAGTCGGCCGGGTAGAGGCGGAGGAGCCAGCGGTACGCGCGCTCGTGGCCGGCCTTCTGCGGCGTCATTCGCCAGCCTCGAGCGCCCACGGGCGAGCCGCGCGGACGAGGACCTCGAGGCGGCGAACCTCCGCAGTCGCGACGGTTCGACCGACCGCGGTGAGCCGGTAGTAGCGCCGGCGCTGATCGTCGAGCTCGAGGTCGGGACGGTCCGCGCATTCCTCGATCAGCCCGTCGTCGAGCAGGCGCTTGATCGTCGTGTAGATCCCGCCCGGTCCGAGCCGCGTCGCGCCCTCGGTCATCCGGGCGATCTCGAGCATGATCGCGTAGCCGTGTCGTTCCTCGGGTCCGATCGCGAGGAGGACATGCATCGCCGTCCGTGATAGCGGTGGGATTCGGTCGGGGTGAGTGACGGCTTCCATGCCCTGACTATATCAAAGTCTGATGCAGTGTCAATAGACACATTGCAACGGCAGGAAACCGCCGGTCGCCAGAGGGATTGACCCGCGCGCGGCCCGACTAGCCGAGCAGCACGCCGACGATCGCGACCAGTGGCGGGACGGCCTGGATCAGCGCAGCCCGAGCGAACCGCCGGTCGTGGGCGACCAGGACGATCCCCGCCGCGGCCATCGACCCGCAGGCGAGCAGGATCAATGCCCGACCCGCCTCCGCGTGCCCGCCGTTCAGGGCCACGACCCCGGCGACCGCGCCGATCGCCAGGAACAGGTTGTAGAAGCCCTGGTTGAAGGCGAACGGCTTGAGCGTCTCGGCGTCCGCCTGCGAGGCGACGAAGAACCGGTGGTACGTCGCCGGCTCGGTGAACCGCACGCTCTCCATCACGAAGAACAGGACGTGGACCGCTGCCGCGACGAGCGCCGCGGCCTGTCCGATCGAACTCACGAGCCCTCCTCCCCTCCCCAGTCGCCGACGCCCGACAGCTTGTCGACGTCGATCCGGACAACGAAGCCGGGCGGTGGGTCGGGCATCCCCGGGAAGACCACCTCCGGACCGAGATAGACATGCGCCAGCCGCTGGAGCAGCGCCGCGGCACCGCCCTCGGTGACCCGCGCTCGCCCGCGCAGGACCAGATAGCGGTCGAGCCCGTATTCGTTGCGACCGGGCGCCTGGAAGGACAGCGCGACCCGCGGATCCCGGCGCAGGTTCCGGAGCTTGACCTGGTCTCCCATCGTTCCGATGACGATCTCGTCGTCCTCGACCCCGACCCAGGCGGCCGACACCTGCGGCGCCCCGTCCGCGTCCAGCGTCACCACGTGGGCGAGCGGACCGGTCGCCAGGAACGACCGGACGGCCGGGGGAAGCGGAGGCACGTCCGCATCGTAGTCGCTCGGCCCTATGCTGAGCGCCGTCCTCCGTTCGAGCCCTTGGAGCCTCCATGCCCCAGTTCGATCTCCCGCTCGACGAGCTAAGGGTCTATACCCCGGACCTGTCGGTCCCCGCCGACCTCGACGCGTTCTGGGCAACGACGCTCGCCGAAACGCGCGCCCACGACCTGGCCGCGACGTTCGTGCCGTTCGACAGCGGGTTGACGGCGATCGAGACGCTGGATGTGACCTACGCGGGGTTCGGCGGTGCGCCGGTCCGTGGCTGGCTCCATCTGCCGGCGGCGCGTACCGGGCGGTTACCGGCGGTGGTCGAGTATCTCGGCTATGGCGGCGGCCGCGGTCTGGCCCATGAGCGGATCTTGTGGGCGGCTGCCGGGTACGCCCATTTCGTGATGGATACCCGCGGTCAGGGATCGACCTGGGCGGTCGGCGACACACCCGACTTCGGGGCGACCGGGGCGCCGGCTCACCCCGGGTTCATGACCCAAGGGATCCTTGATCCGGCCACGTATTACTACCGGCGGGTCTACGCGGATGCCGTCCGGGCCGTGGAGGCGACGCGGAGCCATCCGGCGGTCGATCCGACCCGCGTCGCGGTCACCGGTGGCAGCCAGGGCGGTGGACTCAGCGTGGCCGCCGCGGCGCTCGTCGACGATCTCGTCGCGGTCATGCCGGACGTCCCGTTCCTGAGCGACTTCCCGCGCGCGACGACGCTCAAGGACACCGACCCGTACGGGGAGATCGGCCGCTACCTCAAAGCCCACCGCGACCACGTTGATACGGTCGAGGCGAGCCTCGCCTACTTCGATGTGGCGATCCTCGGTCGACGAGCAACCGCTCCCGCGCTCTTCTCGGTCGGGTTGATGGACGAGATCTGCCCACCATCGACGATCTACGCGGCGTACAACCACTACGGCGGGCCGAAGGAGATCCTGGAGTATCCGTTCAATGACCACGAAGGCGGCGGGCCTTTCCACGACCTGGCCAAGATGCGCTGGCTCCGCGAACGCGTCGCGCCTTGAAGCTCGCTCAGCCGGGCTGCGCCGTGAGGGCATCCTCGCGCAGGCGCAGGAAGCGCTCGATCCTGATCGGTCGGAGGATGGCCCGCTCCACGCGGTTGAAGGCGGCGGTTCCCTCAGCCCGATCGACGACCGTCGGTCGCACGAGATCGACGTCTCGCCCGCGCCAGCGCAGGCGGCATCGACCCTCGGCCAGAACGTTCTTGACCCACTGGGTTCCGTCTCCGAAGGGGATCGGAATGACGAACCCGTCGGCGGTCCGAACGACCGCGACGGGCACCCGGTAGAGCCGTCCAGAACTCCGACCGTGGCACTCGACGATGGCCCACACGGACACGAACCGACGGCCGGCCAGCGGTCGAGCCAACGGAGCGGTGATCCTGGAGATAGCGCGCAGACCGAGCATGACGACCTCGTGGACGGAGGGCACTGACCCACCGAGACTAGCCGGACCGCCGGACCCTGGCATCCCGGATGCCATGTAGTCCGGGGTGACGGGAACCCGGCAGGTGGGCCCGGGGTAGAGGCGTCAGACAAGGCCCCGTCGGATCGCGAAGGCGGTCGCGTCGGCACGGCCGCGGGCGTCGATCTTGCGATAGATGTTCGTGACGTGGCGCTCGACGGTGTGGACCGACAACCCGAGCTCGGCGGCGATCCCGGCGTTCATCTCGCCCTGGGCCAGGAGCCGGAGGACCTCGAGTTCGCGCCGGGTCAGGCCGCTCGGTCGGGCGGTATCAGCGCCCGCGTTCGGCTTCGCTCCGAGATCGCCAAGCGCGAAGCCGACGATCTCGCGGATCACCGCGTCCTGGCCCTCGAAGAACAGGCTGGCCGATGAACCCTCGAGGATCCGCAGCCGGGCGTCCGGGAGAGCCGCGGTCAGCTCCTCGGAGGTGGCCAGCGGCACGACGGTGGCCTCGCGGCGGTGGAGGACCAGGACCGGGCAATGGATCAGAGCGGCCTCGGTGGTGACGTCGATCCCGCTGGCGACCTGGATGACCTCGCGCGCGACCGCTGGTGTCGTGGAGTCTCGGAACCAGTCTGCCGCGAGGCGGCCCGATTCGCCATCGACCCAACCCAGCCAGGCGTGCGCTGCTGAATCGACGAACGTGTCCCAGTCGCGCTCGATCAGGCTGAGCAGCGCCTGCGTCCCGCTGCCGCTCATGGGACTCCAGCCGCGGACCGACCCTCCGAACAGGATGAGGCGACTGACTCGCTCGGGGTGGCGCGCCGCATAAGCGATCGCCAGCGGCACCGAGATGTAGAACCCAAGCAGGACCGCACGCTCGATCCCGGCCTCCGCGATCACCGCGTCGAGGTCGCGAACCATGGCCTCGAAGGAGAGGTCGGCCACGTCACGTTGCGAGCGGCCGCTTCCGCGCCCGTCGTACTGGATCAGCCGAACGCTTCGGGCCAGGGTGGCGAATGCGCGCTGCAGGACGGGGATCCGCCACTCACCTTCGAGGTTGCCGAACGGGATCCCGGGCAAGTGGATCAGGACCGGTCCGGTCCCGACACTCGTCCAGGCCACGCTGACGCCGTCGGTCGTGTGGGCGATCTGCACGTTCGGCATCGCGTGGGTGGCCGACATCTCAGCGAGTCGGTTCAGAAGCGCGGGCCAACCTGACCGCCTCGGCGACGCCGCCGGTCCAGACCTGGCCGTGGCCGGGCAGGACGTAGCCGGCGCCGATCCCCTCAAGCCTCGCGAGTGACGCCACGGCCTGGGCCCGATCGGCGGTGAAGGGCGCGATCATCGGACCTGTCGCGCCGGTGGTCACCGCCACGGTGGCCATCGCGTCGCCGACGAACAGGGCATCCCGCGACGGGACGTGGAGGACGGCACTCCCTGGGGTGTGGCCGGGAGTCAGGATGACCCGCGGCGTACCGGGCACGTCCAGCGTCGCCCCGTCTCCAAAGGTCGACACCTCGGCGATCCGCGGGACCCGGAGCGCCCCGTGGCGGATCGAATACCACAAGAAGTCGAGGAGGGCCACCAGACGGACGGGGCCGGTGCCCTTGGCCGGGTTTGGCACCTCGCCGCGGGCCAGCGCCGCGTCGGCTTCGTGGACGAGGATCGACAAGCCGCGCTCCCGACGCGCCCGTTCCGCGAAACCGATGTGATCGCTGTGGCCGTGGGTCAGGACGACCGCCCGGACGTCGGCCAGCGTCCGACCCATCGCCGCCAGCTCCGCTGGAAGGTCGCCCCAATAGGACGGCACGCCCGCATCGACGATCGTGACCGCCCCGCCTTCCTCGACGAGATAGCTGTTGATCAGTCCGCGGCCGATCCGCCGGATCCCGGTCGCGATCTCCATCGTTCGGGCTCCCTCAGCTCGCCTGGTCGACCGGTGGCTCGGGCACGGTCACGTCGACCACCTCGGCGCCGAGATGGCGGATCAGATCGCCCGGCGCGAGGTGGACATTGACCCCGTGGGCGCCACCACCGATGGCGACGACCGGGCGATCGACGATCGAGGCGTCGGCGATGACCGGCCAGGCTCGAGTCGCGCCAAACGGGGTGATCGCGCCGCGTTCGTAGCCGGTCGCCGCGCGCGCCTCGTCCGCATCGGGCAGCGACAGCCGGCTGACCCCGAGATGAGCGCGCAGCTTTGGCCAGTCGAACCGGCGACCGCCGGGCACGAGCACGAACACGTAGTCGCCCTCCCCGCGCCGGACGACGATCGTCCGGAGCAGCGACCCGAGTTCGATCCCCTGGAACCCGGCGCTCTCCTCCGCGCTCCGGGCCCGCTCGGTTCGGACCACCGTGTGGGGCAGGTCCATGCCGGCCAGCGCCAGGATGGTGGGAGGGTCGGTCGTGGGCCGGTCGGTCATTGGTCGATGGTAGCGCCGGCGGCGCTCGTCGCTCCTCCGTTCGGTTCGCGTCCGCCATCATGACGGCCATGACGAACCGGCCATTGAGTGCCACCTCGCCCTCGCCTGTCGTGGGGCTCACGGATGCGTCGCTGGCCCTGGCCGTCGACGAGCTCGCGGCGCGCGACGACGACCTGGCCGGGATCGTGGCGCGCCATGGCCACCCGCCATTGTGGGATCGCGCGCCCGGGTTCCCGACCCTCCTCCACATCATCCTCGAGCAGCAGGTGTCGCTGGCCTCGGCGGCCGCGGCCTTCGAGCGGCTCCGGGCCGCCGCCGACCCGCTGACCCCCGGGCGGTTCCTCGAGCTGACCGACGGGGAGCTCCTGGGGATCGGGTTCAGCCGCCAGAAGGCGCGCTACGGGCGGGCGCTCGCGACGACAATCATCGAGGGCACGCTAGATCTCGAGGCGTTCGCCGGGTTCGACGACGACGACGTCCACGACGCCCTGATCGCGGTGCCCGGGATCGGGCCGTGGACCGCGACGATCTACCTCCTGATGGTCCTTGGCCGACCCGATGTCTGGCCGGTCGGCGACATCGCGCTCGCGCAGGCCGTCGGCGACGTCAAGGGTCTCGGCCGTCGCCCCGACCCGACCGAAATGACCACCCTCGGCGAGGCGTGGCGGCCCTGGCGTTCCGTCGCCGCCCGCCTCTTCTGGCACGACTACCTGAGCCGCCGCGGCCGAAGCTGAGGGGCACGTGGCGTGACGGGGCCGGCAAGGGTGCGGCCGAGGTGCGGATCAGGCTCGGGCGGCGGCGCGGTCCTTGAGGATCTGGCCGGCAGCGAGCTTGCCCGGGGCGCCCATCACGCAGCCGCCCGGGTGCGTCCCGGACCCGCACTGGTAGTAACCGTCGATCGGGGTCCGGTACTGCGACCAGCCCGGCGCCGGCCGGAAGAAGAACATCTGCGGGGCGAGGAATTCGCCGGCGAAAATGTTGCCCTCCGACAGCCCGACGGTCCGCTCGATGTCGAGCGGGGTCCGGATCTCGCGCTGGAGGACGAGATCGCCGAAGCCCGGGAAGAACGACTCGAGCGTCCCCTGGACGACGTCGCCGAACCTCTCCTTCTCGGTATCCCAGTCGCTCTCGCGGAGGTGGTACGGGGCGTACTGGACGAAACAGCTCATGACCGCCTTGCCCGGGGGTGCCATGTCCGGATCGACCATCGACTGGACGGCGCAGTCGAGATACGGCCGCTTCGAGTACCAGCCGTACTTGGCGTCGTCGTAGGCGTGCTCGAGGTATTCCATCGACGGCCCGATGTTGGTGAACCCGCGGTACTGGTCGGTCCGATCGCCGAGGGCCGGGTACCTGGGCGGCGCGTCGAGGGCGAAATTGACCTTGGCCGAGGTGCCCTGGAAGCGGAAGCGCTGGATCGTGTCGACCAGGTCGGTCGGCAGCTCGCGCGGCTCGACCAGCTCGAGGAACGTCCGGCGCGGGTCGAGCGCGGAGACCACCACCGGGGCGTGGAACTCGGTCCCGTCGGCCAGGGCCACGCCGGTCGCCCGGCCATTCCTGGTGATCACGTGGTCGACCGGCGACTCGAGCCGGATCTCCGCGCCGAGCGCCTCGGCGGCCCGTGACAGGACCTGGGTGAACCCGCCGTTGCCCCGCTTGTGGAACGACCAGGCGCCCATCTCCCCGTCGTGCTCACCGAGGATGTGATAGAGCAGGACGAGCCCGGAGCCCTGCGAATACGGCCCGACCTTGGTCCCGATGATGCTCGACGAGGCCAGGTAGCCCTTGAGGATGTCCGACTCGAAGTAGTCGTCGAGGAAGTCCGCCGCCGAGCCGGTCAGCAGCCGAACCGCGTCGTGGAGGACCTTCTTATCGAGCTTGCGGAACCGCGAGCCGAGGGCCGCCAGCGCGATCAGCTCCTCCGGATCGGTGCTGAAGATGTCCGGCGGTGCCGCGTCGAGGAGCGGCTTGATCGCCTGGATGACCTTGAGCACGTCGTGGTTGAAGGCGTCGTAGGCGTCGGCGTCGTGCTTCGACTGGCGGCCGATCTCCTTGAGGTTCTCGCCGTGGTCCTGGCCGAGGAGCAGGTAGTCGCCGTCCTCCTTGGGGCAGAACGTGGTCGGCATGAGGATCGGCATGAAGCCGTGCTTGACCAGGTCGAGCTCCTGGACGATGTCCGGTCGGAGCAGGCTCAGGGCGTACGAGAAGGTGGTGAACCAGAAGCCCGGTCGGAGCTCCTCGGTGATCGCGGCGCCACCGACGAGATGGCGGCGTTCGAGGATCAGCGTCTTGAGCCCGGCCCTGGCCAGGTAGGCGCCGTTGGTCAGGCCGTTGTGTCCGCCGCCGATGACGATGGCGTCATAGGTCCGGTCGGCCGCCGTGCTGGCGGTCTTGGTCTTTGGCATGTCAGGCGGTCCTTCGCTCGGGGTTGAAGAGGGGCGATCGGGCGACGTTGGCGTCGAAGTACTCGTAGCGGTGGTTGACCGCCAGCTCGAGCTTGACCCGCGACCCGAGCGCGGTCCGGTCGAGCGGCACCCGGGCCAGGGCGATGTGCCGCTGGAGGATCGGCGAGTACATCTGGCTCGTCGCGTAGCCGAGCTGGTTGAGCTCGTCGTCGTAGATGTAGTACTCGTCCTGGATCGGGGTGTGGTCCTTTGGCGGGATCAACCCGGCCGCGTCGTAGATCCGGTCGTAGTCGCGCCAGTCGACGACCAGCCCGCTGAGCTTCCAGCGCGAGGTCTTGTCACGCAGCTCGCGCACGATCGCGTCGCGCCCGATGAACATCCGGTCGTCCTCGGCGACGCCGCGGAACATCCAGCCCAGACCGAGCTCGATGGGAGTCGTCCGGTCGGCGTCCGTCCAGGCGAAGCGGCTCGAGTGGAAGTCCACGTCGAGAAGGACCAGACCGGCCTCGATCCGGGCCATGTACAGGGCGATCATCCCGATCGGGACGATGCCCTGGCCCCGGCTGGCCGCCCAGACCGCGTCCCAGACCTTGAGCGCATCGTCCGCCCGGACCCAGACCTCGTAGCCGAGATCGCCGGTGAACCCGGTCCGCGAGATGTGGACCGGCACCTTGGCCAGCCGGGTCGAGACCAGCCCGAAGTAGGGCAGCCTGGCCATATCCGGGGCGAGACCGGCCAGCAGATCGCGCGAACGCGGCCCCTGGACGGCCAGCACGGCCCAGTCCTCGGAAACCTCCTCGATCGCCACGTCGAGCCGGCCGATCAGGTCCTCGAAGTAGGCCAGATTGGGTTCCGCGGCGGTCAGCACGAACTCGTCCGGGCCGTGACGGAGGATGACCCCGTCCTCGACCACGAAACCGCGGTCGTCACACCACACGGTGTACTGGGCGTGGCCGGGCGGGCAGCTCCGGATGTCGCGGGCGAGGACGCCGGCCAGGAAGCGCTCCGCATCGGGGCCGTGGATCCGGTACTTGTAGAGCGGCGACGAGTCGAACAGCCCGGCGCTGTTCCGGATCGCGAAGTATTCGAACTTCTCGGACATCTGGTAGCGGCTGGTCGTCAGGTAGTTCGACCAGTGCTCCCACATGCCCGTCTCGTTGAGCGCGCTGGTTCGCTCGTGGAACGGCGTCGTCCGGATCATCAACCGCCTCGCTGCGCGTGTGGGCCGCCGGCGGAGCGACCGTCCGCGGCCGCTGGCGGTGCCCAAGGTAGGCGGTCAGGGCCGTGACCGGCGCACCTGTCTAGGCTGGTGGGACAGCCGGCCGCGGCAAGCGGCGAGGGGGCGAACGGCGCAGGCGCCCGGTCCGGTTTCAGCCGCGGCCGGCCGCCTCGAGGGCGCTGGCGAAGCTCCGCAGACCGCGGTCGACCATCTCGTCCGAGGCGGTCAGGCTGATCCGGAACCAGCCGGGCACCTCGACGATCGTCCCGGGCAGGACGAGGGCGCCATGGTGGGCCAGCAGGTCGGTGAAAGCGATGTCGTCGGCCATCGGGGAGCGGGCCATCACGTAGAACGTGCCCTCTGGCAGGTTGGCCTCGTAGCCCATCGCCCGGAGCGCCGGGACCAGCCGATCGCGCCGTCGCTCGAGGGCGCCGATATCGATCGACAGCCGCTCGAGGTCCTCGATGGCGTGCTGCAGGAGGGCATTCGGGAACGAGAACCCGGTCGACATCTGGGCCAGGAAGATCGCCTGCCGGAGCGCCTCGCGGTCGGGCATGGTCGGTGGCATGGCCACGTAGCCGATCCGCATCCCCGGCGCCAGCAGCGTCTTGCCATACGAGTACGTGATGATCGTGTTGGGGTAGACCTCGGCCGGACTGTGGAATGCGGCGCCGTCGAACACGATCCGGTGGTACGGCTCGTCGCTGATCAGGACGATCGGCCGGTCGCGCCCGACGGACTGGCGGGCGAGCATGTCGGCCAGCGCCTGGAGCGCATCGAGCGGATAGACCCGGCCGGTCGGGTTGTGGGGGCTGTTGATCAGGACCGCCCGGGTCCGCGGGGTGATCGCCGCCTCGATCGTCGCGGGATCGAGGTCGAACGCGGGCGGTTCGAGCCGGACCCGGATCGGGACGGCATCGGCCGAGGCGATGAGCAGCTCGTAGAAGAACCATGGCGGTGACACGAACAGCACTTCGTCGCCCGGCTCGACGATCGCCCGGATCGTGACCGCCAGGGCGGCGAACCCACCGTTGGTCATCGCGACATCGGCGGGATCCCAGTCCAGCCCGGTCCGCGCGGTCAGACCTCGGGCAACTGCCCGCTGCGACCTCGGCTCGCTCAGCTTGTAGGCGAACCAGTCCTTATCCTGCGGGATCAGTGCAGCCTGGAGGGCGGTGACATAGCCGGGCAGCGGCATCTCCTGGGGATTGCCGACCGCGAAGTTGGCCACCGTCGGGTCGGCGTTCCAGCGCGCAAACGGTCCCTCGAAGAACGACAGGAATGGACGGAGCGTTTCGGCCAACCGTCCCGTCCGCCCGAGCGTGATCGCCATCTGAGTCCTCCTGCCGAGAGGATAGGCCTATCCTTTGGCATGACGCTGGCCCGGTCGCGCAACGACGTCCGCACGCCGACCCAGCGCTGCCGGAGGGCTCGATGAAGATCGGCGCGATCGTGCCGCAGGGTTGGCAGGGCGAATACGACGGCTGGGACCCCATCGAGGCATGGCAGCGAACCGTCGCGCTGACGCTCCAGGCCGAGAGGCTCGGGTTCGAATCGATCTGGCTGTTCGATCACTTCCACACGATCCCCCGGCCGACCGACGAGATCACCTTCGAGTCGTTCAGCTCGCTGGCCGCACTGGCCGCTCTCACGTCACGGATCCGGCTCGGCCACATCGTGATCTGCACCGCGTTCCGCAACCCGGCCCTGACGGCCAAGATGATCTCGACGATGGACACCATCAGCGGCGGCCGGATGGATCTCGGGATCGGCGCCGGCTGGAAGGAAGACGAGTGGCTGGCCTATGGCTACGGCTTCCCCGAGACAAGCGAGCGACTGGCCCGGCTGGGCGAGGACCTCGAGGTCATCACCCGGATGCTGGCCGGCGACAAGCACCAGCACGCCACCTACACCGGCAAGTACGTCCAGGTAGAAAACGCGGTCAACGTCCCCAAGCCGGTCCAGCGCCCGCGGGTACCGATCATGGTCGGCGGCAACGGGCCGAATGTGACCTGGCGGCTGGCCGCCCGTCACGCCGATGAGCTCAATCTGGACGGGATGCGGCCCGACGAGGTGGCGGAGGCTTTGCCGGTCATCCGCTCGCGCTGCGAGGAGATCGGTCGCGACCCGGCCTCGCTGGCGATCTCGGTCCACATCTGGAGCCAGCACTTCCGCCGGGAGGGCGCCCAGCGGGTCGACATGCTGGCCGGCTATGCCGCCCTTGGCGTGGACCGGGTGATGGTCCTCAGCCACGCCTCGACCCGATCCGATGAGGCCCTCGAGGCCGTCGTGCGCGACGCTCGCGAGGCCGGCGTCGAGCTGGCCTGACCTTCGGAGACCAGCGGTGCCGATCGTCGAGCGGATCGCGGACGTCGATCGCTTTCTCGGGCTGGCCGGCGACTTCCTGGCGGCCAGGGAGGCGGAGCACAACCTCATCCTGGGGATCTGCTCCAACATCCAGAACGGCAGCCGTCCGGCGACCGCGGAGCCGCCCGACTTCCTCGTCGCGCGCGAGGCTGGACGGGTCGTCCTGGCGGCGATCCGGACACCGCCCTACCACCTCGTCCTGTCGGAGGTCGACGGGGCGGACGCGATCCCGGCGCTCGCCGATGCGCTGGCGACCGTGAACCTGCCTGGCGTCACGGGTCCCTCCGGGCACGCGGGTGCGTTCGCTCAGCACTGGTGTGCGCCGGCCGCCCGGATGCCGATCCTCGAGCTGCGCCAGCGGATCTTCCAGCTCCGGGCCGTTCGTCCGCCCGCACGCCCACCCCGGGGCGCCCTGCGGGTCGCCACCAGCGAGGATCGCGACCTTGTCGTCGGCTGGTTCAGGGCGTTCACCCACGAAGCCCTCCCGCCAAGCATGCCGACCCCGCCGGAGGAGCTGATCGACCGCCGGATCGCCCAGGGCGTGGTCTACCTCTGGGATGACCGCGGTCCGGCGTCGCTGGCCGTCGTCGGCTCGCGAACCCCGAACGGCGCTCGGGTCGGCCCGGTGTACACGCCGCCCGAGCGCCGCGGGCAGGGCTACGCTTCGGCCTGCGTCGCGGGCGCCAGCCAGGCTCAGCTCGATTCGGGCCTCGGGTGGCTCTTCCTGTTCACCGACCTGGCCAACCCGACCGCCAACCACATCTACCAGGAGATCGGCTACGAGCCGGTCCGGGACATCGACTCGTGGCGGTTCGACGGCTGAGCTGACAGGCGTCCGCCCTCGCCCCGATCGGTCCTCGCCTATCCTTCAACCGTGAGCCTGTACGTCCTCGACGAACCGAAGGACCTGATCGCACCGAGCCTGGTCGCCGCCATGGATGGCTGGGTGGACAGCGGTTCGTCGGCCACGGCCGCCGCGGAGTGCCTGGCCGCCGAGGGCCCGGTCGTGGCGACGTTCGATGGCGACACCCTGTTCGACTACCGCGCCCGGCGGCCGATCCTCGACATCCGCGACGGTCGGCTCAGCGAGCTGACCTGGCCCCAGCTCACCCTCCGGCGGTCGCGGATCGGCGAAAAGGATCTTCTGGTCCTGACCGGGGCCGAGCCCGATTTCCACTGGCGTGAGTTCGCGGCGGCGATGGTCGAACTGGTCGCCCGCCTCGGGGTGACCGAGTGGATCAGCCTCGGCGCCATCCCGGCGGCGGTTCCCCATACCCGGCCCGTTCCGATCATCGGCACCGAGTCGGCCCCGGGTCTCCTGCGGGCGCCGGTGCGAGCCGGTCCGGACGGCAACCTCCGTGTCCCGTCGGCCGCGATCTCCGTCCTCGAGATGGCCGTGGCCGAAGCCGGCACGCCGGCCCTTGGCTACTTCGCCCAGGTCCCGCACTACGTCTCGGGCCCGTACCCGGTGGCGGCGCTGGCGCTGATCCGCGCGGTCGAGGGACATCTTGGGGTGCTCGTCGCGACCGGCGACCTCGACGAGGAGGCGCGCCAGCTGCGGACCCGCCTGGACCTCGCGACGGGCGCGGACGAGTCCACCCGCGCCTACGTCGAGCGGCTCGAATCGATGGTCGACGAGGAGCGCCTGCCCGCCGGCGACGAGCTCATCTCGGAGATCGAGCGGTTCCTCCGCGACCGTGGGGCTCCAGGCGGCCAGGGCACCCTCCCGAACTGAGCGCCCGCGACCGGTGCCGGAGGGCCGGATCTGGTCCGATCAGCCACCGATGTCCTCGAGCAGCCGGGCGATCTCGCGAGCGTTCGTGGTCCCGTAGTTGGCGTAGCAGTTGTTCATCAGGACATGGGTCTCGCGTGCTTCGGAGGCCGCCTGGCGGATCCGGGGAACCCACTCCCCGAGCTCGTCACGCGAGTAGAGGTAGCGGAAGCGCTCGGCGGGGGTGATCCCCTTGGCTTCCCAGGTCGCGGCGTTGCGGCCGTGGAAGCGGACGATCGCCAGGTGCGGGGAGGTCACCGCGGTGACCGGCGGGACGCTGCTCTTGAACCCCTGCGGCTCGTCGACCATCACGAAGGCAATCCCGCGATCGGCCAGGAAGCGGATCGTCCGTTCGGCGTTTTTGTCGTTGAGCCAGGAGCCGTTGCGAAACTCGACCGCGCACTGCCAGCCATCGAGCCGCTCGACGGCGTCCTCGATCGTGGCCCGGTTCTCCGACGACGGGAAGACCCAGCGGGGGTACTGGAGCAGGATCGACCCGAGCTGGCCGCGCTCGGCCAGCGGTGCGAGGCCGTCACGGAACATCGACCAGACGGCGTCCTGGAGCTCGGCCGGCAGGTCCTTGGCGTAGATCCGCGGCTTGGCTCGCAGCTCGTCGGTCAGCTCGTCGCGGATCGACTTGGGGAGCCGCTTGGTCTCCGTCCCCTGGCCCGTCATCAGCGCGTGGGCCTTGATGTCGAAGATGAAATCGGGCGGCGTCCGCTCGACCCACAGCTCGGCCGTTCGCGCCGCCGGCAGGGCGTAGTAGGTCGCGTCGACCTCGACCACCGGGAACGTCGCGGCGTAGTACCCGAGCCGTTCCTCGGCCGTGGACGCACCGACCGGGTAGAACACGCCCGATGCGATCATCGTCGGGTCGGTCCACGACGCCGTCCCGATCCGGATCGCCCCACCACCCGGGATCTCGATCGGCTCCGCGGCCGCCGTCTCGACCGATGCGGCCCGGGCGCTCGCCGTTGCTGAGCCGGGATCGTGGTCGATGGTCACCCTCCTACTCTATCGCCCCGAACATGACATGGCCAGTCATGTATGGCGTATCCTGCGGCAACGATGCGTGCCTCTCGTCTGGTCTCGCTGCTGCTGTTGTTGCAGACCCGTGGCCAGCTGACGGCGGGTGAGCTGGCGGGCGAGCTCGAGGTGTCGGTCCGGACGATCCACCGCGATGTCGAGGCCCTCAGCGAGGCCGGGGTGCCGATCTACGCCGAGCGCGGACCGCATGGCGGGATCCGGCTGGTCGACGGCTCCCGGACCCGCCTCACCGGGATGACCGCCGATGAGGCCGAGGCGCTCTTCCTGTCCGGTTTGCCCGGCCCGGCCGCCGAGCTCGGGCTCGGGACGGTGGTCGCGGCGGCCCGTCTGAAGGTGCTGGCCGCGCTCCCGCCCGAGCTCCGGGCTCGCGCCTCGCGCCTGGTCGAACGGTTCCACCTCGACGTCAGCGGCTGGTTCCAGGCGGGCGAGCCGGTGCCCTGCCTGGCGACATTGTCGGAGGCCGTCTGGGAAGCTCGACGGGTCACGATCGACTACCGCCGCGAGGACCAGGTCGTCCGGCGGACGATCGAGCCGCTCGGGCTGGTCCTCAAGGCCGGGGTCTGGTACGTGGTTGCCCTGGTCGACGGTTCGACCCGGACGTACCGGATAGGGCGGGTCGTGACCGCCGAGCTCCTCGATGAACGCTTCGAGCGGCCGGCCAGCTTCGAACTGGCGTCGTTCTGGGTGGAATCAAGCACCGCTTACGAGCGCGACGCCGCGCGGGTCGAGGTTACCCTGCGGATCCGCGACGACCACCTCGACTGGTTGCGGACGGCCGTCGGCGACGGGCCGGTCGACGCCGCCACCGTACTCGCCGTCGACGACCCGGACGGCTGGCGGCACCTCCGGGTCCGGCTCGATTGGCCGCGTGAAGTGCCCGGTCGGCTGCTCGGGGTGGGGCCGGATCTCGAGGTTCTCGGGCCGCCGGAAATCCGCGAGCGGATGGTCTCGCTCGCCCGGTCGATCCTTCGACGCTATGGCGTAACGCCCGGCGACGGCGTGCTCACGGAG
>Ga0080064_1003294_pt1 | contig 23895 bp, 21 predicted proteins | sample Subgrocontami54m_FD_69260 | JGI IMG/M metagenome (GOLD analysis project Ga0080064, IMG submission 69260) | Subsurface groundwater microbial communities from S. Glens Falls, New York, USA - GMW46 contaminated, 5.4 m (SPADES assembly) (version 2) ...
GTACTTACCCCTAAGTCCTTTAGATCGACTGTATTGGACTGTACAATTCGCTTAAACCGTTGATTCCACATGCGGGGTAAGGGGGGAGGGGGTACCGCCGCTGGCCACAGACAGCCAGCCGGTTTGGGTTCGCTCGCCACTCGCCCCTCGCCACTGGCTCTTTGGCCTATTGGCCCTTGGCGCGCAGCGCGTTCACCTGCGCCAGCATCTCGCGCGCGTACTTCTGGAAAGGGCCGGGAATGCTGGAGGCCTGGGTCAAATAGACTTGGGCCTCGGTGTAGCGCCGCAGCTTGGCATAGCTCAGGCCCAGAGAATAGAGGACGCGGGACTCGGCGGCGCCCTGTTCCTTCAGCGGGCCGGCCGCCGCCTTCAGCTCCGGGATGGCGGCGGCGTAGCTGCCCTGCATCACCAGGACGAAGCCCAGCACGGAGTGCGCACTGGCCGCCAGCAGCGCCTTCTGGGCGTCGCCGCCGGCCTCTTCTCCCTTGGTCAGGGCCACCGCCTTGCGGGCGTACTCCAGGGCCTTGGGGCGCATCTTGGCGTCCTCGGCCATGGTTTCAGCCAGCAGGATCAGCGTGGTCAGGTTGTTGGGATCGACGGCCAGCGCCTTCTCTCCAAAGGCGATCAGGCCGGCGCGGTCGTTCATCTGCTGCAGCGAGATCATGGCGTACTGGGTCACCTGGTCCTGATAGCGGGAGCCCGGAAACGCGGCGTTGAAGCGCTCGATGTAGCTCATGCGCTTCTTGCCCTCGGTCTCGGCGGCGATGGCGCTGTAGGCGGCGCCCTCCATGTACTCGTAGTTGGAGCGCGCTTCCTCGCGCTGCTGATCGTTGCCGGCGGCAAAGTCGGCGTCACTCATGCCCTCGGGCTTGGGCTGCTTCCCGATGCCCTGGAAGGCCGTGCCGCCGCGCGCCGCGTAGTCCACGATCTTGCCGTAGTCCTTCATCTGCTGGGCCACGGTCACCTGGGAGGACAGCAGGTCCAGTTCCCCGGGCATGGCCGCCACCGCCTTGTCGCCGGCCTCCAGGGCCCGGGCGGCGTCGCCGGCGGCCAGGTAGAGTTGCGCAAGCTGCCAGTTCCCGTAGGCCGCCGCCGCTGGATTGGAGGAGAACTGGCCCAGGAACTCCTCATAGAGCCCGATGCGCTTCTGCGCGTCCTGCTCATTGCTGATGGCTTGCAGCGCCTGGTCCTCCGGCGACCCGGCGGGGATCACGATCTTGCTCACCTGGCCGGCGGCCGGCGGCGCCAGCAGCATCAACCCCAACATGGGGGCCAGCAGCGTGGTTCGAAGCCTCATGGCTCACCTCGAGGAGGGGAAAAGGGCAAGAATCCTCGCCCGCGCGCATCCTATCCCCCGGCAGCGGGGACGCGCAAGGAAAGTCGGCGCTTATTTCCCGTCGGCCACGGGAGCATCCGGTTGGCCGGCTTCCGGCGGAGCGGCGCTGGCGCGGATGGCAAACCCGGCGGGCGCGATGATCACCCGGGGCAGGCGCCCATCCTTCAGCCGGTAGGCCGCCAGGCCGTCGAGCGAATCAACGTTCAGGAACGCCCGCAGGAAGGCGTGGCCCGGGACGTCCTGGAACTCGAAGAGGTCGCCGGGCGTGAATCCCTCCTGGGCCTGCACGATCAACTCCTGCTCGCTGCGGATATCTTCCCGCAGCGCCGGGTCGAGCACGATGACCCAATAGACGTCCCACTCCACCACCGCGCCCTCCGGGGGCAGGGCGTTGATGATGTCGTTGTGGTCGAAGTCCTCATGGCCCTCGGCCTGATGCAGCGTTCCCGGAGACACCAGGTACAGGTTCAGCCGGGCGTCGCGCGGCTTGCGGTCGGAGACCCGTGCGCCGAACTGCCAGGGACCGAGGGAGAACGGCTGCTGGCCTTTCTGGAGTGGAGCCAGGTTGAAGCTGACCAGTTGGTTGCGAAGGTAGGCCGTCGAGACGGAGCTGGGAGGGTCGGCGCTCGGTGTGCCGGCCCACAGGACCGCGGCACAACCCGCCAGCGCTGCCAAACGCAGGACTCGAGTCGCTGAGGCGCGCAGCTTCCCACCTCCCCTGGACGGGGAGCCTGCTGCGGCCATTATGGGGCCGTTTGGGGCCTTCCCCGCCGATAAATTTTCTCCGGCCTCGGCCGCTGGCGCATTGGGCGCGCTCCATTTCTTGCTACAGTAAGCCAAGTGCGCAACATCCTCCGCCATCGGCCGCTGCGCTTCATTTTCGCCGCCAACGTCATCTCCATGCTGGGCAGCGGCATGAACACCGCCGCCGTCACCTGGTCCATCTTGCAGAAGACGCATTCCGAGATGGACCTGGGGCTGCTGGCGGTGCTCACCACGCTTCCCGGGATGCTCATGCTGCCCTTCACCGGCGTGATCATCGACCGCGAGGACCGGCGCCACCTGCTGATGCTGCTCGACCTGGGCCGCGGCGCCGTGGTGCTGGTAGTCGCCGTGCTGGCCCTGCGCGGCCCGGTCCACACCTGGCAGCTCTACCTGATGAGCATGCTGGTGGCCGCCGGCTTCTGGATGTTCTGGCCCACCATCACCGCCCTCATCCAGGAGATGACGCCGGAAGCCGAGTTCGTCCACTCCAACACCTTCCTGCTGGCCGGCGTCCAGGGCGGATGGCTGATGGCCGGCGCGCTGGTGGGCTTCGTATACGACCACATCGGACTGGGCGGCGTGCTGCTGATCGACTGCGCCACCTACGGAGCTTCGTTCCTCTGCTACCTGTTGGTGCGCCGCGGCCGGCACGTGGTCGAGCACCCCGAGACCGGCCCCCGGCCCGAGGGCGTGGTGGGACGCTACTTCCACGAACTGCGCGAAGGCATCGCCTTCCTCAAAGGGAAGCCCTATGTGGTGCTGCTGGGGACGAGCTGGGCGCTGTTCATCGGCGCCATGCTGACGCAAAGCGTGATTACCGCGCCACTCAGCGACCGCATCCTGCACGCCGGCGCCGTGGGCTACGGCTGGCTCAACGCAGGATGGGGCATGGGCGCCTTCCTGAGCGTCCTGTACTCGCCCATGGTCATCCGCACCCGGGGTGCGCGGCACTCGGTGGGCTTCTCTATGGGACTGCTGGCCCTCAGCCAGTTCCTGCTGCCCTTCTCGCACTGGCTGGGTATCGCTGTCGCCATCTACGCGGTGATGGGCTCGGCGCGCGGCGTGGGCGGCATCGCCATGTCCAGCACCATGATGGAGATCGTCCCCAAGCACTTCATGGGACGGGTGCAGAACACCTTCTACTTCGTCGGGACGGTTTTGCAGATGGCCTTCGGCTACCTGGTGGGCGTGGCCGCGCACAAGCTGGCGCTCTCCGTCGGATTCTTTGTGGTGGGAACGATGTACGCCGTCGCCGCCGTCACCGCCATGTGGCCGGTGGCCCCGCCGGAGCGCTACCTGGAGCCGGAGTTGGTGGCGGCCGAGGGCTCGCTGCCGTTGGACGTCGGCGCCGGGCGGGCCCACGGCGAGGTGGTCCCCGCCAATCCCGAGCACGACAGCGAGCGCGGATGAGGCAACCTGTCCCTCCGCCCTTCGTGCTCCCTTCGTGTCCTTTGTGTTCCGCTTCTGTGTCCGCTCAATCCTTCGTGTTCCCTTCGTGCCCTTTGTGTTCCGCTTTTTCCCCGCGCCGTCCGCCTGTTATGCTGTCCCTCCGCTTCCGAGAGGAGAACGCCTCGCATGTCGAATCCGATGGAAGGACGCACCGCCGTGGTCTTCGGAGTGGCCAACAAGCGCTCCATCGCCTGGGCCATCGCGCAGGCCTTGCAGGCCGCCGGCGCGCGGCTGGTCATCACCTACCAGAACGAGCGGCTGGCCGAGGAAGCCAAGGACCTGATCGCCGCCCTGCCCGGCGCCGAGGCCTTCCAGTGCGACGTCTCCCGCGACGAGGAGATTGAGCAGCTCTTCGCCCAGCTCAAGTCGCGCTACGGCAAGCTGCACGCGCTGGTGCACAGCATCGCCTTCGCGCCCGCGGAGGAACTGAAGGGCGAGTTCCTGGCCACCTCGCGCGAGGGCTTCCGCATCGCCCACGATGTCAGCGTCTATTCCCTCATCGCGCTGGCGCGCGCCGCCGCCCCGCTCATGGAAGACGGCGGCTGCATCCTGACATTGACGTATTACGGCTCGGAAAAGGTCGTGCCCCACTACAACGTGATGGGCGTAGCCAAGGCGGCGCTGGAAGCCAGCGTCCGCTACCTGGCCTATGACCTGGGTAAGCGGCGGGTGCGGGTGAACGCCATCTCCGCCGGGCCCATCAAGACGCTGGCGGCGCGCGGCATCTCCGGCTTCGGCGACATGCTCAAGGCCCAGGCCGAGCGCTCCCCGCTACAGCGCAACGTGGATGTGAATGAAGTGGCCGCAACCGCGGTGTTTCTGTGTTCCGACGCCGGCTCCGGCATCACCGGCGAGGTCCTCTACGTGGACTGCGGCTACAACATCATGGGATTCTGAGCGGAAAGGAAAAAGGTAAAAGTAAAAAGGCAAAAGTAAAGATGAAGAAGGAAAGAGTGAAGGCCGGTTGTTGTGAATAGTCGGGGTTCTTCCCCGGTTCTACTTTTTCCCTTTTCCTTTTTCCTTTTTCCTTGTTCCCCCGCGGCTTCGCGCCTCCGCGGTAAAAACAATCTTCCTCTCGTTCTCGCCCCTGCGCTCCAGCACAATCTCCGCGTCGCGCTCGCGCTCGAAGCGCCCAAACTTCTCTCCCCACTCGATCAGCATGACGCTGCGCTCATCGAACAGGTCGTCCAGGCCGAGGGTTTCGAGCTCGCGCTCCGTGTCCACGCGGTAGAGATCCACGTGGAAGACGTTGGCCCTGGGTCCGCGGTATTCGTGAACCAGCGTAAAGGTCGGGCTGGTGACTTGTTCCTCGGCCGCGGCGTGGAACCCTTCGGCGATTCCCTTCACCAGCGTGGTTTTCCCCGCGCCCAGTTCTCCGCGCAACACTACCAGTTTCGGCGGCTGCAGTTTGGACGCGAGGGTGCGGCCCAGGGCGACGGTCTCGGCGGCGGAGTGAGTGGTGAAGGTCTGCGTAGGCATGCAGGGAGACTCTAGCCGCTGATGCGGACGAACTTCTCCTGCCCGCGCTCCCGGGCGCGGGCGAAAGCTTCCGGCAATGCGGCCAGCAAATCCGTGGCGATCAAGGAATGTTCGCCCATGCGCTCCCGGGCGATGTCCCCGGCGAGCCCGTGCAGGTAGACTGCGGCCCACAGCGCTTCCAGCGGCCGAAACCCTTCCAATTCCCTGTCCTTTTCGCGCATCTTGGCCATCATCGGTTCCAGCATTCGCCGCTGCTCCTCGTTTGGTTCGAGCGGACCGCGATCGATCTCCTCCCGGAGTGCCGCAACCTCCCGGCCCAGCGCGGCGGCGGGGCTGGACTGTTGCGCGGTCAGGCCGGCTACCATCCCCGTGAGTATGTCACCGGTTCCGCCGGTGGCCATGCCGGGATTTCCCGTAGGGTTGACCCAGACCGCTCCATCCGGCGCGGCAATCAGGGTGCGGTGCCCTTTCAAAACAACCGTCAGGCGGTGTTCCTGTGCGAACTTCCGGGCAACGCCGATGCGATCCTTCTGCACTTCATCCGTGGAGAGGCCCGCCAGACGCGCCATCTCGCCGGGATGGGGCGTGAGCACCAGCGGCTGCCGGTCGCTGCCGTCGAGGGTATCGGCGTGGCCTTCGAAGGCATTCAGGCCGTCGGCATCGACAATCAGCGGAGACTCCGTGCAGCGCCGCACCACGGTGCGCACGAACTCAACCGTCTCCGGATTGCGGGAAATCCCAGGCCCGAGGGCAATCACGCTCTTCCCTTTCGTGAGCGCTTCCAACCTTCCGTCCTCGAGGGCGCGCAGGGAAATGGTGCCGGCGTCGGTTTCCTCCAGTGGCTGGGTCATAATCTCCGGAGCGAAGCCAGCTACAGTGCGTAGAACCGATCGCGGGACGGCAACAGTTACCAGTCCTGCGCCGGCGCGCAGAGCCGCCATGCCTGCCATGGCTGGCGCGCCTGCCTTGCCCACGCAGCCGCCTATTATCAAAACGTGCCCGAAGTCGCCCTTGTGCGCGTCCGGGAGGCGAGCCCCTATCACGGGAGCGATCTCGAGTGCGGTGATGACTTGGAGATTGAGGGCGGACGCCACCGCCTCCCGCGGAGAGCCGATGGGTGCAACCACAATCTCCCCGCAGCAACTGGAGGAATCGAAAATGTGGCGTTTCTTCGGCGCTGTGAACGTCACTGTGGAGCTTGCCCGGACGGCGAGGACGCCGGCTTCGAGCTCGGCGGCTGAGTCCGCGTCCGCGCCGGACGGAAGGTCCACCGCTACGATAGGACGCTTGCTTGCCCGTAATCGTTCGATGCCCGCGGCGGAAACTCCCGTCACCGGCGGCCTGAAACCCGTGCCCAGGATGGCGTCAATCAGGACATCCGCTTCGAAAACCTGCCGTGCCGCCTGCTTCTTCAACTCCTCCTCGTTGCGGGCGCACGCTGCCTTCACCGGCAGCTTCTTGAACATCGCCGCCGCGTCGCCCTTGAGCTCCGCGGGATCGGCCAGGAGCAGCACTTCCACCTGCCTGCCGGCCTCGTGCAGTTTGCGCGCGGCAACAAAACCGTCACCCCCATTGTTGCCCTTACCGCAGAGGACACCGATGCGCTTGGCATCGGGATACTGTTCGAGGACGAACTCGGCCACCGCCGTCCCGGCGTTTTCCATCAGGGTGAGCGAGGGCACGCCATACTTTTCCGTGGTGATGCGGTCGATCTCCCGCATCTCGGCGGCGGTGACGATCTTCATGGCAGGGATTTCACTCAGCTTCCGGCGCCGCGCCCGCCGCCGGCCGCGGCTTCCTCGAGCTGGCGCAGCCCGGAGGCCTGGCCCACGGCGATCAGGTTGTCGCCGCTCTGGATGCGGTCGCCGGCCGCGGGATTGAAGCGCATGGCTGTGCCCGCGCGCTTGATGGCCAGGATGATCACGCCCATACTCTTGTGGATCTTGGAGTCGCCGATGCTCACCCCGGCGACGCGCGAGCCCGGTTCGACCTGGATCTCTTCGATCTCCACCTCCAGTTTCTGGTCGTGGGAAGTGGCGATGTCCAGGAAGTCGAGGACGTTGGGGCGCAGGAACGACTGCGCGATGCGGTGTCCGGCGAAGGCATACGGGGAGATGACGGAATCGGCGCCCGCGGTGCGCAGGTGTTTTTCCGCGCCCTCCTCGCTGGCCCGGGCAATGATCTTCAGCCGCGGGTTGATGCCGCGCGCGGTCAGCACAATGTAGATGTTGATGGCGTCGGTCGTGGTAGCGGCCACCAGGCCCTGGGCGTGCTCGATCTGCGCCTTGCGCAGCGTTTCTTCCTGGGTGGCGTCTCCGGAAAGCGTCAGCCAGGATTCGCTCAGCCGCTCCAGTTTGGCGGGACTGTTCTCGATCATCACGAAAGGCACGGGCTTGCGCGCCAACTCCGCCGCCGCCGCGCGCCCCACCCGCCCCGCGCCGCAGAGGATGTAGTGGTCCGAGAGCCGGGAGATGTCGCGTTCCATTCTGCGCCTTCCGAAGAACTGCTGCAGCTCGAATTCTAGCAAAGCCTGGGTGAGCGCGCCGATGCCCAGGAACACCAGCCCCACGCCCGAGATCAGCAGGCCCAGATTGAAGATGCGCCCGGCGTGCGAGAGCGGGTGCACCTCCTGGTAGCCGACCGTGGTCAGGCTGATGACCACCATGTAGAGCGAGTCGAACCAGGACCAGCCTTCCAGGTAGTGGAAGGATGCGGTCCCGACCAGCGCCAGTCCCAGCAGGGCCAGCCCCACGACTCTCAGGTTGCGCAGCGGCTTCACCCGTCTCTCCGAGCGCGATTGTAAAGCAAAAAGGCCCTCCGCCGGTTGGCGGAGGGCCTTACGAGGAAACCAGTCCTACTTCCCGGCGCCGCCCGAGCCTTTGGCCGCCAGTTCCCGTTGCACCTGGCTGTGTTTGTAGCCGTAGCCGAAGTAGATCGCCAGGCCGATGATCAGCCACACGATCAGCCGGATCCAGGTGTCGCCGGGAAGGGTGGCCATCAGCCCCAGACAGCACAGGATCCCCATGACAGGCACGAAGGGGACGAAAGGCGTCTTGAAGGGACGGTGCAGGTCGGGGCGCGTCTTGCGCAGCACCAGCACGCCCATGCACACCAGCACAAAGGCCAGCAGGGTCCCGATGTTCACCAGTTGTCCCAACAACTGCAGGGGCAGGATGCCCGTGGCCAGCCCCACCGCCACCCAGGTAAAGATGGTGGAAAGGTAAGGCGTGCGGAACTTGGGGTGGACCTGCGAGGCCCACTTCCCCAGCAACCCGTCCCGCGACATGGAATAGAAGACGCGTGACTGCCCCAGCAGCATGACCAGGATGACCGAGCCCAGCCCCAGCACCGCGCCCACGTCCACCGAGATGCGCACCCAGCTGGGGGCGTGGATCTGCTTCATGGCGTAGGCCATGGGGGCGGGCAGGTTGAGCTGGGCGTAGGGCACCATGCCGACCAGCACTCCGGAAACCACCACGTAGAGCACGGTGCAGACGGCCAGCGAGCCCAGGATGCCGATGGGCAGGTCTCTCTGCGGGTTCTTCGCCTCCTGCGCCGCGGTGGAGACGGCGTCAAAGCCGATGTAAGCGAAGAACACCAGCCCGGCCCCGCGCAGCACCCCCGACCACCCGTAGGTGCCCCACTCCCCGGTATTGGCCGGGATGAAGGGCCTCCAGTTGGCGGGGTTTATGTGCCACAGGCCGATGCCCACGATCAGCAGGATGATGGTGACCTTCAGGATCACGATGAAGTTGTTGACGGTGGCCGATTCCTTGATGCCGATGATCAGGATCAACGACATCAGCGACACGATGAAGACGGCGGGCAGGTTGACGATGGCCCCGGTCAGGTTGAGGCCGGCGTGGCCGCAACCGGCGACCGCGTTTTGCACCTCGGTGGCCGTGCACCACTGGGTCGGCGCCGCGGTCAGGTGCGGCGGCAGGTGAATGTTGAACAGGTTCAGCAGGCTGACAAAGTGCCCGGACCAGCCCACGCCCACGGTGGCGGCGCCGGCGGCGTACTCCAGCACCAGGTCCCAGCCGATGATCCACGCCACCAACTCTCCCATGGTGGCGTAGGAGTAGGTATAGGCGCTGCCGGCGACGGGGACGGCGCTGGCCATCTCCGCGTAGCAGAGTCCGGCAAAGGCGCAGGCGATGCCCACCAGCACCATGGAGAGGGGCACGGCCGGGCCGGCGTGCAGCGCCGCCGCCTGGCCGGTCAGCACGAAGATGCCCGCTCCGATGATGGCGCCGATGCCCAAAGTGACCAGATTCAGCGGGCCCAGCGCGCGCTTTAGGCTGTGCTCGCCGGTTTCCTGCGCCTCCTTGATCAGGGCGTCCAGGGGCTTGGTTGCCGTCAGGTTTGCCATCCGCTTGTCTCTCCTTGGATTCCTACGCGGCCCGCGCCGGCGTCTTCCCTGCGGCGCCGCGCGACCACAAAAAATAGACCGGGATGCCCAACAGCACAATGATCAGCCCCGGCCAGGTGAATTGCGGTTTGTAGCGCAACAAGACTACATCAATGAATAAGGCCATCAAAATATAAATCGCGGGCAGCACCGGGTAGCCGATGGCCTTGTAAGGCCGCTCGGCATCGGGCCGGGTCCGCCGCAGCACGAACAGGGCCACGATGGTCAGGATGTAGAACACCAGCACGGCAAAGACGATGTAGTCCAGCAACTGGTTGTAGGTGCCGGAAAGGCACAGCGCGCACGTCCACGCCGCCTGCACCGCCAGCGACACTGCGGGGGTCTTGTAGGTGGGATGGAGCTTCCCCACGGACTTGAAGAACAGCCCGTCGCGGGCCATGGCGTAGTACACCCGCGCCCCGGAGAGGATGAGCCCGTTGTTGCAGCCGAAGGTGGAGAGCAGGATGGCCACCGCCATCAGGGCCGCGCCGGTCGCGCCGAACATCTGCCGCATCACCGCCGTGCCCACGCGGTCGGGGGCCGACTCCGGTTGCGCCGCCGCCAGCTCGGGATCGTCGGTGGCGTACTGGATGCCGCGGCCCATCAGGGTGGTGGCATGCTTGTCGCCGTGCAGCGGCAGCACGTTCAGGTAGGCGACGTTCGCCAGCACGTAGAGCAGGATCACCGTGCCCGTTCCCAAAGCGAGCGCCAGCGGCAGGTTGCGCCTGGGATTCTTGACCTCAGCGGCGGCAAAGGTCACGTTGTTCCAGGCGTCGGCGGAGAACAGCGAGCCCACCTGGGCCACGGCCACAATCGTCAAGGCGCCGACGAAGACGCCTGCGCCCACCTCATGCTGCGAGCCCAGGGCGGCATTGCGCCAGAAGTTGGAGAAGTTGGCGGCCACCGCCTCCGCGGTGCGCCCCACGAAGATACCCAACACCACCACCCCCGCCAGTCCCGCCACCTTGGCGAAGGGGAAGACGTTCTGTACCAGTGCCCCGATGCGGATGCCGAAGAGGTTGATGACGGTCAGCACCACGATGCTGACGATTCCCACCAGGTTCTGGGTGTTGAGGCCCACGTCCAAGTTGCCCAGCACCACGGGGCCGAGGTGGAGGGGGGGCACCTTGGCGATGTGCCAGATCCAATTCTCAGCGGCGATGGAGGGGAAGAACACGCCCACGAACTTGCCGAAGGCCACGCCCACGGCGGCGATGGTGCCCGTCTGGATGACCAGGAAGAGCGTCCAGCCGTAGAGGAAGCCCCACAGCGGGCCCAGCGCCTCGCGCAGGAAGACGTACTGGCCGCCCGCCTTGGGCATCATGGCGGCCAGCTCGCCGTAGGAGAGCGCGCCCACCACGGTCAGGAAGCCGGTGACCAGCCAGGCGGCGATCAGCAGGGCGGGCGAATCCACCAGGCGCGCGATGTCGGCGGAGACGATGAAGATGCCGGAGCCGATCATCGAGCCCATCACCAGCATAGTGGCGCTGGTGAGTCCCAGTCCCTTGACCAGTTCCGGTTCTTGCGCGGCCCTGGCCGGCGCGGCAGCGGGAGTGCTCACTTGTGCTCCTTTTTCTTCAGATGCTTTCGAAACTCCTCCGCCGCCTTGCGCGGAGACCCACGCAGGCCGGAGAGCACCGCCACCGCATCCGCCCCCGCCCCCAGAACTGCCCGACAGTTTGCCCGTGTGATGCCCCCGATGGCAACCAGAGTTTTCCGGGTCGCCCGCCGCGCCGCCCTGACGCCGGCCAGTCCTACCACCGGATCGGGCCTGGCTTTGGATGTGGTGGCGAACACCGGGCCGATGGCGATGTAGTCGGCAGAAGTCCGGTCCGCTTCCCTCACCTGCTTCGCATTGTGGGTGGAGACGCCCAGCCAACGACGCTTGCCGACAATCCCGCGCGCAGCCTGGGGCGACAGATCCTCCTGCCCGACGTGCACTCCGTCGAATCCCGCCGCCAGGCAAAGGTCGGCGCGGTCGTTCATGATCATGACGAGCCGCGCCCGGCGTCCGACCGCGCGCCGGATCGCCCGCGCCTGCTGCAGCATCTCCCGCGCGCTGCCCTGCTTGTTGCGGTACTGGATGAGCCGCACTCCGCCCTTCACCAGCTCGCGCGCGAACTTCGCCATCGCCGCGCCCGACTCCTTTGCCCGGGCAAAGCTCGCAGCGTCAATGATGGCGTACAGCTTCGGCAACTCGATCCGTTTCATGCGGCGGGAACCGTGTGGCACAGCCGTCCCCGGCTGTGCGGAGTGTCACTGTAAAAAACTGATTCTACGGTACTTACTGCAATATGACAGGAGCGTTCTTTGGCTGATTGCTTATTGCTGACTGCTTATTGCTTTCGTTGCTGACTGCTCACTTCATGAACCGCTCCATGAACTTTGTATCCACATCACCGGCGAGGAAGTCGGGATCGGCAACGACCTTGCGCTGCAGCGGGATGGAGGTGTAGATGCCTTCGATGATGAACATCTCCAGCGCCCGGGCCATGCGCGAGGCGGCCTCTTGGCGGTCCTTGCCGCGGGTGATGAGCTTGGCGATGAGCGAGTCGTAGTAGGGCGGGATGACCGCCTCGGAGTAGGCGGCGGTATCCACGCGCACGCCCGTCCCGCCGGGCGGATTAAAGGTGGTGATCTTCCCCGCGGAGGGCGTGAATTTTTCCGGATGCTCGGCATTGATGCGGCACTCGATGGCGTGCCCGCGCATCTCCACCTCGCCGTGCAGGACGTTCTCCATGCGCTCGCCCGCGGCCAGCAGGATCTGGCTCTTCACCAGGTCGATGTCGGTGACCATCTCGGTCACGGGATGCTCCACCTGGATGCGGGTGTTCATCTCGATGAAGTGCAGGTTGCGCTCCTCGTCCATGAGGAACTCGACCGTGCCGGCGTTGACGTAGCCGATCTGGCTGAGGGCGGAGCACAGCTTGTCGCCCACCTGCTGCCGCAGGAGGGCCGTCACCTGAGTGGAGGGCGACTCCTCCAGCAGCTTCTGATGGCGGCGCTGGATGGAGCACTCGCGCTCTCCCAGGCTGATCACGCTGCCGTAGGCGTCGGCCAGCATCTGGAACTCGATGTGCCGCGGGCGCTCGATGAACTTCTCCATGTAGAGGTCGCCGTTGCCGAAGGCCGCCGCCGCCTCCGATTGCGCCTGCTGGAAGAGCGGCGCCAGTTCCGCTTGGTCGCGAATCACGCGCATGCCGCGCCCGCCGCCTCCCGAGGAAGCCTTCACGATCACCGGGAAACCGATCTGTTGGGCCCAGCGCTGGGCCTCGGCCTCCGACTCCAGCACGCCCTCGGAACCCGGCAGGATGGGCACGCCGGCCGCCTTCATGGCCACGCGCGCCTTCTCCTTCTCGCCCATCAGGCGGATCACCTCCGGCGGAGGCCCGATGAACTTGATGTGGCAGGTCTCGCACACCTCGGCGAAGTTGGCGTTCTCGCTGAGGAAGCCGTAGCCGGGATGGATGGCGTCCACGTTGGCGATCTCCGCCGCCGAGATGACGGCCGGGATGTTGAGGTAGCTCTCAGCGGAGCGAGGCGGGCCGATGCACACCGCCTCGTCGGCGAAGCGCACGTGCAGCGAGTGCCGGTCGGCCTCGCTGTAGACCGCCACCGTCCGGATGCCCAGCTCCTTGCAGGCGCAAATCACCCGCAGGGCAATCTCGCCGCGGTTCGCGATCAGGATCTTCTTGAACATGGGGTGGATGCCGCGGACCGGAGCCGCGGGCTCGACTCTAGCCTCGGGGCTTGACGATGAACAGAGCCTGACCGTACTCCACCGGCTGGCCGTTCGAGGCCAGCTTCTTCACCAGTTCCCCGGCGACGTCCGACTCGATCTCGTTCATCAGCTTCATGGCCTCGATGATGCACAGCACCTGGCCGGCCTCCACCGTGTCGCCTACCTTGACGAAGGGCGGCGAGCCCGGAGAGGGCGAATCGTAGTAGGTCCCGACGATGGGAGATTTGACGCTGTGCAGCCCCGCTTCTTCCGCGGCCACCGGAGGCGGAGCGGCGGGAACCGCGGCCACGGAAGGCGCGGGAGCGGGCCCCGCCGGAGCCGGCGTCGCAGGGGCGTAGGGCCCGGCCGGAGCCGCGGCCGGAGCTTCCCCTCCCCGCCGGATGCGGACCTTGACGTCGCCGCGTTCCAGCTCGAACTCGGTGATGTCCTTCTCGATCAGGAACTCGATCAGGTCTTTCAGTTCTTTTTGGTTCATCTGGATCGGGAGGCGTCTCCGCTACAGTTCGATCAGCTCCTTGGTCGTAGGGGTCAGCACTTCGCAGCCTTTTGGGGTCACCACCACCACGTCTTCTATGCGAACCCCGCCTCGGCCGCCGACATAGACTCCGGGTTCGACGGTCACTACCATGCCCGGCGTCAGCACTTCTGCCTGGTCCTTCCCCAGTCGGGGTGGCTCGTGAATCTCCAGTCCCAGGCCGTGGCCGGTGGAGTGGGTAAAGTACCTGCCCAACCCCGCCTGTTGCAACACCTGCCGGGCCGCGTAGTCCACTTCCGCTGCCTTTACCCCCGGCCGGACGGCCGCAACCGCCTGCTCTTGGGCCTTCCGTACCACTTGGTACATCTCCCGGGCCTGCCTTGGGGCACGACCCATGTGGACGGTCCGGGTCATGTCGGAACAGTAGCCGCCGAGTATAACACCAAAGTCCAAGACTACAAATCCTTTGTTTGGAATAGGTTGCGTGGATGCTACCCCGTGAGGCAACGCCGAGCGCCGTCCGCCCGCTACGATGGTTTCAAAGGACATCCCTTGGGCGCCGGCCCGGCGGGCTGCGTATTCGATCTCTCCAGCCACCTCGGCTTCGGTCACCCCGGGGCGCATGACTTTCAGCGCCCGGTCAAAAAGATTCGACCCCAAACGCACCGCAGCCCGGATCAGGGCGACCTCCGCCGGCTCCTTGACCATGCGCTGGCGCTCCACCAGCCCCTCGAGAGGCTTCAGGCGCACCCGCGCGGGGAGGAAGCGGACGAGGGCGGCTCGGGTGGCGAGCGTCATGTGCTGGGCCTCGACGGCGATGTGGCGTGCGCGTTGCCGGCTGAGCCAGGCTGCCGCGGCTTCCAGCAGCGGCCCGGGCGCCAGGGCCACGCGAACTCCCTCGGCCTCCGCTCGGGCCTGGGTGGTGTAGCGCCCATCGGTGAACAGGACGCGCCTGCCGCGGGCGAAGACCAGCGCACCGGAACTGCCGGTAAAGCCGCACAAGTAGCGGAGGTTGGGCGGATGAGCCACCAGGAAGGCTTCCACCCCGCTCGCGAGGAGCGCGTCCTGCAGGCGGCGTTGGCGGGCGCGGTAGTTCATGGCTCGGGGGTTCGCAGGGGCGGTCCGATTCTAGACCACGAAGGAGGCCTACTGCGTGAAGGCGGCGCCAACCGAGCGCCGCCGCAACGGGTAGGCCCAGCCTTAAGCACGTTTACCCTGTGGCTTCGGGCAGCGGGATTGGATCGAGTCGCATCCAAATTTGGTTGTAGAATGCTTGTGGAAATGCGTCTCCCGCTGAACCAATGGGGAGGATGTAGCATGAAGCCCATATTGCGAATCGGAATCAGCTGGCTGGTGTTGGCCGGGCTGTGGACGGCGACGGCCGCGGCCCAGTCTCTGGGCGAAGTCGCGCGGCAGCAGCGCGCCCAGAAACCGCCCACTCCGGTGAACGTCAAAGTCTATACCAACGACAACCTGCCCACCTCCGGGGGTCTCAGCGAGGTCGGTCAGCCGGCTCCGAGCCCCTCCCCCGCTTCGGCCAAGGCCACCGCCGCCGTGGAAAAGGCCGAGAAGGCATCCACGGAAGAGCGGACCAGGCTGGAAGCCGAGTGGCGGGCAAAGTTCGCCGAGCAGAAGAAGAACATCGCGCAAATGCAGCGCGAGCTGGACAATCTCATCCGCGAGAACAAGCTGCGTCAGAGGGCCCATTTCTACAACGCGAACGAGCAGCTGCAGCGCTCCGCAGAGTTCGCCGCGGCCAATCAGAGGTATGAGGCTGAGATCGCCGAAAAACAGAGCAGCCTGGACCAAGCCAAACAGAAGCTGGAGGACATGAAGGAAGACCTCCGCAAGGCCGGCCTTCCCGCATCTTGGGCCGAATAGGCTCCCGCGGAACCCCACCCTGCGGCCGCGCGGCCGGCCGACCTGCCCGTGTCCGCCAGCCCCGTCGGGCTGCATACTGAAGCCGAGCTGGCCAAGTGGCCGGCCGAGGACTGCGCCAAGCCTGACTCAGCCAAGCCCGGACAGACCCCCGGGAAAACAAAAAGTCCCCACACTTCGTGGGGACGGTTCGGGTGCGCAGGGGTCGCTCGAGCGATTCAATCCGCCCAGGAGTTGGGCAGCCCCGCTTTGCGCAGTTCTTCCTTCATGTCCTCCAGCTTGTGCTTGGCGTCGTCCAGCTCCTTCTGCTTCTCTTTGATTTCGCCCTGCTTCTTCTTGTATTCCTCGGCGATCTTCGGGAAAGACATCACATAACGGACATTCTGCGACCCGTTCTCTTCGTTTCGCACGGCCAGCTCGCGCTCCAGCAAGCCGATGTTGTCCTTCTGTTCCTTGAACTTGGCGCGCCATTCGGCCTCCAGCTTGCCCCGGTCCTCCTTCTTCTCCTCGGACTTGGACTTCTCCTCGGACTTGGAGGCCGCGGCCGAGGAAGCCGGAGTGGGAGCTGCGCCGACCTCGCTGAGGCCGCCCGAAGTGGGCAGACTGTCGTTGGTGTAGACTTTGGCCTGGGCGGATGGCTGGCCTTTCTTCGCCCGCTCCCGGCGGGCGGCCTCCCCCAGCGATTGGGCCGTGGCGGCACCTGCGAGCAGGCCGGTGAACACCAGGACGCCGATCCAGATTTGTAATGTGCGCTTCATAACACCAATCTCCCCTGAATCCCCGAGAGTGTCCTGAACTATTTTACTCTTACTTGGATGCGGCTCAAGCCGGTCCGGCAGCGGGGAAACGACAGGGTAAACGTGAAGCCGGGGATCCCCGATTCCTCTGGCTCAAGGGCCGCCCTTCCAGCGACCTTGGTACAAGAGCGAAGGCCCCCGCACAGCGGGGCCTTCGCGGATAAACCGCTTCAGCGCTTAGGTCTGGATGATTCTCGGAGTGATGAAGAAGATCAGCTCCGCGGTCTCGGTTTTGACACTGCGGCGCTTGAACAGGTTGCCGAAGACCGGGATGTTGCCCAGCAGCGGGACCTGGGAGACGGCCACCGAATTCTTGGTCTGGATCACGCCGCCGATAACCACTGTCCCTCCATCGGTCACCAGAATCTGAGTAGTCTCGTACTGGGTAAGCAGAAACGGGGCACCGGTAGAAGCGGCTGGGCGGCTATCGTCGATCGAGGTGTTCTCCAGCTCGATGTTCAGGAAGATGGTGTTCTCCACCGTGATCTGGGGAGTCACGGTAAGCCGCAGCACCGCGTCAATGTACTGCACCGTCAAGGTCCCCGTCGCCCCGGCGGACTGGGTCTGGACGGGAACCTTGGCGCCCTGCTTGATCTCCGCCTTGACGTTGTTCTGCGTGACCACGCGCGGCCGGGAGAGGATCTTCAGCAAGCCGCGCTGTTCGGCCATGGTCAACGCGAAGTCTAAACGGTAGTTCGCGCCGACGGTGGCGAGTCCGAGGGCGCTGGTCGGCACGAGGACCGGCAGGTTGGAAAACAAGGGAGAGGGCGCCGTCGAGGTGAAGGGGGGGGAGCCGGGGTTCAGGCCGCCGCCGCCCACCGCCGTGGGCCCGTTGTTCCATGCGAAGCCGAGCTGGGTGCCGATCTCGCGGGCGAAGCTGCGCGTGGCCGCCACCAGCCGGGCCTCGATCTCCACCTCGGGCGTTTTCAGATCCAGCTCCTTGATGCGCTGCTCCACGCCCGGCAGCTTGTTGGGGATGTCCTCGATGATGAGCGCGTTGGTGCGGGTGTCGGCCACCACGTCGCCGCGCGAACTGAGGAACTTCTTGAGGATGGGCACCAGGTCGCTGGCGTGCGCGTAGCTCAGGTAGCGGGTGATGATGACCTTGTTGGCCGCCAGGTCCCGGGCCTCGATCTGCGCCTTGCGCCCCTCCGCTTCCTTGCGCAGGGTCTCTACGGCGGCGATGCGCAGCACGTTGCCGTCCAGCTCGCGCTCCAGGTTGTTGTTCTTGAGCACGATGTCCAGCGCCTGGTCCCAGGGCACGTCGTCCAGCACGATGGTCAAAGTCCCCCGCACGCTGGGGTCCAGAACCACGTTCAAGCCGCTGATCTCATGGACCAGGCGGAAGAAGTCCTTGAGGTCTGCGTCCTTGAGGTTGAGAGAAATGGGCTCGCCGGTGTAGCGCGGCTTGGCGGGCATGCTGCTCCCGCCTGCCTGCGCCATCTGCTGCTGTTGCTGCAGCGCCAGATTGACCGTGGGCTGCGGTTGCAGCGAGGCGTTCGCCGGCTGCGGCAGGTTGGTTGCGGCCAGAGTGTTCTCCGGCTTGGAGAAGTTCGCCGCTGCTGTAGCAGCGCGCTCTCCCGGCCGGATCTCCTCGGCGGCCGGCTCGCTCTTGGCTTCGGTCGGATCCTTGGGCTCGATCACCACAAAGTCCTGCGCCACCAGGTTGCTCGGCGGGGCTGCGGAGGCGGCCGGCGCGGTTTCGGCAACTGCCGTCGCCGGGGCCGCGGGTGCGTGCAGCTTCAGGACCAGCTTGTTGCCTTCCGGCGCCAGCTGATAGTCCTGCGCGGAGGCCAGGTCCACCACCACCCGGGTCACGGCAGGATTCTTCTGGAAGTGCGACACGCGCACCGACTTGACCTGAGCGTCGTGAACTGCGATCTCACGTCCCTTGCCGGCCGGCGTGCCTGCCACGTCTACCACTAGGCGGTCAGGATTGGTCAGCTTCATGACCTTGGACTGCATGGGTCCGCTGCCGCGAATCTCCACGTTCATTCCGTCCTGGCCGCGAACCACGGAGACGTCCTGGATGAGGACCGATTTGCCGGCCACCGGCTTGGGGGCGTCCTGGGCGGAGGGAGAAGCGGCCGCTGCCTTCGCTGGCGCCGCGCCTGCGCTGGTCACCTGCACCAGCAGCGCGTTGGCCTCTTCGCTCAGGCGGATGCCGGCGTTGGGGGCCAAGGTCAGTTCCACGCGGACAACCGCCGCGCCGCTCGAACCCTTGTAGCCCACCACCCGGTAGCCGCGGACGCCGGGGACCTGGAGCTTGCGCTCCGTGCCTTCCAGCTTGCCGGCGGTCACGCCCGCCAGATCGACCAGCAGCAGATTCTCCGCCGGACGATACTCGGTGTGCGTGAAGGCGCCGGTGGCACGGATGGTGACCAGCGAGGCTCCGTCCTGGGCGACGGCCGTGACCTCCGTCAGTTGCGGCTCGGCGGCCACCGCCATCGCGGTCAGCGCCACCAGCGGCAGCAGAATCTTCAGCAGTTGCTTTGCCCTCATCATGGCTCTCTCCTCACGCCCCGGCCCGTTTGCCCGTGACGTGCGCGGCCTTGAATGACCGCTCAAGATTTCCTTGCCCTCAACTCGGCCCATTCTCACCCTACACCACCGGCGCGCTGACCCGCTTCACTACGTCGCGTGTCTGCGTGCGTCCCTGATTGTCCACCGAAGTCTCTTTGAAGATCACGGAATCCCCCGTGATCTTCACCACATATCCGTTAAGGACGGGGTCGCTCTCGCGCAGGAAGTAGGCCTTCTTGGCCGGATTCTCCACCATCGCGATCATGCCGCTGGGGGTCTTGACCACACCCTTCAGTTCGACCTGGTCGATCACCAGACAGCGCTTGCCGGTGCCACACGCGGGACCTCCTGGCCCCCCCCGCACCACCGCCAGGCTGACAAACGGGTCGCGCTTGCCCGTGGGCGCGGCGGACTTGCTCTGCGCCGGGGCGGGAGCGGACTTGCTGTCCGCCGCCGGGGCGTTCTTGGCCGGCTTCTGGGCGGCGCCCGCCTGTACCCAGGCGGCGCTCGCCATCACCAGCAGGACTGCGATCTGTCGTTTCGCGTTCGTCATCCCGTTCCTCGCCTCCCTACTTCTTGGCCGGCGCCGGGGGCGCTGCCGGGCCCGCTTCGGGCGCCCGGCTGAAGAAGGTGGTCGCGGTGAAGCTGGCCACGACACTCTCCCCGGGAGCATAGTTGTACCTCTTCTTGGTCTTGGCGTCGGATTGCCGCGCCGGCGTCGCCATCTGCAAGTTGCCGATGTTGATGATGCGCTCCAGATGCGACACCTTTTGGAAGAAGCTCAGCACTCCGTAGTAGGGCCCGTCAATATCGACCTCGAAGGGGACCTCCGAGTAGTAATCGCGCGTGGCCACCGGCTTGGCGGTGTAGCGCCGGATCTCGATCCCCGCGGCTGAGGCCTGCTCCTGCAGGACGTGAATGAACTGGTCGGCCTGCTTGTCGTCGGGAACCACCGTGCGCTGACGCTCCAGCTGCAGCTTGAGCTGCTCGATGTTGGTGTCCAGATCCCGTTCCTTGGCCACCAGCGGGCGCAACTGGTCGATCTCCGCCAGCCGAGCCTTCAGCTTGGCTTCGTTCTGCGCGTTTTCCTCATACATCGGCTTGAGCACGAGGAAGCCGAGCACCAGCGTGATGACCAGCACCGCGCCGATGGTGATTCCGAATTTTCTACCCGGCGACATATGTCTTCGTCCCCCCGCCTACGATTTCGGCTTCTTTTCGCAGATGATCGTGAAATTGAATGCCTGCATGTCCTTCACCGTCTCGTCCTGGATGGCCTCTTTCAGTTCCACCGACCGGAAGTAGCCGGTGCGCTTCAGATTCGCCATCAGGTTGGCCACCGCGTGCGGACTGAAGGCCACGCCTTCCAGGTTGAGGTTGCTGCCGTCATCCTTCATGGTGGCCAGCCACACGGCATCGGTGCCGTTGACCGTATCGCCCACCGTGCTCAGCAACTCCACCGGCCCCGACTGATCCTTGCGCAGCTTGTCGATGACGTCGGTGCGGCGCCTGATGTCGTCCGCCAGCTTCTGCTTCTGGTCCACCCGCTGCTTGGTAGCCTGCAGCGCGTCGTATTCTTTGTTGGCGGTCGTCATCTTCGCGTCCAGCCTTTTGGCCTGGCCAGTCAGCACCCACCACGCCCCGCCGTTGATGGCCACGGTCAGCACCAGCCCGATGAGAACGAATACGACCGGACTAGGGCCTTCGCCGGCGAACTCGGGCGTCGCAGCGGCGGCGCGCTTACCCTTCGGTCTTGCGGCTCCGGAAAGGTTGATTCGGATCATATTTCAAAACTCCTCAGGGCCAATCCCACCGCCACCGCGAGTTGTCCCGCGTTCTGCTCCACAACCTCTCCCCCCACCCCGGGGTTGATCCGCTGGAAGGGGTTCAGGATCTCCACCGGCAGGCTGAACTCCTGGCGCAGGGCCTCCACCAGCCCGGGAACCTTGGAAGAACCCCCCGCCACGTACAGGCGCTCGATGTGCTCGCCCGAAGCCGTGGCCCGGAAGAAGTCGAAGGTCTTCTGGATCTCCAGCACGATGATCTCGGTGACCTGCTGCAGGATGGGCATCTTGGCGTCTTCCGAGACCGTGCCCACCTTCTTGCCCAGCTTGAGGGCCTCGGCGTCATCGAAGCTCAGGTCGAGCTCCTTCTGCAGCGCGTCGGTGTACTGGTTGCCGCCCACGCTGACGTCGCGGGTGAACAGCGGCGTGGAGCCCTTGACGATGTTGATGTTCATCACGCTGGCCCCCAGGTTGAGCAGGGCCGCGGTCGAGCCCGGCGCGGGCTCGTAGTTGTATTCGTAGCAGTTCTGCAGCGCGAAGGCGTCGATATCCACCACGGCCGGACTCTTGGCCGCCAGCGACAGCACGTTGGTGTAGTTCAGGATCTTGTCCTTCTTCACCGCCACCAGCAGCACGTCCATCTGGGGGCCGCTCAGGTCCTCGGAGAGGATCTGGAAGTCCACGTTGACGTCCTGGATGTCGAAGGGAATGTGCTGGGCCGCCTCGGTCTGGACCATGGCGGCGAGTTCCTGGTCGGTCATGGTCTGCATGGTGATCTTCTTCACGATCACCGAGTGCCCGCTCACCGAGGTGGCCACCGCTTTGCCTTTGATGCCGCTGTCGGTGAAGATCTTGGTGATGGCGCTGCTGACCGCGGTGCTGTCCACGATCATCGAGTCCACCACAATGTCGGAGGCCAGCGGCTCCACTCCCAGGTGGGCAACCGCAATCTCCCCCTTGGTCCGCTTCAGCTCCACCGCCTTGATGCAGCTGGAGCCGATGTCCAGTCCCACGATCGTCTTCGATCCACCAAACATGTGGCCGCCTTTTAGTGCGTCGTTCCCGCCATGCGCGCCGCCCGGGGCTTCTTCTTCCCCCGGCCTTCGCTCAGGGTGCTCTTCCGCTCCATCCACAGATCCAGGATGGTCTTCTTGAACTTCCAGCGGTTGCCTAGCTTAAACGCTGGAATCCGTTCTTCATAGACATATTTGTAAAGCGTGTCCGGACTCACCCCCAAGTACTGGGAGGCCTGCCGGATGTTCATCACTTCACGGGACTCGGCCATAGTACCTAAGCCCTTTCCACAGTCACTGCTTTCCCGGTTTTACCCGGAGACGGCCTATCGGCCGGGCCTGGAGACGGATATCCTCTTCGTTTCTCGGGGGGGAAACTTGAGTGGGCGAGTTATACCAGCGTTACTCCCCCATGTGTCAATACCTATCTTCGGTTTTCCCCCGGTTGCGCCTGTTTTTCCCTAGCTTTGACCGCACCCTACGGCCGGATTCCGGCATTTTTTGGCATATTCTGTAGGATACCCCTACCCCCACCCCAAGATGTCGTGGTGTTGATGCAAAGGGTACTATGAACCCTTGGATTCGGGCTACCCGGACGGGTGGCCCAGATCAGTAAGTCGAATATGCGGAGGGTGCCCCACGTTCGCGCCCTGCTTTGGGGGCGCTAACGTGGGAGGCGATCGGGAGGGCACGAGTCGGGAGGGGATGGGGGAGGGTGCCCCACGTTCACGCCCTGCTTTGGGGGCGCTAACATGGGAGGCGATCGGGAGGGCACGAGTCGGGAGGGGATGGGGGAGGGTGCCCCACGTTCGCGCCCTGCTTTGGGGGCGCTAACGTGGGGAGAAGTCCTGACTAGTTGATATCAAACTGCTCTTGGTGGAGCGTCGGGTCGCTCTTGACGATGATGGTCCGGCCGGTCAACTCTTCCATCTCGCCCAGCAGGCGGGCGCCGTTGCCTTTGAGGTTCTTGGCGACTTCGGGGTGGGTCCGCAGCATGAGGTCGCCCTGGCGCTCCAGGTGCTTGTAAATCTTGCGCATCTCCACGTAGATCTCATTGCAGACGGTGGCCACGGACTTGATGAGCCCGGTGCCGGTGCAGTAGGTACACTGCATTCCCAGGGTGCGTTCCAGCGACTGCTTGACGCGCTTGCGGGTGATGGCCACCAGCCCAAAGTCGTTGAAGGCGAGGACCTTGGTGGGGGCGCGGTCGGCGCGCAGGGCCTCATCGAGCGCCTGCATCACTTTCTGCCGGTTGCGGCGCTCGTCCATGTCGATGAAGTCGATGACGATGATGCCGCCCAGGTCGCGCAGCCGGATCTGGCGCACGATCTCCTTGATGGCGTCCACGTTGGTGCGGGTGATGGTGTCTTCCAGGCGCGCGGTCTTGCCCACGTACTTGCCGGTGTTGATGTCGATGGCCACCAGCGCCTCGGTCTGGTTGATGACGATGTAGCCGCCCGACTTGAGCCACACCTTGGACTTGAGCGCCTTGTTGATCTCCTCCTGGATGTTGAACTCCTCGAACAGCGGCGTGTCCTTGGTGTAGAGCTTGACGCGCTTCACCAGCGAGGGCTGGAAGCGCGAGACGAAGCGCAGCACGCGCTCGTACTCGGCCTCGGCATCCACCCAGATGTGGGAGAAGGTCTCGGTCACCTGGTCGCGCAGGATGCGCTCCACCAGGTTCAAGTCGTGGTAGAGCAGCGCGGGAGACTGGCTGGAATCGGCGCGGCCGCGGATCTCGTTCCACAGGTTGATGAGGAAGCGGATGTCGGCGCGCAGGTCGTTCTCATCGGCGCCGGCGGCCGCGGTGCGCACGATGAAGCCGCCCTTGCCGGTGGCGGGCGCGTCCGGCGCCCCCGTATCGCGCTCGCTGAGCAGGATGCGCCGCAGGCGCGCCCGCTCCTCTTCCGAGGCGATCTTGCGCGAGACCCCGATGTGGTCCACCGTGGGCATGTACACCAGGAAGCGTCCAGGAAGCGCGATGTGGCTGGTGATGCGCGCGCCCTTCTTGCCCATGGGCTCCTTGGCGATCTGCACCAGGATCTCCTGCCCTTCCTTCAGCAGGTCGGCGATCTGGGGACGCGGGCCGCGCTGGATGTTGCGGCGTCCGCGAGGGCGGGGGCCTGCGCCGCCGCCTCGGCCGCCGCGGCGTCCGCGGCTGCGGTCGACTCGGCCGCCCCCCCGCGCCGCGCGCGGCAGGGTGCCGGGGGCGCCACGCCTCTCTTCGCGCTCCGGGCCCCCGC
>Ga0080064_1002290_pt2 | contig 23827 bp, 17 predicted proteins | sample Subgrocontami54m_FD_69260 | JGI IMG/M metagenome (GOLD analysis project Ga0080064, IMG submission 69260) | Subsurface groundwater microbial communities from S. Glens Falls, New York, USA - GMW46 contaminated, 5.4 m (SPADES assembly) (version 2) ...
CGTAGGTTTTGTGGCAGTCCAGACAGAGGGCGTGGGCCACGGTGCCGTGTATTTCAATAATCTTCTCCGGGGAGCTCCCCGCTTTATGGTGCAGATGGTCGATATTCTGGGTAATGATGGCCGCAAGCTTACCCATCCTCTCAAGTTCACAGAGGGCCAGATGGGTGGGATTGGGCCGGGCATCACGGATCAGGGGATAGGTTGCCCGGCTGCGCTGCCAATATTCCCGGCGGGCGGCTTCGCTGGCTAGAAAGTCCTCGTAATAAACGGGCTGATATTTTTCCCAGATGCCGCCGGGGCTCCGGAAATCAGGGATTCCCGATTCCGTACTCACGCCGGCGCCGGTAAAGGCAACAATCTTACGGGCTTTCTCAATCAGATCCGCCGCTTTTTCAAGGGATGCATCCATTTAGTCGTCCATCCGTTAACTTTGCTGCAAAAAGATGATCGTCGTTCCCGCGGAAGCGGAAATCAGATGCGGTTCATCCTAAGGTACAAATGTCGGGACGGTCAAGTTCTTTCTTTCTACCAAAGCAGGCGTCAGACAGGTTGGACAATCTTTCATTGCACCAGCGCCGCTTATGTGCTAGTGGTCAACCCCTGATAGAACGCTGAAATCCGTAACAGTAAAGGTGCCGGACTTTAAGGAGCGATCATGTTTATCGTGGAAAATTTTATCATAGCGCTGGTAAAGCTCGTGGATATGGGCCTCTCCCTTTACATGTGGATCATCGTCGCCCGGGCGCTTATATCCTGGGTCAATCCCGACCCTTACAATCCCATCGTCCAGTTCCTTTACCGGGCCACGGAGCCGGCCATGGCGGCGGTCCGGCGTTGGCTTCCCCTCCGGGGCCTGGGCATTGATCTGTCGCCCCTGATTATCATCGCGGCCATCATGTTCCTCCAGTCTTTTCTCTTGAAAAGTTTGTTGGACCTGACCACTTACCTGAGGTAAGGGCGGCTATGGGGGCGGTGGCAAGTGATGATCCCGATCAAAGAAACAACGGCGGGCGTGGCGTTTGCCGTCCAGGTCCTGCCCCGCTCATCTCTGTGCAAAGTGGTCGGCGTCCAGGGAGACTATTTAAAGATTAAAATTACCGCGCCCCCGGTGGATGGTCGGGCCAATGAGGAAGTCATCCGTTTCCTCGCCGGAATTTTCGGGGTCAGGAAGGACCAGGTGCAGATTATGGGCAGCCTCAAAGCTAAGAAGAAGACCATCATGATCAAGGGAATTACTAAAGAAGATGCAGAGGGGGCTTTAACCGCGGCGCTCTCCATCTGCTGACACTCACCGCAGATAAAAAAACAACATGGACAAAAAAAAAACAACGCACCAGGAAAATACGCGGGTGGCCAAGGCCGCCGGCGTCGTGGGCGCCGCGACCATGCTCTCCCGTGTCTTCGGTTTCATCCGGGACATGGTGGTCGCAGGTTTTTTCGGCGCCGGCCTGACTACTGACGCTTTCTTTGTCGCCTTCCGCATCCCCAATCTGCTGCGCCGACTCCTGGGAGAGGGCTCGCTGACGGTTTCCTTTGTGCCGGTTTTTACGGAATACCTGAAAAAGAAATCGCGCCGGGAGGCCGAAACTTTGGCCAACGTTACCTGCACCGCCCTTTCCGTCCTGCTGGTGATCATCGCCCTGGTGGGGATTATATTTTCACCCCTGATCGTGACGGTCATGGCGCCGGGTTTCGTGAAATTTCCCCAGCAGTATGATCTGGCGGTCTTCCTCAACCGGCTGATGTTTCCCTATGTCTTCTTCATCTGCCTGGTGGCCCTGTCCATGGGTATCCTGAATTCCCTCCGACATTTTGCCGCCCCCGCCTTATCCCCGGTAATCCTGAATATCTCCATGATCGCGGCCACATTAGCGCTGCGGGGTTTTTTCCAGGAACCTATCACGGCCCTGGCCGTCGGGGTGGTGATCGGCGGGGTGCTCCAACTGGCGATGCAGTGGCCTTTCCTGGTTAAAATGGGCATGCGGTTGCGACCGGATTTCCATTTCGCTCATCCCGGCCTGAAGCAAATAGGGCGTCTGATGCTGCCCTCCCTCCTGGGATCGGCGGTTTACCAGATCAATATCTTCATCGGCACCATCCTGGCCTCCCTGCTCCCCAGCGGCAGCGTCTCTTTTCTTTACTACGCCGACCGTATTGTGGAATTACCGTTGGGAGTCTTTGCCATTGCCGTGGGCACAGCGGCCCTGCCCAGCTTTTCGGAACATGTGGCCGCGGGAGATTTTGCAACGCTGAAAAAAACCATCTCCTTTTCTTTGCGGCTGATCCTCTTTATCACCATCCCAGCGTCCCTTGCGCTGATCGTCCTTAGGGTACCCATTATTTCCGTACTCTTCCAGCGCGGCGCCTTCGGTATATCATCAACGCTGTTCACCGCCGAGGCGCTCCTTTATTATGCCCTCGGTCTCTGGGCCTTTTCCGTGATCCGGATCATCGATTCCGCCTTTTTCTCCATCCAGGACCGCAGGTCACCGCTTAAGGTGGCCTTTCTAGCGCTTTTTGTGAATATTGCCGCCAGTATTGTCCTGATGTTTCCCTTAAAGCATGGCGGCCTTGCCCTGGCTACGTCCCTGGCTTCCGCCGTGAACGTGATTGCTCTGGCCTTCATCCTGAAAAAGAAGATCGGCGCTTTCCTGGATGGCGAATTTTTCCACTCCCTGCAAAGGACGGCCCTTGCCTCCTTGCTAATGTGGGCGGCGCTGCTCGCCGTGGACTTCTTCATGAAGTGGGATAACGGGGCATCGCTGCGCTACCGGGCGACTTATCTGACCGTCAGCATCACCCTGGGAATGGCCACTTTTCTGCTGGCTTCCGTCCTGGTGAAAAACGAGGAGATGAAGATGCTGGCCGGCGCCCTAAAAAGAAGATGGTCGGGGATAAGAGGAAAAGGATAAAGAGATTGACTTTCGGGGCGGCAAAGTGGTAGTGAAGGCCCCCTTTGGACGGAGCGTTTAAGAGAGGCCGGGGCAGTGCTGGACATAAAGTTTATCCGAAATAACCTGGACTTTGTGCGCGGGAAGATGGCCGCAAGACGGGCGGCCGTCGATCTTGACCGTTTCCAGGCGCTGGATGTTTGTCGCCGGGATCTCTTGCAAGAGGTGGAGAGCCTGAGGAACGAGCGTAACATCGTCTCCAGGTCAATTGGCGAAAAAAAGAAGCAAAAAGAGGATACCGACGCCCTGATGTCCCGGATGACGGCCGTCTCCGCCCGCATCAAAGAACTTGATGAAACCCTGCAGGAAACGGAAACGGAGCTGACCGGGATAGCGCTGTCAATGCCGAACATACCCCATGCGTCGGTTATGTGCGGCGCCGATGCGGCGGCTAATCCTGTCCTCAGGACTTGGGGGGAAAAGCCTACCCTCGCTTTCACACCCCGTCCCCACTGGGAGATCGGCGAAACCCTGGGCATCCTCGATTTTACCAGGGGCGCCAAGATCGCCGGGGCAAGGTTTACCCTGTATCGTGGGTTGGGGGCCACGCTGGAACGGGCGCTGATCAATTTCATGCTCGACCTGCACACCGCCGAACATGGCTATACCGAGATTTTACCCCCTTTTCTGGTCAATCGGGAAAGCATGACGGCGACGGGACAGTTACCGAAGTTTGCGGAAGACCTTTTCAAGATTGAGGGGATGGATTATTTTCTGATTCCCACGGCGGAAGTGCCGGTGACAAATATTCACCGAGACGAGATATTGGAAGAAGGGGAGCTTCCCCTCTCTTATGCCGCCTGGTCAACCTGCTTCCGTGCCGAAGCCGGCTCCTATGGCAAGGATACGCGGGGCCTGATCCGGCAGCACCAGTTTAACAAAGTTGAACTGGTAAAGTTTGCCACGCCGGAAACATCCTACGACGAATTGGAGAAGCTTACTGCCGACGCGGAAGAAATCTTGAAAAAGCTGCAACTGCCTTTTCGCACGGTAAGCCTCTGCACCGGCGATTTGGGATTTTCCGCCGCTAAAACTTATGATCTAGAGGTCTGGCTGCCCGGACAGGAAACCTACCGCGAAATATCCTCTTGCAGCAACTTTGAGGACTTTCAAGCCCGTCGCGCGGCCATCCGCTTCCGCCGCCGGGAAAACGGCAAGGTAGAACTGGTGCATACCTTAAATGGTTCCGGCCTGGCCGTGGGGAGAACCCTGGTGGCCATCCTGGAAAACGGCCAGCAGGCAGATGGCAGCGTCGTTATTCCGGAGGCGCTGCGACCCTATATGAAAGGAATTGACAGGATCGCGCCTGCAAGGTAGCATGGGCGCGCAAACAACATACAGGCTAATATGGAGGGATGGCCGAGTGGTCGATGGCGGCGGTCTTGAAAACCGTTGACCGAAAGGTTCGCGGGTTCGAATCCTGCTCCCTCCGCCATTAAATTAAGGATAAACGGAGAGATGGCTGAGTGGCCGAAAGCGATCGCCTGCTAAGCGATTGTACGCCCTTAAAGGTGTACCGCGGGTTCAAATCCCGCTCTCTCCGCCATTTTTTAGCAAGTTAGAAATTACCCCCTCAAGGGGATACTGAAAAAAGTCCCGTTTTCGGGGATCTGACATTTCGCGCCCATGGCTCAGCTGGATAGAGCGCCAGACTACGAATCTGGATGTCGCAAGTTCGAATCTTGCTGGGCGCACCAAATATCAAGGGGTTAGCCGGTTATGGTTAACCCCTTGTTCTCTTTTGTGACCGGTTGCCTGAAAAATGTTCATCCGGTCAATGTGTACTTACTGCTTATCTGATTTTGCCATATCTTTGTTACATCCATTGTTCAAATACAAGTCTGCGCCATCCCCATTCGAGCGAGCTTATTGAATTCTGGTTGAAAGATATGATTTCGTTGCATCTTCTTTTCTGAGCGTGCACAACCGCACTTGCCTTCCTAAAAGTCATGTGAAAGTCAATAATTGACTGATTGTTATAAGTATGCAATATGACAACGCGTGATTGCAGCAAAAGAATCTAATTCCGATCTCTATGGCTATCCACAAGTAAAGGAATCTTTGGCCAATTGCAAATAACCGACTACCATGCAAAATATTACGCCCATGAGTTGACGAAGCGCTGCTCTTCGGACAGTCTTGAAAAACTGGCAGCATCGTTGGTGGATGCCCAGGTTGATCTAAACCCTCATCAAGTTGAGGCGGCGCTGTTTGCCTTCAGGACGCCGCTTTCCCGCGGAGCCATACTGGCCGATGAAGTTGGTCTCGGCAAAACCATTGAAGCGGGGATCATACTTTCCCAGATATGGGCCGAACGGAAACGGAAGATCCTCATCATCGTGCCGTCCAGCCTGAGAAAGCAATGGACTCAGGAATTGCTGGAGAAGTTTTTTCTCCCCTCCCTGATTCTGGAAACCAAATCCTATAATCAGCATCTCAAGCAGGGGAGCCTGAATCCCTTTCAGCAGAGCGAAATTGTCATAACGTCTTTCCAGTTTGCCCGCAACAAGGCGGACCGGATCAGGGAAATCACCTGGGATCTCGTCGTTATCGACGAAGCCCACAGACTGCGGAACGTTTACAAACCTGCCAACAAGATTGCCCGCGCCATCAAGGATGTAATCGAAGGCGTGCCCAAGCTGCTGCTGACGGCCACGCCATTGCAGAATTCCCTGATGGAGCTCTACGGCTTGGTCAGCTTTATCGATGATCACACCTTCGGCGATATCCGGAGTTATAAGAGCCAGTTTGCCCGCTTGACCAACGATGGCAACTTCGACGATCTGAAGGCCCGCCTGGCGCCTATCTGCAAGCGGACATTGCGGCGTCAGGTGCTCGAGTACATCAAGTACACCAACCGCATTCCCATCACACAGGACTTCGTTCCGACACCCGATGAGCAGGTGCTCTATGACCTGGTATCCGAATATCTCCGCCGGGAGAACCTGCAGGCCCTGCCCGCAAGCCAGCGAACCCTGATGACTCTCGTTCTCAGGAAGCTCCTGGCCTCTTCAACCTTCGCCATTGCCGGAGCGTTAGATTCATTAGCCCGACGATTGAACGCAAAATTGAAGGACTCTTCTAACTTGTCATCCCCGCCCTATAAGCTGTCATCCCCGAGTGCTTTTATCGGGGATCCATCTTCTAATACATCACCAACCAATGGATTCCCGATTGAACCCTCGGGAATGACAGCATTGCTTGAGGAAAATTTGGCCGAGGACTTCGAGATCCTGGAGGAAATCAAGGATGAATGGGAAGAGGACGAGGTCGAGGCAGAGCTTTCCGCCGCAGACATCCAGGCCATGAAGCACGAAATCGCTGATCTGGAAGCATTCCGGGATCTGGCAACCTCCATCACCCAAAACGCCAAAGGGCAGGCGCTGCTCCTGGCGCTTGAGGCAGGTTTTGCCAAAGCCGCAGAACTCGGCGCCGAACAAAAGGCTATTATCTTTACGGAATCCAGAAGAACGCAGGACTATCTCGTCCGCATCCTTTCCGCGACTGAATATGACGGGCAAATTGTCCTTTTCAACGGCTCCAACAACGATCCTTTGTCGCGGGAGATCTACCGGACATGGCACGCAGAGCATGAAGGGACCGATAAAATCTCCGGTTCCCGGACGGCTGATATGCGGTCCGCTCTGGTGGATCGCTTCAAAGGGCTGGCTCAGATCATGATCGCCACGGAAGCGGCGGCGGAAGGGATCAACTTGCAATTCTGCTCCCTCGTCGTCAATTACGACCTCCCCTGGAATCCCCAGCGGATTGAGCAGCGAATCGGGCGTTGCCACCGTTACGGTCAGGCCCATGACGTGGTGGTGGTCAACTTCCTGAACCGGAACAATGCCGCCGATCAGCGCGTCTTTGAACTGCTTTCAGAGAAATTCGCCCTCTTTGACGGCGTTTTCGGGGCCAGCGACGAAGTGTTGGGTACCATCGAGTCGGGTGTGGATTTCGAAAAAAGGATCGTCAGGATTTATCAGGAATGCCGCACGACGGAAGAGATCCAGAACTCCTTCGACGAACTGCAGCGTGAACTGGAGACGGAAATAGATGAGAATATGAAGGTCACCAGGAAAAAACTCCTGGAAAACTTCGACGAAGAGGTTCACGAAAAGCTGCGGGTCAATCTGAAGGAAAGCACGACATATCTGAGCAAATATGAAAATTGGCTTTGGGAACTGACCGGCCATTCTCTCCGGCTCCATGCCGACTTTGTTCAGGGAGAAACGGCATTTCGGCTGAAGGAAAACCCTTTTGGCGGTCCTGCCGTCCCCCTTGGTCTCTACCGCATGGGACGGCATGTAGAGGATGCCCATGTATACCGTATCGGACACCCCCTTGCTCAGAACATCCTGAACGCCGCGATCGGCAAGCAACTGACGGAAACAGACATTCGCTTCGATTATTCCGGACAACCGGTGAAGATATCCATTTTGGAGCCCCTCGTGGGAACGTCCGGCTATCTGTCCCTAGTCGGCATGTCCGTTGAGGCCCTGGAGGCGGAAGATTACCTGATTTTCTCCGCTGTCACGAAAGATGGGACTGTTTTGGACGAAGAGCAGGCCCGACGGCTGTTTTCGTTACCCGGAGAATGCCGGGAACCGACGAGCGCCCCGGCCGGCCGCGATCAGCTTCAGCATGTTTTTGAATCCCGTCGGGACCGGATCGTGGAGGCAATCGGTGCCAGAAACGGCCATTTTTTCGACCGGGAGATGGAAAAGCTGGAAAAATGGGCCGATGATCTGAAAAGCGGCCTGGAATTCGAGTTGAAGGAACTGGATCGGGAGATCAAGTTTCAGAAGACCGAATCGAAGAAAATCCTCAGATTGGAAGAGAAACTGACAGCCCAGAAAGCCATCAAGGAACTGGAAAAGAAGCGCAACACCCTGCGCCGGAACCTCTTCGAAGCCCAGGACGAAATCGAAAGCCGCAAGGAAGGGCTGATTGCAGACGTGGAAGCAAGGCTGCGGCAGCGGATAAAAACGCAGGAGCTGTTTGCAATCCGCTGGCAGGTGGTGTAGCGTACTTTCACGATATAATTACGAAGAAGAGAAATTCGATAGACGGAAATTGGATCATTGATGTCGGTTGCGTTTTTTTCATTCCCGAGGCAGTAGTCGGGAATCCAAGTCCTTCATGGATGACAAAGGGAGAAAATGAAATATCGAATCTATATTGACGAAGTCGGCAATCCTGATTTGGAAAGTTCAGAAAATCCGAATCATCAATTTCTGAGCCTCACCGGAGTGGTCATAGAACTTGGATATGCTGCCTCTGACGTACATCCTCAGATGGAGGCAATCAAACATCGCTACTTTCAGGCGCACCCTGATGAGCCGATTATTTTCCACCGCAAGGAAATGTTTAATAATCGGCCTCCATTTGAGGTTTTATCGGATTCCGCAATAAGAGAATCCTTCGACAATGATCTCCTTCGTCTCATGAAAGATTGGCAATACACGGTGCTTTCCGTTTGCCTGGACAAGAAAAAGCATAAAGAAACGTACGCTGTGTGGCGTTTTGATCCTTATCACTATTGCTTGCAGGTCCTACTGGAGCGGTTTGTATTCTTCTTAAAAAGGAATGGCGCCTGCGGCGACGCTATGGCAGAGTCGCGCGGTGGCAAGGAGGATCGACGTCTGAAGGATTCTTTCGAGCTACTTTGGCAAAAAGGGACCGATTTCGTTGCACCTGAACAGTTTCAGGCATGCTTGACAAGCCGCCAGCTGAAGGTAAAAACAAAGGCAAATAACATTGCCGGGCTTCAGCTTTGTGATTTAATAGCCCATTCGAGCCGAAATGAAATTCTGCGGGAACAGAGTTTGTTTACTGGACGTGTTCAACCTTTCGGCGAAAAGGTGATCAAGATTCTTGAAAGCAAATATGATCGGGAAGGGCAACGCTGTTTCGGGAAGAAATTCATTTGAGGTCATAATAAAAAAGGCCCTGACGGGCCCGATGGCTTAGCCATCCACCTCCGGATAACCGGATTGGAAGTACTCTGACAAATGGCTTTACAGATGTCAAGCTTTTTCTGTAGTCAAATTGCCCCTGGGATAAGATACATCGCTGAACGGAAACATAAAGTTGAATCAGGCAGAACGATTCTCGCATTGGTTTTTGGACGAATCCATAATTTACCTGATCGGTTTGCCGGCATCGGCAAACCGATCAGATTGAGGCTTACCATCGACGGGATCAATATCTCAATGAGTGCGAGGTGACGTTGCAATGAAATTAACGCATATCAAAATACGGAATTTTCGTTCATGTCAAGATGTTACCCTTGAAATCGGCGGGATGCACGCGTTGGTGGGTGCTAACAACGCTGGAAAATCGACGGTGCTTCGAGCTCTGGATTTCCTTTTCAACCCGAGTACAAAATCGTTGAATGAAGAATCGTTCTGGAACAAGGATACTCGTCTTGAAATTCGGGTGGAAGCCGTTTTCTCTGACCTGTCAGCAAAAGAAAAAGAAGCATTAAGTGCCTGCATGAAAACAGACGGGACGTTCCATATGGCCCGTACAGCAAGTGTAATGGCAAAGAACAGCGAATCGGAGTCAGATTCGGAGCAGGGCATAGACAGAATTGGAATTGGGCAGCAATACAAGAAATCCATTCCTGAGCAGGAGTGGCTTCAAGAAACCAACATCACAGGTAGCAACATTAAGGAGTGGTGGAAGAATAAAGACCAGTTGACTGTGGGCGGCGAGAGTTTCGCCGACTTTCTTGGAGGAACTAAACCGCCGTCGGTTGGAGACTGGAAGGACAAAGCTGAGGAGTTTACAAGAACTTTTACCAGCAAGATTACGATGAAGGACGCATGGATTGATAATCCAAAGGGCTACGCCAACGTCCTGAAAGGAACATTGCCATTCTTCATCCTCGTTCCTGCCGTTCGTGACGTCACAGAAGAATCCAAGGGAACAAAGAGCAGCCCTTTTGGTAAATTGTTGTATGCGATTCTTGATACGGTGAAACAAGAGAAGAAATCGAAGATTGAAGGCATTCTGGCGGAGATATCCAACCAAATGAATCGGGCTGGCGGAGATGAGCGTGTCCCACTGATTGCCGATACTGAGCAAAAGCTCAACGCATTATTGAACGATTTCTTTACCGGATGTGACCTCGAAATCGAGTTTGAAACGCCAACATTTGAAGTCCTACTTAGTACGCCGAAACTATACATAGATGATGGATTTAAAAATGCTGTTGAAAACAAGGGGCATGGATTGCAGAGAGCGGTCATCTTCAGCATTTTGCGTAGGTACGCAGAACATATGACCTCATCACCAGACGGGAAGAAGCGCAATCTCATGCTTGCGGTTGAGGAACCGGAACTTTACATGCACCCTCAAGCGCAGCGCACCATCCGCCGTGTGTTCCGCAGTATTGCCGAAGGTGGAGATCAAGTTATCTTCTCAACTCATTCTTCACTTCTCGTAGATGTGGCCTATTTCGACGAAATTATTCGAATGGAATGTATTTTTGAAAAAATAGATGGCAAAAAAACTACGTCACGTAAGGCATGGCAATTGCCCATATCAAGAATGATCGAAGACCTTGAAATACGGCAGCCAAAAATCAAGGGTAAAATTACTGATGAATCCATGCGAGAGCTATATTCCCATGCATATAATCCTCGTCGTAATGAAGGTTTCTTTGCAGCCAAGATTATCCTTGTCGAAGGGCTTACAGAGGAATACAGTCTCCCAATTTATGCCGACGCGCTTCTGGACTGCTCTTTCGATCCACAGGGCATCAGCGTTGTCGAATGCGGAGGAAAAGGGTCGATGGATCGACTTTTCAGAATATTCAATGAACTACACATTCCCTGTTACATATTCTTCGACTTTGACAATGGCAATTCGGATAAAAAAATCATCGAAAAGTCAAAAGAGCTCCTTGTATTAGCTGGCGAAAAAAGTGATGTACAAGACTCTTCCTTTGTTGGGGATAGTGTTGCCTACTTTAACAAGAAGTGGGAGCAAGACTTGAAAGACGAAATCCCGGATGTTGATATCTTGACAGCTGAGGCCAGGGAAATACTGGGATTGAGCGACGATTCCGGAAAACCTCTAATTGCACGATACATAGCCAAAAAACTTACATCACGCAATCCTGCAATCGTTCCGCCGAGTCTCAAGTCAATTATCGAAAAGGCAGTGAAAACCAAATGGAAGAGGAGCTGTTTACAAACGTCTCAATGCTCCTAATGCCATGATTAGAAAAGGCAACGGTCTATTGTAATGTCTAACAACCGACAAAAACTCGAACTGACCTGGATCGGCAAGGAAAAGCGGCCGAAGTTGGAGCCGCGGATTTTGATTGAAGATCCGGACAAGTCCTATGGCGACCGGCATACCGAGAATATGATGATCTTCGGGGATAACCTGCTGGCGCTGAAGGCGCTGGAGCAGGATTATGCCGGTTGCGTCAAGTGCGCGTCTATCGATCCGCCCTATAATACTGGCAGCGCCTTTACCCACTATGACGACGGTCTGGAGCACTCCCTCTGGCTGACGATGATGCGGGACCGTCTGGAGATTCTACGGCGGCTGCTGGCGGAGGACGGCTCGATCTGGATAACCATTGGCGATGATGAGGCCCATTATTTGAAGGTGTTGTGTGATGAAGTGTTTGGGCGGGGGAATTTTATATCGACTGTAGTTTGGCAGAAGAAATATGCCCCGAAATCTGACTCAAAATATTTTTCAGAGTCACACGACTTTATCTTATCATATGCTAAAGCACTCGATAAATTTAAGTTAGGTCGTCTTCCGAAAACGACAAAACAAACGGATAGATATACAAACCGTGATAATGATACTCGTGGCCCATGGAAGGCAAGTGACGTGTTGAGGAATGAAGAGCGTGATTATGCTATTTTCCCGGTTAAGCTACCATCTGGTCGAGAAGTATGGCCGCCGTCAGGTACAAGCTGGCGCTTCACAAAAGAAAAGTTTGATGAGTTAATTGCCGAAAACCGGATTTGGTTTGGGGTAGAAGGAAATGCCCGCCCCGCTTACAAACGATTTCTATCAGAAGTCACCGATACGATACCGAGTACGACTATATGGACGTACGATGAAGTTGGCCATAACGACGAATCCAAAAAAGAAATGAGAGCCATTTTCGACACGGATTTGTTTGCCACGCCAAAGCCAGAGAGGCTGATATATAGAGTCATGCAGCTTGCCACTAACCCCGGCGATCTCGTCCTCGACTCCTTTGCCGGTTCCGGCACCACCGGTGCCGTAGCCCACAAGATGGGGCGGCGGTGGATCATGGTCGAATTGGGCGAGCATTGCCATACCCACATTCTCCCACGGATGAAAAAGGTCTGCGACGGGACCGACCAGGGCGGCATCTCCCAGGCCGTCAACTGGCAGGGAGGCGGCGGTTTCAAGTATTACGATATGGCCCCGAGCTTGCTGAAGAAAGATCGCTACGACCAGTGGGTCATCAATGCCGATTTCAACGCCCCCATGCTGGCAGCCGCCATGGCGAAACATGAAAACTTCCGTTACAGCCCCGATGAGGTTCATTACTGGAAGCAGGGGCAATCGTCGGAAAAGGACTTTATCTTCACCACCACGGTGCATCTTACGCCGGAACACATCGACAGAATCAACGAGGAGATGCTGCCCGGCGAAAGCCTGCTCATCTGCTGCAAGTCCCACTTTGACGGGGCCGACGGCAAATATGACAGCATCACGGTCAAGAAGATCCCCTCTATGCTCTTGGGCAAGTGCGAATTTGGCCGGGACGATTACAGCCTGAATATCGTGGACATGCCACGCAGCGGCGATGAACCGGCGTTTGTACCCGCCGGTCCGCCGGTCGTAGAAACCGGAAAAGAGAAAAAGAAGGCGAAAACCGAAGCCTCCAGTCAATTGAATATTTTTGACGGGGTGGAATCATAATAACTGGATCCCCGACAAAAGCACTCGGGGATGACAAGACTCGTCATTCCCGCAGGTTTTCGGCGGGAATCCATAAAGGTTTTCTATGCAATACTATGTTTACATCCTGGCGAGCGGGAAACATGGGACCCTGTATATCGGCGTCACATCCGATCTCGTTAAACGAATTTATGAGCATAAGAGTGACTTGGTGAAAGGATTCACGCAGAAATACGCTGTGCACGAGCTCGTGTATTTTGATGCTACCGAATCTGTGGAAAGTGCGATTTTCCGAGAGAAACAACTCAAAAAATGGAACCGGGCATGGAAAATCAGATTGATCGAGAAGAGCAACCCCGAATGGCGGGATTTGTATTCTGATTTGATTTGAAGGCTATGGATCCCCGACAGGAGCTTTCGGGGATGACGGCATATGTGGACACTCGGGATGACGGCAGGTGAACCATAGGGGATAGCGGCGGGTGGACTATCGGGGATGACAACATTGGAGGATACCCGGCACTCGGGGATGACAGCCCCGATTTTGTCATTCCCGCAGGTTGTTGGCGGGAATCCATAAAGGTAATGTGTTAAAGACTGGATCCCCGACAGGAACTTTCGGGGATGACAGCCGTGGACACTCGGGGATGACAGCATGTGGACTCTCGGGCATGACCGGCAGGAGGGCTCTCGGGCATGACCGGATTTTAGGATGCCGGTATTCGGGCAGGACAAATGAGTTGTTGGAGGTTGAATGGACAAGCACGCCGCGTATATTAAGAACCGTCTGAGTCTGCGCCCGCCCCAAACCGAGAGCCTGGAAATCCTGGCTGAGCTTGCGGATCGCCTGCCGCTGCGCAATGACACCGATCTTGCCGCCGCACAGGAGGATGTGCGGACCTATACTGCGGAAAGGGCGATTGAGAAAGGAACCGATGCCGTTTTTACCAAGTTCGAGCGGACCTTTCCCTGCGTCTGCTTTGCCCTGGCAACGGGTGTGGGAAAAACACGGCTCATGGGCGCCTTCATCGCCTGGCTCAACCGAGCCAAGGGGATTAAGAACTTCTTTGTGCTGGCACCGAACCTGACCATTTACAACAAGCTGATCGAGGATTTCTCCAATTCCCGCAGCCCCAAATACGTCTTTCCCGGTATCGGCGATTTTGTCCACCGTCCGCCGGGGATCATTACGGGTGACAACTACACGAGCCGGGGGACGCTTTCCCTGTTCGATGAATCCATCAATATCAACGTTTTCAATATCTCCAAGATCAACGCGGAAACGAAGGGCGGCAAACAACCCCGGATCAAGCGGCTTTCCGAATTCATCGGCCAATCCTACTTTGAACAACTGGCAAATCTGGACGACCTGGTGATCCTCATGGATGAATCGCACCATTACCGGGCCGAACGAGGCATGCAGGTTATTAACGAACTGAAGCCGGTGTTGGGGATTGAATTGACGGCCACGCCCAAAACCGAAAGTGGCGGCACGAAGCTTTTCAAAAACGTCGTCTATCAGTATGGCCTGGGCATGGCCATGGAAGATGGTTTTGTTAAGGAACCTGCCGTGGCGACGCGGAAAAATTTCGATCCCACCGGTTATGGTAAGGAGGAGCTGGATCGGATCAAGCTGGAGGACGGCATCCGCATTCACGAGGATACCAAGGTGGCCCTGGAGATTTATGCTCGCGACGAGAAATGTAAACCCGTGAAGCCCTTTGTGCTGGTGGTGACCAAGGATACCGAGCACGCCTCCCAGGTCAAGGTTCTGATCCAGTCTTTATTTGAGGGACGATACGCCAACAAGGTCATGGAGATCCATTCCAACCAGCGGGGAGAGGAAAAGGAAGAAAATATCCAGCAGCTCCTGACCCTGGAATATCCGGCAAATAAGATCGAGATCGTCATCCACGTGAATATGTTGAAGGAAGGCTGGGATGTCACCAATCTTTATACCATTATTCCTCTGCGTGCTTCCGCTTCGGAGACGCTGACGGAGCAGACCCTCGGGCGCGGCCTGCGCCTGCCCTATGGCAAGCGCACCGGCAATGACAAGGTGGATAAACTGACGATCGTAGCCCACGACAATTTTCAACGGATCATAGAGGAGGCCAACAAGCCCGACTCCATTATCAAACAGAAGAACATCATCGAGATCGATCCGGCGGCATACGAAGGGCGCAAGGAGGTGGTTGTTGCCAAGACAACGCTGGAAGAGAAGATGGAGACTGAGCAGGCCAGAATTGATGTCATGCCGGAGTCAAAAGAAAAGGCAGCGGCGGGCTTGACGCTGGATATTCGGAAAACCATTTTAGAAACCCTTCCTTTGGTAAATAATCGGGTGAAGAGCGCTGCCGAGCTCACCACGCAAGAAATCAAAGAGATCGTTGTCGAAAAAGTTAAACAGACGATGCTGGGGGACCCGCGGCAAAACCTGTTTGCCGAAGAGTTCATTGAGCAGGTCAGAAGTACCTACAATGATACCGTCAGTGAATATATTAAAAACATCATCGAGATCCCCCGCATTGTCATCCAACCGTCGGATGAGGTAGATTCCGGGTTCCATGATTTTGCACTGGATACGAAGAATCTCAATTATGCTCCCGTATCGGAAGAAATCCTGATTCACTTTCTGGCACGTAAAGAGAACAGCGAGCAAACCCTGATCGGAAAGTACGGTATTGCCTCGGACAAGCCGGAAAATATGATTCTTAACGAGCTAATCAGTCTCCCGCAGATTGATTACGATACCCAGAGCGACCTGCTGTATAAACTCGTGGGGCAGGCCATTACCAAACTGGAAAGCTATCTGACCGAAGAGGAACTGGTCAATGTGGCAAAGTTCCATAAAAAGGAGATTGCCGGGTTCATCTACGCTCAAATGAAGCCCCATTTCTACTGCACTACCAAGTCTTTTGAAGAACCCATCGTCAAGCCGTTTACGGAAATCGAAGGGCACAACCTGACCAAGATTCAGGCAGACAGCCTCCACCACTATACCGACACGATCACCCCGACCAATGCCATTCCCCAGAAGATCTTTTCCGGTTTTAAGAAGGCATGCCATTCCCTGTGCAAATTTGACGGTAAAGGGGAGAAGGATTTTGCCACCCTGCTGGAAAACGACAAGGACGTCGTCAAATGGCTTCGTCCCGCGCCGAAGCAGTTTAAAATCTATTGGGATCGCGACACCCGCACCTATGAGCCGGACTTCGTCGTGGAAACAGCAAACACGATCTACCTTGCGGAAATCAAGGCCGATAACCAGTTGGAACAGCCGGAGGTGCGGGAAAAAGCGAGGGCGGCGCTACAGTATTGCAAATACGCGTCGGAACATACGTGGAAACACGGCGGCAAGCCGTGGAAATATCTGCTTATCCCGCACAATGAAGTGCTGCCGAACATGGGCCTGGCTTATCTTGCAGGAAAAAGGGAGTTTGTGGAGTAGGGGCCGATTGATCCTAATCCGTGCCAACGTCAGGATAGGATCGATTTCATCATTGATTTTGCACATTACCAAAGGAAAGCTGCGACAAAATCAAACCAGCATCCATTACCGACTTCAATAAAAAGCCGCTCATTCCCTTCAGATACTACATTGCATTTTTTCTTGTCAAGGTATATTAAGGACTTCCGGATCAAAAGAGCGGCCACCGCTCCACCTTCCTAATCCAATCGCATCGCCAGCTCCTGCTTTTTGATGCAGAACAGATGCATAATATTCCTTGACGGCCCAAAATAGCCCCCCTATACTTACACCACGAAAAAGGAAGTTCTTATCAATTTTTGATGCCATTAGCCAACTGATGGATCCACCTCAAAAAAAGAAGAAGCTGATTGGGTTTGAGAGAAAGTAATAATGTTTTTTTTATCAAAAAAAGAAATTGAAAACTGGGAAAACCTAGCTCAAATAATCTTGCAAGGAAGCTGCTTATCTCAAGATAAAATTGGAAGCATCCGATCTGAATTAAGACCTCATTTTTATTATTACATCGGCACCTTGCTTGCCTCTCATGGCAATATTGAAGAAGGCAAAGAGTGGCTATTAATTGGTTCTAGAAATGAATCAATTCCAAGTAACGCCTATCTATTAGATTTTATCAATAGACATGACAATAAACTGGTAATACCACAGGTCACTTTTTCTGATCCTCGTCCATTTATTTGTTTTACAAATGTGCCTGCAATAAAAGACTCTCGAAATAAATTTGTAAAACGTAGCACAAAATCATTACCCGCATTCAATCAGGCACTGAAGATTATGGATATTGGTTGTGGTAATGGCATGTTGCTTGTTCAATTATTAGAAGAATTAAAAAAAACAGATAAAATTGAAAGAGTTGCTGATATATTATTATTAGACACTTCTGAAAAAATGCTGAAGCTTGCAGAACAAAACGTAAGTCATAAGTTTCCCGATGCCAAAGTACAAGTTGAACACAAAAGCCTTCAAGAGATTTCATGTCACATAAATCAGGAGTATGATATTGCTATGAGTGCTTTAGCATGGCATCATATGCCTTTCGAAACAAAACTTATTCAAGCTCAGAACCTTTCAAGGGTCGTTGATCATTTTCTTTTGTTTGAATTAGAAGCCAATCATGATTCACCTGAACAATTTTCGCCAGAACTTGCTGTATCTATGTATCAAGCTTTTGGCGGAGGTATTGCGTTAGTTTTGGCACAAGATGTTCCAAAAGAAGTGGCACAAACAAGCATAGATTATTTTCTTATGACTGAAGCAGTGTCTCTTTTAACACAATCTAGAAAAAAAAGAGCAGACCACCACATGTTGCGAAAACAATGGCACAAGCTTTTCTCGGCAGGACTGGGCTCTGATTTCAAATGTCTTTGTGATTCTACTTGCTATAGTGATGAATATTTTGAGTTTTATACTCTTCACTATGGAAGATAAGATACTAAGGTTATAGACTACGAATCAGTGTTTGATAGCATTTTCATTGCCTACCCCTCGCGATAATCCCAGTAGGTTATTGATGGGGGCGGGCGGGGGGATATTACCGCTTTTCGGTGATCAGTCTATCCCCCGGTATTGCCTACAGAAACACCTTGTATCCGATGTTCAATGCCTTCCCCAGGCGCTTCGCCATTTCCTTGCCGATGGTACGCTTGCCGTTCTCCATTTCAGAGACGTGACGCTGAGGAATGCCGGTCATTTCGGAAAGCTCGATCTGCGTCAATCCTTCCCGGTATCGTGCGCCGGCCAGGGCTTTGCCGATGAGCTGCTCTTCCGAACATTCAGGATAAGCCTCGCGCCAGGGGACAGAATCGGACGTGTCCACAAATCCCAACGGCTTCAGGCTTTCAATGGCCCGCGCTATGTTCACAATCGGCCCGATGAATCGTAGTTCAACGGTTTCAGTAGGGTGCTTTTTCGTGTGTGCCTGCATATGTCACCTCAATCAATTTAATTTCCTTGTCCGTCACTTCCCATATCGCCACATAGGTGGGGCGGCCTTTCTTCAAATGACAGTGATAACGGTTGCCGGACAGGGCGCTGAAGTTCGGCCAGTCTCCCCGGATCGGCCCATTCGTTTCCATGTCCTTTTTCAGAGCAATAAGAAGGTTCTGAACGCTCACAGGTAGTTTTCTGATCCGTTTATTCAGGCTCCGTCTTTCCGTAACCGTCCATGTCATGGCTTTGTCCTATACCAAAAGAAAGTATAATGCAAGGGGCTTCTATTTTGTGAAGTTCACAACCTGATCGGCCTGTTCATGGTCAGCCTGCTTCGTTACGTTCGCTGCAAAGGCTTTCTCTAATGCCGCCGCGCCTTCTCTCAGCTAATCTGCCTTGCCGGGCTTTGAGCATAGCTTTTGCCGGTGCCGTCAAGTACGCGGTGCGGCTCCCGGTTTTCGCATCCAAAATAGCCGGGGTACCGGCTTCCCAATTCACGCATGACCATGTCGGTTTAGCAATTTCTCCAAAGCGTAAACCGCAATGAAGGGACAATAAGGCGACGTCTGCAAGGCTCTGGCTCTTTGCTGCCAGTGCCGCCAGCAAGTTTTCCTTATTTGACACTCTGGGAATGTAGCATTCCCAGGAACCGGCGGGCGTTGCCCCCGAGAACGGCGGCTTCGATTTCACCAGGCAGCCTTAGTTTCCGAACACAGTGGACGTATTCAAGTGCCGGGCGCAAATCAAGGCAGGCGACAGTGTCGCTTCCCATCAGGACCCGCTCCCCATAATCGATGATGAAAGATCGGTAGGACTCTCGTTCCGCCTCAATAAAGGGGCGCAGGTTCGAGATGTCGGTCATCACACCGGGGAACCGGTCGAGCAGGCGAGCCATACGGCTACGGCTGAAGCCAAGATGGGGGATTACCACGCGCAGTTTCGGATTTGCTTCGAGACACTCCTCCACGAAGGCGGCATGATGGGAGAGGTCCGCGTGATACACTACGGGCAAATTCCAAAGCGCGGCTGCGGTAAAAAAAGCCCGGTGGGCATTCAAGTACTCCTCGCGGCCGATCCCGATGACTTGGTGCAAGGGTGTCATGCGCATCTTGCCCTCATCTTCCTCGAGGATGAGGACGTTTTTGAGGCCGGTGCACCCTTTATCCCACCAGGGAGCCAGATCCGAGCGGCCGTCCCAGGCACGCACATCTAGAAAGGAGAGCACTTGGAGGCTGCGGGCTTCTGCGGCCCACAGGGACTTGAAGACGAGCCAAGCCTTGAGATCGTCGTGGAGCAGCATACGCGAAGCATCAATGCCCGTAAGGTCCAGGACAGCACCAGGGATTAATTCAATCGCCCGCTCTGGAGGCACCTCCATTGCCAGGAGAGGAAAGACGATCACGGCCTCATAGCCGTTCCTTTCGAGCCATCCGATTTCGGCTACGACCTCCCCTGGCTGACGGCCAAAAAGACACCAGTGGATGTGTGCGTCAATCAACCCAGACAAATAAAGCTCCTCTCTGATTTTTTTAGCCGCCATAGAGAACCCGTAAGCAACCCATATGAGGCGAGAAATGTTAATAAGTGTTGCCTGTAAGGTCAAGGAGATTTTTGAGTAATTAGGTATAATCAGGTAGCCACTAATTATTCTTAGGAATAAATAGTGGCTGTCCCCAATAAGGCAATAAGGGGGATTCTATATGAACATCAGCTTCGCCCCCGCGATTCCCAGCACGATGGCTAAGGCTCTGACGATGCCCGCGGCAGGCATGTGCCGGCTACCGGCAATGGCGCCGGCAACCCCACCGCCAAGCGCGACTGCCGCCAGCAGAGGAGCAAAATGAGGTATTACCTGTAATCCGCTCATGTGTCCCATGAGACCAGCCACGGAATTAACCAGGATGAACAGCGCCGCTACTGCCGCTACCGTTTTAGCCTTTCCCCACCTCATGAGGAGCAGGAGGGGGCTTAAGAAAATGCCTCCACCCACACCGGTGAGCCCCGACAACAAACCGAGGATTGCACCCACCGACAAAGCCGTAGGCAGCAAAGGAAACTTCGATGTTATGCTTTCTTCCTGATGGGAAAAAAGGCGGTACGCGGAAAAAAGTAAAATAATTCCCACCAGGGGATTGTAGATATGGGGAGGCAGGTTCGTGGCGCCTCCGATAAAACTGCAGGGGATGGAGGTTATGGCAAATGGCCAAAAGAGGCGCCATGAAAAGTGGCCGGCCCGGAAGAAGTAAATGGCGGTAATAGCCGACACTACGATATTGAGCAGTAAAGCGGTGGGCTTGATAACGGAGGGTGCGACGCCGAACAGCACCATAACTGCGATGTAGCCGGAAGCGCCGCCATGCCCCACGCTGGAGTACAAAACGGCAATAATCAATACGCATGCCGCAAGAAAAATTAATAAAGTAATGCTCACCAGCGCCTCCCGATGATGGCCCTTGGGACCTTACTTACTAACACTGCATTCTACCCTTTTGCCGATAGTAATACCGCCAGGTGAGCGCGACGCAGATAACGTAAAAGCCGATGAAGCCCCAGAGGGCCGCCTGAGGTTCGCCGGTCAACCTGATCGAGGTGCCGTAGCTTTTGGGAATAAAAAAGGCCCCATAGGCGGCGAAGGCCGAGGTAATGCCGACCACGCTACCGGACTGTTTGTTGGCGTTGTTGATTGCCTGAGGATGCGTCTGTTGGCCATTATCGGCGAGAAGACAGTTTTCGGTAATGTAGATAATCGGGATCATTCGGTAGGTAGAACCGTTGCCGATACCGGCGCAGATAAAGAGAATCATGAACATAACGAAGAAACCCGTGAAGGCATATGGTTCCGTCTTAATTCCGAGAAAGTGGATGACGCCTAAGGCAGCGGCAATCATCGCGATGAAGTTCCAGAAGCTCACGCGTGCGCCGCCGATCTTATCAGCTACCATACCGCCGACCGGGCGGATAAGCGAGCCGACGAGCGGCCCTAAGAACGCGTACTGGAGCGGGTTGACGCCGGGGAACTGTGACTTGATAAGCAGCGGCAAGCCCGCCGAATAGCCAATGAAGGAGCCGAAGGTCCCCATGTAGAGGATGCTCATAATCCAGGTATGCTTATTTTTGAACATGACGAGCTGCTCGCGGAGCGATGCTCGGGCAACGTGCAGGTTGTTCATGAAAAACCAGGTCGTGATAAGTGAGGTGAGGATTAAGGGCACCCAAAGGAGGGCCGCGTTTTGCAGCCAAACCTGTTTCTCAACGCCGGCTACTCTCATTATCTGAGGGGCGCCGCCGAGTGTGCCAAAAATACCGGTGGTGATCACGAAGGGAACGATAAACTGAACAAGCGAGACACCGATATTGCCGCCCGCCGCATTGATGCCGAGGGCGAACCCCTTGAGCCGCTTCGGGAAGAAGAAATTGATATTGGCCATCGAGGAGGCGAAGTTGCCGCCGCCGAAGCCGCAGAGGAGCGCCAGGAAGGCAAAAGTCGTGTAGGGTGTCGTCGGATCCTGGATGGCAAGTCCAATGCCGAGGGCGGGAAAAAGCAGGAGCGCCGTCGAAACGAGGGTCCAGTTGCGGCCGCCACAAATCGACACCATGAATGCGTAGGGAATACGCAAGGTGGCGCCGGCAAGTCCGGGAATGGCCGCCAGCCAGAAGAGCTGGTTATCGGTGAATTGGAAGCCGATATCGGGGATCTTGACCGAGACGGCGCTCCAGACCTGCCATACGGAAAAGGCGAGGAACTCCGCAAATATCGAGAAGACAAGATTGCGTGCGGCAATGCCTTTTCCCGACTCTGTCCAGAAGGTGGGGTTTTCTACTTCCCAATGTTCTATATCGTGTTTTGCCATATTGAGAACTCTGTATTAACTATTTGCCTTGATGAAGGAGCCTCGCTTACCTGCTTCGTCGGCGCCTGATCAGCATACTCTTTCCGCATTCGGCCGCAGATAGTACCAAAAGTTGATAAGGAAGGAGACCGCGTAGAAAGCGATCGCGCCGTAGAAGAAATATCCTGCCGAACCTTTGGCGATAGCCACGCCGATGAGTGTTGCGAAGATCAAGGGGCCGTAAGCGGCCACCGCCGCCGTCCAGCCGATCACGCCGCCGGCTTGACGCGGGTTATGACAGAAGATTACCGGTATCTGCCGGAAGGTGGACGCATTGCCCATGCCGGCAAAGAAGAAGATGGCAAGCATGAAGCCGACAAAGTAAGGGAACTGTTCGAGAGAACTGGGATTGAGGTAGGGAAGCACGCCGATGGAGCAGATAATGAGACCTGCGGCGCTGATCGCCGTGATGATTGCGCCGGCCCTACTGCCGGTGTCGCTGAGCGGTCCGAAGACGACCCGGACGGCGGAACCGATGAGCGGTCCGTAAAAGGCATATTTGAGAGCGTCCGGGGCGCCGGGAAAGCCGCCATAAATCGTCTTGATCATGAGGGGAAAGGCCGCGGAAAAGCCGGAAAACGATCCGAAGGTCATCATGTAAAGGACAGTCATCATCCATGTATGCTTGTCCTTGAATATATCCAACTGATCCTTGAAGGATGTCTTGACAGGCACTCTGCGGAGCCATACCGCCGCAACAATCGTCATGACCAGCAGGAAGGGGATGTACCAGAAGGCGGCATTTTGGACCCAGATAGGTTTTGATACGGCGCCCTTGGTAAAAGTCTGTGCCGGCCCGGAAAAGATGGAGAGCGAAGCGACACCGATGATCCAGGGGGTGACAAACTGGGTAAGGCTCACGCCGAAATTGCCGATGCCGGCCTGAATGCCGAGGGCGGTGCCTTGCAGACGCTTCGGGAAAAAGAGCGAGGTGGAGGGCATGAAGGAGGAAAAATCACCGGCGCCAAAGCCGGCGGTGAGCGCGAGGACGACGAAAACCCAAAAGGGGGTGGTGGGATCCATTACCGCCAGGCCGAGACCGATGCAGGGGATGAGCTTAAGCAGCGTCGCCCAGGAGACGACCTGCCGCGTGCCGAAAATCGGGATGAGAAACATGTGGATGATGCGGAGCGTACCGCCGGCGAGGCCGGGCATCGCCGCCAGCCAGAAGAGCTGCATTTTATCGAATTTGAAGCCGATCTGGGGCAGGCGCACGACAATTGCGCTCATCACGAACCATGTAGAGAAGGAGAGCAAAAGCGCCAAAGTCGTGATCGTAAGCGTACGCCAGGCGATTTTACTTCCCGATTCTTCCCAGAATTGTTGATTTTCTACATCCCATTTTTCGATCACTGCCATTTGTCAGGTTCCTCCTCAAGTATTCGTTCTTTGCTTGGACCGCCATCGGTAGAGAAGCGGCGGGTCAAAAATAAAAGCCACCGGGATAGAGAGCAGGTGGACCAGCTTGGTGAAGGGAAGAATTGCGACGATCAGGAACGCTCCGGCCACGTGCAACTTGAAGATCAGGGGAAGATCAGTCACATAATCGATCTGCGGGTTGAAGGTTGCAAGCGAATATAAGTAGGGGACCGCCGTATGGAGATACCACCTGGCCCCCCAGCGCACATAGACCGCCATATAGATGCCCGTGGCGG
>Ga0080064_1003302_pt1 | contig 23774 bp, 21 predicted proteins | sample Subgrocontami54m_FD_69260 | JGI IMG/M metagenome (GOLD analysis project Ga0080064, IMG submission 69260) | Subsurface groundwater microbial communities from S. Glens Falls, New York, USA - GMW46 contaminated, 5.4 m (SPADES assembly) (version 2) ...
CGCTCACCACCGCGGTGCAATCCGCGGTTTCCTCCCTTCTGGATTGTCCAACGCCTGCCCGCTGGCTTCGCCGAATCATCGCTCGCCTGCGCGTGGGGCAGGCATCGAACAATCCTCAAGAGAACCAGATGTTCGCGCCGCTCTGCTTGAGCATCCGCTTGTGGCCGGGTGTGATCCCTGATATCCGCGGCCTACTGATATTCCGGCCAAAGGCAGTTTTCCGAAAACGCGAACCTTCACTCCCGACCCTAACCGGTCATTCGCTATAGTCTATGTACACATGTGGAGGACGCTATCTTGAGACCGACCGACATTGACTATGCAAGAGACCTATTCACTGAGCTCGTCGTCACCCTGTTTGCCAAGAGCTCCATTCCTTTGGGCACGGCGGAGACGGAGGCGCTTGCCGAGAAGTCTCTAAGTATGGCGACGCTTGTTGGAGCCGCACAGCAGCACAACATACAAGCCAATAGAGCCTCCCTTCAATGTGCGGCCCCACCCATTGCACCGCTTCCACAAGGCTCCTCCGCGGCGTTTGCCCATGTCGCTCAGCAATGGATGACACGTGCGCTTAAACGTTCCGCTGGCAACAGCCGAGACAACCTCAAGAGCCGGTTTGAGCGGTTCGTCCTGCCGCATCTAGGTGCCAGGCACATTGGCGATATCGAACCCCAGGAGATCTTATCTATTGTTAGATCAATTGAGAGCAAAGGTTACCTTCGGATGGCTTACGCAACTTTCCACGATCTTCGATTCCTATACCGCTATGCGCTCGCCGCTGGCCTAACCAATCACGATCCAACGGCTACCTTGCGACGAGCGATCAGTAAGCCGAAGGCGAAAGGCACCAACATGATCATGGACCCCGAATCAGTTGGCAAGCTCTTGCGGGCGATTCGAGGATACGAAGGCAAACCGCGATCTACCGCCAAGTACATGCTCCAGCTTATGCCCATGGTCTTCTTGCGCGCGTCCGAATTGCGCACGCTTCAGTGGGTGGACGTCGACTTAGACGCAGCAACCATTGCAATCCCCGCACCACGCATGAAAATGGGCCGTCCACACGTAGTGCCGCTTGCAAGACAAGCCGTCAAAATACTGCGGCATGTCCACCAGATCACTGGAGCAGGGCACTACGTCTTTACTGCCGGCAGATTAGACAAGCCATTTGACGCCACGATGTTCTATGTCATGTTCAGCACCTTGGGATACCGAAAGGTTGTCAACCCACAGGGCTTTCGCGTCTTGGCGTCAACCTGGCTAAATGAACTTGGCTGGTCCGCAGAAGCAATTGAGCGCCAACTCTCGCATCAGGGCGCCGATCGCACAAGGCGACTATATAACCACGCCGAGTACCTTGCTGAACGAAGACGAATGATGCAGCAGTGGGCGGATCACCTTGAAAGCCTAGAGCGCAAGTCGGAAATGCCGTTGCAGACTGGGCGCGAGATGAAAAGCGGCAAACGCATTAAGGAGGTTCGTCATGTTTCCGTATGAAACTGAACGTCATGCGAAGGCGATATTTAGCAAATGGCTGGTGGTTGCCACAAGCGCGGCCGGGTACCCACCGAGCGAAGCGGAAACGAATGTATTTGCGCGTGCCGCAGTGCGATTAGCTGAGGACTTTTCCCGCGTCGCCGCAAGATATGCGGAAGCCACGCGAACAAAAGATTCGCGTAATGCAACAGGCCGTGTGCGAAGGATGATTTCATTTGAAGAATTGGTAGACGCGTGGCAACGGCACGCTCTGGTATGGCGCTCAAGAGAGGATAGGGAGAGGCTGCTAAATCGCTTCCGACGCTATATGTTTCCAGTGTTGGCTAGTCGGCCCGCCGCAGACATCACGACACCAGAATTAATTCCCTTGTTCCAGGCGATTGAGGACGCGGGGCATCTTCCGCTTGCCCATCTCATCTTGAGAGAAACAATCCGTGTTTTCAGTTTTGGAATCGCGTCAGGCTATGTAATCCACAATCCCGCGCTGGATGTGCACGGTGCTCTTTATCGATGGAAGCCGCGGCGCCGTCCGACCATCTTGTTACCAGCACGAATAGGTGAACTACTACGCGCCATAGATAGCTATCACAGCATTTCCACAGCTGGCTATCTAATTCGTATACTCCCTTTCGTCTTCGTTCGCCCCGGTGAACTTCGGCAAGCCGAATGGGACGAACTGGATTTCAAAAACTCGCTTTGGCGCATTCCCGCACGCCGTATGAAGTCGCGCCGACCGCATATTGTGCCGCTTTCCAAGCAAGCCAAGAGACTATTTCGTCAGGTGTATCGAGTTAGTGGACAGGGGCGCTACGTGTTCCCGAGTTCGCGCACGGCTGACGGGATCATTTCAAACAAGACTTGTGCGAGCATGATTCAGAGTCTCGGATTTGGAGGCGAAATTGGCTTAAGTGGGTTCAGAAGCATGGCCGCGACGTTACTTAGCGAGCAAGGATGGCATACCGATGCGATCGAGCGTCAGCTCGCCCATTTAGACCCGCGCCCCATCCGTCGCGCGTACAATTTTGCAGAGTACCTACCAGAACGTCAGCGAATGATGCAGGCCTGGGGCGACTACCTGGACAAATTGGCCGGGCGACCAAGCAAGTGCAGTAGCAAGCGATGATCTGGTCGGTTCGATGTTTGGCCGGTTCTTCTCACTGACACCGGCAGCTTTTCAAGAACGCGAGTCGTCACTCCCGACCCGAAGCGGAAGTTTAACGTGATGTTGAACGGCGGGCGCGCGCGATGGTTCCGAAGAAGCGCAAGGCCGCTTTCGCCCGCCCGTTCCAACAATTAGTTATCCGCCTTTGACCAGTCGGTCTCGATTCGCCCTGCTGCTACTTGCTCAAGTTTCGATCGTCGTGTCTGGAAGGCAACGGCATTTCTGAACGAATGAGGAAACCCCACTTTTTTAAGGCCAACCCTGACTCCCACCCCTGCGGGGACTCCGAGCCAAGGGTTGAGAAAGATCGCCGTAAGCGTACCGATGCCCAAACCAGCGATTATTTCAAAAAGGCTGTCCAGTTGCGAATCGACGATCTGAATGCCAGCGCGCCGCGCCACAAGTACAGCCGCGTCGACGGCAGCATCTCTAGTCCCATCCGTCAGGTCCAACCCGCCCCGTGCGAGAAATCCGCGCGCCTTGCGAACGTTGTCCACCCAACAACGCAATCGATCTCTTAGGTGACTTTGTCGTACGGCGCCGTAGAGCACGATACACGCAAGGCACCATGCTGCCTGCGGCACGCGAACCTCAGCGACCGGCCTGCCGGTTCGGGTCTTGGAGATCAGTCCACGGAGGGGATGCCGAACGAGTTGAAAGTTCTTCAGCCGCGCTACTTCTTCGTGGTACCTACCTCTCATGATGGCGGAAGCTACATAGGCGCGTGTCATATGCTCGAAGTCTTGTCCTCGAACAGCCACGAGGCGCGAGATCTCTCCAGGGTCGGCGCTCCGGCGGTGGAGATCTAGTGCCTCGCGCTCAGAGATATCGAGTATCGTCGCAACGTACGCGAGGTACGCAGTGTCGAAAATACCCCCGGACCTACTCACGTAAGAGTGCCACGCATGAGGTGCTGACCAATCTATCCAGTTCTGGAAGTCTTTCTTGTCCGCCATGAGGCGGTCGACTTCATCACGGAGCGCAGCTAGGTGCTCACCGCGGCCGATCCACTTCTTGGAACGAGTAAAAGCTAAATGCACCGTGTCGCTGTCAATCTGTGGGAGCGAAGCTACGAGACCATTCGAACGCATGAGATCGATAAGGAGGTCCTGGTTGTCATGCACAATGCTTTTGGGCGGGGCAAGCCCAGGCGCGAGCCCCAGATGCCCCTCGCGTATGAGGAGGGCGGTGAGGTCCAGGACGGTACGAATGGACCAGGGATACTGGCCGGCCAAGCCCCTTTCCAGGCATTCGACTACCTGGGTGACCGTACACGAATCAAGGAGACCTGTGGGCATCGTGCTCTCTGACTGCGGCTTAGTTCGGATAACGTCGTGGTGAACGGCGGGCCGCCGTGGTGGTACTGAAGAAGCACAGGCGCGCGTCGGCCCGTCGGGTCCACCTAAAGTTAGCCGTCAGGCAGCTATTGTTCAGCACAACTGTTACGACCCATCCGTGGAGGTTGGTAGGTGGCTCTAAGGATCGCTGTTTCACCATGGCTAAACTTTGCCAAGAGGGCAACGGTCACTTGACGTACTTGTCCCTCTGGCTCCCATGAGAGTGTGGTCAGACTTAAGTTCAACGTGATTGACTTTCCCGGTTCGATAGGCAAATTCAAAAGGGCCGGCGACTCGTTGAAGAACTTGTTTTCTGAAAGACGAAGGTCCGTTCCCTTAGCGATCAACGGCTCCGCTTGCCAAGGGTACACGTTGGACTGAATTAGAAGGTCCGATGGATCCTCGATTTTACTTAGGGAGTACCAGGGATCGAATTTCTGACCGTCTCCGATGGCTACGACCACCGGCGGCGTGCTTTCGGTAGCTACGATGCGTTCGAGAGACGTCGCTCGACCACCTAAGTTAGCGATATTGAAGCGCAAAATGCTTCGAATCTGGAAACCCTCGTGACGACGTGAGCAAACCGGGTAAGGCGGCACGACCACAGGTGTGACCGCGATTCGCGGTGAGTTCGCCTCTCGTGTTTGATAAAGCACGAAGAGACTAACCAATAGGGCCGCTGTCGCAATTACATCCGATAGTGAAACCTTCATTTGGAGGAGATCAAGGTAAGAGATCTGTGACGGCTAACGAGGCTGTGCAAAAACCCCTTCGCGAGCGAAAGGGGATGTCTTTCGGGAGTCCTTTGACCCCCCCGAGCATGCGATCGCCGATTGTAGAGCGTCCTGAGAGACCGTTTTACGAGTAACTTCATTGGAAACATTCGTGCCATGGTTTTTGCACAGCCTCAACGCCGCGCTCAGCTGCGCGCTTCAGCGCGTCGGCTGCAGCGATTAGTTGGATTGCGCCGCTAGTTGATCCAAATTGCCAAGTCCGTGAATTCACCGACGTTCTTCTTAACGTTTGCGTGCCCAATTGCAATGCCTACGCTTGTGAGAGTGAAGCGACTCATGCTTGATCCTGTCCATATCTCGAATACGCGTCGCATATACGGGCGCGCATCGATGACCTTGTTCTTTATGTCTTCGGCGCTCATGAGCGTCTCGTTATGAAGGCCTATGAGCTTACCTGTGTCATCGTCCGAGACGGCCAGCCGCTTGCATTCCGAACGAATTACATCTTCATTCATTCCATTTACTTGGCGCCGTGTGTTGTCGTTTACGCATGTCAGCAATATCGGGGACGTTGGAGGTATGGATAACTGCTTTCCTTGCAATTGCGCGTCATCGAAACCTTTTGAAAAAAGCGCGCCGTATTGTCGTTTAAATACTTCTGGAAGATCTACCGTACCAAGGCCTACCGTTCCACACCCGGAGTATTCTAGGTGCTGATAACATGCAACCTTATCGCTGACTAGATCAGCAAAGGGTGCAACATGTCGATCGAGATACGCCCACAACGTTTCATGGTTTCGTATCCCATGATGGATGGTGTACTTGAAAAGGAAAATTAGACTTAGTGCCGCCAGCTGATCCGGTGTAAGTTTCGGAGCGACGGAAAGCGATTCGTTAAGTACAATTTGCAAGATGCTTCTTGATTCGTGCTTTGTTCGATCGACAAGCAGGTCTACTAAGAGATCGCCAAGGTCTTTGTCCCCGCAACGGGCATATTCCTTTTGAACCGTAAATAGAGCGTGTTGGAAATCAGGTTCCTGCGCCTGTTTAAGCCCGTCCGCATGCTGCTGTTGTAGCTGCTTGAGGAACGCCTCCGTTACCTCCTCTGCTCGCTGCTTGGCGATATTCTTGGCATCACCCGCAAGCTCGAAAAAGTTGGCTCGAAATACGTCGATAGCGAGTTGTCTAACTTCCGCTACTGAAAGGCCCTGATGAACGACGACGCTTCCGGCTTGGATATTCGTCGAGTTATCACCGGCCTTTTGTGTTTGATCGCTCATCTCGCGTGCCGTCACCCATGTTGATGTTCCCACCCGCCTGAATGTTGACGGAATCGTCGCCCGATCTCTGGACCTGAGACCGGTGAAGCCCCCTCCGCGCAAAAAACCAACCTATCAATGCAATGGGGACCGCGACCAGTAGGCCGCTAAAGAGCCATTCCTTGTTTGCCAAGATCCAGGCCATCGATACTCCTATGCGATCCAACTAAAATTGGACACCCTAAATTCCCCAGAAAAAGCACCTCCGAGGTGCCCAAATCGGAAGCGGGTTGCGCAAGTCCTTGATTTCGATCTCTGAGTAAGCATACATTGCCCCCTAAATCGCCTGGGAAATGCACCATGAAGTGATCATGACCCGAACGGCACTATATTACTCTACGGGAATGGTACGCCACATATTGGCTCCAGTTTCCGTTGCCATTGATAAGGTGGCAATCAACGAGCGCCAGGTATGGAGCAAATACGCGACCGGTCGCTTCTGGCCGAGAGCACGTATTGCACATCGTGCCAGAAAGCGGTCGTACGGCGTAGTTGTACGACCGCATTGGGTGGATCCTAGATTTCGGTTCGTTCCGAGATTTCCAGGGCATCATCTACCTCAATCCCGAGATACCTGACAGTGCTTTCCAGCTTCGTGTGCCCGAGCAGAAGCTGAACAGCCCGTAGATTCCTCGTCCGTTTGTAGATGAGCGTTGCCTTGGTCCGCCGCATTGTATGAGTGCCATAGACGGTTGAATCGAGGCCAATCGCTGAGACCCATTGATGCACGATGCGGGCGTACTGTCGCGTAGAGACATGAGGCGAGTCGGCGAGACGGCTTGGAAACAAGCATTGCTCAGGCTTCAGTTTCGCCTTTTCGATCCATGCAGCTGCAGCAATCCGCGTAGGTTCAGTCAGTTCAAACTGTACGGGCCGCTGGGTCTTTCGTTGTACGACCATCGCCCGGCTAAGTATCTGGCTACCGTGCGTGATGTCGCGAACGCGCAGGTTGACCAGATCACAGCCGCGTAGCTTGCTGTCGATTGCAAGACTGAACATCGCCAGATCTCGTACCCGGCACCCGTTCTGGAGGTTAGTACGGATGGCCCAAATGTCCTTGGGCTTGAGGGGCGGCTTCTGGCCGACCAGTTTGCCTTTGTTCCAGGGTTCCCTATATTGAGTGGATTCCATGACAGACTCCTTCGTTGTTAATCGGAGTCTGATTGTTCTCCCTAGAGGCGAACGGCGAATCTCTTGCTGTAAGCCGGGTACGTACAATCGGCCAATAGCCGATATTTTGGTCGCGCCCAACGCGACGCAAAGCTTCCACTCAAAACAGTAGAGGCGGGAAAGCTTCGAGCTTGACTGACCGGGTGGCCGCGCCTACCGTAGTGGCAGAATGGAACCACCTTACATTCGCACAGGCAGCACCGAAGAGGCTGAGGCTTATGGCAAGCAGAGTGGCGAGTGGACGGTCGCCAGCCTGCAACAGTCGATTGGCTGGACGCAGAAGGCGATCACGGTCGACTACGCCGGGCGAACGTTTCTGTTGTTGCCCGAGGACGAGCAGAACCTTCCCGCCATAGCCACGCTAGGCGAACACACTGTGTGCCGGCGGGCGATCCTCGAATTTGCAAGCGCACTCGCCTGGTCAAGCGGCGGATCGGTGGCCGTTGAGAACTGGACGGGCGGAAGTCAAATTTACCGCACCAACAAACGGCCAATCGTTGGGCAGGTTACCGCTCAGTTTTTCCACATCGACTATCTGCCCCACCCCGCAGACCCGACTCACCGACTTGCCCTCGCTCTGTTTCACGAGGGCTCAACGTTGATTTACGTACACGTTGCGTACAGCTTTCTTAGCTTCTACAAGATAGTCAATTTGGTGAGCGGACCACACGGCCCGGCACAGACAGGATGGATCAACGCACACGTGCCCGCGATGAATGATCGTCGGGCAAAAGAGCGTCTCGCCGAACTTCAGAAAGCCGGCGAAGACATTGGTAAGTACGTCTACCAATCTTGCCGGTGTGCAATCGCACACGCAGGAGATCCGCGGAACGCGGTTATAGATCCGCACAACCTCGACGACGAGCGCCGCTTGCGCTCGGATCTACCCCTCATCATTACGCTGGCCGAAATCGCAATCGAGGAAATGGGAATTAGAACCTCGCAAAGCGTTTATCGGGAGCACCGCTACGAACTTAGTGGATTCGAGCAATTTTTCACGCCTGAGTTCGTACAAGTGCTCAAGACGGGCGGAACGCCGACCACCGGCGATATTAGGTTGCCGCAGCGAATCAGCCTGCGGATGTGGGGGCATGCGAAGTACCCTCCTTTGGAAGACATGATCCCCGTTTTCGCAGAGGGCGGAGACGGTGAGATAGTGATCAAGTGCATGCTCAGGGAGAATGGCTACTACGCGTACGTGGTACTCGACTTTCCGAACTACCGGCTGAAGGCCGAGGTTAAAGGAGAAGACGGACTCAAGGACGACGGATCAGCCGAGTTCGCCGAGACGACGCTGGAGATTGAACGGTTCTTCTGGGACTGGAACGGCAACGGCTGCTTGGAGGTGTGGGCGGACGGCACCGAATGCATCGGCCGCTGCGAGGCGTTCCTGCCGGTCAACGTCATCATGGATCACAAGGCGTACGAGGAGCGGGTTGCCACGCTAAGGGCCGCGATCGCTAAGCGCCCCCGGCGCTCTCAACCGCCCGCGCCCCCTGCTTGAGCGCGGTTCGCGAGCGCCACCTAGGATGCCAGTGGGTATAGTTCAATACCACGACGGGCGCTTCTCAAGTTGTACGTGTACCTTAAGTCGAATGTCTGCTCGGGGTGGCGAGTACGCATTCGTTGTAATGGAAAGCTGCCGCTCAGCCCAAATTCGCGGCTAGTTACCGGTTGCGAATCTACAACGGCCACCTAGATCACCCGGAGCCAACGGCAGCAATGGCCGAAAAGCAGACGCCCGCGACAATACCTCGGACAACCGGCGCAAGTCCGGTGACGGATATCGCCTCTGCCTCAGGCGGCATCGCTCGTCCGTACGTCACCGCTCGCGAGGTCGCTCGAATTCGGCGGAAACCCGGTTGAAATTCTTGTCGAAATCACCCCCCGGATTTGCCTGCACGATGCCCGGAGAGCCGCGTCCCTATTGGCTTCCAGGCACATTTGCCTCAGCCCGCGGTGGCGCAGGATTCCTTCACGCCCAGCTTCTTCAAGATGAACCCCAGCGGGCAAGCCCCGGTGAACCCGAACTGCAGCAGGTTGGCGCCGACAAAGGCAGTGAGCCACAGCCAGTAGCTGCTGTGAAAAGCCGGGCTCGCCTGCACGCCGAGCGCGAGCGATATCAAGATGAAGCTTCCTGCAAACGCGTGGATCAGGTCGTTGACGGTCATGCCAATGCTCCTATCGGTCAGTTAGGTTGATCAAAACTCGAAATCGGCTCCGCAGGCGGACCGGCGGGCCGCGCCGGCCAGCGCTTCCAGTTCGCGGCGTAATACAGCACCGGAATCACCACCAGCGTGAGCACGGTGGAAACCAGGATGCCGAAGATCAGCGATATCGCCAGACCGTTGAAAATCGGATCGTCGAGAATGAAGAACGCGCCCAGCATCGCTGCCAGGCCGGTCAGCACGATGGGCTTGGCGCGGGTTGCGCCGGCGTTGATTACGGCGAACTCGAAGTCCGCGCCCTGCTCCATCTGCAGGTTGATGAAGTCCACCAGCAGGATGGAGTTGCGCACGATGATGCCCGCGAGCGCGATCATGCCGATCATGGAGGTCGCGGTATATTGCGCCCCCAGCAGCGCATGCCCGGGCATCACGCCGATGATGGTGAGCGGGATCGGCGCCATGATGATCAGCGGCACCAGGTAGGACTTGAACTGCGCCACCACCAGCAGGTAGATCAGGATCAATCCGACCGCATAGGCGAGTCCCATGTCGCGGAAGGTCTCGTAGGTCACCTGCCATTCGCCGTCCCACTTTATGGCGTACCCGGCGTAGGCGTCCTCCGGTTGGGAAATGAAGGTTTCGCCCAGGGTTCCGCCCTGCGCCAACGGCTTGCCCAGGATGCGGCCGCGGATGTCGAACATGCCGTAGAGCGGGCTGTCGAGCTTGCCCGCCATGTCGCCGACCACGTAGACGACCGGCAGCAGGTCCTTGTGATACACGGTCGCATCGCGCCCGACGCTTTCGGCGCGCACCAGTTCGGTGAGCGGGATGAGCGCGCCGCCCGAAGAGCGCACCTTCAGCCGCAGCAGCGATTCGATGCGGTTCGCCTGCGCCGGCGGCAGCGACACCCGCACCGGCACTTCGTACTTCGCCCCGCTCTCGTGCAAAGGCGTGACATCCTCGCCGGTGAGGCCGATGCGGATGGCGGCGACGATATCGCGCTGCGCCACGCCCATCAACGCCGCCTTGGCCTGGTCGACGCGCAGGCGCAGTTTCGGCGCGGTTTCATCGACGCTCGCGTCGACGTCGACGATGTCGGGCGCGGCGGCGAAATCAGTGCGCAACTTTTGCGCAACCGCGATCTGGCCCGGATAGTCCGGGCCGTAGACTTCGGCCACGATCGGCGCCTGCACCGGCGGGCCGGGCGGCACCTCGACCACCTTGAGCGAGGCGCCGTGGCGCTTCGCGATCGCCTCTAGCGGCGGGCGCACGGCGAGCGCGATCTCGTGGCTCTTGCGGCTGCGCTGGTGCTTGTCCACCAGGTTCACCTGGATGTCGCCAAGCTCGGGCGACTGGCGCAGGTAATACTGGCGCACCAGGCCGTTGAAGTTGATCGGCGCGCTGGTGCCGGCGTAGGCCTGGTAGTCCGTCACTTCGGCCACCGTCGCCAGATAGGCGCCCATTTCCTGGAGCGCACCTGCGGTCTGCTCCAGCGGCGTGCCGGTGGGCATGTCCACCACCACCTGCAGTTCCGACTTGTTGTCGAACGGCAGCATTTTCAGCACCACCAGTTTCAAGCCTGCCAGCGACACCGCCGCGAGTATCAGTACGAGAATGCCGGTGTAGAGCTTGACGCGCGCCGCGCCGCCCTGCGCGCCGCCGAGGAACGGGGCGATGACCCGGCGGAACAGGCGCAGCACCGCGGGCTCTTCCGGCTCCGCGCCGTGGACGGCGACGTGCGGCTTGAGCAGCTTCAGCGCGAGCCAGGGGGTGACGATGAAGGCGATGGCGAGCGAAATGATCATGCCCATGCTGGCGTTGATCGGGATCGGGCTCATGTACGGGCCCATCAGTCCGCTCACGAAAGCCATCGGCAAGAGTGCTGCGATCACGGTGAAGGTCGCGAGTATGGTGGGGCCGCCGACTTCGTCCACGGCATCCGGGATCAGTTCCGCCAGGGGCTGTCCCGAAAGCGCGCCGCGGCGGTGGATGTTCTCCACCACCACGATGGCGTCGTCGACCAGTATGCCGATGGAGAAAATAAGCGCGAACAGCGACACGCGGTTGAGGGTGAAACCCCAGGCCCAGGAGGCGAACAGCGTCGCCGCGAGCGTCAGGATCACCGCGGCGCCGACGATCACCGCCTCGCGCCTGCCGAGCGCCACCCATACCAGCGCCACCACCGACAGCGTCGCGAAGATCAGCTTCTGGATCAGTTTCTGCGCCTTGTCGTTGGCGGTCTCGCCGTAATTGCGCGTGAGCGACACTTCCACGCCATCGGGAATAATGCTGCCCTTCAATTGTTCCACCCGGCGCGTCAGGCGCGAGGCGACATCCACCGCGTTCTCGCCCGGCTTCTTGGCCACGGCGATGGTCACCGCCGGGAATTCGCCCTGCGCCTTGCCGCTGCCGGCGACGCCGTTGCCGTACCAGACGTAATGCGCCGGAAGTTCCGGGCCATCCCGCACCTCGGCCACGTCTTCGAGATAGGCGGGCCGGCCCTGGGTCGTTCCACCAGGGGCGGCGCCGACGACCAGGCGTTTCACCTCGTTCGCCGAAGTGAGGAACTGCCCAGTTTCGATCTGCGTTTCGCGGTTCCCATCGACCAGGCTGCCCGCGGGCATCGCCACGTTGGCGGCGATGAGCGCGTTTCGCACGTCCTGAGGCGTAAGACGCCAGGCGTGCAGGCGTTCGACATCGAGCAGCACCCGCAGCGCGCGCCGCGCGCCGCCGATGGTCGCCACGGTGCGCACACCGGGCACGCGCTGCAGTTCGATTTCGGCCGCATGCGCGATTCTCTCGAGCTGGTAGGCGCCGCGCGCGGGATCGGCGGTCCACAGCGTCAGGCTGACGATGGGCACGTCGTCGATGCCCATCGGCTTGATGATCGGCTCGCCCACGCCGAGCGAGGGCGACGGCCAGTCCCGGTTCGAATTGATGGTGTCGTACAAGCGCACCAGCGCCTGGGTGCGGTCCTCGCCGACCTTGAACTGCACCGTGAGCACCGCAATGCCCGGTTTGGTCACCGAGTAGATGTGCTCCATGCCGGTAATACGCGAGAGCACCTGTTCGGCCGGCGTGGTCACCAGCGATTCGACGTCTCTTGCCGATGCCCCCGGGAACGGGATCAGCACGTTCGCCATGGTGACGTTGATCTGCGGCTCCTCCTCGCGCGGCGTCACCAGCACCGCGAACACCCCGAGCAGCAGCGAGATGAGCGCGATGAGCGGCGTCATCTGCGAGTGCAGAAAGAGCCGGCTGATGCGTCCGGAGATGCCCACGCCTGACTTACTTGCCGGCGCGTTTCAGCGCCGCCAGTGCGGCCACCGGGTCGAGCGCGACTTTTTCTCCCGGCGCGACGCCGGCGAGCACTTCCACTTCCTCGCCCCCTGCCGCTTCTCCCAGGCGCAGCTGGCGAAAGCGGATTTCGCCCGCCTCGCCCACCACATAGGCGCCGGCGACTTCGCTGCGCAGCGCCACCGCGGATGCAGGGATGAGGAGCTTCTTCGCCCGGCCGACGGCGAAATAGGCGCGCGCGAACATGCCCGGATACAGCCCTTCCATTCCGGCAGGCAAGTCCAGGCGCACCTGGGTCGTGTGGGTCTGGGCGTCCGCCGCCGGCAGGATCGTCACCTTTGCCGCCGGAATGCGTTTCTTCAGAGCCGGGAATTCCAAGCTGGCGCCGGCGAGCTTGCGCACCGCGTCGAGCTGGTGTTGCGGCAGGCTCGCGCTGACGCGCAGCTCGCGCGGATCGAAACCGGTCATGAGCGGTTTGCCCGGAACGGCCATCTCTCCCAGTTCGACATGGCGCGCGGACACCACGCCGCTGTAGGGCGCGGTCACGGTTGCATAGCCCCTGGTCGCGGCAGCCTGGCCGCCGCCCGCCTGTGCAACGGCAAGCTGCGCCTTGGCGGCCTGGTAATCGGCTTGCGCCTTGTCCATCGCCGCCGCGCTCATGAATTTCTGCTCCACCAGCCTCTGCGTGCGCTCGAATTGCGCCTTGGCGTTGCGCAGCGCCGCGTCCGCCTGGGCCACCTGCGCCTGGCTGGCGGCATAGGACTGATTCACTTCGGTTGAATCGATGCGTACGATTACCTGGCCCTTCCTGACGCTGTCACCGACATCGAAGTTCACCGCCACCACGCGGCCGGAAATCTGCGCCGCCACGGTCGATTGCTTCACCGCCTCGACCACGCCTTCGGCGGCATAGGTCTGCTCGACCTCGCGATACTGGACGGGGGCGGTGCGCAGCGCCGGCGCATCGGCCGCATAGGGCTGCGGCGCAAACAGCAAGGCGAAAATCGCCGCGGCGCGCAATGAGAAAATGTGTCGGGTAATCATGGCGGTCATTCTATCGGCAGGCCTATTGAACGTATGTAACCTAGGTTACCGAACTGCGGGCGCGCGCCTGTGATTTCGGTCAAACAACAACACCGCTGTGCCATCCCCGCCGCGTGACTGCCGATCAATACAGCGCGCCGGCCAGCAGCTTGCGATACTCGCTCACCAGTTCGGCCTGATCCTCGGCGAGATTGAACACCTCGACCATCAGCTTGCGCGCGCTGGTGCGCCAGGCGCCGCGATCCCTGCGCACCACCTCCAGCAACGCCGCGAGCGCGGGCCCGTAACGCTTGTCGGCGACCAGACGCTCGCCCAGCGCGAGCCGCGCGGAAAGGTCGTCCGGATCGGCAGCCAGCTTCGCTTCCAGTTCCCCGATCTCCGGCAGTTGCCGGCTTTTCTTCCAGAACGCAAGCGCGGAATAGAGTTTGTCCGCGCGCTCGTCGCGCTCGCGTTCCGGAATCGGCGCAAATATCGCGTCCGCCTCGGCGTGGCTGTTCTTCGCCAGCAACAGCTCGACCAGATCCAGCCGCAACGCGTGGTTCGCCGGCTCGAGTGCTAGGGCGCTGCGCAAATGGCGCTCGGCCTCGTCGAAATCGCCCTGGATCACGAGTGCGCGCGCGGTGCGTCGCAGCTTCTCCCCCGGCGTCGAGATCAGGCGGTCGATGAAGGCGCGCACGCCGCTCTCGGGCAGAGCGCCGGTAAATTCGTCCGTCAGCTTGCCGTCGACAAAGGCCTTGACGTTGGGGATGCCGCGCACGCCGAAACGCGCGGACAATTGCGGATGCTCGTCGGAATTGACCTTGGCCAGGAGGAATCGGCCCTGGTATTCGCCGACGAGCTTCTCCAGGATGGGTTTGAGCGCACGGCAGGGGGCGCACCAAGGCGCCCAGAAATCGACCAGCACCGGCACGCTCGTAGACGCTTGCAGCACATCGCGCTCGAAAGCCTCGGTTCCGGTATCAAACATGTAGGTGTTCATGGCGGCTCCAGCAGACAACTGTTTCCTATCTGGGGTCGGGAGCGGCCATTTGCAAGCGCGCTGGCCGTGTTATTGGCGCAACAAGGCGTGTCGGTTTCCTTCCTTGCCGCAACCGCGGTGGCCGTCGCGGTTCAGTGGGCGCTCAAGTCACGCCTGCATCGGCACTAAATCACGCTCACCCCCTGGGTCGCGTCCAGGTCTCGGACCATGCGAGGCAGCAGCTCGATCCGGGCTTGCCGAAGCGCTCCTGCAGGAACACCTTCGCCGTCGCGGTTTCGCTGTTTACCGCGAGCTGCGCGCTGCGCGCGGGCAGGAAGGTGCTGTAGACGCCGAGCGGGCGGTCCATCGCTCCCGGCGGCATGGTGAGCACGAACGGCGCCATCAGATCCCAGTACGAGAGGATGATCTCGTCCTCGTCGGAGACGATGCGCTCTTCGACCGTGCTGAGCGAATTGCCGCTGCGCTCGAATTCGGCGTCGATCAAAGGCAGCGACTCGGAGGCGAAGTCCTTGTACAGCAGAACTTCGATGGTGCGCTGGAGAAAGCGCGCGACCGCGGCGTTGTCGGTATAGACCCGCGGCGCCTTGCCGGTGAGCGGGCTTTCGATGAACAGCGCGTGCCCCTGCCCGGCGGGCGACCACAGCACGCGCCAGTGGCTGACACGGTCGGCGATGGTCTTGCCACCGTCGTTGGAGAGGCGGATGAACGAGTTCTCCCCGGTCATCACGACATCGTGCGGGTCAACCAATTGGGGTTCGGACATGGGTTCGCTCCTGATCTGCGGACTATGGATGTGCTGTTTTCAGAACCATTGCCAGGGTCGCAAGCAGTTCCTCCCCGCGCACCGGTTTCGTGAGTATTGTACCCGCTCGTGATGGCGGTTTCGCGGGCGCTCTGGACGCGCGCCAGGCGCGTATGCTACAAAGCCGAACTGCGCGATACAGCGCAGCCCAATACACACGAGCGATCGCTCGACAACGGAGGAAGCATCCATGGCGCATCTGGCAAGAGGTCTGTTCGCAGTCATTCTGTGCGCATTCGCGGCACTGCCCGCGGCCGCGCAAAGCTACCCCAGCCGGCCGGTTCGCATCATCGTTCCGTTCGCCGCCGGCGGCCCGGCCGATATCTATGCGCGCTTCGTCGGGCAACGGCTGCAGGAAGCGCTGGGACAGCCGTTCGTGGTCGAGGACCGTCCCGGCGGCGGCTCGGTGCTCGGCACCGATGCGGTGGCGAAGTCGGCGCCCGACGGCTACACGCTGCTGATGATGTCCAACACGCACACGGTCAACGAATCGCTCATCTCGAACAAGCCGTTCCAGCTGTTGCGCGATTTTGTCCCGGTCTCGCCGGTGAACTATTCCGATCTGGTGCTGGTCGTGCATCCTTCCGTGCCGGCGAACACACTCAAGGAATTCATCGCGCTCGCCAAGTCCAAACCGCATGCCCTCAACTATGCTTCGTCCGGCCCCGGCACGCCCTACCACATGGCCGGCGAACTGTTCAAGGCGATGGCGGGCCTGGACATTGTCCACGTTCCCTACAAGGGCAGTTCGGGCGCGCGCACCGATATCCTCGGCGGACAGGTGCAGATGATGTTCGATGCGATCACGACCATGGCGCCGAACGTGCGCGCGGGAAGGCTTAAGGCGTTCGGCACCACAGGCAAGGCGCGCTCGCCGGTGCTGCCGGAGGTGCCTACGGTATCCGAGGCCGGCGTGCCCGGCTACGAAGCGACGATCTGGCTCGGCGTCATGGCGCCGGTGGGCACGCCCAAACCGATCATCGAGCGACTGAACGCCGAGATCAGGAAGATCGTGACCAGCGCCGAGGTGACGGAAGCCTGGGCCAAGCAGGGGGCCGCGCCGATAAACATGGGCATCGACGAATTCGGGCAGTACCTGCGCAACGACATCGCCAAGTGGTCGAACATCGTAAAAATCTCCGGCGCCAAGGTCGATTGAAGCGAATCCGGGAAGCGTCGCCACGGCAGATTGATTTCGTTGAAGAAGATTCAATGCAATTAAACATATTGAGCGGCGGCGCCGCGCAGAGCGTGGTGACGGCGCTCGCCGGCGATTTCCGCGCTGCGACCGGGTACGAGCTCGCCTGCACCTTCAGCGCAGTCGGCGCGATGAAGGCAAAACTGCTGGCGGGCGCACCCGCCGACCTGGTCATCCTGACCCAGGCGCTGATCGCCGAACTCGCGGCAGGCGGGCAGGTGCTGCCGGATAGCTGCGCCGACCTGGGCCGCGTGCGCACCGCTGTCGCCGTGCGCCAAGGTGATCCCCGGCCCGACATCGCCAGCGCAAACGCGCTGCGCGCCGCGTTGCTTGCTGCGGAAGGCATCTTCTTCCCCGATCCGCAAAGTGCGACCGCGGGCATCCATTTCGCGCGCGTGCTCGATACCCTCGGCATCCGCGACGCAGTCGAGGCGCGCCTGAAAGCCTATCCTAACGGCGCCACCGCGATGCGCGAACTGGCGCAGGCCGAAGGCGCGCGCCTGCTGGGGTGCGCCCAGGTCACGGAAATCAACAACACGCAGGGTGTGGTGCTCGCCGGCATGCTGCCGCGCGAATTCGAACTCGCGACCGTATATTCGGTTGGCGTGTGCGCCGGCGCTGCCAGCCCACATGCAGCACGGCGCTTCGCCGCGTTGCTCGCGGGCGAGCCCTCGCACGCGTTGCGCGTAAAGGCCGGATTCGAACTCGGGAAAATGTGAACCCGTGGGGGGGCCAGCGATCGCTCTATTTTGCGGTGCCGTCGTAGGCCTGAACCCGGTCCAGGTTGTCCTGAATCCCGTTGTCCATTGCCCGAAGGCTCAGCACGGCGAAGGTCTTGGCGGTGTCGAGGAACTGGAAACTGTAGGTGCCGTGAAAGCCGTCGCCGGCCGCCTTCAGTTTCTGGTAGCGCTCGATGGCGTCGCGTTGGCGCAGGATCACGCCTTTGCTGACTTTGCGATAACCCGGGCGTCCCGGCTCGACTTTCTCCAGGGCGACGCCCTTGGCATCGATGATCACGTTGAATATCGGTGTACGGTCGGTCACGGCGATCAATTCCTGATAAAAAAGGATCTAATAAATTTCGGGGACGAAGTTTTGGATTTCCAGGGGTGGGCGGGCATAGCCCTCGCGCAGTTCGGGCTTGCGCTTGGGAAGTTTAATCTTGTTCCGCGCCACCTCCTTATAGGGCAGTAGGCTCAACAGGTGGGCAATGCAGTTCAGGTGGGCGCGCTTCTTGTCGTCCGAATTGACTACGTACCACCTTGCCTGATCGATATCGGTGTGGACGAGCATGTCGTCCTTGGCGCGCGAGTAGGCCTGCCAGCGGTTGCGCGATTCCATGTCCATCGGCGAGAGCTTCCAACGCTTGGTCGGATCCTCGACCCTGGACTTGAAGCGGCGTTCCTGTTCCTTATCGCTGACGGAAAACCAGTATTTCACGATGGTGATGCCCGAACGCACCAGCATACGCTCGAATGCCGGACAGGAACGCACGAACTCCCAGTATTCCGCTTCCGTGCAGAAGCCCATCACGCGCTCGACTCCGGCGCGGTTGTACCAGGAGCGGTCGAACAGCGCCATCTCGCCCGCCGCCGGCAGTTCAGCGGTGTAGCGCTGGAAATACCACTGGGTCTTCTGGCGTTCGGTCGGCGTGCCAAGCGCCACCACGCGGCAGGCGCGCGGATTGAGCGGCTCGATGATGCGCTTGATGACGCCGCCCTTGCCGGCGGCATCGCGGCCCTCGAACAGCAGCACGACTTTGCGGCCATCGTGCTTGACCCACTCCTGCAGCTTGACCAGTTCGATATGCAGGCGGCGCAGCTCGCGCGCGTAGAACTTGTTGCGTGCCTTCTTCGTAGCCTTGGGATCGGCGAGCGGGCTCGGCGTGATCATCTCGGGCACCGTTGTGCCCAGCGCCAAACGAGCCGCTTTGGTCTTCCCGGCGGCGGGTTTCCCGGCCTTGGCCTTCTTCTGTTTTTTGCCCATGACGTCTGTTCCTGATCTCACGCTATGGTTATGGCTGGCCCTCGTTGGAGGGCCCACGCCCTGGAACTGCGATATGCACCAGTCAAAAGTGTATTCCATAAAAGCCCCGACTGCAAAGTCAGGGTGGAACTGAAATTCATTCGCCGTTGGCCTACTTCAGGCAGCTATTGATCGATTCGAGCAATCGCTCGCGGGTCACGGGTTTGATCAGGTAATCCAACGCGCCAAATTGCTCCGCTTTGGTCAAGGTATCGATATCCTTTCGTCCGGAGAGCAGAATCACTTTCAACGAGGCGGTGCTTGGATCCGTCCGCAGCGCCGACAGTAATTCCAAACCGTCCATGAAGGGCATATCGATGTCGCAGATGACCAGATCGGGTTGCGCGGCGAGCATCGCCTTGCCGCCTTCGACGGCATCTTCCGCCACCTCCACTGCGTAGCCCTCGTTCGATAACATGATGCGCAGCAGCTCGCGAAAACTGGCATTGTCGTCGATTATCAAAATGCGACGTTTAGGCTTGTCTTGCATGGCGTCCTGGCGCGCGTAATCGCGAATCAATATCAGCCTGTAATGCCGATCTGCCAGGGCACGAACTCGTGATCGCCCAGGCCGAGGAGTTCGCTCTTGGTCTTCTCGCCCGAGGCGGTGCGCAGGATCAGCCGGAAAATCTGTTCGCCCATTTCGTCCATGCTCGCGGTGCCATCGAGGATCTGGCCGCAATTGATGTCCATGTCCTCTTCGAGTTTAAGGTACATCGGCGTATTGGTGGCGAGCTTGATCGATGGAGACGGCTTGCAACCGAAAGCCGAACCGCGGCCGGTGGTGAAGCACACCACGTTGGCGCCACCCGCGATCTGTCCGGTGGCCGATACCGGATCGTAGCCCGGCGTATCCATGAACACGAAGCCCTTCTGCCGCACCAGTTCGGCGTACTTGTACACTTCCATCAGCGGCCCGGTGCCGCCTTTCATCGCCGAGCCCAGGGATTTTTCGAGAATATTGGCCAGACCCCCGGCCTGGTTGCCCGGGCTCACCACGCCGTTGATTTGGACGTCCCTGCCCAGCGCATACACGTCTTTCCACCAGCGGATGCGCTCGATCAGCTTCTCGCCGACCTCGCGCGAGACCGCGCGCCGCGTGAGCGTGTGCTCGACGCCATAGATCTCGGGCGTTTCGGAGAGGACCGCGGTGCCGCCATGGCGCACCAGGATGTCCATAGCCGCGCCGAGCGCGGGATTGGCGGTGATCGAGGAGAAGCTGTCCGAGCCGCCGCATTGCAGCCCGACGGTGATGTGGCTCGCCGGGACCGGCACGCGCGTGACCTTGTTGGCCTCTGGCAGCAGCGCCTTGATTGCAGCGACACCGGCCTCTATGGTTTTGCGCGTCCCGCCCGTGTCCTGCATGATGAAGCTGTGCAGCTTGGTGCCGATGGTAAGTTTCTCGCTCTGGAACAGGGTATTGATCTGGTTGCGCTCGCAGCCCAGCCCCACCACCAGCACCGCGGCCATGTTCGGATGGCGGATGTAGCCGGCGAGCGTGCGCCGCAACAAGTCCATCGGTTCGCCCGACAACTCCATGCCGCAGCCGGTCGAATGGGTGAACGCGGCGACGCCGTTGATATTGGGAAATTCGGCCAACCGTTCCGGCGTGAACCACTCGGCGATGCGGTGCGAAACCGTAGCCGAGCAATTCACCGTAGAGACGATGCCGATGTAGTTGCGCGTGGCCACGCGCCCATCCTCCCTCACGATGCCGCTGAAGCTGGCGCGCTCAGGCACAGGCACCATGTCCACCGGCTTGTAGTCGCGGGCATGGGCGTAGTCGCGGTCGAACTCGCGAAACTCCAGGTTCAGCCGATGCAGCAGCGTGCCGGGCGCGATATCCGCCGAGGCGAAACCGATCACGGTGTTGTACTTGAGCACCGGCTCGCCTTTGGCGAGCGCGCGCGCGGCGACCTTGTGTCCGGCGGGGATGCGGTTCAAGCAGGTCAGGTTTTCTTCGGCGAGAACCGTCCCTTGAGCCAGATCCAAGCGCGCGACCAGCACGTTGTCGTTCGGGTGCAGCCGGATAGCCGGCGCGGCGAGGTTCTCTATGGCAAGTGCGTTCATGCGTTCAATTCCTCAGCATCGGTCTTGACCTGTTCCGCATCCTAGCAAACTCCGGGACGCTCGGACGTCATGATTCAGGCCTTGTTTGGCGCGAAAACGGTGGAATCAGGTCCCGGGCGGAGGTCTTTTCCGGGATTCGCCCCGCTTGCAGTAGCAACCTGAGGCACGATGCATTAGACTGTGCCTGTATCGGCCCGGTCCAAACGTGGTCCGGACCGATATTCGACTACATTCTACTCAGGAGATTTTTGTGGCTACTGGCACAGTGAAATGGTTCAACGCAAGCAAGGGTTTCGGCTTTATCCAGGCAGATGACGGCTCGAAAGACGTGTTTGTGCATATCTCGGCGGTGGAAAAAGCCGGCCTGTCCACTTTGAACGAAGGTCAGAAGATCCAGTACGAATTGCAGAAAGGCCAAGACGGCAAGACATCGGCCGGCGACCTGAAATCGGTCTGATCCCGCTTCGGGGCCTGCAGTCCCCGAAGCAATAATGGAATGCCGGGATCTGCGGGCGCACTTGACCTGGTCCTGAGCGCAGGCTCGGTTTCGTTTTAGAACCATCGTTCGTGGTTTCGGGCTTCCTGCCCGCGCAAGTCGCCCCACGCAGCGGCGATATGGATAAGCTTGCGACACGCGCCTGATTCATGACAGCCACAAAGTACGAAGTACTTGTAATTGGCGGGGGTAACGCCGCCTTGTGCGCAGCGCTGACCGCGCGTGAAGCCGGCGCCAGCGTGCTGCTGCTCGAATCGGCGCCGCGCGAATGGCGCGGTGGCAACTCGCAGCACACGCGCAACCTGCGCTGCATGCATGAAGCCCCGCAGGACGTGCTTACCGACGCCTATCCGGAAGAGGAGTATTGGCAAGACCTGAAGAAAGTCACCGGCGGCATCACCGACGAGGCGCTTGCACGGCTGGTGATTCGCGACTCGTCGCGCTGCCGCGACTGGATGCGGCGGCACGGCGTGCACTTCCAGCCTGCGCTGTCGGGCACCCTGCAACTCTCCCGCACCAACGCGTTCTTCATGGGCGGGGGCAAGGCCCTGGTCAACGCCTACTACCGCAGCGCCGAGCAGATCGGCGTGCGCATCCGCTACCAGGCGCCGGTCGATAGGCTGGAACTGCGCGAAGGCCGATTCGTCGCCGCCTGCATCGGTGATGAGCGCATAGAGGCGAAGGCCTGCGTCGTGGCCAGCGGCGGCTTCGAGTCGAACCGGGAGTGGATGCGCGCAGCCTGGGGACAGATCAAGGGCGAATGGGTCGCCGACAACTTTCTGATCCGCGGCACGCGCTTCAACATGGGCACCTTGCTCAAGTTCCTGATCGAGAACGGCGCCGACGCCATCGGCGATCCGACGCAGAGCCATTGCGTGGCCATCGACGCGCGCGCACCGCTTTTCGACGGCGGCATCTGCACCCGCGTGGACAGCGTGTCCCTCGGCATCGTTGTGAACCAGCATGCCGAACGCTTCTACGACGAAGGCGAGGACTTCTGGCCCAAGCGCTACGCGATCTGGGGCCGGCTGGTGGCACAGCAGCCGGGACAAATCGCCTACTCGGTGATCGATGCCAAGGCGATCGGGCGCTTCATGCCGACGGTATTCCCGGGCGAGAAGGCGCAGTCGCTGCCCGCGCTCGCGCTTCAACTCGGCCTCGACCAGGCGGCCTTCATGCGCACCGTCGATGCCTACAACGCGGCCTGCCGTGTCGGCACCTTCGACCACGCGGTGCTCGACGACTGCCATACCGAGGGTCTCGCCCCGCCCAAGACACATTGGGCGCTCCCGCTCGATACCCCGCCGTTCCACGCCTTTGCGCTGAAACCCGGAATCACCTTCACCTACCTCGGCGTAAAGGTGAACGAACAAGCCGCGGTGCACTTTTCCGGCAAGCCCAGTTCCAATCTGTTCGCTGCCGGTGAAATCATGGCCGGCAACGTGCTCGGCAAGGGTTATACCGCGGGCGTCGGCATGACCATAGGCACCGCCTTCGGGCGCATCGCCGGCACCCAGGCCGCGGCCGCCGCGAGGATAGAAGGGCAGCGTGCAGCGGCTTGAGGCCCTGGCCGTCGCGGCGCAAACCCCGGCAACCGGCGCGCCACCGCTGAGCCCGGGCGAGGCCGAAGTGGCGCGCCAGATGCAGATCTGCAATGCCTGCCGCTACTGCGAAGGATTCTGCGCCGTGTTCCCGGCGATGACGCGCCGGTTGGAATTCGGCAAGGCTGACATCCACTACCTCGCCAATCTGTGCCACAACTGCGGCGCCTGCCTGCACGCCTGCCAATATGCGCCGCCGCATGAATTCGCGGTCAACGTGCCGCAGGCGATGGCGAAGGTGCGCGTGCAGACCTACGCCGAATATGCCTGGCCGCCGGCGCTCGGGCGCCTGTACCACCGCAACGGCCTGACGCTTGCGCTCGCGCTCGCCGCAGGCCTGGCGCTGTTTCTGCTGCTGGCGCTGGCGATCAATGGAAACCTGTGGCACGAACCGCTGGCCGGGAACTTTTATCGCGTGTTTCCGCACAACCTGCTCGTGTCGATGTTCGCTCCGGTCTTTGTGTTCGCGCTGCTCGCGCTGGCGCTCGGCGTGCGCCGGTTCTGGATGGACCTGTCCCCCGGCGACCGAGTCAAGGACGCGCCGGGTGCCGCAATGGCCGAGGCGGCAGAGGATGCGCTGCGCCTGAAATATCTGGACGGCGGCCACGGACTGGGATGCAACGAGGCCGACGATGCATTCACCCTGTGGCGGCGCCGCTTCCATCACCTCAGCTTCTACGGCTTCCTGTTGTGCTTCGCCTCGACTTCGGTCGCCACGATCTACCACTATTTCTTCGGCTGGATTGCGCCGTATGACCTGACCAGCCTGCCGGTGCTGCTCGGCACGGCGGGGGGGATCGGCTTTTTTGTTGGGGGGGGCGGGGGGGTGGTGGGGGAAACCCGGCCGCCAACACCCCCCCGCGGGGTGGGGACAA
>Ga0080064_1003305_pt1 | contig 23755 bp, 21 predicted proteins | sample Subgrocontami54m_FD_69260 | JGI IMG/M metagenome (GOLD analysis project Ga0080064, IMG submission 69260) | Subsurface groundwater microbial communities from S. Glens Falls, New York, USA - GMW46 contaminated, 5.4 m (SPADES assembly) (version 2) ...
TTGGTCAGCACCTGAGCGAGGGTATCGCTTACCGTGGGTCCGGAGAAGAGCCGTTTGCCGGTGAGCATCTCGTAGAGCACCACGCCAAAGCTCCAGACGTCGATGCGCTTGTCGACTGCCTGGCCGCGGGCCTGCTCGGGGGCCATGTAACCGGCTGTGCCCATGATGACGCCGAGGCGCGTGGCGGCTGCTGTCAAGGTGAGTGTGGGGGAGAGGTCGGGATTGCCGGACGGGGCAGGTTGCTCCACGGCTTTGGCGAGGCCGAAGTCGAGCACCTTGACAATGCCTTCGGGGGTGATCTTGATGTTGGCCGGCTTGAGGTCGCGGTGAATGATTCCCTTTTCGTGCGCGGCGTCGAGGGCATCGATGATTTGGCGGGCATAGCGTAGCGCGGTGCCGGCCGGGAGCGGACCGGCGAGGGTCTCGCCTTCCACCAGCTCCATCACCAGGGCGCGATCTTCGAGGCCGTAGATGGCGGCGATGTTGGGGTGGTTCAGTGAGGCGAGTACGTGCGCCTCGCGCTGGAAGCGGGCCATGCGGTCCGGGTCCTGGGCGAAGGAATCGGGGAGCACCTTGAGGGCGACTTCGCGATGGAGCTTGGTGTCGGTGGCGCGGTAGACTTCGCCCATGCCGCCTTCGCCGAGCTTGGCGGTGATCTTGTAATGAGCTATGGATTGGCCGATCATTGGGAATTCGAGGCGTCGCTGGAATTATAGCGAAGTCGTGGTGCAAATCATGGACTCCTGGATTGGTGATTGTCTTGTACAGTTCCGCTGGAGAGCCAGAATCCGGTAGACTGCTCTCTAGCACAAGGGACCGGTTGCGGGCCCCACACAGGAAACGGAAACCAACTTCATGCGAACCATCCGACGGGTTGCCGTGTTGGGAGGCGGGACGATGGGCTCCCGCATCGCCGCACACTTTGCCAACGCAGGCATCCCATCACTGCTGCTCGACATCGTGTTGCCGAATAGCGCGGACCGTAACGCGGCGGCGAAAAAGGGGATCGACAACGCGGCCAAACAGCGGCCCGTGGGCTTTTTCACAGAGGCGGGCCGATCACTGGTCGAGCCCGGCAACTTCGAAGATCACCTCCACCTCATACAGGACTGCGACTGGATTATCGAAGCCGTCACCGAGAACCTGGCCATCAAGCGCGCTCTGTGGACCAAGGTGGAAATCCACCGCCGCCCCGACGCCATCCTCTCCACCAACACGAGCGGAATCCCGCTGGCGCAGATCAGCGACGGTTTCTCCGCTTCCTTCCGCGCCAATTTCCTGGGGACTCACTTCTTTAATCCGCCGCGTTACCTGCATTTGGTGGAAGTCATCCCGACTCCGGCCACTGATCCGGAACTGCTGGGCTTTGTCTCCACCTTCTGTGACCGGCGGCTTGGAAAAGGCGTGGTGCAGTGCAAAGACACGCCGAACTTCATCGCGAACCGGATCGGCAGCTTTTTCGGCGGCACAATTCACAAGATTACGGAGGAGGACGATTACAGCATCGAGGAAGTGGACGCGCTGACCGGATCCCTCATCGGTCTGCCGAACAGCGCCAGCTACCGGCTGCTGGACATCGTGGGACTCGACGTCTGGGCCTACGTCGGCAGGAATCTCTACGAAGCCACGCCGGAGGACGGCTGGCGCGACCGTTTCCTGCCGCCGCCTTTTTTGCAGGAACTTCTGAATCGTGGCTGGCTGGGGGAAAAGTCGGGGCAAGGCTTCTATCGCCGCACCGGCAAGGGCGACTCCAAAGTGATTGAAGCGCTCGACCGCAAGACGCTGGAATACCACCCGGCGCGCCGCGTCAACTTCCCTTCCGTGGAGCAGGCCCGCCCGATCGAGAATCTGGCGGAGCGGCTTCGCGCGCTGGTTTCGTCCCCGGATCGGGCCGGATCGTTTCTGTGGAAACTTTTCCGTGACCTGTTCCTCTATTCGGCGGAACGGGTACCGGAAATCTCAGACCGCATCGTGGAGATTGATCGGGCCATGCGCTGGGGCTATGCCAACACGCTGGGACCGTTTGAGCTATGGGACGCCCTCGGCTTTGTGGAAACGGCGCGCCGCATCGAAGCCGAAGGCCACAGCCTTCCCCCGCCGGTCACCACGATGCTCGAAGCGGGCGCAACCAGTTTTTATCGCGCCGCGGACCGCAACCAGATTCCCCAGACGGAATACTTTGATCTCGAGCGGTGCGCCTACGAGGAGTTGGAAGGGCGGTCCGGGATCATTGTTCTGTCCGAGCTGAAACGAGCGGCCGGAGTGGTGCGGAAGAACGCGGGCGCTTCGCTGGTGGACATTGGCGCCGGGGTCCTCTGCCTCGAATTCCATTCCAAGATGAACTCGCTGGGCGATGACATCATCTCCATGATCTACTCGGCCATCGAGGAGACCACCAACAACTTTGAGGCGTTGGTGATCGCCAATCAAGGGGGCGATTTCTGTGTCGGGGCAAACCTGATGATGGTGCTGCTGGCCGCACAGGAGGGCGAGTGGGATGAGTTGAACGGAGCGGTGCACCGGTTCCAGCAGGCCTGCATGGCCATCAAATGCGCGCCGAAGCCTGTGGTGGCGGCACCCTTTGCGCGGACGCTCGGCGGCGGCTGCGAGATTGTGCTGCACGCGGCGCACGCGCAGGCTTCGGCGGAACTCTACATAGGGCTGGTGGAGGTGGGAGTCGGGCTTATCCCGGCCGGGGGCGGCTGCAAGGAGATGCTCATACGGTATCGCGATGCCCGGTCGGCGTTTGAACAGATCGGCTTCGCCAAAGTCTCCTCCTCGGCCGAGGATGCGCGACAGCTTCGTTATCTGTCGCGCACGGACGGCATCAGCATGAATCAGGAACGTCTGATCGGCGATGCCAAGGACGCGGCTCTGAAACTGACCCGGTCCTACGTCGCACCGGCGCCGCTGGCCGCGATCGCGACCGGCGGCGAGCAGGCGTACGCGGTCATGAAAATGGGGGCGTGGATGGCGCGGCAGGGCGACTACATTTCGGATCACGATCAGTTGATCGCGGAAAAACTGGCGCACGTGTTGAGCGGCGGCCGGCTCACCGGATCCCCGGCCGTGAGTGAGCAGTATCTGCTGGACCTGGAGCGCGAAGCGTTTCTGAGTCTCTGCGGGCACCCCAAAACACAGCAACGCATGCAGCACATGCTCAAGACTGGAAAACCTCTCAGGAACTAGGAGCCCATCATGCAGGATGCCGTCATTGTCGATTGTTTGCGCACCGCGGCCGGGAAGGCTCCGCGCGGCTCCCTCCGGAACTCGCGTCCCGATGATCTGGCGGCGACCGTCTTCCAGGCGCTGCTGGAGAAGCATCCGCAGGTTTCGCCGGACGAGATTGACGACGTGATCCTGGGTTGCGCGATGCCGGAGGCGGAGTCCGGCATGAACGTGGCGCGGATCGCGGCGCTGCGGGCGGGGCTGCCGGACATGGTGCCGGCGGTCACCATCAATCGATTCTGCTCCTCCGGGCTGCAGTCGATCGCCATGGCGGCGGAAAAGATCCGTTCCGGCGGGGCGCAGATAGTGATCGCGGGGGGCAGCGAGTCCATGAGCATGATCCCGATGACCGGGCACAAGCTGGCTCCGAATCCGTGGATGGTGGACCACCGGCCGGAAATCTACATCAACATGGGTCTCACAGCGGAGAATCTGCAGAACAAGTACAACATCACGCGGCTGCAACAGGACGAGTTCAGTTTCCGGTCCCACACGAACGCGCTGGCGGCGCAGGCGGAGGGCAGGTTCGATGAGGAGATCGTGCCGGTGACCATCGAAACCACTCAATTGTCCAACGGAAAACCAGAGCAGGAGAAGCACATCTTCAACAAGGATGAAGGCCCGCGCGCGGACACATCCGTAGAAGCGCTGGGCAAGCTCAAGCCGGTCTTCCATGCGACCGGTTCCGTGACCGCCGGAAATTCCTCGCAAACCAGTGACGGCGCGGCGGCGGCGCTAGTCATGTCCGCGTCCAAAGCGGAAGCGCTGGGCCTCAAGCCGGCGGCGCGATTTGTCAGCTTTGCGGTGGGCGGGGTGCCGCCGGAGATTATGGGCATCGGACCGGTGGTGGCGATTCCGAAAGCGCTGGCGCTGGCGGGCCTCAAGCTGGACGACATCGGGCTGATCGAACTCAACGAGGCCTTTGCCGTGCAGGCGCTGGCCGTCATTCAGCAGGCGGGCCTCGACATCAACAAGGTCAACGTGAATGGAGGCGCGGTAGCGCTGGGCCATCCGCTCGGATGCACGGGAGCCAAACTTACCGCCACGATACTGCGTGAAATGCGCCGCCGGAAGATCCGCTATGGCATGGTCACCATGTGCATCGGCGGGGGCCAAGGCGCCGCTGGAATTTTTGAACTGCTTTAGGAGAACAACACCCATGGCTAGTACCACTGCAACAATGCCGAAGACCAAAGGCGGCGGCTTCCTGCTGGAAGCGACGGCTCCGGAATCTGTGTTCACGCCGGAGGACTTCACAGAGGAACATCGCGACATCGGCCGCGCGACCGATGAATTTTTTCAAAAGGAGTTGGCGCCGAACCTGGAAGCCATCCAACATCAAGAGCCGGGCTTGGCCATCGGCATCCTGAAGAAGTCCGCCGCGTTGGGCCTTACGGCCGTGGTTGTGCCGGAGAGGTTCGGCGGCATGGAGATGGATCTTACCTCGGCCATGATTGTCGCCGAGCACCTGGCCAAGGACGGGTCCTATTCCGGCTGGCACGGCGCGCATAGCGGGATCGGCACGCTGCCGCTGCTGTTGTTCGGGAATGAAGACCAGAAGAAGCGCTACCTGCCGCGACTGGCCAGCGCGGAAATGGTGGCAGCGTATTGCCTGAGTGAACCGAAGGCGGGCTCGGATGCGATGAACATTCAAACACGGGCCGACTTGAGCGCCGATGGAACCCACTACGTGCTCAACGGGCAGAAGATGTGGATCACCAACGGCGGCGGCGCGGATCTCTACACCATCTTTGCGAAGGTCGGCGGGGAGCAGTTCTCCGCATTTTTGGTGGAGCGGGCCTGGCCCGGGGTCAGTCCCGGAGCGGAAGAGAAGAAGATGGGCATCAAGGGGAGCTCCACCACGGCCGTCTATCTTGACAACGTCAAAGTGCCGAAGGAGAACCTGCTCGGCGAGATCGGACGCGGCCATATCATCGCGTTCAACATTCTGAATCTCGGCCGCCTGAAGCTGGGACCGGGCACGGTGGGGGGCTGCAAGAACGTGCTGGCCGTTTCGCTGAAATACGCCAAGGAGCGCAAGGCGTTCGGAAAATCCATCTCCGAGTTCGGGATGATCCAGCACAAACTGGGCGAGATGGCCATCCGCACGTACGCCTCCGAGACGATGAGCTATCGGGTCTCGGGCCTGATCGAGGCGCACATGGGCGACTTCAGCTGGGACCAGCCGGATGCGGCCAACGTGATGATGAAGGCGGCCGAGGAGTTCGCAGCCGAATGCTCTTACGTGAAGGTGTTCGCGAGCGAAGCGCTCGACTATGTCGCCGACGAAGGCGTGCAGATACACGGCGGCTACGGGTTCCATCAGGACTATGCGGTGGAGCGCGCTTATCGCGACTCACGCATCAACCGGATCTTTGAGGGCACCAACGAGATCAACCGGATGCTCGCAACCGGAATGCTGCTCAAGCGCGCGCAGAAAGGCCGGCTGCCGCTGGTCGAGGCCGTCAAGGCGCTGCAGGCCGAGATCATGGCCGGGCCCTCGCTGGGCGGATCGGATTCAGACACGGAAGCCACGCTGGTGGCCAACGCAAAGAAGGCCGCCCTGTTCGCGCTGGGGGTGAGCTACCAGAAGTTTCTCGCCGATCTGGACAACCAGCAGGAGATCCTGGCGAGCATCACCGACGTTGCGATGACTGCTTTTGCGATGGAGTCCGTGCTGCTGCGCACTCGCAAGCTGGCCGCCGCAGGAAAGGGTGAAAATGCCGCGGACATGTGCGCCGTGTTCCTGCGCTCTTCCATGGAGGTGATTGAGCCGGCGGCGCGCAACGTACTGGCCGCCAGCAGTGAGGGCGACGGGCTGCGCACGAACCTGGCCATCCTGAAACGGTTTGTGAAATTTGAACCGGTCAACGCGATCGCGCTGCGGCGGCAGATCGCCTCGCGCCTGCTGGCTGCCGAAAAATACGTTGTCTAAGCGGCCCAGGATTGTGGTGCTGGTGGGGTTGCCGGGCTCGGGAAAATCCACCTGGCTGCGGGAGCGGAAGCTTGCCGCGCTGTCCTCCGATGAGATGCGCGTGCTGCTGTCGGGCGATGCCACTAACCAGAAGATTCATGGAAAGGTGTTCGCCGCGCTGCGCTATCTTTTGCGTGAGCGCATACGGCTGGGGTGCGCGGTAACCTACGTCGACGCGACGCATCTGACGCCGCGGGAGAGGAAGCCGTATCTGGAGATCGGCAAGAAGTACGGGTGCCGGGTGGAGGCTTTGTTGTTCGACATAACGCTGGCCGAATGCCAGCGGCGGAACCGCTGCCGCGAGCGTGTTGTACCGGACGATGTCATTGAGCGGATGGCGGACAAGTTGGTAAAGCCAACAAGAAAAGAAGGCTTCTCAAGCGTCTCCGTGGTCGCGTTTCCATAGCGGCATGGCGACCAGCGCCCACAGCAACGCGGGCACGAGCGCCAGCAGGCCGACGGTGCATGAAACCGTGCGTATGTCCCAGCCGTTGTCCACGGCGATGCCCGCGATGTAGGTGCTGGCCGCCATCGCCAGGACGAGAAAGGCGAAGTCGGCCGCGAAGACGCGGCCGCGAAAACGATCCTCCGCCTGCGTCTGCAGCATGGTGGTGGTGAACACCCAGATGACCGCGCCGCCGGCGTGTGCCAGGATCACACACGCGATCCCGGCCAGGAGGTTTGGTGAAACGCTCAACAGGACGTAGCCAAGTCCGGTACAGAGAAATCCAAAGAGGATTCCCGTACGCTGCCGCCGGATGATGCTGCCGGCCCAATATCCCCCTACCAGTGGACCTACCAGTGCGCCGACGCCGCGGGCGCCCATGAGCAGGCTCATGCCCAGCATGGAGGAACGCCGCCCGGCGATCCCTCCCGCGGCTACCGGGAAGACGCGCTCGCCAAAGATGGGAATGATCACGTAGTGCGCGCCCATCATGCCGAGACCGAACTTGGCCAGGAGCGTGGCCAGCAAGCGCGAGTCGCGGCGGATGTAGCGGAAGCCTTCGAGAATCGGCGAGAAGTCGGCCAGATCGCGGGCGCGCATCGGCGGATGCAAGGCGGCGTGCGGCTCCTGCACGCGCATTTTCCGCAGCAGAAACGCCGAGAGCAGAAAGCTGAGCGCGTTGATGACGAAGACGGCATCGCGGCCAAAGGCAACCGCGAGCAGGCCGCCGAGCGCGGAACCGACGGCCAGGTTGAAGGACCAAGTAGTGGACGACAATGAGTTCGCCACGAGCAACTCCTCGCCACTGGTGGTCACGTTGGGAAGGATCGCGCTGCGGGCCGGTTCAAAGAAGCCCCACATGAGAGTTTCCGAAAGCAGGAGGACGTAGATGGGCCAGATGATGTCGAGGTGGCTGGCGGCGAGCATGCCGAGCACAATGAGGCAGCGGGCTAAATCCGCCGTAATCATGACACGGCAGCGGCGGAGGCGGTCGTTCAGCACGCCCGCCATGGGGGCGACCAGAACCTGCGGCAGCACCTGTAAGACCACGGCCATGGCAACGGCCTTGGCGCTGCCGGTTCGGTCGAGAAGCAGGTCATAGATGACCACGGCGTACAACCAGTCGCCGATCTCGCTCACCATCTGCGCCAACCACAGCAGCCGGAACTCCCGGTTGCCGCGGACCAGTTGCAGGTAGGAGCGGGCAGTCATCAGGGCGTGTACAACCCCATGCGCTGTTTGACCAGCCGTACGGTGGCATCGGCGATGGGAGAGACGCGTTCGGCTCCCTCGCGCAACACACCGGCCAGGTAGGCGGGGTCAGAGGTGATTTCGCGATAGCGTTGCTGCAGGGGTTCCAGGTGCGAGACGATCATCTCGGCGACCTGCTTCTTGAGATCGCCATAACGCATGCCGGCGAAGTGTGCCTCCATCTGTTCCGTGGTCCAACCGGAGAAGCCCTGGAAGATGGCGAGGAGGTTGATGACACCATCGCCCAATTGCGCAAAGTCCACGGCGGGCTGTGAATCGGTGGTGGCGCGCATGATCTTCTTGCGGATCACGCTTGGCGGATCGAGCAGCGCGACGGCGTGGACTGAGCCGGCGGCCGACTTGCTCATCTTTTTTGTGGGATCGTCCAGACCCATCACGCGCGCGCCTACAGAAGGCAGGCTGGTGGCCGGCATGACGAAGGTATCGCCGTAGAGGGAGTTGAAGCGCTGGGCGATATCGCGGGCCAATTCCAGATGCTGCGCCTGGTCATCGCCGACGGGAACGATGGCGGCTTGGTAGATTAGGATATCGGCGGCCATCAGTACCGGATACTGCAACAGCCCGTCGCCGATGGTTTCCTGAGCCTGTGATTTGGACTTGAACTGCGTCATGCGCTCCAGCCACCCGATGGGGGTGACGCAGGTGAGCAGCCAGCTGAGTTCGGCATGGCCGTGGACAGCGGATTGGACCACCATGGAGGAATGTTTCGGATCGATGCCGGAGGCGATGAAGAGCCCGGCGATCTCGAGGATCTTGGAACGCAGCTCCTGGGGAGGCTGATAGACGGTGATGGCGTGCAGATCCACGATGCAGAAAATGCTTTCGTAATCGTGCTGGATGCGGACCCAGTTCTTGATGGCGCCAAGATAGTTGCCGATGTGCAGGTTGCCGGTGGGCTGTACGCCCGAGAGGACACGTGATTTCATGGAAAAGAGTGAACACTCTATCGTAAACCAGCTACGGTTTGAGAAGTGGGTATATGGCGGGGACGCACTGGCGCGCCAGGACGGCCGCGTGGTGATGACTCCGTTTGTGCTGCCGGGCGAGCTGGCCACGATTGAGCCGGTGCAGGAGAAGCCGGGCCTGGTCCGCGGGCGGCTGCTGGATCTGGCCGAGAAAAGCCCGGAGCGGGTGGAGCCGCACTGCCGCCACTTCGGTGTGTGCGGCGGCTGCCATTATCAGCACGCCGGCTACAACTATCAACTGGCGCAGAAAGTGTCGATTCTGGGAGAGGTGCTGCGGCGCGTTGGCAAGATTGAGCCGCCGGCGGAAGTGGATATTGTGTCGGGGCCGGAGTGGGGCTACCGCAACCGGATCCAACTGCACATCGACGGCAACCGGATCGGGTTTTATGAAGCGGGGTCGCACAAGGTAAGGAACATCGATCAATGCCCGGTGGCCTCGCCGAAGCTGAACCAGTGCATCGAGACGCTGCGAGGAATGCTGCGCGACAAGCGCTGGCCGAACTTTCTGCGCGGGTTGGAGCTATTCACCAATGAGGCGGAGGTGCAGGTCAACGTGCTCGATTCCGGCACACGCCACGTAAACCGCGGCTTCTTTGAGTGGTGCGCGGAGAAGATGGCGGGCGCGATGGCGTCGTCGCTGGAGTATTCGGCCGCCGGGCACCTGTTCCGGGTGAGCCACCAATCGTTCTTTCAAGTGAACCGGTTTTTGATTGACCAGTTGGTGGAGACAACACTGGCGGGAGTGGAAGGCGAGAGCGTGGTGGACCTGTATGCGGGCGTGGGCTTGTTCTCGCTGGCGCTGGCAAAGCGGGGATCGCGGGTGATGGCGGTGGAGTCCGGCGCGGCGGCGGTGATGGACCTGGAGCACAACGCGCAGCGCGCGGGAGTGGAGCTGAAGGCGATCCGGAAGCAGTGTGAGCAGTTTCTGGAAACGCTCACGGCCAAGCCGGACTGGGTGATTGCGGATCCTCCACGGGCCGGGTTGGGCAAGTATGTGGTGCGGTCACTCGCCGCTCTCAAGGCTCCGCGGATCACGCTGGTGAGTTGCGATCCGCCGACGCTGGCGCGCGACCTGGCGGCGCTGGTGGGAGGCGGTTATCAGCTCGACGGGATGACGCTGGTGGATCTGTTTCCGCACACTGCGCACATGGAGACAGTGGTGCGGCTGCGGCTGGCGTAGAATAACAGCGTGGTGCGAGGCCTCGGATTCCGCGTGATCTCGGCCCGACTGTGGGAGCAGCGGGCGGAGTCCAAGGTGACGCGAAGTCCTTTGAAGCTGCTGAGGTATAGTTCGACTATGCTGCTGCATTGCTCGCGCAGCCGCTGGGATCGAATCAAAAGGTGTCATCCATGCTGAAACGCTTGCTTTCTTTCGCCGGGCTCGTCCTCTGCGCGTCCGCGGGGTTGGCGCAGACGGGCGTTGGCCAGATTCAGGGCTCCGTGACCGATTCGTCGGGTGCGGCGCTGCCGGTTGCCGACGTTGCTCTCGAGCACGTCAGAACCGCCAACAAATTCCAAACCAAGGTCAGTGAGGTCGGCTTCTTCGTGTTCCCTTCGCTCCAAAGTGGAGAATACAAGCTGACCGTCAGTACAGCGGGGATGCAGAAGTGGGAAGGGCAGATCAACCTGCAAGCCGGACAGCGCGCGGTGGTGAATCCGTCTTTACAAGTGGCGCGTGCCGCCGAGCAGATTACGGTGGTGGGAGATGTTACGCCGCTGATTACCACAACCGCTCCGACGCGGGCTACAGTCGTGGAGCGCCAGCGCATTGAGCAACTGCCGCTGAATGGCCGTTCCGTCCAGAACCTCCTCACACTCACCGTGCCCGGTCTGGAAGGCAGTGCCGGGCAACCAAAGGTTTACGGTCTGCGCGACGCTGCCATGGAGCTGCTGCATGACGGCGTCAACATCCAGGACCGGAATACGGGCGCCATACAGTCACGGCCGCCGGGTCTGGACACGGTGGAAGAGTTCCGAGTGGAGACCAGCGTATCGAGCGCGAAGCTGAACCGGCCGGCGAGCGCGATCTTCACGACGCGGGCGGGTACCAACACTGTCCATGGCTCGGTCTTCCTTACCGGGCGCAACAGCGGATTCGGCGTTGCCCGGCGCCGGGAGGAGACATTCTCGAAGGCGCCACCGCTGATCCGCAACGAATTCGGCGCTTCGGTGGGCGGGCCAGCTTACCTGCCGGGGGTGTACAACGGGAAGAACAAGACGTTCTTTTTCGCCGCTTGGGAGGAGTCGCGCCAGCGGCAAAAAACCACCACCGGATCGGCGGTCTGGACCGAGCCGATGCGGCAGGGCGACTTTGCCGGTTTGCGCACCGCCGCGGGGCTGCCGATTACATTGTACGATCCCTGGTCGGTCGGAGCCGGCCCGAGCTACACGAAGGTCCCATTCGTGAACAATCAGCTCCCGATCGCGCGGCAAAGCCCGTTGGCAAAGTACATCTTCGGCGTGACACCGGTGCCGACCTCGCCGAACATCAATCCGCTGGCCGCCCAGAACTACTTCGGTCTCGCACCGGTGAACATCAACCAGAGGACGTTCACTTTCCGCGGCGACCATCGTGTCACCGAGAAGGACTCCGTGTTCGGCCGGTATTCGCACGGCTTGAATGACCAGGTGCAGCGCCGCGCATTCAACACCGGCGGCTTCCCGATCACGAGCGACAACCTGTTCAACCGGGAGACCTTCTATGAGCTATCCAATACCGCCGTGGGATCCTGGACCCACACCTTCTCGCCGACGCTGTTCGTCGAAACGGTGGGAACGGTTTCGCTGATCGACTGGCAGTACAGCCTCAATCAGCCGAGCGCGCAGCAGAATATCTCGGCGCAGCTCAAGACGCCAAATCCGTTCAATGTGAACGGCGCGCCGGTGATCAACAACGCCGGTTACCAAGCCGTCTCGCTGAGCGGCATCCTGCCGCGGAGCCAGTTCACCAAGGTGTACAGCCTCGAGCAAAACTACACCTGGGTGAAGCGAGGCCATCAAATCGAGTTCGGCGGACGTTTCCGTCAGGAGATCCTGGATACGCTTCCGGACGCTCCCAACCAGTCGACGCTTTCGTTTGCCAGCCTGGCGACTTCGATCTACAACCCGGCGACGGGCACGAGTTGGGGCGCGCAAAACCAGACCGGCGACAATGGCGCCAACTTCTTCCTCGGCGTCGCCGACTCTTACTCGCAGAGCCGCCGGCCTTCCTACTTCAACATGAAAGGGAAGGACATCTCGATGTACTTGCAGGACAACTGGAAGGTCAGGCCGAATTTGACGATCAACATGGGAGTTCGCTGGTCATACCTGGGTCCCTACCTGGACAAGGCAGGCATGACGGCGGGATTCGACTTCGCCAGCAAGAGTATCGTCCGGGCGGTGACCAACCAGCAGTTGATCGACACCGGCTACACCACCAAGTCGATCGTCCAGGGTTATGCCGACGTCGGGGTGAAGTGGATCACGCCGGCGCAGGCGAATCTTCCGAACAACCTTGTGGACGCGGGCAAGCGCGATTTCGCTCCACGGCTTGGGTTCGCGTATACGCCACACCTTGGCAATCGAAACCTGGTGGTTCGCGGCGGTTACGGGATGTACTATTTCCCGATTCCGGCGCGGACGTTCAGCGAACTCCGTCTGATGGCTCCGCTGCAGGGGTCCTACTCCTACAGTTGGAACAACTCGGCCCAGGCTCCGGACCTGCAGTCGAACTACTTTCTCCGTGCCGCGCCGACCGTGATTGCCGGCCTGAACTCGGAGAATGTTTTCGACATCAACCAGGTACCGGTCTACTCGCCGGGAATTCAGGTGACGGCGCTGGCGCCGAAGCTGCCGACTTCCAAAGCCCACGAGTGGAACTTCACGCTGGAAAGCGAGGTCATGAAGGACACAGTCGTCCGGGCCGGCCTGATTGGCACCGCGGGCCGCAACATCGAGATGATGCACGTCTACAACGGCAACCCGGTCAGCAACTACGTGTGGCACGTCAATTCGGGCCTACCGGTTCCTCAGGGCACCTTCGCGGGCGTAGTCCGGCGCCCCATCGACCAGACGGTTTATTCCGACATCCGCGTGTATGACAAGATCGGCTACTCGAATTATTTCGGCCTCCAGCTGGAAGCGGAGCGCCGCTTCAGGAGAGGGCTCGCCTTGCAGTTTTTCTATTTGATGAGCAACTCCGCCTCCACCGGGGCAACGCCATCCGGCGGCGGCGACTTCACGGTGAACAGCGACACAACACCGGATCGATTCCTGAAGGGCGCCTTCCCGAACGATTTGGACGCCCGCTACCGCTTCTACCGCTACGCGCGGGACACCGACATCCCCAAGCACCGTATGCGGTGGAACTGGCTCTATGACCTGCCGGTGGGCAAGGGCAAGAAGTTCCTCGGCAATGCAGGCCCTATTTCGAATCGCGTTCTCGGCGGATGGCAGATCGCCGGTTATGGTTCGGCCAATAGCCGTTACTTCAATCTTCCGACTAACAATTGGGGAGCGATGGCAACTCCGGAGATCTACGGCAAGCAGTACAGGATTCAGGATTGCCGCAGCGGCCAGTGCTTTGAAGGCTACTTTTACTACAACGGCTACATCCCGGCCAGACAGATCAACGCGGCGAACGGTGTGATGGGATTGCCGCAGGGCTACACGCCGTCGCTCAAGCCGATCAACCCGGCGCCGGCGACCGGGACGGTGGACCCCAATTTCAACGACACCAACAACGTCACCGTTCGGCTGAACAACGGCACCAACCAGTTGGTGGCATACGACACCGGCCTGCACCCGTGGCGCAGTCAAGCGATGATGGCGCTGTGGACCAACCAATGGAGCGGCAGCATCTACAAGGCGATTCCGATTACCGAGCGGGTGATGTTCCGCTTGAATTTGGATGCGTTCAACCTGTTCAACCAGCCGGGAATCGGCGGGCCGGGCAGTGATGGCGTCATCAGCCTTCGTACTTCAGCCCAGGCGGCTCGCTTGTTGCAATACACCGCGCGCGTCAGCTGGTAGATTCCGGCTCCCGCCGGCGACGGAAGTAAGTGTGTTAGTTGGGAGCATTGGTCGGCGCAGATTCTCCCTTGATCAGGCTCGCCACGCTGTCAGAGAGTTCCTTGTTGTCGATCACATAGAACAGGCCCCCCCGACCGTTCTGACTGCTGGCGCAGTTGGGGCCGGACGCCGTACCTTGTTGATTCATGTCCCCGAAAATAACGTAGTGCCCGGTCCCCGCCGTTGAGACTCCAATCTTGGCGTGATTAAAGTCAGGGCCGCTCCCGCCCGTTAGGCCTATTTTCTGCCCTGACCATACCCCTGTGGTTGCAATCTCCACCGGCCCCGGTTTTCCGAGTGTATTGCTCCAGCATGCGATCTTGGTGGCCGCCGTAGTTGAATAGATCTCGGGGTTCGCCCACCATGTTGCCGTGCGCAGGGGAACACCCATTGAGAATGACGACACCATCTGCCATGGCGGTACGTGAAGCGCCGACGGCTTGGAGATCAGAGTTACTCCGCTGGATAACTCCTCGTTTAGCGCCGTTGTTGCCTTGGATTTCACGCCGAGGGTACTCACCAGTTTCTGGACGTCCGCCGGACCGCCGTTCTTCACGATCTGCGCGTTTTTGGTATCGGTCACCACGCTCGCGTTCTGGAGAGCAACCAAAACCTTGACCAAATCGTTCTTCGTTAGTTTTAAAGCGAAGAAATGCTGGCTTACTTCCACGTCGTTGTCCTTGACGCAGCCGAGTGTGTTGCCGTCCGTCTTGCGCGGGGAATTCTTACTGCCGGATGCCGGCCAGGACGGCGTGGAAACCTGCAAAACAAGCCCTTCGCCGGCGTCATTCCACGCGAGCATCCCTTTCGAGTGTCCCCATGGCGACCCGCACTCTTTCGTACAACCCTTGATCTTCGGATCATCATAGAACTGATCGTTCCAGATCAAGTAATTGTACGTTCCGTTATAAATCAGGTCGAACGTGGCGCCCAAAGGATTGGCCGTCGTCTCACCCACGCATCCGGCACCCTGCTGCAACTTTGCGTTTTCGCTGCTGGCGTAGAGGAACTGCTGTCCGAAGGTCTTGTAGTTCTGTACCTCCCCACCAAACGAGCACGTTCTGGTGACGCCACTGCCGCACCCTGAAAATGCCTTGGAGTTCAATTTGAAGACAAACCACCAATCCACAGGATGCCCCGAACTCAGAAGCGGCGCCGGCGCATCCGCCGACCAGCCAACGGAGATCAGCAAGCCAACCAAGATGGCGGTGCGGAACAACATCGGAAGCCGGAACGTGGAGCGACGGGAATCCATAGGAAATCCTCTCTTAATCCGTCGCTTATTTTACTGGAAATGTTTGCTTTTTACCATCCCCCTGGTTGCGGGTGTTGGACGGTGCGATGGCGGCCAGATTGCGTTATCGAGCCTGAGCGCTCGCTACTCGTTTTTATCCGGCTCATTGAGCAGATCACCCAGTCGGTCCAGGCGGCGTTCCCACAGCGAGCGTTGGCTATGGATCCATTGTTCCGCCGCCGACAGCCCAGCGGGTTCGATGCGGCAGGTGCGCACCCTGCCGGTCTTTTCGGTTTGTATCAGTCCACTCTGCTCCAGGATTTGGAGGTGTTGGACCACGGCCGCCAGCGTAATATTGAGGGGCGCTGCTATCCGGGACGCGGGCATGGGTCCGCGGCTGAGCCTTTCCACGATGGCGCGGCGGTTGGGATCGCCGAGGGCGTGGAAGATTCGGTTGATATTCGGTTTCTTCCTTTGCATGGCTAACGCCGGAGATCATCGGCCAATCGGTCGAGAAGCCTTTGCCATCCCGCTTTGCGGATTTCCGGGCCGTCGGCGCCTTCCAAGAAAGCGGCCTGGTGTGTGAGGACGAGGTGGGTGCCTTTTTCCGAGGTCAGTAGCTCAACCGTGACCAAAGTGGCTGAGATGCGATTGCCGCCTATTGTCATGGTGGCGGCGAATACCAGGCGGCGGTTGGGCACAATGTCGAGATAGCTGGTGTCGTTGCTGCATCGCAATCCCTCCACCGGGGCGCCCGCTTTGAAGCGAAACCTCGCGCTTTCCTGGCCTCCCACGCGAAAGTCCATCTCGTGGTGCTCCACCTCGTGGTTGGGGCTTTCCACAAACCAGCTGCGCTTGCGGGAGGGGTCAGCGAAGGCGGCGAATACGCGTTCCCGGGAGACGGGGTATGTGCGCTCAATGACGAAGGTGTTGTGAATTACGGTTCGTTCTTCCATGGCGCTCCTTAGTTAAGTCTCCACTTAAGTATTACGGACCGCGCATGAATTGTCAAGTGAACACTTAAGTAATGCCGGCAGGCGTGCCGTTATAATCAATAACGTTGATCAGCAAGGAGGATTCCAGTTCATGAGCACTGCAAAAAGACGACAGTTTCTGAAAGGCGCGGCGTTGACGGGCCTGGCGGCCTCGCCGGCCGCAGCGGCCGCGGCGACGTCCGGGAAAAAGAAGGTGGACGGCGGGGTCAAGCTCGGCAACCTGTTCTACAGCTCAGGCCTAACGGGCAAAGGAACAAGTATCGGCGAGCAGACCGACGACATCCTGAAGAAGCACAAGGCCAACCTGGAGGCGCTGGGCTCGTCGATGGAAAACGTCGTGAAGGTTACGGCGTTTCTGGCCGACGTACGGAAAGAGAAGCCGGAATTCAACAAGGCCTACGCGCCGTACTTCCCGAAGGATGCGCCGTCACGGACCGCGCTAGGCGCCATCTTCCCGGATGACCAGACGCGTGTGGAGATTGAACTAGTCGCCTGGGTTCCGTAGGGGATCAGAGACGAGGCGTTCGGCAAAGTCCAGATCCGAGGGGCGGCCCACGTCGCGCCAGTCGCCTTGCAGGGGATAGAGGAGGAGACGTTTGCCCTCATCGATCATCTGGGCGACGGCGCTGGTGACTTCAAATTCGCCGCGTGGGGAAAGCGGGACGCGCGCCAGTTGCGGGAAAATCTCCGGGCGGAAGACGTAGGAGCCGGCGCTAGTCCAGTTGGTGGTTGAGGTTCCCTGGGCGGGTTTTTCGATGATGCGGGTGAGGACGCCGCCGGTTTCATAGACGGCTGCGCCCTGCCAGGGATCGTCGACATGCTGGACGACGACGACGGCGGCGGCATCGGGGCCGGCTTCCAGTCGCGACCACATGTTCCGGTAGTCCTGGACTGTGGTTAGGATATCACCAAAGGTGAGCAGAAATGGATCCTCGCCGGTAAAAGAGCGGGCCAGCAGCAGAGCGGTGGCGGTGCCGGTCAACTCGGTCTGGTGGAAGAAGGTAAGGGGGAGAGGCGGGAAGGCGAAGTAGGATTCAATCGCCGCGGCGCGGTAGCCGACGACGATTGCCGCTTCACTAAAGCCTGCCTGGCGCAGGCGAACCAGGATGTGTTCGAGCATGGGTTTGCCGGCGAGCGGGATCATCGCCTTGGGCAAGTCCCCGGCGGCATCCCCCATGCGAGTGCCGCGACCAGCGGCGAGAATGACGGCCTTGGGCATCCATCCACTATAATCGCTGAGTGCCACAGAAGACTTTTTATCCGGGCCGGATGACGAGCGTGAGGTGGTGGATGCTGGCGCTGGTGTTCTTTGCGACCACCATCAACTACATGGACCGGATTCTGTTTTCGGTGCTGATCCCGGTGATCCGCGTAGACCTGCACATCGACAACGAAGCTTATGGATACATCAACGGAGCGTTCCAGCTCACCTACACGATTGGATTCCTGTTCATGGGGAAGTTCATTGACCGGTTCGGAACGAAGCTGGGATACGCGGTGTCGATCATATGGTGGTCAGTGGCGGCGATGTGCCACGCGATCTCATCCGGACTGCTTAGCTTGGGATTCTGGCGCGGGATGTTGGGATTGGGGGAGGCGGGCAATTTTCCAGCAGCGATCAAGAGCGTAGCGGAGTGGTTTCCGAAGAAGGACCGGGCGTTTGCGACTGGGATATTCAATGCGGGAACGAATGTAGCTTCGATGATCGGGCCGCCGCTGTTTGTATGGATCACGGCGATGGTGGGATGGCGGGCCTGTTTCCTGATGACCTCGTCGTTGGGATTCGTGTGGCTGGTGGCCTGGCTGCTGTACTACCGGCTGCCCAACTCGCACCCCGGCGTGGGGCATGCGGAGTTGAACTACATACATTCGGATGAGGTGGAGGGCACAACCGAGCCAAGCATCAGTTGGTCACAAGCGCTGGCCTACAAGCAGACATGGGGCTTTGGGCTGGCGAAGTTCCTCACCGATCCGGTGTGGTGGTTCTATTTGTACTGGCTGCCGCCGTATCTGTACGATGTACGAAAGTTCGATTTGACCCAGATTGGCTGGGCGCTGCCGGTGGTGTATCTGATGGCGGATTTCGGGTCAGTGGGAGGCGGCTGGTTGTCGGGGTATCTGATCCGGCGCGGGTGGCCGAATGGGCGGGCGCGAAAGGCGACGATGGGGTTGTGCGCGGGGCTGATGCCGGTGGCGGCGATGAGCGCGCTGGCCGGCAACACGGTGTTGGCGATCGCGCTGGTGAGCCTGGCGACGTCGGCGCATCAGGGATGGTCAGCCAACCTGTACACGACGACGTCGGACATTTTCCCGAAGAACGCGACGGCGTCGGTGACAGGGATTGGGGGATGCATGGGCGGCATTGGCGGGTTCCTGTTTTCGGCGGTGATTCCCGGCTACGTGGTGACGCACTTCGGCTACACGCCGATGATCCTGATGATGGGCACGTTCCACCTGATGGCGCTGCTGGTGGTGCATGTGACTCTGGGGGACATGCGGCCGCTTCGGATCACCTCGGAAGCTGGGGTCAGTTAAAATAGAATCAGGGGAGATATTCCTGATGAATGGCGTCAAGACAGCATTATTGTTGGGATTGTTGAGCAGCGTACTGCTTGTGGCCGGGCAGGCGATGGGGGGCTCGAATGGGCTGATGCTCGGGATGGGGTTGGCGGTGCTGATGAACCTCGGCTCCTACTTTTTCTCCGACAAGATCGCCTTATCGATGTATTCGGCGCAAGAAGTCTCGCCGTTGAAGAACCCTGAGGTGTACAGCCGGATCGGAACGATGACGGAGCACCTGTGCGGACGGATGGGCATTCCAATGCCGAAGCTGTGGCTGATTCCGGACGATTCTCCGAACGCGTTTGCGACGGGGCGGGACCCGAAACACGCCTCGGTGGCGGTGACCTACGGCGTGCTGGAGTTGATGGATGACCGGGAGCTGGAAGGGGTGATCGCGCACGAGCTGGGTCATGTCAAGAACCGGGACATTCTGATCAGCTCCATTGCGGCGACGCTGGCGGCTGGGATTACGATGCTGTCGCGGATGGCGTTTTTCTTTGGCGGGTCAAGGCGCGATGACGAGGATAGCAGTCCGATCGGGGGGATCGCGATGCTGATTCTGGGGCCGATTGCGGCGATGCTGATTCAGATGGCCATTTCGCGGACGCGGGAATATTCGGCCGATGCGAGCGCCGCCCAGTACACGGGGTCGCCCAACGGGCTGATCTCGGCGCTGCAAAAGCTGGAGTCGTATTCGAAGCAGATTCCGATGGACGCCACGCCGGCCACGGCGCACATGTTCATCATCCAGCCGTTCAGCGGCGGCGCCATGATGAAGCTGTTCTCGACGCATCCGAGGACCGAGCAAAGGATTGCGCGGCTGCGTTCGCTGGCATGAAGCAGGTCCGGGTGAGCCGGCGCGCCGGGAATCGAGTAGCGGCCGGGCATCCCTGGATTTTCTCCTCCGATATCGCCGAACGGGGCGAGGCCGCGGCGGGCGAAGCTGTGCATGTCGCGGATCTCAAGGGGCGCCTGCTGGGGACGGCGCACTACAGTTCCACATCACAGATTACGCTGCGATTGCTGGACCGGCGGACGATTGAGATCAACCGCGGGTTTTATCTGGAGCGAATCAGGAAAGCGCAGGCGTTGCGGGAATCGCTGGGCATTTCCGGCGCCTACCGGTTGGTGCATGCGGAGGGCGATCAACTCCCGGGGTTGATGATCGACCGGTACGGGGATTGCTTTGCGGTGCAGTTCCTGAGCCAGGGCATGGACGCCGCCCGGGAGGAGATCGTCTCCTGCCTGGAGGAGTTGTTCGCTCCGCGAGCGATCGTGGCGCGGAACGATGCGGCTTCCCGGAAGCACGAGCAGTTGCCGCTGGATAAAAAGCTCCTGCGGGGGGAGCTGCCGGGCGAGTTGACGGTCCGGATGAACGATCTGGACTGGCAGGTGGATCTGTTGGAGGGGCAGAAGACCGGGATTTTTCTCGACCAGCGGGAGAACTATGTCGCGGCGGCGCGTTTCGGATTTGGGCAGGCGCTGGACTGCTTCACCTGTTGCGGCGGGTTCGCGCTGCATCTGAGCAAGAGCTGCGAGAAGGTGGAGGCGGTGGACAGCTCAGAGAAGGCGCTGACGGCGGCGCGGAGGAACGCGGATGCCAACGGGATCGGGAACGTGAGTTTCCGGGACGCGGACGTTTTCGATTTGTTGGGGGGGTATGGGGTGGCGCGGCGGCAGTTTGACACGATTGTGCTGGATCCGCCGGCGTTTGCCAAGTCGCGCCAGGCAGTGGATGGGGCGGTGCGCGGCTATCGGGACCTCAACTTGCGGGCGCTGCGATTGCTTGGCCCGGGCGGGGTGCTGGTGACCTGCTCGTGTTCGCACCACATCTCGGAGGGGATGCTGCTGGGGGCGGTAGCGGAGGCGGCGCTGGAGGCCGGACGGACGATGCGCGTGCTGGACCGTCGCACGCAGTCGCCGGATCATCCGATTTTGTTGACGGTGCCTGAGACGCATTACCTGAAGTGTCTGATTCTTCAGGTGGTTGACTGATCGTTGGGGTTCTGGATGGCGGCCCTGGTGCGCACGAGGCGCGAGGATCGCGGCGAGCGCTGTAGTGTAGTCCCTGTTGCGCCGCCGCTAATTGGCCTGGACTACCGGGACCGGCCCCAATGCAGGCTCCACAGTCCGCGCACCGAGAAGATGACGGAGAAGAGCGCGGTCACGCCGAGCGCAAGGAGTGTCCAGACGAAGAAGAAGCCGCCGCTGGACTGCGCGATGTTGCCGCCGACACCCTTCCCCATCATGATGACGGGGACGCCTGCCCCAAGGAGCGACCCGAGCAAGATGATGACGTACCCCGATCGCCGTTCGGCGAGCACGAGCGTTCCGCACAGCCAGACGACGAAGATGAGCACCCGAAGTTTGGGAGCGTTATCGGTTCCATCCCGCCAGCGATGTCGTCCGTCAAAGCGTTTCAGTTACGTGGCCAGGCGCGACAGGCGCTTCGTTGGCTAGCGAGGCTGGGGCGAATTCGAGCAGGTCACCCGGCTGGCACTGCAGCGCCGCGCAGATGGCATCGAGTGTGGAGAAGCGGACGGCGCGTGCCTTTCCTGTTTTGAGAACGGACAGGTTGGCGAGCGTGATTCCGATTCTCTCGGACAGCTCCGTCAGCGTCATGCGACGCTCGTGGAGCATGTCGTCCAGTTTGACGATGATCGACATGGTCAAACCGTCCCTTCGAGTTCTTCGCGCATGCGTGCGCCCTGCTCGAACACGCGCGCCAATACGAAGAGCAGGAGCACCGCGAGCCATCGCGTCAATGAGAAGCCCCAGCTGATATTGAGCGGCACGGCAGCAGACGATACGTTGGCGGCAACGGCCCCGACGGCGAAGTGCATCAACTCAAGCGCCAGCAACGCCCAGGCGATCGCCTGGAGTCGCGCAGCGTTCGCAGCCACGAAGGGATTTCCGGTGCTGACGGTGTCGACGATTATCAGCAGCCGTGTGAGTAAGAAGTGCACGACGGGAACAGCGCAGATTCCGATCACCATGATCAGGCGCATGCCGATGAACAGCATCGAATTGAAGAGAGCCGGTCGCACGCCGAGGGCTCTCATGACCGGCTCTTCGGCGATCAAGCTGGCGATCAGCAGCGCCATGATGAGCGCGCCCATGAGCAGATTCAGTTTGGTCAGTACGCGGAGGACTCCGCTCGAGAGGGCTAATGTGTCTGGGTACGGATTGGGCATGTGTTTTTCTCCTTCACACTGTTGGAAACATTAGTGTGACATATTGAGTAACGATAAACATCTTATCGTTGTTCAATATATTTCGCACGGGGGGGTCTTGACGTCCTATATATAATGGTATGAAATGATGGTATGGCAGTCATGTCTCATCGCACTACTTTCGCCCTGGATGCGGATACAGCGGCCCGAATTAAGCGTCTTGCCGAGTGCTGGCGAGTTTCCCAAGCCGAGGTGGTTCGCCGCGCTGTCGCAAGTGCGGAGGAACAACTCCGGCCGGATCCCGCCGCACGGCTCAGAGATCTCCATGCAACGGGCCAAGGATTGGACCTGATGAAGGCGGATGCGTACCTGGCTCAGGTCCATCGGGATCGCGAGCATTGGCGCGGCCAATGATTTGCCTGGATACGAACTACCTGATCCGGGGGCTTGTCAAAGACAGCTCAGAAGGTTCGCAGTTGGTGGAGTGGGTCGAGGCCAGCGAGCTGTTGGTGGCTGCCGCGCCCTGCTGGTATGAATTCCTGTGTGGTCCCATTACTGAGGCGCATAGAGTGACCATGGGAGCTTTCTTGAGCAAAATTGTGCCCTTTGAAGAGAGACAGGCTGCCGAGGCGGCCAGATTGTTCAATGCGGCCGGCCGCCCTCGCCGCCTGCGGGGTTACGCGATGATCGCGGGCACGGCAATCGCCGCCGGGGCAAAGTTGGCCACCAGCAACCGGGGCGATTTTCGAGCATTCCTCAATGCTGGCCTACAACTGGTCTGATCCGTTTCAGAAGATAATCTTGGCTGCGATCTGCAGGATTCTCGGATCGCCGCTACCGGTGCGCTGCAGGAAGTTAGTAGTCGGGGTGAACACGCGCGTTGTGGCGTTGAAGGTGTACTGGCCGCGATTGTAGTTGTTGAAGTTGGAACGGTTAGTCACATTGAAGCCCTCAAACATCAACCGCATGGTGGCTCTTTCCTTGAGCTTGATGTCACGGGAAAAGCGGACATCGACGGCAGCAAAGCCGGGTCCGGCCAGCGTGTTGCGGCCCACCAGCGGAGGGCGGTCAGCGCGGGTATTGCCATCATTGTTGACATCGGCCGAAACCAGCGCGGAAGCGTAGCGGCTGGTTTCGAGGGTGGTGATGAGCGAGAGCTGGTAGTCGCGCAGGAGGGACCGCGCCGCAGAGTTGGAGAGGGACCGGCCGTAGACCAGATCCCAGACGCCGCTCAAGACCACGCGGTGTCGCAGATCGGCATCGCCGAGGCCGCGGTCCAGGTTCGGCTGCAACGTGTCCTGGGCGACTTTGGCGTCATCCGAGCCGCCGACCACAACCGAGGTCTGGTCCGGAAGCGAGTCGACGACCTTGGCGTAAGTATAGGATGCCATGAACTGGAGATTCCGGGCGAAGCGCTTGTTTACTTGTACAAATCCGCCGTGGTAGATAGAGTCGGCTCCGCTATCGAAGAGGCTGATGCGGCCGAAGGCGGCGTTGGGGCGATCCGGAGCAGCGACGCCTGGGTGGCGGAAGAAGGAGACCGGAGTTCCGTCGGAGAAGCGTCCTTGTACCAGCTCGGATGGATAGAGATTGATGTCGCGAGTGCGGGTCAGATGGACGCCGCGCACACCGAGGTAACCGATGGTGATTGAATAGTCACGGCCCAGCGACTTTTCGACGTTGAAGTTCCACTGGTGGGTTTGGGGCTGGACGTAATCGGGCGCGTAGACGTAGATGTCGGGCCGGACGGAGCCGGCGGGGGGAGCAGACAGAATGTTGGGGTAGGTGGGGAAGCCGGAGCGGAGCGTATAGGTGCGGACCTGAATCCCGTTCTGGGAGTGTGCGGTGCCGGTCA
>Ga0080064_1003306_pt1 | contig 23752 bp, 18 predicted proteins | sample Subgrocontami54m_FD_69260 | JGI IMG/M metagenome (GOLD analysis project Ga0080064, IMG submission 69260) | Subsurface groundwater microbial communities from S. Glens Falls, New York, USA - GMW46 contaminated, 5.4 m (SPADES assembly) (version 2) ...
CGCGCCCCGCGCACAATCGCCCAGTCCACCTCGTCCGGGACGAGCCCGCTCATCGCCGAATCGCGACGGTCGTAGAGCACGCGGACGGGGCGCGGCGGAGCACCGTACTCGATGAAGTAGAGGCCCATGCGGCTGCCGGGCCGCCGCAGCACGCCCGCGCAGTCCACGCCGTGGCCGGACAGCTCACGCACCGCGCGATCCCCCCAGGCATGCTCGGCGGGCAAGGCCGAGATGAATGCCGTCCGCAGCCCGAGGCGCGAGACGGCCGCCATCACGTTGGCCTCGGAGCCGCCGATCTGGACATCGAGCGCGACGGCCTGGTCGAGGCGCTGCGGCGGCGGGGCAGCCAGCCTGAGCATGACCTCCCCCAGCCCGACGAGATCGTGGCCCATCGGAGAGGGTGTCAGCCGCCGGCCGCGACGCGCACCTTGAAGGTGGTGCCGAGGATCAGCTTGGTGTCCACGCCTTCGAGGTGCCGGTCGGGACCGAACGTGACTCGGGCCGGCTGGTTGCGGCGCGCCCAGGAGGAAAAACTGGTGATGTCGATGAGGGCGCGGAGTCGGCCGGACGCGCCCTCCGACTCCGCCTGGAAGCGCAGCGGGATCAGCTCTGCATGGTAGCCGCTTGCGGAGACGTCGTCGGGGCCCTCATCGTCCGGTCGCGAGCGGCGGACGATGAAGGTGCGATACATGCCGTCCGGGTCCCGCTCCAGCATGTTGGCGGCGAAGTTGAGCTCGGCCGAGAGGAGGTCGTCCACGCGGCGGTCGGCCGGCAACTGAAGCGTATCGTCCACCTGTCGGCGCCGCCCGAGGAAGAAGGTGTGCATCACCGAGTGGTACTCGACCGTGCCGCGGTAGTGGTCGTAGAGCATGTCGAGCCGGCTTTCCCGGCCCCGGATGGTGCTGTGGCTGTGGATCTCGACGGGCATGAAGCGCCCCTGCCGGATCATGCCCCTGGCATCGGTGTGCAGGGAGATGCTGTCCCCCTCGCCGTTCATGCTGATCCGATAGCGGCCGGCCGTGTGGTCGATCTCCTTCACGACCGTACCCTTGAGGGCGAAGGTGATCAGGTTGAAGAGGACGCCCACACCTACGGAGTAGTCGAAGACTTGTCGCGCCGGGGCCTGCGGGGAAGCCTGCGCCAGGGCTGTCTGAGGGCTCGCCAGCAGCGGCAGCGAGACCGCCAGGAAGGCTCGGCGGGAGAGACGAGGGGCCATATCGCGAGCAATTGTACCGCAACGGGGGCGGCCAGCAATCCTGAGGATTTTCCCGTATTTGATGGTACGTTAGTTTCCGTCTCGCCCTACGCATCGGTCACTGAGCCGTCGAGCTTTCGGGGAGGGAACGGTGAGAAAGTCCCGTCGCGTAGTCATCACCGGCCTGGGGGTGATCGCCCCCAACGGCATCGGCAAGGATGCCTTCTGGGACGCCCTCGTCGCTGGCAAATCCGGAATCGACCATATCACCGCGTTCGACGCCTCTTCATACGCCTGTCAGATCGCCGGTGAAGTTAAGGGTTTCATGCCGTCAGACTTCATCTCGACGCGAAAAGCCAAGATGATGGGGCGCTTCTCCCAACTGGCCGTGGCCAGCACGCGATTGGCGCTTGAGGATTCAGGACTTACCATCACGCCCAGTCTGTCCTCTCAGGCAACGATCTGCTTTGGAACCTCCGCCAACGGCGTAGGAGATATAGCCGGAAACGCTATTGAGGCCTTGCGAATAGGTGGGCCAAAGAGTGTGCCATCGTGGTCTGCGCTGGAGTTCCCCCCTCATACCGCGGCCAGCTATCTCGCTATCGAATTTGGAATCAAGGGTCGTGCAATGTCGATCTCCTCGAATTGTTGTACAAGCCTTGATGCCATGCAAACGGGATTCGAGCAGATCATCGAGGGGAGGGCCAAAATCGCTTTGGCTGGTGGGTCTGACGCGCCGATATTCCCCGCTTCATTCAGTGCCTTCTGTGCCCTAGGGTCGCTTACCAAGAGAAATGACGCACCCACCGAGGCATCGCGTCCTTACGACCTACTCCGCGATGGCGCTGTCGTCTCGGAAGGAAGCGCAACTCTGGTCCTTGAGGACTACGAATTCGCGATGGATCGCGGTGCCACCATCTACGCCGAGATTCTCGGCTACGGGGCGGCCAGTGAAGCCATTGGAATGCGGAAGGGAGATATCACCGGGAAGGTGCTGGCGCGGGCCATCCAGTCAGCGATCACGAATGCTGATCTTCGGGCATCTGATATCGACCATGTCAACTCACATGGCAGCTCCTTGCCAGACTACGATGTGTGTGACACAAACGCCCTGAAGATTGCTCTCGGGGCACATGCCTACAAGATCCCTGTCGTCTCCATCAAGTCGATGATTGGTCAGCCGCTTTCGGCTGCTACGGGCTTCCAGACAGCTTCAGCCTGCCTGTCCATCCGTGAGCAGCGTGTCCCTCCAACGATCAACCAGACGGTCCCTGATCCCCAGTGCGACCTAGACTACGTTCCAAATGTGAGCCGCACCGCACGCGTGCATCGCGTGCTCGTCAATGGGCACAGCTACGGGGGAAGCGTCTCGGCTCTAGTCATCGGAAGGGTGGAGCCGTAGCCCTCCGGGATTCCGCTATGGACCTTCGTACGCTTGGTGTTCTCCTCCTGTGTACCACTCATCTCTGCCTTGGGACCTTGGTCGTGCTTCACAACCGGCGGGCCCCGATCAACAAGCTCTTCGGCCTCTCCGTTCTGACCATTGTCGGATGGATTGTCACTATCTCTCTGGCTCTCTCAGCCGATGACCCGCGACAGATTCTATGGTTAGCGCGCTTGGGCTTCGCCTTTGCAAGCGGCATCCCGTTCAGTCTCATTTGGATGTTTCACGCATTCTCAACGGACGGAGTCGTAGCCAAGGATCCCAGAGTCTACACACCAGCGGCACTGTGCGGCCTGTTCGTACTGCTATCGTTCTCACCATGGATCGTGATGGGCACCGCCGAGATCAAAGGCCACCACACTGTCGTCTATGGCCCACTCCACAGGCTCTTCGGCGTGTATTTCATGGGCGCCTTCGTCTTTGCGATTTCAACTTTGTGGAGAACCATCCGAACGTCTTCCGGTCTTAGGCGCCTTCAACTCAGATATCTTCTCTTAGGGATCGCCCTCGGTGGCGCTGGTGGGATCACTACGAATCTCATCATACCGCTCATCTGGAAAACGTCCGCGTACAGTGCACTGGGGCCATACTTTACCCTCCTGATGGTCTCTTTCTCTGCTCATGCGATCATCCGCCACCGGCTTATGAACATTCGCCTGGTCGTTCGTCGAGGCAGCGTTTACCTCATAGCGGCGATAGTTGCGGGAGGTGTGTTCGCAGCATTTCTTGCGCTTATTAGCGCCATCATGGGCAAACAACGCCAGGACATCCCCCTTGCAACGGAGGTTCTCGTTGCGCTGGGTATCGCTCTTGCTTTTCAACCTCTAAAGAGCTGGATCCAGGGCTGGTTGGATCGATATCTATATCGTGAATCGTACAACTACCAGCAGATCATTCGGGAGGCCAGTCGCACTATAGGCTCTACGCTCGATCTCCAGGCCCTCCTAGTCTATGTTTGCGAAGTAGCTCGGCGTACCTGTCGTCCAGATTTGATCGCAGTGTTCGTTCGCGACCCTGGGGATCTGTCCTTTCGTCTTGCCACACGACAGGGCTTTGGAGACACAACCACCGAGTTACTTGACCGACCGGTCGAAGCCAACAACGCGCTACCGGTTTCCCTTCATAACTCCCGAAGACCGTTGCTTCGGGACGAACTTGGTCGATCGCCCGATGGGTCGCAGGCAAGAGAGGCAATTCGAGAACTAGCCTATCTTGGCGGCGACTTTGCCGTGCCAATGTTCTCCGAACAGCATTTGCTGGGCTTCATCCTGCTTGGACCAAAACTATCCGGTGACATCTATTTCGATGAAGATGTCGAACTGCTTTCCACGCTAGCCAATCAAGCGGCGATCGCCATTATGAACGCTCAACTGTATCGCCAGGTAGTCGTCGCCAACGAATACATCGAAAACATCCTTCGAACAATGGACAGCGGAGTCATTACGATCGACCATCGCGGCCAAGTCGCCCTCTGCAACTCGACAGCCGCCCGATTGATTGGGCTATCCAGAGAACGCCTAATATCGCTAACCGTTGATACGCTCCCGGCTCCCCTTGGGTCTCAACTGCACCAGACTCTCTCCGATGGTAGCCCTCGCTCTCAGATCGAAACTGTCCTTCCGGGTCAGGAAGACCGTCGAACACCCTTGGTGTGCTCAACCTCGGCCCTTAGGGATGAACGCGGTACCGTCATCGGAGCTCTTGTTGTGTTTAGTGATCTCTCAAAGGTCAAGGCGCTGGAGAACGAGAAGAGGACTGCAGAGCGCTTGGCATCCTTCCGGTCTTTGGTCTCGGGCGTTGCGCACGAGATCAAGAATCCCCTCGTGGCCATTAAGACCTTCGCGGAGCTGCTCCCCGAACGATTCTCCGATACTGATTTTCGAGATGATTTCTCCAAGGTCGTCAGGACCGAGATTGATAGAATCGACGGGCTTGTGGGTCGCCTTAGGGGCCTCGCAGCGCCGAGGCTCGAAACCGGAGCCCCAACGGATATACGGGAACCAATCTCTGAAACACTCTCCTTGCTCCGGGGCCAGCTTGAGCAGACGCAAATCGCCGTTCAACGCAACCTGGGATCATCCCAAGCGCTCGTCACTATCGACCCCGCTCAAGCTAAGCAACTTTTCCTGAATCTCTTGTTGAACGCTATCGAAGCTATGACACCGGGAGGTCAGCTTGCTGTCAGCGTTGTACGGCTACAGCGCCACGGCCAGCCGTGGCTTCAGGTAGCAGTCAGCGATACGGGGCCCGGGGTCCCAGATGCAATCCGCTCGAAGATGTTTGAACCGTTCTTCACGACAAAACCGCGTGGCTCGGGGCTGGGCCTGGCCATCTGCCGCAGCATAACGGACGCTCACCAGGGTACGATACAGGCAGAGGCGGCAGTGCCGGGAGGGGGCACAACAATTCTCGTTGAGTTTCCAGCGGCCAACGTCCAGGCCCGGATCGAGGAGCAAACTGCGCTGCGTCGCTAGCCTGCCCCATCAGGCAAGAACGTCTGACGGTTTCAAGGTCGACAGGTAAGGGTGCTATGCTTCGCTAATCCGACGCAGTCGGCCCGAAATGATGGCGGTCCCAAGGTCTAGAAGTGCGGCATGAGGGTCTCATGAAAATCGCACCCAACGTTGCGGCTTTGATTCTGGTTTTCTGTGCAGGGGCAAACATGTCAATTGGCGTCTACGTGTTGAGTAGAAATCCTCGATCAGCCACTCATCGTGCCTTTTTCTTGTTCACCGTACCAGTTGCCGTGTGGGCCTTCGGTTTGGCTATGTTCCACGGTTACCAGCCGTCACCCCTCTGGAGCATGAGATTGGCCTTCGCAGGGGCCAGTTTGATCCCAATAGCGGTGCTCAGCTTTGCCGAACGATTTCCGGATCCAACCTGCGGCACATCCTCCGTCAACAGATGGCTGTTTACACCGATGGGCGTCGCGTTCTCGCTCCTCTCGTGGTCCCCGTGGATGGTAAGAGGAGTCGAACACTCGGAGAGCGAAGTCCGCCTGATCTACGGGTCGCTTCATATGTTCTTCGCTACATTTATGCTCGCGTGTTTCTGCTTTGCCACTTGGGTCCTTCACTCGACCTTCCGAGATGCGACAGGATTGCTCAGATTACAGACAAGATATCTTCTAATTGCGATTGCGGGGCCCGCCGCAATGGCCGTAACGACGAACATACTTCTTCCGCTGATGCTTGGCACATCTACGAACAGCAAATACGGGCCTCTCTTTTCACTCATATTGCTGGGCCTCATCGGCCACGCGATCATCAGACATCGCTTCATGGACATCCGCGTTGTCATCAAGCAGGGTGTCGTGTATCTCGCGGCGTTTATGGCAGCCGGTACACTCCTGGTCGTTCTGCTAGTCGCTTCAAATCTTATCCTCCGTGACGCGCAGTGGTTTAGCCCGCTCGAGATCGCGCTGGCACTCGGTGTCGCGGTGCTCTTCCACCCGCTCAAGACTCGGATCCAGCGCGCGTTCGACCGGTATCTCTACCGGGAGCCGTACGACTACCAACGTATCATTCGCGAAACCAGCCGCACGCTCAGCAATACGATCGAACTGCCCGCGATCTTGGACTGTACGGGCGGTGTCATCCGCGACATCCTCAAGCCAGAGTGGACTGCGGTCTACCTGCTCGACGAGGACGAGGCGCAGCTCGAACGGGTGTGGGAGGTGGCAGGAGAACCGACGCCACAAACCCTTGCGCTGGCATCGCCCCTGGCGGACCGGGCCGCGACCGTGCAGGCCCTTGTTTTCCGCGACGAGCTGACTGGCCGTGACGAGGGCGTTGACACTCTGAGGGACATGACCCGCCTCAATGCCGACGTGGCCGCGCCGCTGCTCGAGGAGGGGCGGCTGTTCGGGCTGATCGTGCTCGGCCCGAAGCGCTCGGGCAGCCCGTACTTCACCGACGACGCGGACCTGCTCCAGACGCTCGCGCACCAGTCCGCGGTGGCGATCCGCAACGCGCAGACGCACCAGCGCGTGGTCCAGGTCAACGAGGAGCTCCGGAAGACCCTGGCGACCATCGAGAGTGGGGTGGTCGCGGTGGGAGCCCGGGGACGGGTCACCGTGTTCAACAAGGCGGCGGAGCAGTTCACGGGGCAGCCGGCCGAGGCGCTTCGCGGGCGCGGCGTCGAGCAGCTGCCGCCGGTCTTGGGTCGGCTCATCGAGGCCACGCTGAACGATGGCCGGTCCCGTTCGCAGGTGGAAATCGCCCTGCCCGACCTGGTCGGCCAAATGGTGCCGCTCATGTGCACGATCTCCCCCTTGCGGAACCCACAGGGCGCCCTCGTGGGCGCGGTCGCGGTCTTCAGCGATCTCTCCCGCGTGAAGGAGCTGGAGCACGAGCGGCGGCGGGCGGAGCGGCTGGCTTCCATGGAGGCGATCGCCTCCGGCATGGTCCACGAGATCCGAAACCCCTTGGTGGCGATCAAGACCTTCACCCAGCTCCTGCCGAGCCGCTTCAACGACGCGACCTTCCGGGACAACTTCAGCCGGGTGGCCGGGCGGGAGATCGCCCGGATGGACGACCTCCTCGACCGCTTCCGGATGCTGTCCTCGGCCTCCCGGCAGCCCATGGAGCCGGTGGACGTCACGGTCCCCCTCCGGGACACCCTCGAGCTCCTCGATCCCCGGTTGGAAGAGCGCCGGGTCACCCTTCGCCGGGTCGGCGAGGGCACCCCTCGCCCAGTCCTCGGCAACGCACCTCAATTGGAGCAGCTTTTCCTGAACCTGTGCTTAAATGCCTTGGAAGCCATGGATCCGGGCGGGGAGCTCACGGTACGGGTTGCCGACCTCTCGGAAGGCGGCGGCTCCACGCTACTGGTCGAGGTTTCGGACACGGGCGGCGGTATACCGGAGGACATCATCGAACAGATCTTCAATCCGTTTGTGACAACCAAAGCCCACGGCACCGGGTTGGGGCTGGCCATCTGCCGCGCCATCACGGACGCGCACCGCGCCATCCTGCGCGCGCGCAACAACGTGGGCCGGCCCGGCTGCACCTTCACCGTGGAGTTCCCCGTGCCTGTCCCGAAACCGGCGAGAGTGACTGCGTGAGGACGGTCCTGCTGGTCTCGGAGGACGAGGCGCTGGACCTCCGGCTGCGCCGGGCACTGCCGGACTGCTCCGTCTTCCCCGCCCCGACCGACGCGGAGGCGCTCCGGACGCTCCGCCTCACCGAGGTGGATCTGGTCCTCAAGCACGTCACCCAGCCCGTCGGCGACCTCGACGGCTTCATCGCGAAGGCGCGGCAGCTCAGGCCCAGCGTGGTAGTCGTGTGCATACTGCCGGCCGAGGGCCTGTCGCCGGACGACGAGGCCGCGGCCGAGGGCGCCGATTTCGCCGTGTTGCACCCCTTCACCACCCCGCACCTGCGCGCCGTCCTTCGCCAGGCCGACGAAAAGCTCCGCCTCCTCCAAGAGGTGGCGGCGCTCCGGACGGCGCGGCGGACCGCGGGACCTGATCCGCTGGCCGAAGAGCCGGAGCTTGCGGGCGAAGGCCCCTCGAGCGAGCTGACCCAGGTCGCCAAGGAGTTCGCCAAGGCGCTGGCCGCGGGTTTCGACCTGCAGCGCGTGCTCGATCTCTTCCTCGACGCCGTCTCCGAGCTGGCGCGCCCGAGCCGGAGCGCGATCCTCCTCGCCGAAGACGAGCACCGGCAGTACCGGGTGCGCGCCTCCCGCGGGCTCTCGCCGCATCTTGTCGAGTCGGTGAGCCTCCCGGCCGACAGCGGCCTGCCGCTCTGGCTGATGGCCGAGGGGCGACTCATCCAGATCGAGGAAGCGCTGGGGCGGGCGACCGAGGCTTCGGCACGCGAGATTGCGCGGGAGATGGCCGTGCTGCAGGCCGTGGTCGCGATCCCGCTCAACTCGCATGGCGAGCTGGTCGGTATCCTGACGCTCGGCCGGCGCATCACGGGCGGCGCGTACGGGCGGCGCGAGACCGAGACGCTGTTCAACCTGGCGAGCCACCTTGCCGCGGCTATCCGCGACATCGGCATCCATCACCAGCTCCAGTACCAGAAGGAATTCAACGAGCGGATCCTCCAGCGCATGTCGAGCGGCGTCATCAGCATCGGGCCGGAGCAGCGCGTGGTGATCATGAACCGCCGGGCCGAGGAAATCCTGGGCATGGCCGCGCGCGACGTCCTGAACCGCGACCTGCGCGCCCTGCCGTCGCCGCTGGGCGATCTCCTCTACGAGACGCTCTCGCGCGGGCGCTCGGTCACGCGCAGCGAGATCCAGCTGGCGCTGCGGAGCCTCCCGCTCGAAGTCTCCACCTACCCCGTCATGGGCGAGGGTACGGCGCCGATGGGCGCAGTGTTGGTCTTCGAAGACCTGACGGCCCAGCGCCAGCTCGCGATGGAGCGGCGCGCCGCGGAGCAGCTCCAGCTTCTCACGCGCGTCGTGGCGCGGATCGCCGACGAGATCAAGAACCCTCTCGTGTCGATCAACGCCTTCATGGAGCTCCTGGGCGAGCGCTACGACGACGCGAGCTTCCGCCACCACTTCACCTCCGTGGTCGGGCGCGATGTGCGGCGGCTGGCGCAGATGTTCGACAAGCTGGCCGCGCTCGTCAACGAGGGCGACTACAAGCGCGACGTGGTGGACATGCGCACGGCCATCGAGGAGGCCCTCATCGAGATGGGTGTCGCGCAGATGCCCGCCGCGCCGGCCGACGCCCGCCTCCTCACCTTCACGGACGAGTCGACGCAGAAGCAGGTAACGGTCAATTTCTCTCTCGAGGGGAAGGCCTTCCTCGTCAAGGGCGACCGCGGCATGCTCAAGAAGGCCGTCGCCTACCTGATCTGGTACCTCCTGCGCAAGACGCCCGGGCAGGAGGCCAAGATCGCCGTGGCCATCTCCCACGTGGCCGCCGCGGAGCCGCTGCAGATCACGCTTGCCTCCCGCACCGCCGAGGTGAAGCCGGAGGAGCTCCGCGTGATCTTCGATCCCATCCAGGTCGTGCAGGAGAACCTCATCGACGTCGGGCCGTGCGTCAGCCAGCGCATTCTCGAAGCGCACGGCGGGCACCTCGATATCAAGCAGGAGCGCGCCGAGGTCAGCTTCACGGCGACGCTCCCGGTGACACAGCTGTGAGCGAGCGCGCGCGCATCATGGTGGTGGACGACGAGGTTGGGCCGCGGGAGTCCCTGCGGATGATCCTCAAGCCGAGCTACGACATCGCCACGGCGGACAGCGGCGACATGGCGCTGAAGACGCTCGAGGCCTTCAGCCCCGACCTGGTCTTCATGGACATCAAGATGCCGAAGATGGACGGCATCGAGCTCCTGCGACGGATCAAGGCCATCGACCCCACGATCGAAGCCGTCATGATCACGGCCTACGCCTCGCTCGACACGGTCAAGAACGCGCTCACTCACGGGGCCTTCGAGTACCTGATCAAGCCCTTCAGCCGCATCGACCTCGAGGACACCGTACGGCGGGCGCTGATCCGGCGTCAGACGGAGCTCGGCAAGAACACGCAGTTGTCGGGCCTCGTCAACGAGATGCGCGCGCTCTCGACCAAGACACGCACGCTCGAAGAGGAGGCGCGGCGGGAGCAGGCGGAGCAATCGCTCCGGGTGACCCAGCTGTCCATCCTCCGTGAGATCTCCCGCGGCATCCTGGGACAGCTCGACCTGGCCGAGCTGACGGCGGGCATCACCGCGCAGCTCAAGGAGTCCCTCGGCTACGACGAGGCCCAGGTGCTGCTGGGCGAGGCCCTCCCCGACGGGACGCGGAGAGAGGGCGCCCTCGTCTGCCCGATCCGGGACAACGGGGTGATCGTGGGCTTCCTCCTGGCGGCCAACCGCTCGAGCGCGCGGCCGATCGACCCGCGCGAGCACGAGCTGCTCGAGATGCTCGCGGATTCGCTCGCGGTCGCCATCCGCAATTCGCGACTCTACGGCGAGGTCGCCGAGACCAAGCGCTCGCTCGAGCAGCTGGTCCGCTCGGCCGGCGACGCCATCATCTCGCTCGACCGCCGCGGCAACATCACAGGCTGGAACCCGGCGGCCGAGCGGATCTTCGGCCTCACGGCCACGGAGGCGATCGGCCGCTCGCTGCGCGGGATGTTCCCGGAGCGCTACGAGAAGGCGGCGCGCCTGGCCCTCACCGGCGCTCAGCCCGCCACCTCCTTCGATCTCAGCGCCAATCGGCCCGACGGCAGAACGCTCAACCTGGCCGTGACGCTGTCTGGAGTGCCCGGCCGTGACGGCAGGGTCGACGGACTTCTCGCCATCGTGCGCGACATGACGTCGCAGCGCGAACTCGAGACCCAGATGCACCAGTCCGAAAAGCTCACCGCCCTCGGACAGGTGGCGGGCGGCATCGCGCACGACTTCAACAACCTGCTCCAGGCGATCCTCGGCTACTCGCAGCTGATGTCCAAGAACATGGAAAACGCCGACGTGATACGCCGGGGGCTGTCGGTCATCGAGACGGCGGCGACGGGCGGCGCCGAAACGGTGCGGCGCATCCAGAAGTTTGCGCGGCTCCGACCCGACGAGCCCTTCGTCTCGCTCGAGCTCAACCAGGTCATCCAGGACGCCGTCGCCATCACCCGGCCGCGGTGGGAGGAGCGCGTGGCCAAGGGCGGCGTGCCGCTCAGGCTCGACCTGCGCTTGGCACCCCTGCCCGACGTCATGGGTCGGCCGTCCGAGCTCAACGAGGTGGTCACCAACCTGATTCTCAACGCCATCGACGCCATGCCGGACGGCGGCACGCTCAGCATCTACACTCGCCCCGAGGGCGACGAGCACGTGGTGCTGACAGTCGCCGACACGGGCGTCGGCATGCCCGAGCATGTGCGCAAGCGCATCTTCGACCCGTTCTTCACCACCAAGGGCGAGGTGGGCACGGGGCTGGGGCTGTCGGTGTCCCACTCCATCATCGAGCGCCACAGCGGCGACATGCGCGTCGAGAGCGCGTCGGGACGCGGGACGACATTCACCATCGTCCTGCCGGTGGGCACGGCCGACGGCGCGCAGGCGCCGGCCGGCCCCGAGGTCGTCGTGGGCACCCGCAGCGCCCGCATCCTCCTCGTGGACAACGAGCTGCCGGTCATGACCATCCTCGGCGAGATGCTGACCGAGGCGGGCCACCACGTGCTGCCTGTGTCGAGCGGCTCCGAAGCGGTGCGCGTCTTCGTGCCGGGCGGCTTCGACCTCGTCATGACGAACCTCGGCATGACGGGCATGACGGGCTGGGACGTCGCGGAGCGCGTGCGCGCCGGCGACCCGCAGGTGCCCGTGGTCTTCATCACGGGCTGGGGACTGCAGGCCGAGGACCGGGAGCGCTGCAGGAAGCTGGGCGTGACCAACGTGCTCTTCAAGCCGGTGGGCCCGGCCGAGCTCCACGCGGCCGTCCAGGAGGCGCTGGCCGGCTCCGGACGCCGCCCGCCCGGTGGTCCCGTCGCCTAGCGCGGGACGTCGGCGCGCAACATGGCCTCGGGTTCCTTCCGGGCGACAGTCTCCTGCTTGATGTGCGGATCCAGCCGTCTGGGCCTCCCGATGATCGAGAGCTGGCAGTCACGGCTGCTTCGAGCGCGATGGTGCGCGGTCACCGAAGCGCCCCGACACCTCATGGTCCCGTCGACCGACGGCGTGCGGCACCTGCTGGCCGAAGCCGGGGGCCGCGACTTCCGCGCGGCGCCGGGGTCGTTGATCGTCAACGCCGGGGACATTGTGCTGTCGCTCATGCCGGGTGTGTCGACGCCCCACTCGTACGGCCAGTCGGCCTCGTTTCTGCGGAGGCTTCGCCGGTGGCTCGGTGCTGTCCTCGTCCTTCCAGCCCTGGGCTTTGCGTACGCGGAACGCCTGCCGCACAAGCCGCGCTCGGGAGACATGATCTTTACCGCCAGGAAATGAGCGCCGTCCGCACCATGCGGCCGCTCGCGCTCATCCCCGCCTTCAACGAGGCGTCATCTCTCGAGGACGTCATCAAGCGGATCGAGGCTGCGCACCCGGGTCTCCCGGTGGCCGTCATCGATGACGGCTCCACGGACGAGACGACCGCGGTCGCCCGGCGGGCGGGCGCCTACGTGCTGCGCCTTCCCTTCAACATGGGCTATGGCGCCGCGCTGCAGACCGGCTACAAGTTCGCCCTCCGCGAAGGCTATGACTGCGTCGTCCAGCTCGATGGCGACGGCCAGCACGAGCCGGCCGACATCCCCGCCCTCCTCGACGTCATCGAGCGCCGGGAAGCCGACCTCGCCCTCGGGTCCCGCTTCCTCGGCGGCACCGGCTATCGTCCGCCGCTGCTCCGCCGTCTCGGCATGAACCTCTTCCGTTTCCTGGCCTCGAACCTGACCGGGGTGAAGCTCTCGGACGTGACGTCCGGCTTCCAGGCGCTCAGCCGGGACCTCCTGACGTTCTTCGCCGCCGACCGCTATCCGGCCGACTATCCGGACGCGGACGTCATCGTCATGCTCCGGCGCGCAGGTTTCAGGATCAAGGAGGTTCCGGTCACGATGTACCCTAACGCGCGGATGAGCTCCATGCACTCCGGCCTCCGCCCCATCTACTATGTCTTCAAGATGCTCCTCTCGATCGTGCTGACGCCGCTCCGGCACGAAGCGGTCGAGCGAAAGGGGGACTGACATGGATCCATTGCGGATGACCACGCACCAGCAGCTCTTCGCCGTGCTCACGTCGGCCATCCTCTTCTTCCTCATCATCGAGCTCGTGAGACGGCGCAAGCTCCGCGAGGAGTACTCGTGGCTCTGGCTCCTGACGGGCGCCACGATGATCGTGCTCGTGGTATGGCAGCAGCTCTTGATCATCATCACCCTCGTCATCGGCGCCGTCTCACCGGTTACCACGCTCCTTCTCTTCTCGCTGCTCTTCTTACTGGCCACCGCGATCCATTACTCGGTCATCATTTCTCGCCTGAGCACCAACGTGAAGACCCTCGCCCAAGAGCACGCGCTGCTCGCCGGCGAGCTCGAGCGCCTCCGCCGCCGGTAGTGTCACCCGCCGCCGGCGAGCCGCGGCCCCGCGTCGCGATCATCCTCGTGACGTACGACGCGAGGGACCGCCTCGAGCGCTTGTACGACAGCATCGTCAGCCTTCAGTACCCCCCCGATCGCCGTGCCCTTCTCGTTATCGACAACACCCCAGGCCGCTCGTCGGCGGAGTGGCTCGCCGCGCACGCCCCCGACGTCCGCGTGATCGTCCCCGGCGAGAATACGGGCTACGCGGGGGGCAATGCCATCGGCATGAAGGAGGCGCTCGGCATGGGCGTCGACTACGTCGCCATCCTCACGCAGGACACCCTCCCCGATCCCTCGTGGCTTCATGAGTTGGTGGAGGTTGCCGAAGGGCACCCGCGAGCCGGCGTGATTCAGCCGAAGATCCTTCGGCGGGACGAGCACGGCGGAGTCGTCGTCAACTCGTGGGGGAACGATCTGCATTTTCTCGGGATCGGTGTGTCAGGCGGAGACGGCCAACCGGACCGCCCGCTCGAGGTTCGTGAGATCGGCTACGCCAGCGGCGCGAGCCTCATGTGTCGAGCGGCCGCGCTTCGCCACGTCGGATCGTTCGACCCGGCTTTCTTCATGTATCACGAGGACACCGATCTCTCCTGGCGGTGCCGGCTCGCAGGCTACGAGGTGCTGGTGGCGCCCCGCGCGGTCGTCCATCACGACTATGACTTTGGGCGAAATCCCGACAAGCTCTTCTACATCGAGCGAAACCGGCTGATCAATCTCCTCACGCACTATCGCTGGCGAACGCTCCTCCTCCTCGCGCCGGCCCTCTGCGCGTTCGAAGCCATGATGCTCGCGCATGCGCTGTGGACGGGTTGGTTTTGGAAGCGCCTGTCGGTGTACGGATTCTACCTCCGGCCGACGACGTGGGCCCACGTGCGGCGCAAACGCCGCTGGATCCGATCGCTCCGCCGCGTGCCGGACAGGGAGGTCGCCAGACATCTCACGGGCGCGATCCACTTTCCGGCCCTCGACAACTTCCTGGTGCGGTACGTGGTCAACCCGGTCCTCGGGGTCTACTGGCGAGTCATCCGACGCCTGATCGCGTGGTGAACCCGTGGGCCGTCCGGTTTGCGGCCCTGCTCCCTGGTGTGCGAGACTCGAAACACACCGCCCGCCGGACCGAGAGGGAACGCGCCCCATGGCCAGGCATTCTTCGGGACCCACGCCGCCCGAGACGTTCGACTACGAGAAGTACCAGCACCACCTCGACCTGGTGCGCACGTACGGGCCGACCGCGCTGTTCATGGACCGCGTCATTCGCAAGATCAGCGCGCCCCTCAAGGGCCTCGATGTTCTCGACCTCGGCTGCGGCATGGGCCACCTGAGCCTGCTCGTGGAGCGCCACAACCGCGTCGTCTCCTACGACCCGGCCTTCGAGGGCGTCAAGACCACCCGCGCGCGGCGGCGCACGCGCGGCGGCTTCGTGGTGGGCGGCGGTGAGCACCTGCCCTTCCGCGACGGGAGCTTCGACGCCATCCTGCTCATCGACGTGCTCGAGCACATCGCCGACGACGCGGGCGTCGCGCGCGAGGCCATGCGCGTGCTGCGGCCGGGCGGCCGCGTGCTCTGCATGGTGCCGGAGAACCAGGCGCTCTACTCGCACGCCGACGAGGCCAATGGACACCTGCGGCGCTATGCCCGCGACGAGCTGGTGCGCCTCTTTCCGGCCTGCGCCCCGGAAGTCCTTTTCGACTACGGCTTCCCGTTCATGCGCATGTACTTGAGCGTGCTCGGGCAGGTCCACGACGCCGTGGTCCCGCGGGAGGCGCCGGCGGGCCTCAAGCGTGCGGCGATGCGCGCCGCCTCCGTCACGCTCGCGGCGCTCTTCTCGCTCGACCTGCTCTTCGCCGGCTGGTTCCGCGGCGTCGAGATCGTTGCCGTCTTCCGCAAGCCCGCCGCCTCAGCGCGCTAGCGGGGCGGGCACCTCGCGCTTCGGCCATCAGCCGGCTACAGCCGCTCGATGATGGTGCCGATCCCCTGCCCGAAGCCGATGCACATGGTCTGAAGCCCGTAGCGCTTCTTCGCGCGCTCGAGCTCGTGGAGCAGCGTGTTCATGAGCCTCCCACCCGAACAGCCGAGCGGGTGGCCGAGCGCGATGGCGCCGCCGTTGACGTTGACGCGATCCATGTCGGGGTGGAGCTCCCGCTCCCACGCGAGCACGACCGAGGCGAAGGCCTCGTTGATCTCGAAGAGATCGATCTGATCGATCTTGAGGCCGGCCTTCTTGAGCACGCGCTGCGTCGCCGGGATCGGGCCCGTCAGCATGATCGTCGGGTCCACACCGGCCAGCGAGGTCGCCACGATGCGCGCGCGCGGCGTCAGCTTGAGCGCCTTGGCGCGCGCCTCGGACATGATGAGGAGCGCCGCGGCGCCGTCAGAGATCTGCGACGAGCTGCCCGCGGTGACGACGCCGTCGGGCTTGAAGGACGGCGCGAGCGAGGCGAGCTTCTCCCAGTTGACCGGCACCCGCACACCTTCGTCGGTGTCGAAGACGCTGCCGTCCGGCAGCGTGATCGGCGCGATCTCACGCTTGAACCGCCCCTCGGCGATCGCGCGGCCTGCCTTCTCGTGGCTCTGGCCGGAGAACTTATCCAATTCCTCGCGCTTGAGCCCCCACTTCTCCGCCAGCATCTCCGCGGAGATGCCCTGGGGGACGATGTTGTAGAGGGCCTGCAGCCGCGGCGAGAGCGGCCCCTCGCCCGGTCCCGAGGCGTTCGAGCCCATGGGCACGCGGCTCATGTTCTCGATGCCGCCCGCGATGACGCACTCGTACTGGCCGGACATCACGCCCATCGCGGCGAAGTTGGCGGCCTGCTGTCCCGACCCGCACATGCGGTCGAGCGTGGTGCCGCAGACGTCCAGCGGGAAGCCGGCGATGAGGGCGGCGTTGCGGGCGATGTTGAAGCCCTGCTCGCCCAGCTGGTCCACGCAGCCGATCACGACGTCCTCGACCTCGGCCGGGTCGATCTTGGTCCGTTCGACCAGGGCCTTGAGCGTGTCGGCCAGCAGATCGTCAGGCCGGACGGTCGAGAGCTTGCCGTTGCGCTTTCCGACGGCGGTGCGTGCCGCCCCGACGATCATCGCGTTGTTCATGGCTGCCTCCGTGTCTGGATGAAAAGCGTGGGATCACGCGCGGCGGCGCTTGACCTGGTCGCTGAGCTTGCAGAAGGCGCAGATCTCCCCGGTGGTGACCTGGCCGCAGACCGCGCATTCGTTGAGCACCGTCGGCTCCGCGCGCTCGAAGACCCCGCGCGCCTTCTCGAGAAAGCCGAAGAGGAAATTGTGCTTCGCGCCCGGCGAAGCCTCTTCGAGCCTGTCGAGGATCTGCTTGTGGGTGATGGACGTGGCGCCCTTGGCGAACGGGCACTCGTCCACGATGTAGTCAATGCCGCGCAGGAAGGCGTAGGCCGCCGTCTCCCGCTCCGACAGGCGGTAGAGCGGCTTGACGCGCCGGACGAGCTTCGGGTGGGTCGAGGCGAGCGCGGGCGACTGGCGCGACAGCGAATCCATCTGCCAGTGGAGCACGTTGCCGAAGAGCACGGCTGCCTCGTCATCCAGGTTGTGGCCCGTCGCGATCACCGGGTAGCCGTGGTCGACGGCCGCGCGGTTCATGAGGTAGCGCTTGGAGAGACCACAGGCCGAGCAGGTCGGCCGCCGCGTCGCCTTCTGGACCTCGGGGATGCCCGCTCCGACCGTCTCGGCGACGGACTCGACGACCAGCTTCTGGCCGCGCGAGGCGGCAAAGGCTTCGCACCTGGCCTTGGACTCGACCGAGTAGTCGAAAATGCCCAGGTCGAGGTAGAGCCCGGCCGTCTGGTAGCCCGTCTCGATCAGCACGTCCCAGAGAGCGAGCGAGTCCTTGCCGCCGGAAACGGCTACGAGGACGGGCTCCTCGGTCGTGAACATCTTGTGCTTGCGGATGGCTTCGGCGACCTGCTTGCGGAAGAATTCCTGGAAGTCGGGCGCGCAGAAGGCGGCGTTGTGCCGCGGCAGCTCGATGACGGCGCCCGCACCGCACTTGCGGCACTTCATTCGGAGGCGCTCTCGCTGGGGGTGGCGCGCTCGCTGGGCGCGGCGCTCCCGCCCGACATGACCGGGCGCACTTCCAGCTCGTCGCCGTCCCCCACGACCTCGTCGCCCGTCAGGAGAGCGGCGCCGCGGATCACGAGCACGGTCCCCGGCAGGATGTCGAGATCGCGGAGCACGTCCTTGACGCGCTTGCGCCCTGGCATCTCGACCTCGCGGTTCGGATTGCGGAGCTTGATCTTCACGGCTGGATTATAGCCCACCGTGCGGGGACATGATACTAAGGTGGGGTGTCCATGGCCGACTCCGACCGCCCGCATCCGCACGCGCGCGCGCCGTGGCAGACGCGCTCGACGCGCCCCGTCTACGAGAACCACTGGATCAAGCTGCGCGAGGACGTGGCGCTCCTGCCCGACGGCCGCACGACGATCTACGGAGTCGTGGACGCGGGCGAGTGCGTGGGCGTCCTGCCCTTCGTGGACGCCGACACCGTCCTCCTGGTCGGCCAGTACCGCTACGTCGCGGAGGGCTTCTACTGGGAGATCCCGACGGGCTCCCAGCACGCCGGCGAGAGCCTCGAGCAGGCGGCCCAGCGCGAGCTCGCGGAGGAGGCGGGGTGTGAGGCGGGCCAGCTGGTGAGGCTCTGCGACTTCCACACCTCGAAGAGCATCATGCGCGAGACCGCCCACCTCTACCTGGCGCGCGACTTGCGCCCGGCCTCCCGCCCGCCGGACGCGACGGAGTTCATCGAGCGGCGCGAGTTCCCCTTCGCCGAGGTGGTGCGCATGGTCGAGCGCGCCGAGATCAAGGACTCGATGAGCGTCATCGCGGTCCTCCACGCCGCGCGCCTCCTCACCGCGGGTGCTTGACTTGCCATGAAGGGGCTCGCGGCTGACGCGACAGATCAGAGCTTGCCGACGAGATACATCGTGCCGGTGGGCGCGGGAACCCCGGCCGCAGGCTCGAGCGTGACCGCGAAGGTGTCCACGGCCGCCTGAATCGGCGCCACGCGCAGGCTGCCGACGCCCTTGGCGTCCACGGTGAAGACACCAGCGGGCTGAGGCGCGCCCTTGCCGGCGATCGCCCAGAGCTCGTAGGCCTTGCCCTCCGGCGCCGGCGGCAGGCCCTGGGCGACAAGGAGGCCGCCCGCCGTCGCGTGCCAGAGTATCGTCGCCTTGGCGCCCGGCGCGGGCTCGAGCCCCGAGAGCGCGACAACCTGGGCCGCGGGGTCGCGGAGCAGCGCGACCAGCGACTGCTGGCGCTCCGCCTCCTGCTTGAGCGCCGCCGCCTCTTGCGCCAACTGGGTGAGCCGCCGGTCATAGGCCGCCGACACGACCAGCCCAACCGCGATCGCGGCGATGCCGGCGGCCATGGCGCCCGAGAGGACGAGAGTCCACGTCGACCAGCGCGGCCGATCCGGCTTGACGGAGGACAGTGGTGTCCGCACCACGGCCTCGCCCGAGCGGCCTTGGGCGTCGATGCGCGCCATCAGCGCGGCCTTGACCGTGGGCGACGGGGTCGCGGTGGTCTCCGCGGCAAGCCCGGTGACCGCGCTCTCGCAATCCCGGAGCGCGGCGATCGCCTCGGCGTCGCCCGCGGCGAGGAGCGCTTCGAATCGCGCGCGGTCCTCCGCGCCGAGCGCTCCCACCGTGTAGCCCGCGGCCAGCTCGGCGACCTCGTCCCGGTTCATGGCTCCGCTGGCCCCTCTCCCGTCATCAGGCTCCGCAGCCGCTCGAGCCCCAGCCGCGCCCGCGTCTTGACCGTGCCGAGCGGCTCGCCCAGCCGGCGGGATCCCGCACGGTCCTCCGGATCGAGCCGAGCGCGGGCCCGGCAAAGGTGCCGTAGAAGCGGCCGAAGGCCTCTCGGTCGCCCTGGGCGATCCTGGAGAGGAGCGCGACGGAGGCGTCCGTCGGAGTCCCATCGGACTCCATATGGGCGTAATGACTACCAGCCATGCCGCCCGGGGTCAACACATCCGGGCGCCCGTCCCCGCCCGTAGAACCGTGTAGCGGGAGGGTGCTGGTCCGAAACCCTTCAGCGGTCGGACCCGCGCGTGTCCGGCGACCCGGGGCGCTAACGGATCGGACCGGCGGCCGCGCGAAGCCGCTCGAGCGCCGCGCGGTACGCGGCGTTGTCCGGATCCCGCGCGATCGCGCGCGTGAGCAGGCGCTCCGCGTCGGCCCGGCGACCGAGTCGCTCGTAGAGGTCCGCGAGACCGTTGACCAGCAGCGGGATCGCCGCGTGGCTCCCGGGCCGCACGCTCAACGCCTGCTCGTACTCCGCGGCCGCAAGGTCGTACCGTCCCTGCCGCAAGTACTGGTTGCCCTGGTTGTAGTAGTCGACGAAGAAGCTCTCCGGCACGCCGGCCGGCACGCGGCCGAAGATCATCCATGCGATCACCGCGCCGGCGACGGCCCCGACGGCGAGATCGCGCAGGCGACCGTGGCGCGCGGCGTCCACGTATCGCGCGAGCATCGCCGCGCCCAAAATCGCGAACGGCACGAGCAGCGGCAGCCGGTAGCGGCCCGTTACGAAGAAGAGCGCGAGCACCGCGACGAGCGCGACGACGAACGTCCGGTGCACGAGCAGCCGGCGGTCGCGCCCGGCCAGGAAGAAGCCGAGCAGCCCGATCACCGCGACCGCGCCGAACGTCGGGAGCGGCAGCGCCAGGACCGGCATCCGCGCGCGGTAGAAGTTGAAAGTCCGACTGTCGGTGATCTCCTCGTCGCTCACCGCCCACCACGCCTTGCGCGCGAAGCGCGCGAGGCTCGTGCCGGGCACGCTCAGCACGTCCCGCCATCCCTGCCGGTACCAGAACGCGGACACCGCTGCCGCGCCGAGCGTCCGGCCCGTGCGGCGCTCCGCCTCGCGGCGAAAGCCGGCTTCCTCCTCTGAGAGGTTCGACGTGGAGAACGGCGGGCTCGTGTACCGGCCGGTGAGGTTGCCGGCGTGGTTGCCGAGGTAGAAGTTGTGACCGCCGTTCGACGCGATGGCGACGAATTCGCCGTCGGCCAGGTAGTTGTGAAGCGTCGCCGGCACGACGGTGAGCGCGGCCGCACCCGTGAACGCGGCGAGCGCGGCCAACGCGCGCCGGCGATCGTGGCGCCCGCGCACGACGATGTCGAACCACGCGCACGGCACGAGGACCACGAGCAGCGCGTGCGCGAGCACGGCGAGACCGACGGACGCACCGGCCAGCCCCCACGCCGACGGGCGGCGGCGTGAGCCGGCCCGCGCGATCGCCCAGAAGGCGAGGGCGGTGAGAAAGAACACCAGGCTCGTCTTCTCCGGCAGCGACTCGTAGAAGACCGGCGCGAGACAGCCGCCCACGACCAGCGCGGCGACGACGGACGGCCACGGGGCGAGCGCGTGGCGCGCGGCCAGATACGTGAGCGCAACGGCCGCGACGCCGAGCGCGACGTTGAGCAGGCGGATCCAGCCGAGGTCGTCTCCGCCGACGCGATACGCGACGGCCAGGACGTACGCGTAAAGCGGCGTGGTGAAGAACGTCGCGCCGCGCCCGAGCTCGCCGTGCGTGATCCGGAGCGCCCAATCGTGGAAGTGCTGCTCGTCGCCGACGCGCCACGCCAAGTACGCATCGCTGCGGGCCGACACGAGGTTGGCGATCCGCACGCCCGCGGCGAGCGCGAACGTTGCCGCGAGCGCCGCGAACCGCACCACTCGCGCCCTATTCACTCGGATGGCTCAATCGGCTCGTGTGCATCACGAACACCACGGGCGTGCACCCTCCCCAGGAGCCTCAGGCACGGCGTCCACAAAGGTCTCCTCGCGAGCCGAGGGGGCCCGCCTGACTGAGCGCCATCCTAACCCACCGAGGCTTGTTCCCCTTGTCGAGGAAGCCGGACCGTGAGGAGACCCAGCATCACCAGCCACCCGAGCAACGCGACGGCGGACGCGGGGATGAATCCCGTGGGAAGGAAGCGGAACTCCACCCGGTGCTCACCAGCGGGGACCCACACGCCCATGAAGAGTCCGTTCGCTCTGACGACCCGCGCGGCCTTGCCGTCGATCGACGCCGACCAGCCCGGATAGTCGGACTCGAGCCAGACGACGAGCGCCTCGGTCTCCGCGCGCACGAAGGCGCTCATTCCGTTCGGCCGGGGGCTTCCGCTCACGACAACGCCTCGGAGACCGTGACCGACGCGCTCGCCCCGCGTCACGAACGCCTGACGACCACTGGAGTACCCAGCGTGCTCCGAGACCTCACCCAGCGCCGGGCTGGCCCTGGCGGCCACCGTCTCCGGAATGGAGATTCGGGGAGCGACGCGGTCGATCTCCCAGAGAAGCTCCGTCTTGCGCTGGGCGGCTCGGGTCCAGTCTGGGCTCGAGGCGAACGAGGGGTCGGACGTGAGCACGTAGCGCACGCCGAGGAACGCCAGTCGGCGCGCCAGCCGCTCAGAGGGCGGCACGTTTTCCACGAGACCGAGCATGGCCTGATGCCCGCTCACGTTCAGGAACTCGACGCCACCGACGTGCTCCACGCCGGCGATGCGCGCGAGGTTCGGCACGAGTTCCCTGCGATAGGTCGCGTAGAGATGGCGGACCGACGTTACGTCTTCACGGTAATGGTCGCGATGATAGACGCGAGCGGGCTCTCCCCGGCGAAGCAGTGCGAGCTCCGGAACGTCCCGCAGGTCGTAGTAGTCCCTTCTCGCTGTCAGGTTCACCCTCTGGTTGACGGCCACGACTTCCAGGATGCAGAGCAGCGTCACGCCCCACGCCACGCGGGAAGCCGGCCCGTTGCGGAGCCTGCCGGGGATCGAGTGCACGCCCCAGCCTGCCGCGAGCGACAGCCCGAGGTGGAGCAGGTAGGCATATTTCTCGGGAAAGCGAAACACCGCCAGCAGTTGATGGAACGGCACCGCCGCCGGGTTGTTCGCGCCGAGCGCCAGGAACGCTCCGGCAACGGCCACCCCGAGCCAGAAGCGCCCCGCGCGACCGCCTCGAACCAGCGCGAGCAGCGCGAGAGCCGCCGCGACCCAGCCCACGTAGAGCGACAGGAACAGCGGGACCTGTCCCCCCGGATAGGTGGTGAAAATGTCCCAGTCGGAGGAGGAGAGCGGTGGCGGATTGAGAATCTTCGTCTTGTCTATCGATCCTAACCGGATATGGATTTCTTGAACCCGGTCTAATCGATCGGCGGCAAAGCGGGCCAGGACATTGGTGATCCCTGGGGCAGCGCCGATACCGAGAATCGCGGTAAGTCCCGCGCGCTCAAACCGCGAATGGAGCTTGAGCTGCCTGCGGGTCATATGAAAGAGGCCGCCGAGGTCGAGGTAATGGGCCCCAGCCTTAAGCGCGGCCTTCATCACGTGGAGATTATACTCGTACTGGACGGAATTGATGACTGCAAAGGCGCCCCGCAGCAAACGGGTCGTGGCCTGAAGATTCAGCACATCGACAAAGGCCGCCTTGACTCTGGGGCTGTGGTAGGAGCGGGCGACGCTTTGAGCATTTTTGAAATTATAGTCCGCGATAACGATCTCTGAGTCACGCGCGGTTTCGAATAGATCCCGCACCGTAATCCGCCCCATCGCCCCCGCACCGCCTAAAACCACATAGCGCATGATAACTCCCCCTAGTTCAACTGTAGGGTGACATCTTCGAGGATACCTAGACCCTCCTGGAGTTGATTCTCAGTGATCACTAGTGGAACCAGGATGCGGATGATATTTCCGAGCACGCCAGCGGAGAGTAAAATGAGTCCCTTTTGTGCTGCCCTACGGATAATCTTCTCGGTCCTTTCTTTGTCCGGTTCTTTGCTCTTCTTGTCCTTCACAATCTCCATTGCGCACATGGCCCCAAGCCCACGCACCTCGCCGATCCTGGGGCTACGCGCCTGAAGGGAGCGAAATCCTTTCATAAGGATCCCGCCTATCTTGACCGCCCGCTCACAAAGCCGCTCCTGCTCAAGGGTCTCAATCGCCGCCAACGCAGCAGCGCAACAAACCGGGTTGCCGCCAAAAGTGCCGCCGATCCCGCCGGGCTGTACCGCATCCATGATCTCAGCACGGCCCGTGACGGCGCTTATCGGAAAGCCATTGGATAGGGACTTGGCCATCGTGATCAT
>Ga0080064_1003308_pt1 | contig 23742 bp, 26 predicted proteins | sample Subgrocontami54m_FD_69260 | JGI IMG/M metagenome (GOLD analysis project Ga0080064, IMG submission 69260) | Subsurface groundwater microbial communities from S. Glens Falls, New York, USA - GMW46 contaminated, 5.4 m (SPADES assembly) (version 2) ...
CGGCGACCGCGATGTGTACGGCGCGCAACAGCACGGCCCGCTGCTCGGGATCGAAATATGAACGCCATCCAGCAACTCAGGAGCACATTGGTGACGCCCGCCGGTCTGCAGCCGCTGCGGGTGCTCGCCGTGTCCGGTCAGCTTGGCTACGGCATTCCGGACGCCGCATTCACCGCGGGACTCGCGCGCAAGCCGCATTTCCTCGGCGCCGACATGGGCTCGGTCGACCCCGGACCCTATTACCTGGGCAGCGGCAACCTCGCGACCAGCGACGCGATGACGCGCGACGATTTGTCGAAAGCGCTGCGCGGCGCTCGCTCGATCGGCGTGCCGTTTCTGCTGGGTACCGCGGGTACCGCGGGCGCGGCGCCGCATCTCGACAAGACGCTTGCCCTGGTGCGTGACATTGCGCGCGCGGAAGGATTGCATTTTCGCCTCGCGTCCATCCGTGCCGACATGCCGCGCGATCTCGTCAAACGTGCGATCCGGGCCGGCAAGGTCAGGCCGCTCGGCGCGATCCCGGCGCTCACCGAGCACGCTGTCGACGCTTCAACTCACATCGTCGGCCAGATGGGAATCGAGGCGTTCCAGCGCGCGCTCACCGCCGGCGCCGATGTCGTGATTGCGGGGCGCGCCTGCGACACCGCGGTATTCGCCGCAATCCCCGCGATGCTCGGTTATCCGGTCGGACCGGCGATGCACATGGCGAAGATCAGCGAATGCTGCTCGCTGTGCACCACGCCCGGCGGCCGCGATGCACTGCTCGGCACGCTCGAAGGCGACAGTTTTACGATCGACAGCATGAACCCGCTGCGCAATGCGACACCGATGTCGGTGGCGGCCCACAGTCTTTACGAGCAGGGAGATCCCTACCGCGTGATCGAGCCCGAGGGTGTCCTGAATACCGAAGCGGCGCGCTACGAGTCGGTCGACTCGCATCGCTGCCGCATCACGGGCGCGCGCTGGGAACCGGCAACCCGGTTCACGGTGAAAATCGAAGGCGCGACGCGCGTCGGCGAGCGGGCGGTATTGCTTGCCGGCTGCGCCGATCCGAAAGCGATCGCGGCGATGCGCGAGATTCTGCCGGCGGTCGAGAAGACGGTGCGCGAACTGGTGTCCGAATCGGTACGCGCGCCGTTCGAGCTGTATTACCGTGTTTATGGTATCGACGGCGTGTTCGAATGGCAGGGGCCGCCGCCGGCATTGCCGCGCGAAGTGTTCGTGATGGTCGAATGCATTGCAGCAAGCGCCGAGGATGCCAAGTCGGTTGCGACCGTGTTCAAGCAGTATCTGCTGCACCACGGTTTCCCCGGGCGCATCTCGACCGGCGGCAATCTCGCGTTCCCGTTCACGCCGCCGGAAGTCGTGGCCGGAACCGCCTATCGATTCAGCGTCTATCACGTGATGGAAGTCGACGCGCTCGAGCCGTTGTTTCCCGTGACCCTCGAAGACATTTGAACAGCGGGAAAGCGCGTCTTCCGCTGTCCAACGGGTTCCGGGCCCTGCCCATCGCGGATTTTGTGTAGACTCGTTTCAGGAGGAACCCACCATGTCCGCAAACGTCGCTCGCGATCTCAAGCCGGTTGATGCGCTGGAAGTTCAGGTGCTGGTGGACAACGTCACCGACTCGCTGTCCACTGTGCCCAAGGACGTGACCAACGAAGGCACCGTGCTGGTGCGCAACGGCAGCCTCAAGATGGGCGCTGGCGAATACCGCTGCTGCGCACACCACGGGCTTTCGCTCATCATCACCGCGCGGTCGGGCAACGCGAAACGCACGCTCATTTTCGACGCGGGGCCCGAAGCCTACACGGTGACGCGCAACGGGGCGCTGCTCAAGGTGCCGTTCGCCGATGCGGGCGCGGTCGTGCTGTCGCACGGCCATTGGGACCATGCAGGCGGGCTCGTCGAGGCGGTGCGCCAGGTGGTCACGGCAAGCGGCGGCCGTGCGGTCGAATGCCACGTCAACCCCGGCATGTTCGCGGTGCGCGGAAACCGCCTCTTCAGCGACGAAGTGCTGCTGCAGAAGCCGGTGCCGAGCGTGCGCGAACTCACCGAGGCCGGCGCGACCGTCGTCAATGCGCCGGAAGCGCGGCTCATCCTCGACGGCATGTTTTATCTGAGCGGCGAGATCCCGCGCGTGACCCCCTACGAGCGCGGGCTGCCAGGTCATCTCAAGCGCGCGGCGGACGGGAAATCATGGGAGCCCGACCCGCTGCTGATGGACGAGCGCTACGTCGCCGTGCACGTGAAGGGCAAGGGCGCGGTGGTGTTCACTGCGTGCTCGCATGCGGGCGTGATCAACGTGCTGAAGGATGCGCGCAACGTCTGCGGTGACGTGCCGCTGTGGGCGGTGATGGGCGGCTTCCACCTGTCGGGTGAGAAGATCGAGCAAATCATCCCCGACACCGTGAAGGACATGCAGTCCTTCGGGCTCAAGCGCATCGTGCCCGCGCACTGCACCGGCTGGCGCGCGGTGCATGCGCTGGCCAACGTCTACGGGGACGACGTGCTGGTGCCGTCGGCGGTGGGGAGACAGTTTGCGTTTTGAGCGGGCGCATCGATGAAGACGATCCAGGTCAAGGTCAAGCCCCGTGCACGAGAGTCCGAACTCGAGGAACTGAGCGACGGTAGCTGGGTCGCACGAATCAAGGCTCCCCCGGTCGACGGCAAAGCCAATATAGAGCTGGTGACCCTGATCGCCCGGCATTTCGGCGTGCGCAAAGCCCAGGTGTCGATCAGGAGCGGCGCGTCGGGCCGCCTGAAGCTGGTGCGGATCGAGGACTTTTGAGCTAGATCCTCATGACTATTCTGGGCGAAAAGGAACGTGATATGAGCTTCCGAATCGACCTCCCACGCCGCCGCGTTCTCGCCGCGGGCGCCGGAGCGGCGCTGGCTGCCGTGCTGGCGCGGTTTCCGCGCCCGGCGTGGGCGGCGGAAGAGCCTCTCAAGACGCGTCCGATCCCGCACAGCGGCGAACAGTTGCCCATCGTTGGCATCGGCACCGCGGTCATTTTCGATTTTGAAAACGATCCGGTGAAATACGCCGAGCGGCGCCAGGTCATCCAGACGTTCGTCGCGGGCGGCGCGAGGCTGATCGACACGGCGCACTCTTACGGGCGCGCGGAAGACCGGCTGGGCGAGCTCGTCGCGGATCTGGGCGTGCGCGAGAAGCTTTTTCTTGCCACCAAGTACTCGTTTAACGCGGACCGCGCCGCGGCCACGGCGTCGCTGCAGGCGTCACTGCGCCGTCTGAAGACGAATCGCGTCGATCTCATGCAGGCGTGGAACGTCGGCGATCCGAACTACGATTTCGGTCTGCTGCGCGAATGGAAGCAGCAGGGGTTGTGCCGCTACGTCGGCATGACGACGAGTTTCATGCGCCAGTACGAGGCTATCGGGAAAGTGCTCACGCGCGAGAAGCCGGATTTCTTCCAGGTGAATTACTCGCTCGGCGATCGCGAGGCCGAGGCCAATCTGCTGCCCGCCGCGCGGGATGCGGGCGCAGCGGTGCTCGTCAATCTGCCCTTCGGACGCAACTCGCTCTTCCGCAAAGCCGGCGGCAGGCCGCTGCCCGATTTCGCGGCCGAATTCGGCGCGCGCACCTGGGCGCAGTTCTTCCTGAAATTCATCCTCTCGCATCCGGCGGTGACCGCGGTCATTCCAGGCACCGACAAGCCTGAATACATGCTCGATAATCTGCAGGCGGGCCGCGGAGCGCTGCCGGACGCCGCGCTGCGCAGGCGCATCGTCCAATACTGGGATGCGTTGGCGTAAAATAAGACGGCCACGTTCGATTGATCGGTATGACGTATCGTACCGGCCCTGAAATTCCGCAACACCAACCATGAAGGAGAAAAAATGATTCGAGCTGCAATCATCGGCCTTGGCTGGTGGGGACGGACCATCGTCGACTCCGTGCAGGGCAAGAGCGACCAGGTCATTTTCGTTGCGGGCAATACGCGCACGCGCGCCAAGGCGGAGGATTTCTGCCGCGACCGGAAAATCGAGCTGCGCGACGATCTCGACGCCATCCTCAGGGATCCTGCGATCGATGCGATCGTCTACACCACGCCCCACAGCCAGCACGAGGAGCACGTGAAACGCGCGGCGCAGGCGGGCAAGCACATCTACGTGGAAAAACCTTTCACGCTGACCGTGGCGAGCGCCCGGTCCGCCCTCGATGCGGTCAAAAAGGCCGGCGTCGTGCTCGGCATCGACTATCAGCGCCGGTTCGAGCCCGCCATCGGTGAGATCCGCGCCCGCGTCCGGGACGGCCGTCTCGGGACGATCTGTTTTGGCGTGGCCGAGGCGACGGCGCCCGGCGGACTTTTCATGCCGAAGGAGTCGTGGCGCACGAATCCCGATGAGACCCCGGTCGGCGCGATGACGGGAATAGGCGTGCATCTCGTCGATGGCTTCATCGACCTGTGCGGCGAGATCGCGGAGGTCTATTGCGTCAACACGCGGCGGGCAGCCCCGCTCGTTGACGATACGACCACCGTCACGCTCATTCACAGGAACGGCGTGACATCGAGTTTCAACTGCTCGATTGCGAGCGCTCAGAATTATCGCGTCGCGGTCTACGGCACGCGCGGCCGCGCGGAGACTGAAAGCAATCTGGGCGGGTTTCGCTTCAGTTCCGCGCCTGACAAGCCGGGGCATCCCCCGCCTGCGCAGCCGGAGATCATCGACCATAAGGGCGCCAATCCGCTGAAAGCGGGATTGGAGGCATTCGCGGCGGCAATTCGCGGCGCTGCGCCGTTCCCGATTTCCGCCGAGCAGATCGTTCACGGGGTGGCTGTCTTCGAGGCGATCGTGAAGTCGGCGAAGACGGGCAACCCGGTCAAAGTCGGCTGAGCGGCAACATGGACTATCGTGAAGTCAGCGAAATTCGCGACGGCATGCGCATCGACTGGGACGTGCCGGTCGGGATGGAGGACGGCGTCATCCTGCGCGCGGACGTCTACAGGCCCGTGGCCGACGGCAGGTATCCGGTCATTCTAAGCTACGGCCCCTACGGCAAGTGGCTGCATTTCGAGGACCTCTACGGCGACCAGTGGCAACGGATGTGCGACGATCACCCGGACGTTCCCACGGGTTCCACCAACAAGTATCAGAACTGGGAAGTGGTCGATCCGGAGAAATGGGTGCCGGACGGATATGCCGTCGTGCGCGTCGACTCGCGCGGCGCCGGCCGCTCGCCCGGACTGCTCGATCTTTGGTCGCTGCGCGAGGCCCAGGATTTCTATCATTGCGTCGAGTGGGCTGCCGGGCAATCCTGGTCGAGCGGCAAAGTCGGGCTCAACGGCATTTCCTATTACGCGATGAATCAGTGGCAGGCGGCGGCGCTGCAGCCGCCGCACCTGGCGGCGATCTGCATCTGGGAAGGCGCGGCGGATTATTACCGTGATCTCAGCCATCACGGCGGCATCTACTGCACGTTCGCCGATACCTGGTTTCCGGGGCAGGTCACCAAGGTGCAGAACGGCAAGGGAAAAAATGGCTATCGCAGCCGCATGAATGGTGACTGGGTGTCCGGACCCGCGACGCTCAGCGAGGAAGAACTCGGCGCTTTGCGGCGCGATTTCGACGCGGATTGCTACGCCAATGCGCTGGCAAGCGACGAGTACTGGACTTCGCGCATGCCCGACTGGTCCAAAGTGAATGTCCCGCTGCTCTCATCGGCCAACTGGGGCGGGCAGGGCCTGCATCCGCGCGGCAATTTCGAAGGTTTCGGGCGCGCGGCTTCGAAAGATAAATGGCTCGAAGTCCACGGCATCGAGCACTGGACCGAGTTCTACACCGACTATGGCGTGAAGATCCAGAAGCGCTTCTTTGGTCATTTCCTGAAAGGCGAGGACACGGGGTGGTCGAAGCAACCCCGGGTCGCGCTGCTGGTGCGCCATCCGGGAGAGAAATTCGTCGCGCGGCAGGAGGACGAATGGCCGCTCAAGCGCACGCAATGGACGAGGTTTTATCTGCATCCCGGGCATACCCTTACGACTGAAGCGCAGAAGCAGACAGGCAGCATCACCTATGGCGGCCTCTCCGATGGCGTGACGTTCCTCACTTCGCCGCTCGCGACGGAAACCGAAATCACGGGCCCGATTGCGGCCAGGCTGTGGGTCTCGTCGGCGACCGAGGATGCCGATCTGTTTTTGGTCGTGCGGGTGTTTGCGCCGGACCTGAAGGAGGTCACCTTCATGGGAGCGCTCGATCCGCACACACCGGTTGCTCAGGGCTGGCTGCGCGCCTCCCATCGCAAGCTCGACAAGGCGTTGTCGCTGCCGTACCGGCCTTATCACACCCATGACGAAATTCAGAAACTCACGCCGAACGAGGTCTACGAGCTCGACATCGAGGTGTGGCCGACCTGCGTGGTGGTGCCCGCGGGTTATCGCATCGGCCTCACGGTGCGTGGCCGCGATTACGAATGGCCCGGCGGCACTGTCAAGGGCCTCGGCAATCTGAATGCGGTGTTCACCGGCGTCGGGCCTTTCCGTCACAACGATCCGCGCGACCGGCCGGCCGCAGTATTCGGCGGCGACGTGACGCTGCACATGGGACCGGACCGCCAGGCCTGCGTGCTGTTGCCGGTCATCCCGCCGAAATAGCGTGGGTTCCTGATGCGCTATCATGTCGACCGGCTGGACCAATCGTGTTTTCAAGACCAGGAGAAAAAATGATCCACGTTGTCGCCGTCATCAACACCAAACCCGGAATGCGCGATTCAGTCCTGCAGGCATTTCGGGCCAATATCCCGGCGTGCAAGGCAGAGCAGGGCTGCATCGAGTACGGGCCAGCCGTCGATGCCGAGAACGCGCTCCCGTTTCAGACGAAATGCGGGCCGGACACGTTCATGGTGATCGAAAAATGGGAAAGCATGGACGCCCTGAAGGCGCATGCAGCCGCGCCGCATATGGCGGCGTATGGGGCGAAGGTGAAGGGCATGATCGCGACCCGGGCGGTCCATATACTCTCGCCGGCATGATGAATTCACGTCGTTACTTTCGCGCACGGCAGATACGAATTTTGAGCGGGTGATTGAAGGAACTGTGGAATGGCGATTAAGCGGACGCCCCTGCCCATCGCTCATGTTGAGCAGCGAATACTCTTGCTGCGGGGACAAAAAGTCATGCTCGACAAAGACCTTGCCGAGTTGTACGAAGTAGAAACCAAAATGCTCAATCGGGCCGTGAAGCGTAATCGGGACAGGTTTCCTGGAGATTTTATGTTCCAGTTGACAACCGATGAGGTCGACAACTTGAGGTACCAAAATGGCACCTCAAGTTGGGGTGGCAGACGTTATTCCTCTTACGCCTTCACCGAGCAGGGTGTGGCCATGCTCTCCAGCGTGCTGCGCAGCAAGCGCGCCGTCTTGGTCAATATCGAAATCATGCGGGCTTTTGTGCGGTTGCGCCAGATTCTCGGGGCGCATGCCGATCTGGCCCGCAAACTCGCGGCGCTGGAGCGCAAGTACGACAGCCAGTTCAAAGCGGTCTTCGACGCCATTCGCGAACTCATGACGCCGCCGCCGGCGAAGAAACGTCCCATCGGCTTTGGCTCGTGGGAAGAGAAAAAATGAAGCGGCTCATTACACAACTTCAAAATGTGACCGTGCCGCCAATCGGCACGCAGCGCTACCAGTAGCCGGGGGCGCGAAGGCGCCTGGAGACAAATCTCGATTGCCATTGTCATGGTTGATTCCTCTGGGTCCGGGGGGCGAATTGCGCCACACTTATAAGAGCCGTAACGTATCCGAAAGTCCATCGATTGCGGGGTACGAGTTAAGTAATAAGCGGCGCTAATAGACCTTGTGTCAACGAATTCAAGTTGGGCTTCAAGAGGGAAAGTCGCATGACTGAAGAGATAGTGAAGAAATACCCTTGGCAACTGCGCGTGCTCGGTGGCATTCTCATCTTCTTCGCAATCCGTGACTATATGAGTACCGGTGGTACGTATGCCGCCCTGCGAAGTGCAGGTGTGAGTCATGACGATGTCTGGAACTTCGTGGCATACCCCCGCGAAGCCTCGCTTTATCTGCTTCAGCATCTTGTCGCCGTAGTCGCAGCACTTGCCCTAGTAGCTCTCTGGTCCAGGAGCAAGCTCTTTCCCTGGGCATTCTCGGCGTACTATGTGTTTCTCATAGCAATTAACGTCGCAACCATCGTAACTTTCAATGTCTTTTATGGGAGTACTGCGCCGGAAGGATTGGTCTCCAACGTGGAAGCGGCGGCGGTTGGTGCCATCATTATGCACTCCATTCTTTGTGTCCCGTGGCTTCTATATTTATTCATGTCGCCGCGGGCGCGCAACGTGTTTTGTGACTCGAAGCCGGCCCAACAAACCGCTCAAACCGATGGCGCGTAAAGCGCACTCCGGTTTAGCGGTGGTGTTAGAAAGCAAAGGCGATGTCTCGCATTTACATTAGCGGTGGCGGATTGGCGCTTTTTGTGGGCGCCGCGGTTGGTCTGGTGATGGGAAAGGGAAGCTGGCTGCTCGCAATTGGTGGCCTCGTCTGCTTTCTTTGGGGCATCACGGCTTTCTGGACGAGGTATTCGGCTGCGCGCAACGCATTGCTCGCCAAGCTTACATTTGACAGATTAGAAGAGGGTGAAAGCCGAGGGCTCGTAACCTCAAAGGCCCGAGAGATCGCCGGCGTAAGCACTCTTGAAATGTTGGCAACCTTTTCATCCGCCCAACGGTACGGCTTTTATGCGCTGGCTATGGTTTCTCTTGGTTTTCCTCCTGCGCTCTCTGGAGAAAAGTGGTTTGTGGTCCGCAATCCGTACAGGGCGGTTCGTGGAGCGAAACCGGAAATTGCGTCAGCTCGCCACTACTTTTACAAGAAGTATGGTGTTTCCATTGCCTTCGACGATTAGCTATCATGGTAGGCAAAGGGAAGGGCCTGAGAGGTGACATGGCACCAATGATTGAGCTTCCTGAAATTTCAAAAATACTCAATGCAATTGAAGCTGGACTGTCGGATGATAACCGAGCGCTGCTCGGGAGCAATTTGACGCAGCCAGCGTTCGTGCTCGGCGTAGCCAGCACTCTTAGTCAGTTCTATTCGGACCCTGAATCGCAGCAAGTGCTTGGTAAATACATGCTCAAGACGCTAAGCCAAACTATGTTCAGATCGTGAAATTCCAATGGGCGATCCGAGTTTTGCGCTCTAATCGCCTTCGGCGCCCGTTGATTATTGAAGCTGGGTGGCAAGGGAAAGGTCATGACGGCGCACGAAACAAAAACGATCAGTACGTGGTGGGCCATTGTTCTGATGGTATTTGCGCCGTCAAAACTGGTTGAGCACTCCGTGGATCACGCTATTCGATCTCAGCCGGAAGTTCTCGATACTGAGCGGGAAATACATTTAAGACTTAAATTCAATGCTCAGTTCAACAAGTCCGTATTTTCGATTCGGTCAACCGTATTCGCATCATTCGCGGTCGTCGCTGGCGCAATCCTCGGTGCATTCGTATCCGGGATTGCGTTAAAAGCAATAGGGATCGCGAAATCGGCAGAATGGAATGCTTGGCTGCAATATGGTGGAATAGGAATCTTGCTGTGGGCTACTCTCGCAAGAGTTGATTCGTCCGCCATTTCAACATGGGACGGAGGTACGTTACCCGAGCGAGTAGACCTTTGGCTTTACCGCTTACTGTACATAGCGGGGTCCTATCCACTTGCCTTGTCGGTGGCTTGGTGAAGTGCTTGCCACCCAACTTTAGCTGGTGCGGACGGGCCCGCCGCGCACCACGGCGTTGGGCGACATCAGGAACGCTGTAGGCATACGTAGGCCGTAGCGTCAATCGCGCTGAGGGATGATATGAAGATCGACATTGACAAACTCACTGAAGCAGAACTGATTGACCTCAACAATCGCATCGTGGAACGCCTGCGCTTTCTCCATCAGATGCGATCGCATGCCGAAATGCTCGAGTTCCGCATCGGCGACCGGGTTGAGTTTCAGCCTGACGGACGCTGCTCCCAGTTCCGCGGCAACGCGATTTCCTTGGTGGTCGGCTGCGTGTGGCCGCCTTCCATCACCATCAGCCGGTTGCGATGCGGATCACCGCACACGACGATGTGCACGATGTCGGGGCTCGAGAGGATCCGGACCCGGTCGTCGGGCGCGCCCGCGAACTCGCCGGGAAACACGCCTTCATCGACCCGCTCGCGCGCCGTGATGCCCGAAATGCTGGTAAACCGGGAAATCCAGTCGAATTCGCGCAGGCTCATGCGGGTATTTTCGTAAAGGTGCTGCTTCACGTCCTGCTTCGAGTATCCCGCGGCGGCGAGTGATCGGGCAACCGGTGGTGAAAGCAGCAGGGTGAGCATGACGGTCTCCGCATGCGGCCCGCGGCCGGGAAAGTTGAAGAGCCGCGTCTTCTTGGCGATCTCTCTCGCGAGCAGTTCGAGCGCGATCTGCGCGCCGCTTTGCCCGGCCCGGTCGTAGGGCGCGGGTGATGAGCCCCAGTTGTTGGTGACCCCCACGGTCACGGTGTTCGCGCTGCGGTCGTAACCTTGCCCGACGTGAAACGGCTCCCACGGACTATCATCGGCGCGCTCCGCCAGCGCGACGGCAAGCGGATAGCCGAACGTTCCCATATAGCTCGAACCGGGCCGGAAACCCGCAATGTTCCTGACGACGAGGCCGATCGCCCGCCCGATGGCCGGGTTCGGCGGCCGCGAGGCGAGCTGCGCGCCGGAGTTGATTCCGAGCTGATCGACGATCGGGCCGTTGATCAGGACGAACGGAAAAAGGCCCGATGAGGTGCCGATGTTGTTGAGGCTGCACCGCTCGTCGCCCAGGGCCTCGACAGCCGCGATGATGAGCGGCATGTGTTCCGGGCGGCACCCGGCCATCACCGCATTGACTGCGATGTTCCAGGGCGTCGCCTGCAAGTTGGCCGACTGGAGAACGGCAACCGCTTCGTCCGGCGCGCGATCGGTGAATTTGAGGAATTGCTCGACGCGCTCGACGGTCGGCACGACGATCGGCAGGCCATCGCCCCATTCCTGCTCATCGAAGTAGCGGCCGACTTCTTCCGCTGTGCCCGTGAAAACGATGTCCTTCGGATTGCGCTTGGCGCTTGCAGCCGCCGCCTCGCCGCTGCCGCCAGTCAGTCCGGCGATAATCTTGCCGACGAGGTCTGACTCGATGTTCTGCGTGATTTGCGCGGGATCGTGGATGCCGAGCGGGCCGGGATACTCGGCGATATTCAAGTCTTCAATGCCGCCGGATTTGCCGGTGAGCCGGGCGAGCACCGAAAAGCCCGTCGTCGTGATGACAACGCTCGGGATTCCCGCCTTCTCGATTTCCGTTGCCGGCCGCGCCGCGGCCGGAGCGCAGGTCCCTCAGGCGCCGTTGCCCGAGATCACCGCGTCGCACCCTTTTTCTTTCGCCATCGCGGCGATCCGGCGCGCGCGCTCGCGCTGCTGGGTCGGGTTGTCACTGCCCGGCGTATGCGGGAACTCGGTGTAGGGAATTATCCTGAGGCGCGGATACTTCTGCTGGAGCAGCTTGCGGATGATCGGGAACGTGAACTCGCCCCTGAAGACGCCGTTCCACACTTCGCCGATCGTTTTGCCGTCGAGGTTCTTCACGCGCGGCGCGCTGCCGGTGCGCTTGACGACTTCAAGACCGACGGGGCTGACCACTTCAAGCTTCGACATTGGTTACTCACTCAGGAAGCAAATGGGATATTACAGCGTGTTCGAATTGTGCCATTTTCCTTCAATCTTTCTTGTGGCTGCGCTGGCTGATGTAGCCGCCCACCGCGAGGCAGCCGGCGTTGGTGAGGAACACGGCCGCCATTCCAGCCGCCGAACCCAGGGCACCGAAAAGCAGCGGCACCGCGAAATGCATGATCTGGTTCGCCGTGACCCGCATGCCGGCCGTCTCGCCGGCGCGCCCAGTGGGCGATGCGTCGTACAGCAGCGTGAGCGACAGCGGCTGCCCGCAGCCGCAGCCGATGCCGAGCACGAACGAAACAACCGCGAGCGTCCACGTGGTGTGACACAGCGGGAACAGCAGGTACGCCGCGCACGCGACGAACATCGCGTAAGTGAGCAACTGCGCCGCGCCCGCGCGTTTCAATGCGAAAGGCATCAGGAGGCGCACGACGATGATGGAGATCGCGAACGCGCTCATCACCGTGCCGATCGCGGTGGCCGACAGGCCCTGCGTGCGGCCGTAGATCGGCATGAAAAACTGGTAGAGGTCCCACGCCGACGAAACGATGGCGCTCGCAATCAGCGCATTGCGCAACGGCCGGATGCGGAGCAGGTCGGACACACCGCTGCCCGCCGGCGCCGGCTCAACGTGCGTTTCCGGCAACCAGCGCGAACCCAGCGCCGTGAGAACAATCGCAGGGATGAGCGGCATGGCGAGCACGAAAAACGTGCGCGCGTAGCCGGCCTCGTCAATCATGAACCCGGTCAGCAGCGGGCCCGTGAAATTGGCCGACGCGAAGCCGAGGCTGATGAGATTGAAATTGCGCGCGCGCTCGGACGGCTTCGCCATGGCGCCCGCGAGGGTCTGCGACGCGATCTGGAACGACATGAACGACACGCCGAGCAGCGCCGCGGTGAAATACAGCACCGTGAGCGACGGCCAGATCGCCGGCAGCAGCAATGCAACACAAATGCCGCTGGTGCCGAACACCATGGGAATCCTGAAACCGAGGCGGTCGATCATGCGGCCGGCCGGCAGCGCGAGCACGATGGGGATCACGGCATACAGCGACACCACGGTGCCGACGATGAAAGGCGTTGCCCCCTGATCGACCGCGAACAGCGCCACCGCGACGCGGCTGCCCGCGAAGCCGATATGCGTGAGAAACGTCAGCAGGAGAACAATGTAGAGAGCCATGCGCGGGTTGCCCGGCCTGGTCCGCTAACGGAGATTCGCTGACTGCGTCATCACGCTAGTTGCTTGGGATTTTGCGGCAGGGATTCCAGGTTCATCACCCAGTCGAGCGCGGAGCGGCACCAGCCCTGCCGTTTGGGACGCAGTTGGGCTCTCTGGCGCGTGGTTCCGACGCGGATGCCGTAGACCTCCGGATTACCCACGGTCGTCGCGTACAGCGGCGTGCCGCACTCGGGGCAGAATGCCTGCGCCCGTTGGTTGCCGCTTTCGGCCGTCTTTATATAGATCGTCGGTTTCCCGCTGAGAAGCTTGAAGGCTCCTTTGTGTGAGCGGACGGTTACGCGATAGGCCGTGCCGGTCATCCTCTGGCAATCAGTGCAATGGCAAATCCCGACGGTGTCGGGATCGACTTCGGCTTCGTAGGTAATGTGACCGCAATGGCATCCGCCTTCGACGTGCATGGCAATCCTCCGGGTGGCGACAAAATGAAATAGCATACCATCTGAGCATCGCGACGCGCTTACGTTTTGGGCGGGGCACTTTGCCTTGCAGACGAATGTACATGCGGCTTCCAGGGTTTTCCGGGAGCCTGCGCGGCGCTGCAAGCCGTTTGACGCGTCTTCCCGCCACCCGGTAGACTTCAAGACTCATTCCGCAGTGACAGCACGTCCCGACCCGCCAACTCGTCCCAGGGAGATTCCCATGACCCGCCTGTTTCGCATTGCAGCCGCGTTGCTGATCGCGTTCATCGCAGTTGTTCCGCTCGCGCTGGCGCAGAACTACAAGCCCGAATACAAGCTCTCGACGGTGCTGCCGCCGAGCTACCCGTGGGGCAAGGCCGGCGAGCGCTGGGCCGAACTCGTCAAGGAAAAAACCCAGGGCCGCATCAACATCAAGATGTACCCCGGCATGAGCCTGGTCGGCGGTGATCAGACCAAGGAGTTCTCCGCGATCCGCCAGGGCATCATCGATCTCGCGATCGGTTCGACGATCAACTGGTCGCCGCAGGTCAAACAGCTCAACCTGTTTTCGCTGCCGTTCCTGATGCCTGACTACAAGGCGATCGACGCGCTCACCAAGGGCGCGGTCGGCAAGCAGGTATTCCAGATTCTCGACAAGGCTGGCGTCGTGCCACTCGCATGGGGCGAAAACGGCTTTCGCGAACTGTCGAATTCGAAGGGTGCGATCGCCACACCCGCCGACATGAAGGGCAAGAAATTCCGCGTCGTCGGCTCACCGATTTTCATCGACACGTTCACCGCGCTCGGCGCCAACCCGACTCAGATGAGCTTCGCGGACGCGCAACCGGCGCTGTCCACCGGCGCGGTCGACGGGCAGGAGAACCCGCTGTCGGTGTTCACCGGCGCGAAGATGTGGACTCTCAACCAGAAATTCCTCACCCTGTGGGGCTACACCGCCGACCCGCTGATCTTTGTGGTGAACCGGGAAGTGTGGGCGTCGTGGACGCCCGCTGACCGCGAAGCGGTGCGGCAGGCCGCGGTGCAGGCCGGCGCCGAGAACGTTCTGGCCGCGCGCAAAGGCATCGCCGGCAGCGACAACGAGGTCCTCAAGCAGATCGAGGCGCAAGGCGTCACGGTCACGCACCTCACGCCCGCGCAGATCAAGGCGTTCCAGGCAGCAGCCAAACCGGTTTACGACAAGTGGGCCGGGCAGATCGGCCGCGATCTGGTGAAGGCGGCGGAAGCCTCAATCGCAAAACGCTGATGCAGGATCCGTTTGAAGTAGCGACGGGGGAGCGCGAACCGCTCCCCCGTGCTGTTTCGATCGAGCGCGGGTTCCTCGCGCTGGTGATGGCGCTGCTTTGCGTCATCACCATGGGCAACGTGCTCGTGCGCTACTTCACCAGCATCTCGTTCGCGTTCACCGAGGAGATTTCGGTATCGCTGATGGTGGTGATGACGCTGGTCGGCGCTTCGACCGCGTTCCACCGCGACCGGCACATCGCGATCCTGTTCGTGGTGAACCTGTTCGGGCCGCGCGCGCGCGAGCGCTTCACGCGCTTCGGCCTCGCCGCGTCGATGCTGATGTTCGGGCTGCTCGCGTGGTACGGCGCGCGCATGGCGTGGGACGATTTCCGCTTCGAAGTCACCTCTCCCGCGCTCGGCGTGCCGCAGTGGCTCTACAGCGCATGGCTGCCGCTGCTCTCGCTTCTGATCTTCGCGCGGCTCGCCCACCGGCTGCGGCGCCGCTGGCAGCGCGGGAGCTGACGGCCGTGGACTGGATCCTGTTCGGTGTTTTTGTTTTGCTCATGCTCTGCGGCGTGCCGCTGGCGGTGACGCTGGGTCTCGCCGGCACGGCGGTGGTGACGCTTGCCGGCCTCGGCACGATGTCGCTGCCGACCAACGTCTACACGGGAATCGCCAAGTACCCGCTGCTCGCGATCCCGGTCTTCGTGCTGGCCGGGCTGATTCTCGAGCGCGCCGGTGTCGCGGCATCGATCGTGCGCTTTGCCTCCAGCATCGTCGGCCAGCGCCGCGGCGGGCTCGCGACGGTGGCCGTACTGGTAGCTATGATCCTGGGTGGAATCTCCGGTTCCGGTCCGGCCGATTCCGCTGCGGTGGGTGCCGTGATGCTGCCGTCGATGCTGCGCGCAGGCTACCCGAAGCCGTTCGCCGCCGCGCTGATCGCCGCTGCGGGCTCGACCGACATCCTGATCCCGCCCTCGATCGCTTTCATCATCTACAGCCTGCTGGTGCCGCAGGCCTCCGTGCCGGCGCTGTTTGCCGCGGGTCTGATCCCGGGAATACTTTCGGGGCTGACGCTGATCGCGGTGGCATCGTGGCTTTCGGTAAGGCACAACTTCGAAGCCGAATACCGCGAGCCCCGCCCGCCGTTCTGGCGCAGTTTGAAAGAAGCGTTCTGGGGGTTAGCTGCGCCCATCATCATTCTCGGCGGCATGCGCAGCGGCTGGTTTACTCCGACCGAAGCCGCGGTGGTGGCCGCCTTCTACGGGCTCTTCGTCGGCGTGTTCATTTATCGCTCGCTCGCGTGGCGCGACGTGGTCGACGCGCTCGCGGAATCCGCGGAGATTTCCGCGGTGATCCTGTTGGTGGTCGCACTGGCGAGCGTGTTCGCCTATGCGAGCAGCACGCTCGGCACCTTCGATCATCTGGCGAAAGCGCTGGTCGGCACCGGCACCTCCGAAGTCGTGGTGCTGCTGGGCATCACGCTCTTGCTGCTGATCGCGGGCATGTTTCTCGACGCGATTTCGATCTACTTCATTTTTCTGCCGCTGCTCATCCCCGTTGCGCTGCATTTCAACTGGAACCTCGTCTGGTTCGGCATCATCATCACCATGAACCTCGCGATCGGGCAGTTTCATCCGCCGCTGGGAGTCAACCTGATGGTGACGTGCCGCATGTCGGGCGTGTCGATGGAGTCGACGATCCCGTGGGTGATCTGGATGGTGATCGCGATGACGGGCACCATGCTGCTCGTCACCTTCGTGCCGGAAATCGCGCTGTGGCTGCCGCGCGTGCTCGGCTACGTCTGACTATTCGGATACGCGGATGTTGGCGGCCCTGATGACTTTTTCCCACTTGCGGTGATCGTCCGCGATAAATGCGCTGAACTCCTCGGGTGTATTGCTCATGGGCACCGCGCCTTCGCGCGCCAAGCGTTCGCGCACCTCGGCATTCTGAAGCATCCGTACGATTTCCCTGTTAAGCGTGGCAACAATCGGTTTGGGAATGCCGGCCGGACCGACTATCCCGTACCAACCGACGCTCGCATAGCCCGGAACTGCCTTTTCGCCGATCGACGGCACGTCAGGCAGCAGCGGCGAGCGCTTGGCGGAGGTGACGCCGAGTGCGCGCAGTTTTCCATCTCTGATAAATACGATCGAAGAAGAAATACTGGGGAACGAGAGATCGACGTGGCCGCCGATCAGATCGATCACCGACTGGGCGCCCTTGTAGGGCACGTGGACAAACTTCACCTTCATCATTATCTGCAGCAGCTCTCCGGAAAGGTGCCCCGGTGAGCCTATGCCGGCCGACGATTGCGTCAGAGTGCCCGGCCTGGCTCGCGCCAGCGCAAACAGTTCGCCGATGGACTTCGCGGGAACACCGGGATGGACGACCAGAACGTTCGGAATCTCGGCAACCATTGAAATCGCGGTGAAGTCCTTGACGGGATCGTGCCGTAACCGGGTGTAGAGGATCGGATTGGTGGTAAGGCCCGGCGAGGTCATGTGAAGGGTGTAGCCGTCCGGCGCGGATTTGGTGGCGAGGTCGGCCGCGATCAGGCCGTTGGCGCCGGGCCGGTTCTCGATGATGACCTGCTGCCCGAGTGCTTCGCCGAGCTTCTGGCCGACGATGCGCGCCGAGGTATCGGTAAATCCGCCGGGAACGAACCCGACCAGAATGCGCAGCGGCTTCACGGGATAACCGGTTTGTGCCGTGGCGCCAGTCGCAATCTGCGCGAGCACGGCAATCGTCAGCACGGCTGGCATCATGTTCATCACGTTCTCCCTTGCACGTTGGCGGATGCGCGGTTTCCCCCGGCCCGCGAATCTGTCAGGTTAACTTCAACACCGGTTCACTGCAAGTTGAAGCCTCGGGGCAATACAGGATTCGAACGATTCCCGCGAGAGTGAGGATCTCACCAAACGCGGGTGCGAGTGACTGCCCGCTGGTTCGGTGATACAGTTCCGGACCGCGAAAACATTTTAACCGAGGTGCGTCATGCTCTACGAACTGCGTCGCTACGATGTGGCCGCCGGAAAACTGCCGGCGCTTCTCGACCGCTTTGGCAGCTTCACCGTCCACAAGTGGAAGGACTACGGCTTCCGCCTGATCGGCTTCTGGACGCCCTTGTTGGGCGAGAAGAGCAACCAGGTGGTGTACATCTGGGGCTGGGAGAGCTACGAGGAGCGCACCAGGAAGAACGCCGTGTGGCGGGCCGACCCCGAGCGCATCAGGAAGTGGGCGGAGACCGAGAAGGACGGCCCGCTGGTGAATCGGGTGTACAACCAGCTCATGGAACCGACCTCGTACTCGCAGCTCGACAAAGGGGAGGCTTACGGGCCGGACGCCTCCACCCGCAATCCCTACCTCTTCGAACTGCGCGAGTACCAGGCGATGCCGCAGAAGATCACCAACGTTTCAGAGCGGTTCGGCGGGTTCACCTGCGAGGCGTTCAAGAAGCACGGTTTCCGCCAGGTGGGCTACTGGCTGAACCGCGTGGGCGGTAACGATCACCAACTCGTCTACCTGCTGGCGTGGGAGAGCCTGAACGAGCGCGTAACCAAGTTCGACACGTTCGCCAAGGATCCCGATCGCGCGCGCGTATTCGCCGAGAGCGAGAAGCACGGTCCCATCGTGCAGCAGGTGACCACCACGATCCTGCGCCCCACCGCTTTCTCCCCGATGAAGTAATCGCGAGGCGAAAACCCCGGCAACGCGCGTCAGCGCGCCAGCAGCGGGATCAGGCTAAATTGCGTCGCACACCGCTGACGTAACGATTTCCGTCGTTGCCTCGCCGCCCAGATCCGGCGTGTGGATTTTTTTCGCGGTGACCGATTCGACCGCTTTCATCAAGCGCGCGCCGGCTTCCTTCTCGCCGAGGTGCTCGAGCATCATCGCCGCGGTCCAGAAGGTCGCGACGGGATTGGCGATGCCTTTGCCCGCGATGTCGAACGCCGAGCCGTGAATCGGCTCGAACATCGAGGGGAATCTGCGCTCGGGATTCAGGTTCGCGGTCGGTGCGATGCCGAGGCTGCCGGAGAGCGCCGCGGCGAGATCCGACAGGATGTCGGCGTGCAGGTTGCTTGCGACCATGACATCGAGGCTCGCCGGTTTGAGCACCATCAGCGTGGTCATCGCGTCGACCAGGATGCGCTGCGTCTCGACTGCGGGATAATCGCGCGCGACCTCGTGGAATATCTCGTCCCACAGCACCATGCCGTGGCGCTGCGCATTGGATTTGGTGACGAGCGTCAGGTGCTTGCGCGGGCGCCGCTGCGCGAGTTCGAACGCGAAGCGGTGGATGCGCGCGCAGCCATTGCGCGTAAACACCGAAGTCTCGGTCGCCACTTCTTCCGGCAGCCCCTGGTGCACGCGGCCGCCGCTGCCGGAGTATTCGCCTTCGGAATTCTCGCGGATCACGACCCAGTCGATTCCCGCGCCGCCCGTGAGCGGACTGGTGATGCCGGGCAGCACGCGCGCCGGACGCACGTTGGCATATTGATCGAAGCCCTGGCAGATCGGCAGCCGCAGGCCCCACAATGAAACGTGATCGGGCACATTGGGCGCACCCACCGCGCCGAAGAATATCGCATCGAAAGTCTTGAGTTTGTCGAGACCACCGGCGGGAATGTAGTGGCCGTGCTTGAGGTAGTAGTCGCTGCTCCAGGGGAAATGCTCGACTTCGAGCCTGAAGCCGCGGTCGCGGCCTGCGAGCACGTTCAGCACTTCAAGTCCGGCGGCAATCACTTCGGTGCCGATGCCATCGCCGGGAATGGCGGCTATTTTGTATACGCGCATGGGTTTTTGCCAGGAAGGGTGGCGAGCAAAGAGCGGAGAGCGAGGAGTGAAGAGTAACGGCTCGGCGCGCGTTTGTCATCCTTTCGCAGTCCCCGCAGCGTGTAAAATCCGTTTTTGCCCTTTGCATTCCGTCCCTTGAAAATCCTCGCCATCGAAACTTCGACCGAAATGTGCTCCGCCGCGCTGTGGCGGGATGGCAAGGTCGATGCGCGCGAAGAGCTTGCCGGCCAGCGCCACTCCGAGCTGCTGTTGCCGATGATCGATGCGCTGCTCGCGAACCACGGACTCAAGGCGGTTGAGCTTGATTGCATTGCATTTGGCGCCGGCCCCGGCTCGTTTACCGGACTGCGGATTGCATGCGGTGTCGCGCAGGGCATCGCTTTCGGCGTCAACGTGCCGGTCGTCGGCGTCAGTACTTTGCTCGCGCTCGCGGCGGCGTCGCAGGCTGAGCGGGTGGTGTGCTGTCTCGATGCGCGCATGGGCGAGGTTTATCACGCCGCGTATGAGCGGCGCAGCGGCGACTGGCATGAAGTGCACGCCCCCGGCCTGTGCAAGCCGGATGCGGTGCCGGAATTGCCGGCCGGCGCATGGACGGGTTGCGGCAGCGGTTTTGACGTATATCGCGCGGCGCTCGAGAGCCGTTACGGCAGCAGGCTCGCGCACGTGGTCGATAATCTGATGCCGCACGCGCGGGAAATTGCGGCGCTGGCGGCAGTCGAGTTCGGGCGCGCGGGCGCTGTCAGTGCCGAGTTGGCGGCGCCGTTGTACGTGCGCAACAAAGTCGCGCTGCGAATTGACGAGCGCAGCAAAGGCACGCTGCAGATGGACGATGAGCGATGAGCGCACAACTGGATAATCTGCCGCAGTATCGCAGCATGACAGCGGAGGATCTCGATTGCGTGATGGCGATCGAGAACCGGGTCTATGCGCAGCCGTGGACGCGCGGCAATTTCTGCGATTCGCTCGCGGCCGGCTACCATTGCCGGATCATGGAACTCGCGGGCGGGATTGCTGGCTACAGTGTGCTCTCGGCCGGGGCCGGCGAGGCGCATCTGCTTAATCTCAGCATTGCAGCGCAGTGGCAGCGCCACGGGCTCGGGCGCGAATTGCTGCGGTTCATGATCGGGCTCGCGGGCGACGTCTGCGCGCACAAAATCTATCTCGAGGTGCGGCCGTCGAACCTCGCCGGGCGCAGGCTTTATGCGGCTGCCGGGTTCGCCGAGGTTGCGACGCGGCGCGGGTATTATCCGGGACCTGGCGGCCCCGAGGATGCGGTGGTCATGGAGCTGGAACTGAGATGAGCGCGCATCGCGACGAAATCCTGAAGGAGCTCGGCCTGTGGCCGGTGTGGCGCCTGCGCGAGCCGTCTGCAGACGCCGCTGCGGCCGAAACCATGATGTCCGCAAGCGCGGATGCCGTGCCTGCCATCGCTTCTCGATCCGGTAGCAAAGGCATCTCGCCTGCTCCCCTGGAGCGATCGCCGGCAGTCGCAGATGCTGCGCCGGTGTTGCCACTGGATGCCCGGGCGGCGGAGATCGCGCGCATGGACTGGCCGCAGCTCAAAGCGAGCGTTGCCGGCTGCACAGCGTGTCCGCTGCACAAGGGGCGCAACAAGACCGTATTCGGCGTCGGCGACGAGCAGGCCGAGTGGCTGTTCATCGGCGAGGGACCGGGCGCGGATGAAGACGCGAAAGGCGAGCCATTCGTCGGCCAGGCCGGCAAGCTGCTCGACAACATGCTGGCCGCGATCGCGTTGAAGCGCGGCAAGAACGTCTATATCGCCAATGTCGTCAAGTGCCGTCCTCCCGGCAACCGCAACCCCGAGCCGCTCGAAGTAGCGCAGTGCGAGCCGTACCTGCACCGCCAGATTGGGCTGCTCAGGCCGAAGCTGATCGTCGCGCTGGGCAAGGTTGCGGCGGTCAACCTGCTGAAGCGGGAGGCATCGGTTGCGAGCATGCGCGGCAAAGTACTCGAATACCAGGGTACACCGCTGATTGTCACTTATCATCCGGCGTACCTGCTGCGCAGTCTGCCCGAGAAGGCCAAAGCATGGGAGGATCTGTGCTTCGCGGTCGAAACCATGAACAACTTGCAAAACACGAAACCCGCCCCCATTTAGACCGCGGTGCGTACTCAAGGAGATGGTCATGACACGAATTATCGCTGCGTTGATGTTGGTAGTGGCAACGCTTGGTCTCGGCGGCTGCGGTTACAACACGCTGCAATCGACGGACGAGCAGATCAAGGCGAGCTGGGCCGAGGTAGTCAACCAGTATCAGCGCCGCTCCGATCTGGTGCCGAATCTGGTGAATACGGTCAAAGGCTTCGCGCAGCAGGAAAAGGACGTGCTGCTGGGCGTGACCAACGCGCGTTCCAAAGTCGGCGGCATACAGGCGACACCCGAACTCGTCAACGATCCGGCGGCGTTCCAGAAATTCGTCGCGGCGCAAGGCGAGCTGACCTCGGCGCTGTCGCGCTTGCTGGTGGTGGTGGAAAAATACCCCGATCTCAAGTCCGACCGGAATTTTCTCGAACTGCAGGCGCAGCTCGAAGGCACCGAGAACCGCATTGCGGTCGCGCGCAACCGCTACATCAAGGCGGTGCAGGAGTACAACGTGGTGGTGCGCTCGTTCCCGAGCAACCTGACCGCGATGTTGTTCAGCTTCAAGGAAAAGGCGCAGTTCACGGTCGAGAACGAGAAGGAAATCTCGAAGGCGCCGAAAGTCGATTTCGGCGGCGCGCCGCAGGCGCCGGCGAAGGCCGCCGTTCCATCGGGTTCTCCGGGCGAATCTTCCACGAAATAATTCGGCCGCTGTGAATCGACGTGCCGGGCACTTTGCATGAGATGGCCGCCCCCATAGCCATGCCCAATGTCATCGCCGTAGGGCGCGGATTCATCGCGCCGTCGAAGATGATTGCATTCGTTATCCGGCAGGCTCGGCGCGCTGAAGCTGCGCCCTACAGCCGAGGCTGGCCGCAGGTCCTGTTGCTGGTTGGCGCGCTGCTCGCCCCTGGGCCCGCGGCTGCAGACGTGGCGGTGCCGCCATTGAAGGCGCGCGTCACCGATCTCACCGCGACGCTCTCATCCGCGCAGCAGGCGACGCTCGAGCAGACGCTGGCGGCGTTCGAAGCGCGCAAGGGCAGCCAGATCGCGGTGTTGCTCGTGCCGACGACGCAGCCTGAGACGGCGGAGCAGTATGCAGTGCGTGTCGAGGAAAACTGGAAGCTCGGCCGCAAAGGCGTCGACGACGGCGTGCTGCTGCTCGTCGCCAAGAACGACCGCAAGCTGCGCATCGAAGTCGGCTACGGCCTCGAAGGCGCGCTCAACGACGCGACCGCCAAGCGCATCATCGAGGAAGAAATCACGCCGCGCTTCAAGCAGGGAGACTTCTACGGCGGCATCAGCGCCGGCGTCGGGCGCATCATCAAGGTCATCGACGGCGAGCCGCTGCCGCCGCCGAAATCGCGCAAGCCTTCGGCCGGCGGGCTTGATTTCAATTCGCTGCTGTTTATCGGTTTCATCCTGGTATTCGTCGTCGGCGGGATATTGCGCGCGATCTTCGGCCGGTTTGTCGGCGCCGGCATCGTCTCCGCAATCGCCGGTTTCATCGCGTGGACCATTGGCGGCGCATTGTTGATCGGGATCATCGTTGCGATCATTGCGTTCATTTTTTCGCTGTTCGGCGGCACGCGCGGTGGCGGCTGGTCTTCCGGCGGGTTTAGTGGCGGAGGTGGCGGATTTGGCGGCGGCGGCGGGTTCAGCGGCGGTGGCGGCAGCTCGGGTGGCGGTGGTGCGGGTGGGAGCTGGTGACATGAACATCAAGCGCATCGTCAAGCATCTGTTCGCGCCGCATTGGATCATCGCGCGCGCGTTTCCGCGGCGCACGCTCACCGCAATCGAAAATGCGATTCGCTCGTCCGAGCAGGCGCACGACGGCGAACTGCGTTTCGCGGTCGAGGCCGGCCTGCATCCATTGCCTGTGCTGCGAGGCCGGACTGCGCGTCAGCGCGCCCATGAAGTATTTTCCGACCTGCGCGTTTGGGACACCGAGCATAACTGCGGCGTGCTGATTTACGTGCAGCTCGTCGACCGCCGCATCGAAATCGTCGCCGACCGCGGCATCAATGCCAAAGTGCCGCAGCACGCATGGGACGCGATCTGCCGGCGCATGGAAGCGGCATTCAGGGAAAACCGCTATGAGGGCGGCGTGCTCGCGGCAATTGGCGAAATCACGGCGCTGCTCGCGCAGCATTTTCCGCCGCGTGGCGACAATCCCGACGAGCTGTCCGACCAGCCGGTGATTTCGTAGCACGCCGTAACTTTATCCGGCAGCCTTGGCCCTGACTTTGCGCGGACGC
>Ga0080064_1003310_pt1 | contig 23728 bp, 23 predicted proteins | sample Subgrocontami54m_FD_69260 | JGI IMG/M metagenome (GOLD analysis project Ga0080064, IMG submission 69260) | Subsurface groundwater microbial communities from S. Glens Falls, New York, USA - GMW46 contaminated, 5.4 m (SPADES assembly) (version 2) ...
TGGGCTGCGGAAAATCGACGTTACTGCGCGTGCTCAACAGGATGTATGACCTCTATCCCAACCAGCGGGCCGAGGGTGAGGTCTTGCTGGACGGCGAAGACATCCTATCGCCTCGCATGGACGTCAATCTGTTGCGAGCGCGGGTTGGTATGGTGTTTCAGAAACCCACACCGTTTCCCATGACCATCTATGAGAATATCGCTTTTGGCATCAGGCTTTATGAACGGCTGCCGCGCCGGGAAATTGACGAAAGAGTTGAGCAATCCCTCCGCCGCGCCGCGTTGTGGGACGAGGTCAAAGACAAGCTCGGCGCCAGCGGGCTTAGTCTCTCGGGCGGCCAGCAGCAACGCCTGTGCATTGCGCGCACCATAGCGGTGAGGCCTGACGTGATATTGTTGGACGAACCGTGTTCCGCGCTTGACCCGATATCGACGGCCAAGATCGAGCAACTGATCGACGGGCTGAAGGCCGATTACACGATCGTCATCGTGACCCACAACATGCAGCAGGCCGCGCGCGTCTCCGATTTCACCGCGTTCATGTATCTCGGCGAATTGGTTGAATTCGGTTCGACCCGCGAGATGTTCACCACACCCAACGATCCGCGCACGCAGGATTACATCACCGGACGCTTCGGCTGAGACCGCAGGGGAAAACCCGCAAGGAACGATGACAATGATGTCCGAACACACCACGAAGGCCTTCGACACCGACCTGCAGGAACTCAACAGGTATGTGGCGGAGATGGGAGGCTTGGCCGAAAAGGCGCTAGCCGATTCCGTGGACGCGCTGGTCCGGCTCGATATCAACCTCGCCAAACATGTTGTCGCCGTTGATGACGCGATCGACGCCCTGCAGCGGGAGATCGAAGAAAAGGCCATCCTCACCATCGCGCGGCGCCAGCCCATGGCGATCGATTTGCGCGAGATCATCAGCGCGCTGCGCGTCGCCAACGATCTCGAGCGGGTCGGCGACTTGGCGAAGAACATCGCCAAACGCGTGGCCGAACTCACCAGCGACTTTCATCCGCAAAAGCTGATCCGCGGCGTCGAGCACATGGCGGCCCTGGTGCTGGCTCAATTGAAGCAGGTACTGGACGCCTATGCAGGCCGCGACCTCAACCGTGCGCTTGCGGTCTGGAAGGGCGATCAGGAGGTGGACGCCATGTGCACCTCGCTGTTCCGCGAGCTACTCACCTACATGATGGAAGACCCCCGCAACATCACCTTCTGCATTCATCTCATGTTCTCCGCCAAGAACATCGAGCGGGCGGGCGACCACGCGACCAACATCGCCGAGACGGTCCACTATATGATCGCAGGACAGCCCATTGCCGATGCGCGGCCGAAAGGCGATACAACCAAACTCGCGGTTGGCCATTAACGAGGCGTTCCGCATGAGCGCACATATCCTGATCGTCGAGGATGAAGAGCCGCTGACCCTGCTGCTGCGCTACAACCTTGAAGCCGAAGGCTATGAGGTGGAAACCGCGGCGCGTGGCGACGAAGCCGACACCAAGGTCAAGGAGAAAACACCGGACCTCGTGGTGCTCGACTGGATGCTGCCCGGCCTTTCCGGCATCGAATTGTGCCGCCGCCTGCGCGCCCGGCCGGAGACCCGGCAATTGCCGATCATCATGCTGACTGCGCGCGGCGAGGAAAGCGAGCGCGTGCGCGGGTTGGCGACCGGCGCCGACGACTATATCGTCAAGCCTTTTTCCGTCCCCGAATTGATCGCTCGCGTGCGCGCGCTGCTGCGCCGCGCCAATCCCGAGCGCGTGGCGGCCATTCTCTCCTTCGGCGACATCGAGCTCGATCGCGAAAAGAAGCGCGTTTCGCGCGCTGCCCGCTCGATCGATCTCGGCCCGACGGAATACCGCCTGCTGGAATTCCTGATGGAACGCCCCGGCCGGGTGTTTTCTCGCGCCCAGCTTCTCGACGGGGTCTGGGGCAGCGACATCTATATCGACGAGCGCACGGTGGATGTGCATGTCGGCCGGCTGCGCAAGGCGCTCAACCGCGGCCATACCCTCGACCCGATCCGCACCGTACGCGGCACCGGGTATGCACTGGACGATCAGTTCGGCAAAGCCGGCGGCCTGAGCGCCGTCGCCAATCCCGGTCTATGATGGGGCCAAGCGGCTTCGGCTAGGCACGCGAGAAGCCCAAGTCCGAGAAGGCCCATCGGCACAGACCCCATAGGAATAGCGCGAACAGAAAGTGAGAAATGGCCGCTGCCACGATCAGTTTGGGACTGACGGAGAGGCCGAGAAAACCCCAGCCGACAACCGGGAAAAAGAACACAAGAACGAGAATCCAGAGCGCAAAGCCCAACCACAAGGCGCGCGTCAAGGTCAGCGCGTCGCGAAACAGCGTAACGTACAAGACCGAGAAAGCGGTTACCCAAACGGCGTGGAACAGCAGCCCGACGGGCAGCGGAAGGGCTCTTCCCAACACCGTCTCTGCGAACGCGAGCCCCGGCGGCTTTGGAAACGGTGAGACGCCCGCTCGCGAACCCAAGGCCATAAACACGGCGGTCAGAATCGATACGCCGATCCCAACTCCGACTGCCTTGAGCCGATCCTTGCCGCTAAGGGAATGCCATTGCATGATGAGCCTCCAACAATCTCGATTTGCACAAGCTAAATCCTCAAGTAACTTCATGTGCAAGGAGAAAAACATGCGATTTGGCAATGAGCTGAAAATCGGTCCCCTCGCGCAGCGGACCGGCTGTTCCGTGCCGACGATCCGATACTATGAGCAAATCGGCCTGCTGCCGGCAGCCGCCCGCCGCGCCGGCGGCCATCGCGTCTATGGCGACGCCGACCTGCGCCGGCTGACTTTCATCCGCCGCTGCCGCGATCTCGGTTTTACCATCGAGCAAATCAGAGAAATTGCCGCGCTCGCGGACGCGGTCGGACAGGACTGCATCGCCGCACGCGATCTTGCCCGGCGCCGCCTCGATGACCTACGGCGAACGCTCAAAGAGCTGCATGCGCTGGAGCGCAGCCTCAAGCGGCTGATCGAGGACTGCAATGTGCAATGTGCGGGAGGACCGGCGGAAAAGTGCGTCATCCTGGCGGATTGGACGCCGGCCAAGCAACCCGCCTGCTGTCGCCCTGGCGCGCAGGCACGATAGCTATCCGGGCGCGATTTAGCCCTTGAAAGCGCGGCGCTCCCTGCGCCGGTCGTTGACCGGCTGATAGGCGACGCGCGAGTGATAAGCGCAGTAGGGCAGGCTTTCCAGCGTATGGCCGCCGCAGAAGAAGAAATCCGGGCTGCCCGGATCGCCGATAGGCCAGCGGCAGGTCTCTTCCGTGAGTTCCAGGATCGTGCGGCGTTGGCCGAGAGGTATGATGTTCTCGATCAGCTCCGGTTCCGGCTCGATATCGTGCTCATAAGCATGAGCCAGCGCGGTATTGCCCCGCATCGAGGGACGCTGAACGCGCATCATTCCCGAGGAGCGAGCCTTGCGCGGGCGGGCGGCGCCCGACGATGAACTCTTGGCGCGTCCGGAAAGACCGAGGCGGTGGACCTTGCCGATCACGGCGTTGCGGGTTATGCCGCCAAGCTCCGCGGCGATCTGGCTGGCGGAAAGGCCGTCTGCCCAAAGCTTTTTCAGCAATTCTACCCGCTCGTCGGTCCAGCTCATGTCCATGTCTCCTCGACTGCCGCCGCGCAGAATCCAACCTCACGATCCGGCAAGGCGATGGCCGTCCGGACCTGAACGCAGTCAGAACTCTAGGAACTGTCCGCCGCACGAGATGTCGTATGCGACAAGGAAAAAACTACAATATGACGCGACTCCAGCGCAAGAGTCGTCAGGCCATGCGTCCACACATTCCTCAGAGCGTCCACACATTCCTCAGAGTACATCCTGAGAATTCCCACACAGCGCCTGAAATCTCCCGCGCTGCGGTGTGAGCGGTATCCTGCCGGGGCGCCGAGGGCGTGTTGACCAGTTCCAAGCGCCCTCATACTATGTTGAGATTGTGCCGCCGGAGGGCGGCACATTTCATTTCGGAACTATTGTTTTGAAAGAGCCTGGCCGTGACGTCGCATCTTTTGCCGACTTATGCGCGCATCGACCTCGCATTTGAGCGGGGCGAGGGCGCTTGGCTGATCGCGACCAACGGTGACCGTTATCTCGACTTTGCGTCGGGCGTGGCGGTCAATTCGCTCGGTCACGCGCATCCGCGGCTGGTCGAGGCGCTGACGGAACAGTCCAAGAAGGTCTGGCACGTCTCCAATCTCTACCGCATTCCCGAGGCCGAGCGGCTTGCCGAGCGATTGTGCAAGGTTACGTTCGCCGACACGGTCTTTTTCACAAATTCCGGCGCGGAAGCCATGGAATGCGCCATCAAGATGGCGCGGAAATATCAGACGGCGAACGGCAAGAGCGAGCGGTTCCGCATCGTCACCTTCGAAGGCGCCTTTCACGGGCGGACGCTCGCAACCATCGCCGCCGGGGGACAGAAGAAATATCTCGAAGGTTTCGGCCCGCCGGTGGAAGGCTTCGATCAGGTTCCCTTCGCCGATGTGGAAGCGGCCAAGCGCGCTATTGGACCGGAAACGGCGGCTATCCTCATCGAGCCGGTGCAGGGCGAAGGCGGCATTCGCGTAGCGCCTCCGGCAACATTGCGCGCCTTGCGGCAGCTTTGCGATGAACGCGGGCTGCTTTTGTTGTTCGATGAAGTGCAGACCGGCGTCGGGCGCACCGGCGACCTGTTCGCTTATGAGCGCACCGGCATAACGCCCGACATCATGGCGATCGCCAAAGGCATCGGCGGCGGATTTCCGCTCGGCGCATGCTTGGCCACCGCCGAGGCATCGCAGGGCATGACGGTGGGGACGCATGGTTCCACCTACGGCAGCAACCCGCTCGGGGCCGCTGTGGGCAATGCCGTCCTCGACGTGACGCTGGCGCCCGGCTTTCTCGATGCGGTACGCCGGAAGGCTCTGTTGATGATGCAGCGGCTTGCGGAACTGAAGGACCGGCACCCGGCCGTGATCGCGGAAATCCGCGGCGAAGGCATGCTCATCGGCTTGCGCGCGCATGTGCCGAATGGCGAACTGGTGGACGCTTTGCGGGCGGAGAAGTTGCTGACGGCCGCCGCCGGCGACAATGTCGTGCGCTTGCTGCCGCCCCTCATTGTCAGCGAAGCGGAGATCGGCGATGCGATGACGCGGATCGACCGCGCCTGTGCTCGCCTGACGCGCGAGTTGACCCCGCGCAAGCAAGGAGCAGCCCTGTGAGCGGCCAGAGCGTCCGGCATTTTCTTGACCTGATCGAGCTTCCCGCAAAGGAGCTGCGGTCCATGATCGAGGCTGCGCGGCAGATAAAGGGCCGCGGCAAGGGCGCGGCGGGTTCGCGCCCGCTGGCCGGCAAGACCCTTGTCATGATCTTCGATAAGCCTTCGACGCGGACGCGGGTGTCGTTCGACCTCGCCATGCGCCAGCTTGGCGGCGACACGATCATCCTGATCGGGCAGGAAATGCAACTCGGACGCGGCGAAAGCATCGCGGATACCGCGCGCGTGCTGTCACGCTATGTGGACGCCATCATGATCCGCACCCTTGATCATGGCACGCTGGCGGAATTCGCCCGCCACGCCACGGTGCCGGTCATCAATGGGCTGACCCGATTCTCGCATCCATGCCAGGTCATGGCCGATGTTATGACCTTCGAGGAGCATCGCGGCTCCATTCGCGGGCGCACCGTTGCCTGGACCGGCGATACCAACAACGTCCTGGCCTCGTGGATGCACGCCGCCCAGCGGTTCGAATTCAGCCTTCGCGTCGCCACGCCGCCGGAACTCGCGCCACCCAAGCCGCTACTCGATTGGGTGAAAAGCTCCGGCGCATCCATCCGCGTGGGTCACGATCCGGAAGAGGCCGTGAAGGGCGCCGACTGCGTCGTCACCGATACCTGGGTGTCGATGGGCGACGGCGACTCCGATGGCGGCAAGCACAATCTGCTCAGCCGCTATCAGGTGAATGCGGCGCTGATGGTGCGCGCCAAGCCCGACGCCTTATTCATGCATTGCCTGCCCGCCCATCGCGGCGAGGAGGTCACCGATGAGGTGATCGACGGGCCCCATTCGGTGGTCTTTGACGAGGCGGAGAACCGGCTGCATGCGCAAAAGGGCATCCTGGCTTGGTGCCTGAAAGCAAGCGCGTAGGACTCGCTTTCGCTCCTTCCGGACTTACATATTGTCACGATGAGCAATCCCGACACCGCCATTCCTGTGCGCGCGCCAGCCGCCACGTCCGAAGACGATACCGTCCTGCCGTTCGAGGTTCCGGCGCTGGATTTGCGCGGGCGCGTGGTGCGGCTCGGGCCTTCCATCGACGAGATCATCACGCGCCATGACTATCCCGCGCCGGTGGCCAAGCTGCTGGGCGAGGCGGTTGTGCTTACCGTATTGCTCGGCTCGACCTTGAAATTCGAGGGTCGCTTTATCCTGCAAACGCAGACCGACGGCCCGGTGCGGATGCTGGTGGTCGACTACACGACGCCGGGTCAGATCCGCGCGTGCGCGCGCTTCGATCGCGACCGGGTCGCAGCAGCAGAGGCGGGCGCCGACGCCGGCGCGCTTCTAGGCCAGGGCCATCTCGCCATGACCATCGACCGCGGCCAGGACATGAGCCGCTATCAGGGGCTCGTGGCGCTCGAGGGCTGCAATCTTGAAGACGCCGCGCATGAGTATTTCCTGCGTTCGGAGCAGATCCCGACGCGGGTGCGGCTCGCGGTGGCGGAAGAACTGCGTCCAGGCGCCGGGCATCGCTGGCGGGCCGGCGGCATCCTGTTGCAATTTCTGCCGAAGGCGGCCGAGCGCATGCGTGGCCCCGATCTCGATCCCGGCGATGCGCCGGAAGGCGTCGAGCCGCATGAATTGCCGGAGGATGACGCCTGGCTGGAGGGCCGCGCGCTGGTGGAGACGGTTGAGGACCTTGAGCTGATCGATCCCGCCGTCTCCAGCGAAGCCTTGCTTTACCGGCTGTTTCACGAGCGCGGCGTCAAGGTTTTCAAAGATGCTTCGCTACGGGCGCAGTGCTCGTGCTCGCGCGAAGGCGTCTCAACCATGTTGCGAAGTTTCTCCCAGGACGACCGTGATCATATGGTTATGAACGGCGTGATTTCGGTAACCTGCGAGTTCTGCAATTCCACCTATGACTTCAAGCCGGACGAGGTGGAGGCAAAAGAAGCGACGTAACGTCGGCGAGGGGGACTTGCCGGTCTGCCGTGCAAGCGAGGAACGATGAATTGCCGCAAAACGACGTTCACGAGCTTGATCGCGTTATCCGCGCTGGCGGCCGTTTCCGCCCTTGCGCAGACGTGCCCTGAGCCGCTGCAAAGCGCGCGGCGTCTCGTCCTCGTCACCGCTGACAACATGGATACATCCGCCGCGACGATGCAGCTTTTTGAGCGCGCATCGCCGGCCGATCCGTGGCGTCCGCTGGGGCCGGCGGAACCGGCGCTGGTCGGGCGCAAGGGAATGGGCTGGGGCTATGGCTTTTACCAGCTTGGGCAAGGCGGCGAGCCGGTGAAAGTGGAAGGCGATAAAAAAACACCGATGGGAATCTATCGTATCGGGGTCAGTTTCGGATTCGCCTCTTCATCCCGCCCGGGCTACATCCAGATCAAGGATGAAACGGTGTGCATCGATGACCCGGCGTCGCCGGACTATAATACGATTACGTCGCGCGCCACCGCCGGCGCCAAGGCGCGGGGCGAGAATATGCGCAGCAACAGCCCGTATCGCCGCGGACTCATCGTCGACTATCCGACCAGTGCGGCGACCCGGGCCGGATCGTGCATTTTCATCCACGTTCAACGCTCGGCGACAGAACCTACCGCCGGCTGTGTCTCACTGCCCGAGGCGCGGGTCGTGGCCTTGCAGGATTTTGCCGAGCAGAAAGCTGTTCTTGTTGTCCTGCCGCGCGCGGCATTTGGGCGGCTGCCCGGCTGCCTGCCGCAAATGACCGCGGCCCGGTAGACTGAGGCGTCAGTTGATCGTTCGTTCCGCGTGGGAAGAGTCGAGCGAGAAGGCGGGGATTTCGACGTCAAAGCCTTCACCGGCTTCGGTCACCATGCCGTAGGTTCCGGCCATGAAGCCGGAAGGCGTGTGCAACGGCACGCCGCTGGTGTATTCGAACGACTCGCCGGATTTTATGAACGGCTCCTCGCCGACGACTCCGGCTCCCTTCACCTCCTGCAAGCGTCCGGACGCGTCGGTGATGCGCCAATGCCGAGTGCGAAGCTGTACGGTTTCGGCGCCAACGTTGGCGATCTCGATCGTATAAGCCCAGAAAAAATATCCGTTGTCCGGCGACGAGCGATCCGGAAGGAAGCGCGGCGTTACCGTGACCTGGATGCTGCGGGTGGTTGCGCGATACATGCTGTGTTCTTATACCGCATCCAGCGCCGCGAGCAGATCTTCCACCACGTCGTCGGGATGCTCCAGACCGGCAGAAAAACGCACCAATCCGTCGGTGATCCCCAGTTCCGCCCGCGCTTCCGGGGTCAACCGCTGGTGCGTCGTCGTCGCGGGATGCGTGACCAGGCTCTTGGCGTCGCCGAGATTATTGGTGATGCGAATGAGTTTCAGCGCATTGAGGAAGCGGAACGCGGCCGCCTTGCCCCCCGCCACTTCGAAAGCCACGAGGGTCGAGCCGCCGCGCATCTGCTTATGCACGATGTCCGCCTGCGGATGGTCGGGCCGGCCGGGATAGATCAGACGCTTGATCTTCGGATGTTCGACCAGCGCAACCGATACCGTGGCCGCGGTATCGGTCTGCCGGCGCACGCGCACGGCAAGCGTCTCCAGCCCCTTCAGCAAGACCCACGCATTGAACGGCGACATGGAAGGCCCGGTCTGCCGCAGCAGCATGTGAATGTGATCCTGAATGAATTTCTCCGACGCGAGGATGACGCCGCCGAGACAGCGCCCCTGGCCGTCGATGTGCTTGGTGGCGGAATAGACCACGCAGTCGGCGCCGAGCGTGAGCGGGCTTTGCCACAGCGGCGTGGCGAAAACGTTGTCGACCACCAGCGTCGCGCCGGCCTTGTGCGCGATCTTGGCGACTTCGGCGATATCGATCACTTCAAGCGTGGGATTGGTCGGCGATTCCAGAAAGAAGGTCTTGGTATTCTTGCGTACCGCCTTGCGCCACTGATCGAGATCCGCGCCATCGACAAGCGTCGAGGCGACGCCGAAACGCGGCAGGAATTCTTCCACCACGTACCGGCAAGATCCAAACAAGGCCTTGGCCGCCACGACGTGATCGCCGGCTTTCAGTTGCCCCATCAATGACGCGGTAACGGCGGCCATGCCGCTGGCGGTAGCCCGCGCCGCTTCCGCGCCTTCCAACGCGGCCATGCGCGCCTCGAACATCGCGACGGTGGGATTGGAAAAGCGGGAGTAGAGATACCCCGGCTCCTCGCCCTTGAAGCGCTTCTCGCACTGCTCGGCGCTGTCATAGACAAAACCCTGGGTGAGGAACAAAGCCTCGGAGGTTTCGCCGAATTGCGAACGAAGCGTGCCCGCATGGATCAGGCGGGTCTCGGGGCGGTATTGGCGGTCTTTCTTCGACGCGGACATGCGGGCCTCCTATAGGCTTGGCGCATGATCTTTCCGAGATCGGTATCCACCCCGGATCAAGTCCGGGGCAGGCTTTTTCGGGACCAAGCGCGTAGCCAACAAAAAACCGGCCGGAAAAATATCCTGGCCGGGCACACGCGTCCCCGGCCTTTTAGCTACTTATTTTACGTGGCAGCAAGCCGGCCGGCTCAAAGGACCACGGGATAATAGGGGTGATACGCGCCCGACCGCTTCCCGTCAAGGCACCCATCAGATAGAGGGTCACAGACCGGGGAGATGTGAACGTGCCGCTCAGCTTTTCCGTTGAAGACAAGGGAATTCTACCGGACCGCATGGTCGCCGCGCTGGCGGATGCGGGCGGCATTCTCCCCGCCTATCCTTTCGTGCCCGACCAGATCCAGCCGGCGAGCCTAGACCTGCGGCTCGGTGAGATCGCCTATCGCGTGCGCGCGAGCTTTCTGCCCGGGCCGCGCACGACAGTAGCCAAGCGCATTGACGAGCTGAAGCTGCACGAGATCGCGCTCGCAGACGGCGCCGTATTGGAAACCGGCTGTGTCTATATTGTCCCGCTGATCGAGAGCCTGGCGCTGCCCGATGACATTGCCGCCGCCGCCAATCCGAAAAGCTCCACCGGGCGGCTCGATGTTTTCACCCGCGTGATCGCCGACGACACGCGCGGCTTTGACCGGATCACGGCCGGCTATCACGGCCCGCTCTATGCCGAGATCAGCCCGCGCACGTTTCCGGTTTTGGTGCGCGAAGGCTCTCGCCTGTCGCAAATCCGTTTCCGCCGCGGCCATGCGCTGCTCAATGCCGAGGCGTTGCGCGCCCTGCATGCGCGCGAGCGGCTGGTCGATGCTGACGATGCCGATGTGAGCGAAGGGATCGCCGTCGGCGTCGATCTGTCCGGTCTCGGGCCCGGCGGCCTCGTCGGCTATCGCGCCAAGCGGCACACCGGCTTGATCGACGTCGAGCGGCGCGGTGGATACACGGTCGCCGATTTCTGGGAGCCGATGCAGGCGCGCGCCGATCGCAGCCTGATCCTCGATCCGAACGAGTTCTACATCCTCGCATCCAAGGAAGCGGTGCAGGTGCCGCCGGATTACGCCGCCGAGATGGTGCCGTTCGATCCGCTGGTGGGCGAGTTCCGCGTGCACTACGCCGGCTTCTTCGATCCTGGTTTCGGCTACGAAGGCGCGGGCGGCCGCGGCGCGCGCGCCGTGCTGGAAGTGCGCTCGCGCGAGGTGCCGTTTATTCTGGAGCACGGGCAGATCGTGGGCCGGCTGGTTTACGAGAAGATGCTCGGGCGCCCGTCAAAACTTTACGGCGAAGGCATTGGCTCAAATTATCAGGCGCAGAGCCTGAAGCTGAGCAAGCATTTCAAGGGGTAAGCAAGGCAACTTGCCGCGCGCGTGCCGGCTTCGCTATCCTTGCCATACGCGGGCGTAGTTCAATGGTAGAACGGCAGCTTCCCAAGCTGCATACGAGGGTTCGATTCCCTTCGCCCGCTCCAGCCTCCTGAAACATCGAATCTTTTCCATAAGCTAAGACTTTGACGAGGGCTGCCATTCCGCCGCGAAAGCGCAACATCGAATCCGCTTGCCTGTGGTTTTTGCCCTACACAGCGCGATTCCCGAGAATAAAAGAGAATAGATTTTGCTGTCCTCAGCGCGTGCTTGAGGGGACGGGTTGCTGGCCGTTGAGAGCGGTTTAAAACTAGGAAAATTTAATTTCGCGACCCAACCACTGCTGAGCGGCTTCAATAGTGTCCATGAACTGACGGAATTTAATAATGCGGATGCCGCGGAATTCTAGGAAATCTACCACCATTAGGTTTAGCTCACGGTTTGTCGCTTTAGCCCGAACATGCATGTTAACGACAACAACTGTATCCGTGCCTTCGGCGGAGATGAGCAACGGCGTGTAACTCAAAAAATCATAGTCTTCCCGAGATTGCTTCCAGGCAGCGAGCAGCGCAATCTTTCCTTTGCCAGGCGCAAAACATGGAAAAGCAAGAGTCGGGGCATTGCTGGAGAATTCGATTTCGTCGTGGACCACCTCATCAAGTAAGTATTGAAAGCGGCCTTCGAGATACGCGATGTAGATTTCACGTATGCTTTCACGAAAATCAGTATGCATGGTAAGCCCTCCCACGAACGCCCACAGGGCTCTCACACGCGAAGCATTCGAGCTTAAGTTCGTAGACCCCCGTACCACACAGTACCACCAAGCGAAGGAGAATAACTCCTCTAACCCTTTGACCAATAAGGTGGTCCAAACTCCTTCCCAAGCTGCATACGAGGGTTCGATTCCCTTCGCCCGCTCCAAGCTGCCGCCCCTATCCAAAGGTACTTTCGACGCGGCAAGAGGCCGGCAGGGTGGCTAAAAACCCATGTTTTATATGGATTCTAGCCGGATCAATCCCTGGTATTTAAATTAAATTAAGGTTACCGTGGCGGCCCCGCGGCGCAATATCAACCGATCTACGGGGATGGGATCGGCAGTCATGCGTATGAAATTGCGGCACTTCATTGGGGGCTTCACGCTCTGGGCAGCGACGCCGCTGCTGATAGCGACGTCGGCGTTTGCGCAAACTCCGCAGCAGCGGAACGCGTGCTTAGGTGCGGAATTCGTCCCGGGGGCGGACGCCGCCGGGTCTGCTCAGCAGCTTAGTGCATGTACCGCCGCGATTGAGGGTGGCAACGAAAAGCCGCCGGCTCTTTCCATTGCCTATATGAATCGCGGAAAAATCTACCGCGAAAGAGGCGATCACGACAGCGCCATCGCGGAGTTCAACCAAGCGATACAACAAGACTCAAAGAATGCTCTTGCGTTTTTCAATCGCGGCCTGAGTTACCGCGCCAAGAGCGATATTGATCGCGCGATTAACGACTTCAGCCAAGTGGTCCGGCTCGACGCAGGGAATAGCCCCGCATTCTACCAGCGGGGCCTCAGCTACCGTGCCAAAAATGATATAGACCGTGCCATCCAGGATTTCGACCAAGCGATCCGGCTTGATCCCAAGAATGCCGCCATCTTCAACAGCCGGGGCCACGCCTACTACGATAAGCGTGAGTATGACCTTGCCACCCAGGATCTGAACCAGGCGATCGACATCGAGCCGAGCCACGCGGTCGCTTTTAATATCCGCGGTCTCGCTTACGCCAGCAAGGGTGACGCCGGCCGTGCGATCGCGGATTTCGACCAGGCCATCAAACTCAATTCTGCCTACGACGTGGCGTATTTCAACCGTGGCCTGGCTTATCACAATAAGGGTGAATTCGACCGCGCCATCCAAGACTACGATCAGGCGATCAAGATCAACCCCAACTACGACACAGCCTACTACAATCGGGGCCTCATCTACCGCGACAAGCGCGACTTCGAGCGCGCGATCCAGGACTTCGATGAGGCACTTAAGGTCAACCCTTCTTATGTGTTGGCCTTCTACAATCGCGGCCTTGCTTATCATGACAAGCGCGAGTTCGATCGCGCCATCGCGGACTTCGACCAAGCGGTCCGGCTCAATCCGAAGAATGAACTCGCCTTCAACAGCCGCGGCTTTGCGTATCGGAGCAAGGGCGATGCGGAGCGCGCCATTCAGGATCTCGACCAGGCGATCAAGCTCAACCCGAGCTATGCGCTCGCCTACCGCAACCGGGGCATCACATACTACGACAAGCGTGATTTTGATCGCGCCATTCAAGACCTGAGCCAGACCATCCAGCTCAAGTCCGATGACATCCTCGCGCTCAACGATCGCGGCGTTGCCTATGGTGCCAAAGGCGATAAGGAGCGCGCCATCCAGGATCTTGACCAAGTCCTGCGCGTCGATCCGCAGAACGTCGTGGCCTTCAACAACCGGGGCTTCACCTATCGCAACAAGGGTGATTACGATCATGCGATCCAGGACTATGATCAAGCGGTCAAGATCAATCCGGGCTATGCCTTAGCGTTCTACAACCGTGGCAGCGCCTACTATGAGAAGCTTGACTATGATCGCGCGCTTCAGAACTTCAATCAGGCGATCAAGCTCAACCCTGACTATGCCTCCGCCTTTCATGATCGGGGCATGGTCTACTATGACAAGTATGATTTTGAGCGCGCCATCGCGGACTTCGACCAGGTCGTCAAACTGCATGCTAATTACGTCGTCGCGTCCAGCACACGTACTGCTGGTGCTGACCAACAGGGCGGCTACCAACGCTCGGTTGTTGACCTGAGTCAGCCGTTCACGGTCAGCCCGAGTTACGCGCTCGCCTTCAATGACCGGGGCATCGCGTTCGCGTCAAAAGGCGATACTGAGCAGGCGATCAAGGATTTCGACCAGGCGATCAAGCTCAATCCAGCCTTTGCCGTTGCCTTTCACAACCGCGGTAACGCCTATTATGAAAGGCGCGATCTTGATCGTGCCATCCAGGATTTCGATCAGGCGATCAAGCTCAATCCGCGTGAGGCGCTGGCGTTCTATGATCGCGGCGTGACCTACTACGACAGGCGCGACTATGACCGCGCGATTGCGGATTTCGACCAGACGCTCAAGATTGATCCCAAGAATGCTTTGGCATTCTACAACCGCGGCATCTCTTACTACAGAAAGCTCGATTTCGATCGTGCTATCCAGGATCTAGACCGCGCCATCGCACTCGATTCTAAGATCGCACTCGCCTTCCAGAATCGCGGTAACGCCTACGCGCGCAAACGGGACTATGACCGGGCGATCAGTGACCTCGACCAGGCGATCAAGCTCAACGCCAATTATGCCGTCGCCTTTAACGACCGCGGACTAGCTCTTGGCGCCAAGGGTGACCTCGACCGCTCTCTCAAGGACTTTGACCAGGCGCTCAAGCTCAATGCCAATTATGCCGCGGCCTTCAGCAACCGGGGCATTGCCTACGCCGCCAAGGGTCAGATTGATCAGACGATCCAAGACTTCGATCAGGCGATCAAGCTCAACCCGAACTATGCGTTTGCGTTCTACAATCGTGGCAACGCTTACTACGATAAACGCGTCTTCGATCGCGCGATCGCCGACTACAATCAGGCGATTAAGCTAAATCCAAACGACAGCATCGCCTATCACAACCGCGGCCTTGTTTATCGGGCCAAGGACGAGATTGACCGCGCCATCCAGGATTTCGACCAGGCGATCGCGCTTAATTCCACCTACGACATCATCTTCTATAATCGCGGTAATGCCTATTACCACAAGCGGGACTTCGATCGCGCGATTGCGGACCTAACACAGGCGATCAAGCTCAACCTTGACTATGACATCGCCTATCACAATCGCGGCTTGGCCTACCGGGCTAAGGGCGACTTCGACCGCGCGATTGCAGACTTTGCCCAGGCGATCAAGCTCGATCCAAAGGACGCGTACGCATTTAACAACCGCGGCTTGGCCTACCGCAGCAAAGGCGAGATCGATCGCGCCATCCAGGATTTCGACCAAGCGATTAAGCGCAATCCCAACCACGCCCTCGCTTACTATAACCGGGCCATTGCCTACGGCATGAAGGGTGAGACCGACCGCGCGATTGCAGACTTTGACCAAGCGATCAAGCTCGATCCAAAGGACGCAAATGCATTTAACAACCGCGGCTTTGCCTATCGCAACAAGCACGAGACCATTCGCGCGCTCGCTGATTATGATCAGGCGATCAAGGCCGATCCTTCCCATTCCATCGCGTTCTTCAACCGCGGTAATCTGTTGTACGAGCAGCGCGACTTCGATCGCGCGGTACAAGATTACGACCAAGCGATTAAGCTAGACTCGAGTTATGCCGTGGCTTTTAACAACCGGGGTCTGGCCTTCTATGAGAAGCGCGACGCTGTGCATGCCATCGATGATTTTAATGAGGCGATACGACTCGATCCGAAAAATGCGCTGCCGTACAACAATCGCGGCTTCGCTTATCGCAACAGGGGCGAAATTGATCTCGCCATTCAAGATTATACCCAAGCGATCAAGCTTAAACCGGACTTTGCGCTGGCCTTCTACAATCGCGGTATCGCCTACTATGATCAGAGGAACTACGATCAAGCGTCGCTAGACCTGAACCAGGCAATCAAACTTAATTCCAATTTTGCCGCGGCCTCCTATGATCGCGGCATCACCTACTATGACCAACGTGCATACGACCCATTGATTCCATATAGCGATCAGGCGATCACGGTCCTTCCCAAATATCCGATCGTCTTTAGCATCCTGGGTGCTACTGCCGAGAGCAAGCGCGAGGACGAGCGCTCGATTCGAGAGATCAATCAGGCGATCAAACCCAATACTGCGCCGGCCATTGCGTTGTACAACCAGGCCAATGCTTTCCTCGGCACTCAGAACTACGATCCCGCCATCAAACTCTATGATCAGGCGATCGGACAGCAGCCAAGTAATGCCGACGCATGGAGCGGCCGCTGCAAAGCGCGCGCCATCATTGGGCAGCTCGATGCTGCCTTGGCGGACTGCAACCAGGCGCTTCAGCTCAGACCGGACAGCAGCTCGGCTTTGGATAGCCGCGGCCTGACCTACCTGAAATTGGGTCAGATCGACCATGCCGTCAGCGATTACGATGCTGCGCTGAGGCTCAATCCGAAATTGCCCGCTTCGCTGTTCGGACGTGGAGTGGCCAAGCTGTGGCAGGACGATGGTACAGGCAACGCCGACATTGAGGCAGCGAAGGCGATCAAACCAAACATCGTAGAAGTGTTTGCAAGCAGCGGCGTGACCGCGGAAGCCAGACCTCCCAATTTAAAGGGACTGGAGACCAGCTTGATCCGCCGCTCAGCCTTGCCGGTTCCGGACGGGCGTGAAACGCTTGTCTCGCCTGCTGAATTGCCACAAACGCAGTAACGGCTATTTGGTCTCCGCCGGAGCGTGCAGTACCCTTTGAAACTTGGTGGTGTTTGTGATGCGCGGTTCGGTCATTCAGCCGCCACAAACAACCTCTTTAACCTTACCCGGGCCGGCGGCGGCATTAACGCCCTCTGTAAAAAGTTCCATCGCGACAAAAAATTTCTGCGACTGTGCCTGCGCGGCCATAGGCCAATGCGCCGCAAAGGTCTAAAAAGACTCAAAGCCAAAACAAAAAACGGCTAACAGGGGGTAGGGAGTATGAGGGGACTTTCCGCTCTAATCGTGGCTATTGTCACGATTGCTGGCCTGTCATCGGCTTCGGCTGAATTTCGCATCGCCGAGGATCGCGGCGGCCAGATCGGCTCTTATCTGCAACAATACGCCCAACTCCGGGAATCTGGCGAACGGGTCGTCATTGACGGCGCCTGCCTTTCGGCCTGCACCCTTGTGCTGGGAACGGTTCCGCCCGAACGGATCTGCGTTACCTCACGCGCCAATCTCGGGTTCCATGCGGCCTGGGACCTGTCGCCTGGCGGACGGCCTGTCTATAGCCCTGAAGGCACCAAGCTCCTGTGGGACTTCTATCCTGACCAGATCCGCGACTGGATCACGCGCAGGGGTGGTCTCACCCCGACCATGATCTTTCTGCGCGGGCCTCAGTTGAGATCCATGTATGCAAAGTGCCCGCAACCGGGCACCGAGCGGTTTGCCGACACTCCCAAGACGCGGGCCGCGAAGAAAACGATCACCGGCCGGTCATTGTTCGCAGCCAGTGCAGGGGCTATGTGAAGGCTGGTCCGGCCCCGCAAGGGCTTTCCTTTTCGACGTGAAGCGTTCCGGTGTGGGGTTACCCATGCCTGTTCTTGCTTCCCTGGAACGCCTCGGAGCCGCTCAGGAGCGCTGCCGCATGCGGACCGCCGCTTTCAATCAAGCAGGGCGCCTGTCGCGACCGGCGACGGCTGCCGCCATTATTATGGGCTTTATGCTGGTAGCCACGCTCGCGCTCTGGGCTTATTACGGCACCACGGTGTTTTACGAGACGATCCTCGCCGGGCTTGCCGCCTGTTTTTGAGCATCGAAGGAATGAAGTCACGATGACGGCACAGACGTCCCGCCTGATTCTCATCGTCTGCGCTTTTGTGGCCGGTCTTTTGCTGTGCCTCAGCGTGATTGTGCTGGTGGGGCAGCGCGGCAGCGTGCCGTTGCCGCAAACGGCTACAGTGGGCGGCCCTTTCAGTCTCGTGGATCAGAACGGGAAAACAGTCACCGACCAGGACATGAAGGGGCGTCCGTTTCTTGTATTCTTCGGCTTCACTCATTGTCCGGACGTTTGCCCGACCACGCTGTTCGATATTTCCGAAGTGTTTCGCCGCCTGGGCCCGGGTGTGGACAAGGCCGCGGCGCTTTTCATCACCGTCGATCCGGAGCGCGACACACCGGCCCTGCTGAAGGATTACTTGTCCAACTTCGATCCGCACTTGCGCGGGCTGACGGGCAGCAAGCAGGCGATAGATCAGGTGGTCAAGGCCTACCGCGCCTATGCCAAGAAAGTTGATAGCCCCGATGGCGGCTACACCATGGATCACACGGCATTTGTATATTTGATGGATAAGGACGGGCGCTTCGTCGCGCCTTTCAACCTTAAACGGCCGCCGGAAGAGTCGGCTGCAGAGCTGCGGCGATATCTCTAGGCTGGTCGCGCCGGGGCCGCTTGGGAAAAACCGGCGTTAGCCGCTTCTCGCGTGCGAGCCGGGAGGTGCGAGCAAGCCCATGCTCGGTCTTTTCCCAGCGGTAGGGATCGCGCAGCAACTGATAGAGCGCGCGCCAGGCGGCGAGCGACAACAACAACCAGTGCAGCGGGATCAGCACCAGCACCCATGCCGTGCCGGCGAGGCCGCGGCGCGCAAGCCCGAGCCAGGCGACGAAGGCGGCGACGGCGAAGCCCATGACCAAAGCTGTGCCGTGCAAGCCCGCCAGGAGCGCATTCGCCCAGCCTTCGCCCGCCGGACCTTGCATCGTGAATTCCCATATCGCGCCTGTGAGAAAGACGGGATAGACAAGCGCCGCAAGCACATTGCCGCCGACCACGAGCTGAAAGGTCATGAACCCGCCGAAGCCTAAATCGGCCAAGAGCCGGCGCGGCGAACGCATATGCACGAGCCAAGTCTTCATCCAGCCTTTGAACCAGCGCGTGCGCTGCCGCAGCCACGGCATGAAATGCGCCGGCGCTTCCTCGTAAGTCGTGGATGCGATGACAGTGGTGCGATGGGAAAACCGGCTGAGCCGCATGCCGAGGTCGGCATCCTCGGTGACGTTGTAGGGATCCCAGGCGCCGAGCTTGCGCAGCACCGCGGTACGGAAATGATTGGACGAGCCGCCAAGAGGGAGCGGCATTTCCAGCGCCGCAAGACCGGGCAGGAAGACGTCGAACTGTCCGGCATATTCAGCCGTGAAAAAGCGCGCGAGCCAACTATCGGCGGTATTGTCAATGGTCAAACGCGCCTGCACGCAGGCAAGATCGGCCTCGGCCAGGAACATATTGAGCGCGCGGCGAAGCTGATCGGGTTCCGGCCGGTCTTCCGCGTCGTAGATGACAGTAAGGGCGCCCCGCGCAAAGGGTAACGCGGCATTGAGAGCCTTGGGCTTGGTGCGCGGGCCTGCATTAGGGGCGACGATGACTTCGAACGGCGACCCGAGATGCAAACGCTCGATGGCGTCTCTCGTTTCCGTGTCATCAGGCTCTATCACGAGCTTGATGTCGAGCTTCTCGGGCGGGTAGTCGATCTGCCGCAGGCAGGCGATCAATTGCTCCACCGACGCGGCTTCGCGGTAAAGGGCAGCGATGATGGTGTAAATCGGCAGCCGGTCCTCGCTGACGCGCGGAAAGCGCCGTGGCTCCGGATGCTTGACCAAGCTGCCGAACAGCCGCAGCACGATCCAGGCGATGAACACCATCGCCAGCAGTACCTCCAGAGTGGAATAAGCTTGGACTGGCGCCAGTGCGGCGGCCGCAAGCGCGCATCCGGCGAGCGAGAAAGATTTCAACCAAGCCGAACCCCGCGGCCGCGGTGCCGCCGAAAGATCGGGATGCGACAATCGCAGCCCCTCTGCGGCGTGTTGTGCGAGCCATTTGTTGTCATGCTTGACGACGAACTGTTGCAGCCGCTGAGAAGACGTGAAGCGAAAGCAGCGTGCCAGATCGTTGCCGGAAGAAAATAGGCCGGCCAGGCGCCGTGCCGCGGTTCCGCGCGGGGCAACTACCACCACAAGGCCGCCGTCAACCAGAAGGGGCAGCATGCCTACGGCGGCGGCTTCGATCAATCTTTCGTCGGTAAACGGACACGCCGCCCGCGGCACATTCGTCAACGGCTCGAACATGACGCCGCAGGCCGCGGCGAGAGCCTGGGCGTAGTCTTCCTCCGCAATCAGGCCGGACGCGACGAGCACGCGGTCTGCGCCGATGCCCAGTTGCCCGGCGCGAAGCTCCGCCGCGGCTAGTATGCTGCCGGAGAATCTTTCTGAGATGCAGCCGAGTTCCAGGCAGGGGGATGCCGGTGAGCCTGGAAAATCCTCCCTGCGCTCTTCCGGCACGTGCGGAACGATGGAAAGGGCGTCGAGCGTCGAGACCCACGGGTTTCCACCTGCGCGGTCGGCGACCGCAGCGCCAATACTCCCGTCTTCCATCCCCGGCCCCCCAGGCCGATGCAGCACGCTGGCAGGCCAGGTCCGCTACGCCACTCTACGCTTACGAGACGTTGATTTTCGTTCACTGGTCGCGTCGTATTCCGCCTGCCTGATCGCGGCATCGAGCAGGGTCTGGAGCTGCTTGAGTTTCTGATCGCGAGCCATTCTCGCCAGCCCCGCCAAGATTTCCGCGATGCATGCCGCAATCTCCGCCTTCGTGCGATCGCCGTTGATGCCGTCGGAGATCTTCAGCTTGTTTTGATCCCGTACCATTGGATTGCTCCGAAGTGTAATTTGAGCACCATGCTGTTGAGCCCTCTGATCTTTTTCTCTAATTCCGAGTCGCCGACTTTCCCGCTCAGACACGCTGTGAACCCTCAATAACTTGATAGGCCTCAAAGACAGCCCTCGGTGCGGTCAGCGGCCTTCCGCGTCTGGGGAATTAGAGCTTTTTGCTGCGGAAAATCCGCAACTTGCGTCGAATATTGAATAATACCAAGGTGCGCGCTACTGTAGGTTCTTACAGCCCCGATGGCCGACGGTTTGTAGATACGCATCAGGGCGCCACGAGCTTTCCCCGCAAAAGCGGCACCACCAGCACCGCGAGCCATTGCGAGAAGCCCATGACCTCAACGACGTTTGACTATGCCAAGGAGGCTTTCGACTTCATCGAAGATCTTGATCGCCTTGGCACGACGGATGAGGTGATTAACAAGATGGAAAGCGCGCTCACGCTGTTCGGGTTTGAAAATTTCATTCTCACAGGCATTCCAAACCCGCAGCAGCGATTTGAGCAAATGGTGTTGTTGCGGAAATGGCCGTCCGGCTGGTTTGAAATTTATGCGGGTCAAGAGTATGTGCGTGTGGACCCGGTCATACGGCTTTGCAAACAGACCGTGAATCCTTTCGAGTGGTCCGAAGCGCCGTACAATCGGGAAATCGAGACGAAGGCGCATGAGGTAATGACGCGCGCAACCGAATTTCGAATGGCGCGTGGCTTTTGCCTGCCTATCCACGGTTTGACCGGATACGAGGCCTGCATTTCGATGAGTGGCACTCACCTTGACCTGACGCCCCGTACCAAGCCTGCCATTCATTTAATGGCTCTCTATGCTTTCGATCGCGTGCGGCAGCTCGTTTTGCCAACTCAACAAATGAAAAATCCTCTTTCGGCTCGCGAGCGAGAAGTCCTCCAATGGTCGGCGATTGGCAAGACGGCATCCGAGGTCGCGGAGATCATGGAAATTACGGAACGGACGGTAACCTTCCATTTGGAGCGCGCACGTGAGAAGCTAAGCGCGCAATCCAAAATTCATGCATGCGTGAAGGCGCTGCAAAACCGCCTCATTGATCTGTAACTTCTTACAGTATTATCCGTTTTTCATGGTGGGCAGAGTCTCCCGATCATTATCGGGAGGTTTCTGCAATGACCAAGATTCATGTTGTCACTGGACAAAACAAACATCTATATGAGGACATCCTCGAAGACAGCTTTCGGCTCCGCCATGAAATTTTTGTGCAGGAACGCGGTTGGAAAACCTTAAGCCGGGCTGACGGGCGCGATGTCGATGCGTACGACAACGAGGAAGCTATCTACCTTCTGGCGCTTGATGACGGAAAAATTGTAGGTGGACAGCGGCTGTTTCCAACGACACGGCCGCACATGCTCAGCGAGGTCTTTCCCTACCTCGCCTCGACAAAAGGCATCCCTTCGGGTCCCGACATATTTGAATGGACAAGATATTTCGTCATCAGGCAGCGAAGAACCGGAAGGACCGATTGCCGGCTGCTTGCGGCTATCCAGGAATTCGCGCTGGAGCAGGGAATCTCGCAGCTTACGGCCGTCGTAGAGATGTGGTGGTTGCCGCGCTTCCAAGAGGCGGGGTTCAAAGCACGCCCCCTTGGCCTTCCGCAATTGGTTGAAAACGCCTGGACCGTCGCTGTCCAGATCGATGTCAGTCTCGATACTTTGCTCCATGTGTTGAAATTAGGAGGAATTCACGGATCTGTTCTGGAGTGGCAGAAAGCTTCACGTCCTGGTGAGGGCCACCATCGGCCCCGGTTCATGAAAGGGTGATTCCTTCTCTTCTTGGCAAAGAGCCCAACATTGCAAGGGGCGAGTCAGGAAGGCAGAAAAATTCTTTCGTAGAAATAAGTGTTTCCCGCTGGACCGGCAATTGGACGGCTATCAGCCATTCGCCTTCGATAAACTCCGGCAGTCCGAGCGGGCGGACTTCCCAGCCCATTTCGTGGAAACGCGGCAGCCACCACATCTCCATTAGCGCGGTGAGCGAGGTGATGCCCTGAGACAGGCAGAATTCCAGAATACCGCAATAGATATTGCCAGCGATCGGCCCGCCAGTGCGGCCTTCGCCACACTCTTTGGCCACATGGACCCGCGTCCATTCGTAAATGTCATGCGCGCGAGGAAGGCCGCGGACATTAGCGAGATAGGGAAAGACCTCGCTGAGCAGGTGTGGCTTCAATGTGGGAATGAGCCGCGAGCCGCCAACGACCTTGTTACCCTCCATCGCAAGGATATACAGCGCATCGTCGTTGTCGAATTGGTCGCGTTGCAGACCATCCGGTCCGGCGGGCTTCATCCATTTACGTTCGCCGACATAAACATCGTGACGTATGCGATAGTGCTGGAGGAGAACATCGGCATATTTTCGCCGGTTCTCAGCATGCAAGACAAGAATCACCGGCGCCTCCGTTGAGGACCAAAAGACCCGGTGGAATTTATAAAATGTCCTGCAGGCGACCTACTGTCAGAACTGACAGTTGACCCGATGCGCTAGATGTTGATCTCGCCGGCGCGGATGGCGTTGACGACCGCTTGTGTGCGGTTGGCGGCGTTGAGTTTCCGCTGCGCCCGGGCTACGAGGAAGTTCACCGTCCTCTCGGTAATGCCCATGATCACCGCCATTTCCCCGGACGACTTGCCGGCCGCCGCCCACGTCATCGCTTCGCGCTCGCGCGGCGACAAGACGATATGGCGTGTTTCTTTGTTTCCCGACAGCAGGGACATGATGCGGGCATGGGCAAACAGGCTCAAAAGATGAATCGCCTTTTTCGCGCTCGGTTCGAAATCGGGGCGCTCTCCCGCCATGGTGACGCAGGCATGCACGCTTTGGGTGCGCGCCACGGGAACCAGGAAGCCGCGCTTTAAACCGAAGTCTTGAGCGACCCGAATGACTTCCGCCGCGCGCTTGGATGGAAGCGGAGCGTCCGACCATTCAAAAGGGCCTACTGTCGACCGGCAATGCGCCGCGACCGGATCATCCAGATAATAATTCTCGCGAACATAGTGGGAGGTCCAATCCTGCGACCAACCGTTCAGCAGGATAAAAGGCTCCAGCCGCTGCGGCGGCTCGGGCACGCCGGTGACGAGGAAGGAAGAATAGCCAAAAGATTTAAGGGCGATCGCAAGCTTGTCCAGCACCGTGGCCGGCGCCGCGCAGGTTTCGAACGCATCGATGAGATCGAATGCCCGCCGCGCATATGCGTTGGACGATGTCGTCGACACAGCAGCCAAGCTCCACCTTCCACCAACAGTATGAGCAAAATAGCCTAACTAAGAAAGG
>Ga0080064_1003311_pt1 | contig 23723 bp, 28 predicted proteins | sample Subgrocontami54m_FD_69260 | JGI IMG/M metagenome (GOLD analysis project Ga0080064, IMG submission 69260) | Subsurface groundwater microbial communities from S. Glens Falls, New York, USA - GMW46 contaminated, 5.4 m (SPADES assembly) (version 2) ...
CACGCCATCACAACCAAATGCCATCCCGTCAACGGCATTCACCCGGTACCGCACAATCCGGGATTTCCCGTGTTGCTGCCATTCCTACCTCCCAAGGAACGGCTCATAGGGGATGCCGCGGGAGTGATCTTCGACTGCACATGGCCAAAGGATTGGCCGCCGGACACGATTCCGATCAAGGCGAGTTTTGAAAACCTCTGGCCCAAAGAGGTGCAGGAACGAGTTCTGCAAAATTGGCGAACCTACGGATTTAAAGACATGTGATGCCAATTCTCCCAGTGGGAGGGAAGGCCGGGGGGTTGTCCATTCGTTATCGCCGTGTGGTCCTTGTCCCATTGCGTTTCTGAATTCCCCAGGGGGAATCCGCAATCCATCGCTCCAGTTCTACCGCCGGCTTCGGCCGGCTCATGTAGTAACCTTGAGCGGTATCGCAGCCGAGCAGTGAAAGACGATCCCAGATTTCCGGGGATTCGACCCCCTCGGCGACCACCTCAATTCCTAGATTGTGCCCGAGATCGATGGTGGAGCGCACGATGATGGCGTCATTTTCGTCCAGGGTCATCTGACCGACAAAAGCTTTGTGGATCTTGATCCCGGCGACGGGAAGTTTTTTCAGGTGACCGAGCGATGAATAGCCCGTGCCGAAGTCATCGATATAAGCTCGAATGCCCATCTTGCTGAGCCGGTTCAGGGCCTCCGATACATGCATCGCATCCGCCATCATCACGGTTTCGGTGATCTCCAGTTCAAGACGATCCGGCGGCAAGCGGTGCTCTCGCAACAAGCCGGCAATGTAGTCCGGCAATTGTCGGTCGTGAAAGTTGCGCGGCGAAATATTGACCGCAATCGGCATGTCGATTCCATTGCGGCGCCAGGTGCGACACTGGCTCAATGCTTCCCTTAGCACCCATCGGCTCAGCGCGTGAATCAGCCCGGTGCGCTCGGCAATAGGGACGAATTCAGAGGGCGGAACCAGACCGATCTGGGGATGATTCCACCGGATCAAGGCTTCGAACCCGCGTGTCCGTTTGGTTCTGATGTCGATTTTCGGCTGAAAGTGCAATACTAATTGATTGAGTTCGATGGCGTTTCGAATACCGCCGAGGTAGACGAGTTTTACTTGGCTATAGGGGTCGTCCTCCGGTTCGTATAGGGCATAGCCGCGTCCGAACTGTTTGGCCTGATCGAGGGCGATGGCAGCCCGCTGAAACAACAGGAGAGACTTCTCGGCGTGATCTGGAAATATCGCCGCGCCGATGCTTCCTGAAAGGTCCACGGGGACGCCCTGCGCCATGAATGGGGGATCGAGGGCTGTCAAAATGTCGGCGCAGATCACTTCAATGCCGGCCTTAGTAACGTCAGGAAACAGCGCGGCGAACTCATCCCCGCCAAGCCGGGCTCTCGCGTTGGACCCGTCGGTCACGCGGGTGAATCGACGGGCGACATCTCTAAGCAGAGCGTCGCCATAGTGCGGACCGAAAGTGTGGTTGATTTCGCGAAACCGATCCAAACCCAAAACGCACAAACCAAGGGAGCGCTTCTTTCTTCGCGCCTCATCGATTTCCTGTCGTAGTCGTCCCTGGAAGAACCGACGGGTGGGAAGTTTGGTGAGCGGGTCGCATTCCGTGCGATTTCGCAAGCGTTCTGCCATTTTGTGATCGTTCCTGCGCTTTTTTGCGGGTAAAGGCCCGTGCCAATCGATTGACGATGCCAAGGGATGGCAATCTCTTGCCACTAAGCAACTGGCTCGCCCCCGCCAATGAGTTTGCCTCAACGGCCAGGCCGACGCAATATCCTAAATATCGGCTGTTATCCCGATAAATTCACTTCCAACACGGGCGGACGGCACGAGAATATCGGCGATCAGCTTTTCAGGAAATCGGCAGATGACGAAAATTAAATGAGAGTGGAAAGGCTTTTGTTCAAAGAAAAAGGCAACGATTCGAATCGCATCAGCGACAAGCGGTAAGGCGCATTAAATGTTGGTCGACTGCCCGTCCCTCAGCACCGAGCTCTCTTCAACCTGTACCCACTCCTGAAAGCGGCTTTCCAATATGCGCCATTGGCCGCCAACTTTGAAGGCCGGGATTTGCCGGTGCTGGATCATCCGGTGCAGGGTGCGCTTGGAAATCTTCAGAATGGTTGCCGCCTCGGCGAGTGTCAGCAACTTAATAGCCGTATCGGTTCGTTTCATAATTCGTTCTCCCAATTTTGGCTTCTAAGCAGCAAGCCTTATGCCATCGATATGTGCTTCGTAACGTATTGTATTTTAAAAAATTTAATTCGATGGACTCATCCTGAAAGCGCCAGTTTTGGAACATATCGACACTTTCAGCCGAAATTGACACTGAAAGGGACGATACGCCTAAAAAAATCGGAATCTATTTTCAATTTGAGCCAGCCGCACGCCGAAAAACCCTCCGCTCAACCTTCGGGAACGTCAGAGCGAACGTAGGAGCGGTGGAGATTTTCTGCGCCGACTGAAGCCCAAGAAACAGCAGAACGAATTTTTGAGCACTTTGCGGGGCCTAATTGAATTTACGTGATGATGAGGGAAAAACTGGTTGAGATTGGTGCGAGGAGGGGGACTTGAAAATCCGCAAGCGAAAAACGACGCCAGCTCGGAAGACTTCGATGTCATTGATATTTCAAGACTAAAGAGAGTTGGCGAGTGAACGGCGTGATCCCCAAAAGTCCCGCCTTTTACCCATCAAATCCCGCAAAAACCGGAACCTTTTACGGAACCTTTTCGGTTCGTCATCGTGCTTATAAACCTCAGCCGGGAACCGCTTACCGGAAACCGGAAACAAAGGCTGCGTCAATGACCACCAAGCTTTTAACCCTGGCCCAGACGGCGGACATTTTAGCCGTCAGTCGGCAGACCGTTATGCGAATGATCAGCGAGGGCGTCTTGCCTGCGATCTGCTTGCGGAGCGGTAAGAGGAAGAAAATTTACCGCATTCGGGCGGAAGTTCTTGACCGCTGGTTGATCGATCAGGAAAAACAAACAGCCCGAGACTACACCGGGAGAAGAAACGGACCACAAGTCGAAAAACAAGACGAGAGCAAGCAGGCCGTATGACGGGTGGGGGGGGGTGAAATCTCTGGGGACGTATCGTCGTAGACCGTTTCCCCCAGATCGTGCGCAACGTCGCAAAATTCGGCTTACCGGGTGAATTCCAAAAAAATGTTCAGCAAGGAGCGCGGAAAATGAGCAAAAAAACTGAGACGACCGCCGAGGCGGCACAGCCACCACCTCCGCCACATTTGAGTAAAGAGATGGAAGTTTTTTGGACTACTGTTTTTCAAACCAGGAATCTACAGCCGCACGAAGTGTTGCTTCTCGCAAAAGCGCTTGAGGCTCATGACCGGGCCGAGCAAGCGAGGCGCGATCTCAAGCGGCAAGGTCTCACTTTTCAAGATCGTTTCGGGCAACCGCGCGCCAGGCCGGAAGTCGCCATTGAGCGCGATAGTAGAGCGGCGTTCGCCAAGCTGCTCAGTCAAATCAATCTGCACACTCTCACGCCGTGGCGCCCCTAGGATAGGATATGAGAGCCATCGCGACTATAACCGAAAAATTGAGCATCCCGCTTTTCAGCCGAAAGTGACGACGAATGACCGCATTACAAACCCAAGGATCAACGCTCGGCACGCGGGCAATGGTAAGGTGCGGGCTGTTTCGAGAGCGTTCCGCCTGCTTGCGCACGAGGCTTGCTTTATCGGGTTGGTCCGGCGTAAGCTCTCAGCGCGCAATCGAGCCCGCCTCCGCCGCATCCATCGGTTTCTGCTTCAAGACGAGCGGCAGGCGTACTCGTCGCTTAAAAAGTACCTTGATGAATTGATCGCGATGCAGGCTCGGAGGCGAAAATGATTCGATACTTCACCGTTGCGTTTTGTCTTTTCTTCGTCGGCGCGGCATTGGCTTTTGACGAGCCGAGAGATTTTCGCGGAATTCCGTGGGAGGTCTCCAGTGACGAAGCGGAGCGGCTTATCCGACAGCAATGGACATCACGTCGCGCCGACGGCGAATTAGTCCTCGACACCGAGATCACGAAGCGTCATTGGGATGAGCGAGTAAAATATTTCTTTTTTCGAGACAAACTTGCCAGTTTGCCTGTAAATTTCGGCCTGAGTTTCCTCGACGACAAGTTCGTCCATGCCGAAATTTTCTTCAAATCAAAGGATTTCCCTTTGATCGAATCGGCCTTCAAAGAAAAATACGGATCCCCGACAACGGAAAATTCGATCCCCTTGCAAACTGGATTCGGCGTGCGCTACAACGGCAAAGAACTCCGATGGAACGGCCCGAGCATGCGAATATGGCTTCGGCAATATGACGGTAAAATCACTGATGGAACAGCCAGCCTCAGAAAGCTCATTTTTCTTGAATACCTCGCTCAAAAAGACAAGCTAAAGAAAAAAGACGCCGCCAAGGATTTGTGATGCGCACCCTCGCCGATATCTTCGCGGGAATGCTAGTCTTCGCGGGACTGCTTATAACGGCGGCGGGCTTCCTGACGGTATGGCACCCCGTTGGCGGCGTTTTCTTTTGGGCCGGCGTAGCTCTGATGATCGCCGGGATTCTGATTTATCGCGTATCCGGGCGCAAGACCTGCCCGCAATGCGCCGAACGGGTGAAGTACGAGGCGAAGAAATGCAAGCACTGCGGCAGCGAACTCGCGGCGCCGCCGCAGTCATCGGCGTCGGCACCATTTTACAAATGAAAAGGCGGCAAGAGCCAGCTTGCTACTCACTATTTCTATTTCGCCCGGCACGGATGCCCTTGTTTGCGCATGGGCTCGGCGTTTGAGGCTATCGGCCAGTATGTCTACGAGCAGGGTTTCTCGCCCCGCGCGGTCAACCCCGACGAGCTGTTCGCGCTAAACGTGTAAGGAGTTTTCTTACAGGCATTCGAACGGACTCGCCCTGAACGCGTCTTCGATGCTCATTGCGCAGAACAATAAGTCAAACTTGAGCGCGTCTGTCTTGCGACAACTTCTCTGTGGCCTTGTTTTCAGCTAGGCGATTTTTCAGATCGATTGGTTAGAGTCTGACAGCCAGGATTGAACTGATTTCTCCGACAACTCAATCCTGTGAGACTTGCCTGAGGCGGCGCTCCTGCCAGGATCACTCCTGAGCTTGATTGCTCCCAAGGTTTGGGGATAAAAGGCTAGACGGTAGGCGTAAAGGATTTCCTATGAACCCGCTCGAATCCAACCTTCTTGCCGTTGTGGACGTCGAGACGACGGGGCTGTCTCCGTGGCGAAACGACCGTATCGTCGAAATCGCCGTGGTGCTCATGTCACCTGACGGAACAATTCACCAGGAGTACGAGACCCTGGTGAACCCGGATCGCGATCTCGGCCCGTCGCGAATACATCGGATCACCGCCGGGGAGATACTGCACGCTCCGAAGTTTTCAGACATCGCCGGTGACGTTGCAGAACTGTTGAGTCGTACCTATATTCTGGCCGGCCACAATGTGAGCTTTGACCAAAATTTTCTCATCAAGGAATATGAACGGGTGGGCATAACCATGCCTGATATCCCCGTTCTCTGTACGTGTCAGCTTTTGGGACGGAATAATCTCGCGGCTTGTTGTCAGGAATTGGACGTTGCTTTCGAGGGCGAACCGCATCGTGCCAGATCGGATGCTCGCGCAACGGCTTGCTTAGTGCAGCGATTAATCGCAGACGACCCGGCCATATTAGAGGGCTTCCCGCAGTCCAGAAAGAAATGGCCAGCAATATTGCCGCGTAGGACTGCTCCCGTCTCGCGCGACCATGCTCAAAAAAAACTGCAAGAACCTCCCAAGTTTCTTCAACGCATTCTCTCAAAAATCCACCACGACACCGACGCTACGACACCTGATGTCGTCGCATACCTTGCGCTTGTCGATCGTATTCTCGAAGATCGTTTGATTGACGTGGCTGAAGAAAACACCCTTGTTGATGCGGTTGCTAACTGGGGTCTCTCAGGAGTTCAGGTGAAGGAGGCGCACCAAACGTACATTCACAACCTTGTCGTTCATGCGCTTGCCGACGGAGTTGTGACCGACACGGAGCGTTCTGACCTCCATCAAGTAGCCAGATTGCTGGGGCACGATGATCGCGAGCTGGATCACATTCTTGAATCCGCTGCTGCACAACTGCGCACGACCAACGCTACGAAAGGTGCTGGTTTTCCCAGCGAAGACCTACACGGAACGCGAGTTTGTTTCACTGGAGAATTGCAGTCCCGTATCAATGGTGAACCGATCACAAGAGATATCGCGGAAACGCTCGCAGAGCAGGCAGGGTTAGTCGTGTCAAACAGCGTCACGAAAAAACTCGATTTGCTGGTTGTTGCCGACCCAAATACACAATCTGAGAAGGCGAAGAAAGCCCGTCAATATGGCAAGCGAATACTTGCGGATTCAGTGTTCTGGCGGATGATTGGGGTCGCAGTGGAATAAGGTGTGCGCCGTAACACATGCAATCGCCCAACAAGACGCTCCACCGGACGCGTGCCCGTGAGCTTCGCGATGAGACTGAAATTGAACTGAATTTACTCCTCCAACCAAATCCCGTCCGTTTCGACTGGCGCGTCCCTACTGGAGCCCATTTTAAGCGAAAAGTGTTCGCGGGGTGTTCCCAGGACTGATGCCGTTAAAGGATGAGGTAAAGTACCAAGAGCACAAGCCCAACAATTGCGATGTATTTCCAAGGAAAGGCGCTGTGTGACTCTGACGCTGCTGAGTGTACTGAACCATTCCGGGTGGGAAAATCGGCTTCGCTGACAGAACCAGCTACGCTAGAACCAGCTCCGTAAAGGTAGGCTTGAACTACCGGTATCGGCGACTGTCCGCCTGTGAGCACTTTGGTAAAGAATGCCTCATGTCGACAACCTTCATCGAGATGCGGTGCGATCTCCTGCGCATAATCCTCAGGCACGTAGCCGACAATCAGCCCATTATTTGCACGAACTTCAACAGCGTGACGACTAAATTTGTTTGCGCGATCTCTGTTCAAGTAGGCAACATCATCAGGCCGCACATGCTTGGAAATAATGTAAGGGCGGCCTTCATGCCGAACCCCCGCTACCATGAAGTTCCATGACCCAAGTGCTCTGTTCCGTTCTCGTTCCTCGCGCTTTCTTTGCTTTTCTTGCTCATTTGACTCTCGCTGCCGATTCCTCTCTTCGGACTCGACAGATCTTCTTCGAGAAGCCGCATCTTTCCTGATGTCGGCAGGAAGAACGGCTTCAAGCGCCTTGTAAACGGCCAGGCGTTCGTCCTTCGTTACCTTTCCGTCCTCAAGAACCTTTACCACCGTCTCTGTAAGGAAAGCTATCGCCGGAAGATCAGAGGTACGGTTCTCTTCGAGCCACTTACGGAGGTCTAGGACTTCCTGCTCCGAAAGCGAGCCATCCTCAGTGAAAGATTGGCAAAGAGAAATCAATTCAATACCCGCTTCGGTGTGGCGCTGGGTCTTAGTGAGAGACAGCCTGCGAGTTTTTTCGCGTTCAATACCTTCCATCAGGTCCTCCCAAAGCTTCGGCTACACAGGCATAACCTATAGAGTTTTATCCCCCAAAGTTTGGCAGCAAGCAAGCCTCGCATATCTCGTCGAAGGAGTAACTCGGGATACTAGGTGAAACGCTCGTGTTTGAATCAGTATCAGTGGTCGGAAAGTATCCAGCGGACAGTGCCGGACGCGGTTTTATTCCGCTTGATCTTGCCCGTTTTGGCACGGCGATAAAGGGTTGCGCGGGAGGTGCCTAGACGCTTGACCGCGGTCGACGTGGGCACAACTTGGCGCGTGGGTTTAGCACCTGGTGTGTCTTTAGGACGTAGTTTGGTCGAAGCGAAGAGGTCAAAGTCCATCATAGGACCGAGGAGCTTGATTTTTTGCCGGCGACGGCGCTGCTGTTCTGATTTGCTGTTTAAATTAGCGATCGTCGCCCGTTCTCGTTGCTTGGCAATGCCACAGAGTTTGAGGGCGTGAGAGTAGAACTCCCTTAGCTCGGCAGGGCTCACCGAATATCTCACCCACAGATAAAATCCATCGGGCGCAATGCGGGCGCCTATACTAGGCACGAGCTGGGCGCGGCCCGTAAGTAGAAAGTCAATTGCCTGCCGCTCCTGCCATTGGTATTCCGGTGCGAGGACTTCGGCGAGATCCAGAAGGCGCTCCAAAACACCGCCGTGGATCGGTCGAATAGGGCGGTCTTTGGCGAGGGTAGTAAAAGAACGCGGCTTTATTTTCACACGGTAACTATAGGGTGACTTCAACAGCTTTTTTAGTAGCCGTCGCGACGGAACAGGCAACCGGCCCGATTTGATTTTCCCTCGCTCGGCAGTCTCGGTTTGTTCTAGCCAATCGCCAACCGCCTCGGGCATGAGAATGCGCCCCTGCAGCACATCGCGGCGAAACTCAATCACGTCGTCACGTTCATTGGCTTCGTCGGCGATGAGTTTCGCTCTGTTCCAATCCTTTTCTTGCGTTTGAGACAACTTTTTCATAAGCGGCACGCTTATTGACGCCGTTTGTTTTGTAGCGCGGGTATTCTTGAAGCATACTCGCGCTATGAGAAAAAACAACGATGTCATTTACGTCGTGCGTTTGAAACGCGATTTTTTCAAGCGCGTGAAGCGAGCCGCCGCCGTCGAAGATCTGAGGGCCGCTCAATTTATCCGCCGCGCGCTGAGGCGCGAGCTTGAAGCCCCCCGCCAACGACGGGGAGCAGCCGAGGACGTAACGAGATGAACGGGCAAATCGCTAAACCCGCTGTCACCATCCGGCCACATCCCGAGACCGACGGCATGACCGCCGCGGAGATCCGCGATGCGATTGGCGAGGCTGAAGAGAGCATGAAATTCGCGCGCGAGCTTGGCGACGGTGGGTTAGAGGTTTGGTTTTCGCAAGAGATCCGAATTCTCGAAGCTGCGTTGTCGCGCCGCAATGGCAACGCGCCGGCCAGCGACGTGGAGAAAATCACTGAACCACCGGCGCAATCAGAAAAGCCGAAGATAGACGACGCGGCCTTTTACGGCCTTGCCGGCGCCATAGCCCGAACGATCGAGCCGTACAGCGAATCAGATCCCGTAGCGAGCTTGGTTAACACCCTAGCGGCATTCGGAAACGTCATCGGCTCCGGGCCGTATTTCCTAGTTGATAAAACACAGCACCACATGAACCTTTTTGTGGTCGAGGTTGGCAAATCGAGCAAGTCAAGAAAAGGGCTTGCGTGGTCTACGCCTCGTTATCTGTTCAAGAAAATAGACAGGGAATGGGGCGAGAAACGCATTCAAGGCGGGCTATCTAGCGGCGAAGGACTTGTCTATGCGGTCAGAGACGCACGAAGTGAGCAAAAACCTTACCGCGAAAAGGGACGGATAGCCGGCTATGAAACCGTCATGGTTGATGAGGGCATCGAGGACAAGCGGCTCTTGTGTGTCGAAGAGGAATTCGCCCAGGTTCTAAAGGTAGCAACGCGGGACGGCAACATTGTGTCGATGATTATTCGGAGCGCATGGGACGGCGCGCGGCTTGCGCCGATGACTAAGAATAGCCCCATCCAAGCGAACAACGCTCATATCTCAATCATCGGCCATATCACCCGTGATGAGCTGCTTAGACACCTAACCGACACCGAGCAAGCAAACGGGTTTGCAAATCGCTTTATCTGGCTTTTCCTTGAACGGTCGAAATTCATCGACAATCCAACGGGCGTTCCGAACGAGATCCTTGAACCGCTGATTAACGGACTTAGAGACGCGGTAGACTTCGCAAGGAAAACAACCTTAATGCACCGCGATGATGACGCCGCGGCTGTGTGGCGGGCCGCTTACCGCGAGCTATCCGTAGAAAAGACTGGGCTTGTCGGATCAATTACGGCAAGAGGCGAAGCGCAGGTGATGAGGCTGGCCTGTATTTATGCCCTACTCGATCAATCGGCATTTGTCAGAGTTGAACACCTAGAAGCTGCGCTGGCGCTTTGGGAATACTCCGAGGAATGCGCCCGGTTTATCTTTGGCGATTCACAAGGAGATCCAACTGTTGACCGTATTCTAGCGGGATTGAAGCAAGGGCCGATGAGTGAGACCGAAATAAGGGACCTATTCAGCAGACACAATACCGCGGAAGTAGATCGGGCCTTAGCGTTCGTCTTCACCAAGGGAATAGCGAAACCCGAGATTGAGGAAACCGGGGGGCGCCCGAGGACGGTTTGGAAACTCTGTAGCCGGCGCGACCAAAGCGACAAAAGGGGGGCTTCGGTCGCTTAAATCGCTTTTGTCGCAACCGAGGGGAATGTTTGATGAGCTACTTAGACACCGTTCGGAAAACCAAAGAGGAGTTGAAACTGAAGGCGCCGGAACCATCAACCGGCAACCCAGGCAAGGTAGTCCACGACCCTATCCCACCCCCTTGTTGGAGCTGCGGGGCGACGATGACTAGAACCAAAGACATTTCCGGTAAGCCGTGGTGGGCCTGCTGGGAGTGCGCGAAGACGGCCTGAAAGGCCACGCGATGAGCGAAGAATACCTAACAATCGCCGAAGTTGCCGACCGGCTGAAACTGAAGCCCAAGACCGTCAAGAATAAGATGGCGGCGGGCGCGTTCCGGATGGGCGTGCATTACTTTCGCCCGCCAGCGATGCAGGCGCGTTTCAAGTGGTCCGCCGTGGTTACGTGGTTGGAGCAAGCCCAAGAGCCGGACACAGAAAGCGACGAGGATTCAATCCCGATGCCGCGAAGTTATCGGTTGAGAAAACCTTGCAACGGAAAAGTTAGCGTTGCCTCTTGATAGGCCGAAGCAATGAGCTTATATGAAACGTATAGTCATGGTCGGCAAAGAGCTAAGAGCAATCAGAGCGCGTTTGAGGCTTACTCAGGTAGAGCTTGCCGAACGTGTTGGCGTTGCCTCCAATACAGTCGCACGTTGGGAGCGAGATGAAATGGCGATGAGAGAGCGGAAGGCGAGATTGATTCAAGGAATCTATGCCGCTGGGAAGAAGCGCGGGAAGGAAAAACGCTAATGGCCTGCAAAGTGAAAGTGAATCGACACGGCAACCTGGCGTTTCGCTTTTACTGGAACGGGCGGGAGTTTTGGCAAGGAACGGACTGGAAGGACACCGCCAAGAATCGAATCAAGGCCGAAGGTAAAGCGGTAGAAATCACCGAGGAGATCAAGGCCGGAACGTTTGCCTATCTCAAGTGGTTTCCCAATGGGAACAAGGCCGATGAATTCAGGCCGAAGATTGACAAGCCGGCGCGCCAAACCATTCGGCAATACTATACCGAGTGGATCTCCGCCAAGATTCCGCCCCTGGTCAAAAAGAGCCGAGCCAGGAAGTACCGGAGCCATTTCGAGGTTCACATCCTACCGTTTCAGGGAAATGTTGACCTGCGCGCGTACGGGATGGCCGACATTAGAAAGATTTTGGTCGATCTGGTCGATAACAAGAAGCTCGGCGTGAAGAGTGCGAAGAACGTGCTTAACGCTTCGCTGAGGGCCTTCTTTCGCGATGCCAAGGCCGAAGGGGTAATAGAGCGCAATCCCTTTGACGATCTGCCGCGTAACTGGTGGCCGAAAAGCGTGTCACCGGAGCCCGATCCTTTTAGCGAAGAGGAACGCGATCGGGTGCTTGATTACTTTTTCAAGAAACACTGGGCGACATGGCCCCAGGGCTGCGTCTTCTTGCACAGTTGTTTCTGGATTGGCTCAAGGCCGTGTGAATTGACGGGCCGGCGCTGGCGGGACTTTGACCCCATCACGGGCAAGTTATCCATCACCACCTCGCGCACAGAAGGCGAGGAAGGCCCACCGAAGACCGCTAACAGTGTAAGAACGATCGGCCTGCTGGAGCCTGTCGCTGATTATCTGAGGCAAATTAAACCGCTGCGGGCACAACCGGATGACTACATTTTCTTTGACCAGAGGGGGAATCCCATCCGGCAGGAAAAGTTCGGCGAGCACCATTTCCAGGGCGCGCTGACGGCCTTAAGAATCCGCCATAGGGACTTCTACCATTGCCGGCACACGTTCATCTCGGTCATGCTCAGCCACGGCGAGAACCCAAAGCGGATAGCTGAGTACGTTGGCAACTCGCCCGAGATCATCTATCGCAGCTACGGGAAGTGGATCGGGGGGCATGAAGGTTTCGGAAAAGCGGCCCTGGAAGCGGCAAAAGCGAAACCTAAACCGAAACCTTTTCAGGTATCGAATCAGGAAATACTGAGAAAACAGGCTGTTGGAATGGTGCGAGGAGGGGGACTTGAACCCCCACGACCTTTCGGCCACTAGCCCCTCAAACTAGCGCGTCTGCCTATTCCGCCACCCTCGCGAAGGATTAGCCTACGGACTCTTACTATTCTGCGGCGGCGTCGTTTGGGGAACCGAGGGAGCCGTCGCTTTAGGTTGACTCGCAGGCGCGCTCTGCTGCGCGCCAGGCGCGGCCGGTTGCGCGGGAGCTGCCGGCGCCGTTACCGGTGGTGTGCGATCGTCAAAGATCGTGGCCGACGGCTTACGCCCGGCGAAATATCCAAGCGCCAGCGAAGTGAACATGAAAACGATCGCCATGCCGCTGGTGAGCTTCGTGAGAAAGTTGCCCGCGCCGCTGCTACCGAAAATGGTCGCACTGGAGCCGCCAAATACCGCTCCCACCTCGGCTCCCTTACCGGTTTGAAGAAGTACCACGAGGATCAAGCCGATACTTACGAGGACGTGAATGACCGTAATGACGATAATCATAATTAATTCAACTCTTGGTTAAAGCAACGAGCGATAGACATAAAGGACTCCGCTGCTAAACTTGCTCCCCCGACGAGAAAGCCACCGACTTCACCTGTCGTCGCCAGCGCAGCAGCATTGTCGGGCTTGACGCTGCCACCGTAGAGGATGCGTGAACGCGATCCCGCGGCCTTTCCGAACCTGCCCGTGAGCAGTTGGCGAATGCGGCGATGCACCCTTGCGATCTGGACCGGCGATGCGTTTTGGCCGGTTCCGATCGCCCATACCGGTTCGTAAGCGATTTCGATGTTGTCTATAGCATTTTTGGCTAGCCCCTTCAACGCAATCCGAAACTGCCGCGTGATGACCTTGGCCGTTCGGCCCTGGCGTCGCTCCGCAAGAGTCTCACCGACGCAAAGAATCACTCGGAGCCCGTTGCGCAGCGCCGCCTCGACCTTTTGGGCGACCACTGCGTCTGTTTCATGAAAGATATGCCGTCTTTCCGAATGGCCCAAAATTACCATATCGCAGCCAACATCTCGGAGCATTGTTGGGCTCACTTCGCCGGTGAATGCGCCGCTCTCCAGCCAATGGCAGTTTTGCGCGGCCACACCGATCCCAGAGCGGCGCAGAGCTCTAGTGACGGACGCGAGCGCAGTGAACGGCGGCGCGACGGCGAGCTGGACCCGGGCGGGGCAACGGCGCTTGAGACGAACGATGGCGCGCGCCAAATTGACGCTTTCGGATTGGCTGCCATTCGTTTTCCAGTTCCCCACAACCAGAGGAGTAGTCATACCACCACCTCAAGCGCCGTGATTCCGGGAAGCTCCCGACCTTCGAGAAACTCAAGCGTCGCCCCGCCGCCGGTGGAGAGGTGGGTGATCTTGTCGGCGACACCGGCAGCAGTCACCGCCGCGACGGTGTCGCCGCCGGCAATGATGCTAACAAGCTGGGGTTGGCTTTGCGCCAGAGCCTGGGCTAGCGCCCGGCTACCTTGGCTGTAAGGTTCGACTTCAAACAAGCCCACCGGCCCATTCCAAAGGACCATTTTGGCTTTGCGAATCTCATCGGTAAACCGCGCCACTGTTTTCGGACCGATGTCCAGACCCATTCGGTCGGGTGGAATCTGGGTACTGCCCACGACGGGGTTTCTTTTGTCCGCGTCCCCGGTGACGTGATCCACAGGTAAAAGCAAAGAAACGCCTCGCTCGGCAGCTTCTTTCATCAATGCTTCCGCCAACGCGATCTTATCGCTTTCGATCAGGGATCTGCCGATGTCTACTCCATTTGCCTTGAGGAACGTGTACGCCATCCCACCGCCAATGAGCAGGGTGTTGACCTTCGGCAGCAGATTGCGAATGACGCCGATCTTGTCCGAAACCTTCGCGCCACCCAAAATCATCACAAAAGGCGATTCCGGCTTGGAAAGCACGCGTGAAAGGTAATCGAATTCTTTCCGCAGCAATAGGCCGGCCCCTTTTTCCTTGAAGAGATTCGCCATGCCCGCGATCGATGCATGGGCCCGATGCGCCGCGCCGAAGGCATCGTCGATGTAAACGTCGGCAAGAGCAGCCAATCGTCATGAAAAAGCGGGATCGTTTTTTTCTTCCTCTTTATGGAAGCGTAAATTCTCCAACAACAGGATTCGATGGTCGGGGTCGCGCGCAAGCCGCTCTACGTCGGCGCCGATGCAGTCCGGCGCCATGATCACGGGCTGGCCGAGCGAGCGCTCCAGATAATCCCGCACCGGAGCCAGGCTAAACTTGGCGACGACCTTTCCATCCGGGCGGCCCAGATGGGAAGCGATAATAATCTTGCGCGCGCGCTCCAGGATTAGTCGAATGGTCGGCAACGCGCTCTCGATCCGGTGCGTCTCGGTAATCTTTCCCTGGTCGATGGGGACGTTGAAATCGACGCGCAAGAAAACCGTCTTATCATGCAAATTCAAATCGTCGATTTTCCGGATCATCGCCGTTTCCTCATCGCCGGCCAGGGTGCCGCACGCCGGCACGACAAATTTTCTTCCATTCAATTGACTAATACCAGGTCTTATAATACTTTTTCAATTAGCCTCTCGACACTTCCGATGGATTTTTTTTGGTCGCTCCAGTTGTTGGCCCAAGATGGGCTCCCCGTGCCGCAGCAGCATGGCGTACTGGACCTCGTGCGCGGATCCGGCCCGGTTGTTCAATCTATCCTGTATCTATTGATTGTGTTCTCGGTGGTCAGTTGGGGCATCATTGCTCACAAACACCGTCAAATCCGCCGCTCCAAACGGGAGTCGGAGAAATTCATCGAGGTGTTTTGGGAGCGGCGCAACCTTTCCTCGATACATGACGCCAGCCGCGAGCTTAAGATCGGCCCGGTAGCGCAGGTTTTCCGCGCCGGCTACGAGGAGCTCGTCCGGGTCTCACGCAGTAGGAAGGATTCGCCGGCAGGGGAAAGCCTGACCACGGAGTTGGGCGGTGTAGACAATGTTACCCGCGCCATGAAACGGGCGACCAGCGTCGAAATCACCAAGCTCGAAAAACATCTGACCTTCCTCGCCACCACCGCCAGCACGGCGCCGTTTATCGGCTTATTCGGAACGGTGTGGGGGATTATGAATGCCTTCATGGGCCTGAGCGTGACCCACTCCTCAAGCATCCAGGCGGTGGCGCCGGGTATCGCCGAGGCATTGATCGCGACGGCGGTGGGCTTGGCTGCTGCCATTCCCGCGTTGATGGCGTATAATTACTTCGTGCAACAGATAAAAGTGCTGGCGGTGGAGATGGATAATTTTTCCCATGAGTTTTTGAACATCGCCGAGCGCCACTTTTTTAAATAGATCCTACGAGGTCGACATGGCAATGGACGCTTCTTCCCAGCGCGACGGGACGACGATCGCGCAGATCAACGTGACCCCGCTCGTCGATGTCATGTTGGTCCTCCTGGTCATCTTCATGGTCACCGCTCCGATCATCCAGCAAGGCGTTCAGGTGAATCTTCCCCCGGCCAAGGCGGGGGCGATTCCGGGGACCGAGGAGTTTCTGGTTGTCACCGTCGCCAAAAACGGCAAGATTTATCTCAATGATAATCCCATGACGCTCGGAGAATTGGGCGAAAAGCTGCGTGCGATCCGCAAGTTGCAGGCGGACAAGCAGGTTTATCTGCGCGCCGATCAGGATGTCCGGTACGGCGTGGTGATGAAAACGATCACCGAGATCAAACAGGCCGGCATCGAAAGGCTGGGCATGGTAACTCGTCCATGGTCCGAAGAGGGCTAAGATTCGATGGCCGCAGGGACTCCCACGCCGACTATCAGCCTGCGAGAGCGATCGTTACCGCTCGTCGGAGCGCAAGAAAAACTATCCAAATGGCTGGTCTTTTCTCTCCTGCTCCACGGCGGGTTGATCGTCGGCCTCTTTCTCATGCCCTACTTACCCGCGAGCAAAATCCCGGCGCCTCCGATTGTCACGATGGATTTAGTGGGCGGAGAAAAGATCGGCCGAACCAATTTTGGCACTGAGTTGCCGTCGACGGCGGCACCTAAAGAATCCCCCAAAAAGGCGGAAAAAGAAATTCCGGCTCCGGCCCTAAAACCGGAGCCGAAAAAAGAAAAAGTGGAAAAAGCGAAGAGCATCGAAAAGACCGCGGTGATCCCGGAGAAAGCGGCTACGAAAGAGACCGTCAAGAAGGAAACCGCAATCGAGAAGAAAACCGAGGCCAAAGCAACTGCGGCCTCATTGGATAGCGTGCGCGAGCGCTTGATCCAGTCCGCCGTGGAGCGGGCCAAGAACCGAACCGACACCGGGCAAAAGACGTCTAAAGGAGAAGCGATCAGTTCCGGCACTGGCGAGGGTGAAGGCGCGGCGGCACTGGGAAAAGGTGGCCGCGGCGGCGGGGTGGTGAAGGGAATGGAGTATGTGATCTATCAAAATCGGATGCTCAGCACGATCAAGGCTAATTGGGTGTGGGTAGGGCAGCGCAGCAATCTGAGGATAGTGGTACGATTCAATATTAAGGACAACGGGGAGATCTTCGGGCTCAAAGTGGTGCAGGCATCCGGTAACGCGTCCTATGATGAGTCTGTTATCCGGGCCGTGAACAAATCGAGTCCGCTGCCGGCGCCGCCGGAAGCCGTGCGCAATGATTTCTCAGAGGTGGAGTTGGCGTTTCGTCCGGAAGACTTGGGAGCCTAGCGCAATGATGCAGAAGATCATATTGATGCTTTCGTTTCTGGTTTTTTACCCTGGTTTCGCGGGCGCGCAGTTCAAAGGAGAGATTGTCGGACAGGGCGGTCAGAAATTCCCCGTTGCAGTTTCGCCGCTGAAGAATTTGGGAACGGCTGCCGATACGGCGAAACTCTCCGAAGGACTCGCCGATACGATGGCCTACGATCTCGATCTGTCCGGGTGGTTCAAGGTTTTGGATCGCTCGGCCTATATCGAGCGCCCGCAGAATTCGGGCATCACGCTGGGCACATTCGATTTCAAAAACTGGTCGACGCTCGGCGCCGAGGGGTTAGTGAAGGGCGGCTTTTCCGTCCAAGGCGATGAGGTTACGGTGGAGTTGAGGCTTTTCGATGTTTACCAGAACAAGGAGCGAGTCGGAAAGCGTTACACGGGCAAAGTCAAAGACTATCGCCGCATCGCGCATAAATTCGTCGATGAGATCATCAACCAGTTCACCGGCGTGCCGGGAATATTTAATTCCAGACTGACGTACGTTTCGACCAGCGGCGGGAGGTTCAAGGAAATTCACGTCTCTCACCTGGACGGAACGGAAAAATTTCAAGTCACCAACAATCGCACGATTAATCTCTCTCCGTCCTGGACGCCCGACGGGCGCGCGGTTCTCTATTCGTCTTTCAAAGATCGCGTCCAAACTCTGTTTCTATTCGAGCTCTATAGCGGCAAGGAAACAAAATTCTCGCCGCGGGCGGGACGATTGATCAGCGGCAAAGTGTCTCCCGACGGAAAGTCCGTCGCCGCGACCATCGAATCCGGCGGCAATAGCAATCTTTATTTGTTGGATCTCGACGGCAACGTCATTCGCAAGCTTACCGAAGAGACGGGCATCGCAGTGTCTCCTTCCTGGTCGCCCGACGGCCGGCAAATCGTTTATGTTTCGGACCGCGCCGGTTCGCCGCAGCTCTATGTTCTCGACGTCGCGAGCGGCAAATCGCGGCGGCTTACCTATAGCGGCAGTTACAACACTTCACCCGAGTGGTCGCCCAAGGGGGATCGAATCGTGTATACGGGTAGAGTCGGGGGTCGTTTCGCTGTCTTCACAATCAGCGCGGACGGCGGCGATCCACGCAAACTGACATCAGAATCGTCGGACAGTGAAGACCCGACCTGGTCACCGGACGGGAGATTCATCGCTTTTACTTCCAACCGCGCCGGCAAGTATCAATTATACATCACGCAAGCGACAGGAGGGAACCAACGTAGATTGACAGGCTCGGGGGGAGATGATACAAAACCTAACTGGTCCCCTCGATTAGACTGATTTCTTTTCAGTTCATGCCTCAACGTTTTGGATCAGCAGAGTTCCCGACAAGGAGGTTGTCGTCATGGCTCAATTAACTCTAGGGTGCTGGGGGCTGGTCGCTGTTAGCTGTCTCGCGGTAGCCGGGTGCGCCCCGTCGACGGCGACGAAAACTGATGTCCCGTCTGCTTCCGCTTCCGGGTCCAAGTCTCCTGCTGGTCAACAGCCGGGGGTGGGACCAGGCGCCGGCACGCGGGAATCGCCGACGGCCCCGGGATCGCTCGATGCCCTGCGGAAAGGTGAGAGCACCGCGACGCCCGCGTCAAGCCCGCTCAAGGATGTTTTCTACGACTACGACCGCTATGACTTGCGGGCCGACGCCAGGGAAGTGCTGAGGGCAAATGCCGACTGGCTCAAAAAAAATCCGTCAGCGAAGATCGAGATCGAAGGCCACTGCGATGAGCGTGGAACCAGTGAGTATAACCTGGCTCTAGGCGCCAAGCGTGCTCAATCCGCGAAGGATTATCTGGCGACGCTGGGAATCGCCGGCGACCGCTTGTCGACCATCAGTTACGGCGAGGAGATTCCGGTTTGCAAGCAACTCACTGATGATTGCTGGCGGCAAAACCGCCGCGCCCGCTTTGTGATCATCCCGAGTCGGCCTGCTTCCTAGCTGGCTGCTCATTGTCTTTGAGGCGTGGTCTTCAGTTCCGCATGAAAATTCTCAGGCGATATCTACCTGTTTCCTGTCTCTTATGGCTGTCGAGCTGCGTTCAGCCGCAGCAGGTCGATCTCATCGAGCGCGAGCAGCGGCGTCTGCGCAGTGAAAACACTACGGTCCAGTCCGATGTCGGGTCTATGCGTTCTGACATCGATGCGACCCGTTCGAGCCTTGCAGATACCCGGGCCACGCAGCAGCAGCAGCAGCGGGAATTGAGCGCGCTCAAAGAGCGTGTTGAGGAAACTCGCTTTCAAATGGGGCGCCAGCTTGGTCAATCGAGCCGCGAAGGAGACCAGCGGATCAAGGATCTGGAAGGGCGTGTCGCCAAACTGGGCGATGCCTTAAAAACCCAGGAGGCAACGCTCAAGGCCCGCGACGATGAGCTCAAACAACTCCGCGATACGGTACAAACGACTCAGAAGGCGCTAGCGGAAGTCCCGCCTTCCGAGGCGGCCCCCGAAGTGATGGTGGTGGAAAGCGAGCCGGTGAGGCGGGATTACGAGGCAGCCTGGCGAGCCCTGGAGAAAAAAGACTACAAGCTAGCCGTCGGGCGCTTCAAAGAATTTCTCAAGAAGCATGCTAAAAGCAAGCTGGCGGTCAACGCCCAGTATTGGCTTGGCGAATGCCACTATGCGCTGAGGGAATTCGATCAGGCGATTATCGAATTCGACGCCGTGCGCAGGAAATATCCCCAGGGAGACAAAGTGCCGGCGGCACTCTTGAAACAAGGTTACGCGTTCGCAGAGTTGGGGGAGAAGGTGAACGCGCGCCTGATTCTTCAGGAAGTGGTGGAGAAATACCCGCAGTCCTCCGAGGCGGCCAAAGCCAAACTCAAGCTAAAAGCTCTCGAATCATGAACCGGTCGGCAGCCACCGCCCGATCAAGATATATATAAAGGTTCCGCGGATCATTCTTTCCGGTGAGATGGCCAAAGGTGGCGCCGGGAAAGCTGCCTCCGACGGTTATATCCATGGAGATTTTTCGGCATCTGGATGATCGTACGCCCTGGTCGTCGGGATCGGTGGCGACCCTGGGTAATTTCGACGGCCTGCACCTCGGTCATCAAGCCCTGGTCCGGGGCGCCGTGGAGGACGCGCGGCGGTTGAGCGTTCCTTCGGTCGTGCTCACATTCGAGCCCCATCCTCTCAAAGTCCTCGCGCCGGCGCGCGCGCCGAAATTGTTGTTGTCGCACAAGGACAAGATGGAGCTGCTTCAGTCGTTCGACGTCGATGTGGTGGTCATTCAAAAATTCGATGCTGCTTTCGCGAGCGTCCCCGCGCGGGATTTTGTGACTCGGGTGCTGATGGAGCGATTAGCGATTAGAAAGATTTGGGTGGGCAGGGATTTGCGCTTCGGCCAGGGGCGCAAGGGGTGCGTCGATGATCTCCTTAAGTGGGGCTGCGAGGATGGATATGACGTGGGCATCGTGGATCCCATCCTGCTCGGCGGCGTTCGAATCAGTAGCTCGCTGGTGCGGCGACTCGTTGAAGAGGGCCGGGTCGATGAAGCGGCGCCCATGTTAGGCCGTTGCCATTTCGTCTCCGGAAGGGTGGTAGCCGGTCAGCAGCGCGGCAGGGATTTGGGATTTCCGACCGCGAATATTTCCAGCCGCACCGAGGTTCTTCCCTTGGATGGAATCTACGCGACATTGTTTCAATGCGGAGCCAAGAGATATTTCAGCGCAAGCAGTATTGGAACCAACCCGACTTTCGGTGACGGACCGAGAACCGTCGAGAGCTTTCTCCTGGATTTTGACGGCGATCTCTACGGCGAACCGGTCAAAGTGTCTTTCGTGAAGCGTATCCGCGCGGAACAAAAATTCGCCTCGGTCGATGATCTCGTGGCGCAGATGCACCAGGATGTGGCGCGGGCGCGGGTGATCTTCGATAAGAGCAGCTTGCGCGCCGGCGGCGCCGGGTAAGGCTGCATGAGCGGGACTCCGCATGAAGTCGTTATCGACCTGCGCGCCGCGGGCATGCGTTTGGATTTGTTTCTGGCCCGCCATCTGGATTCGAGTTCAAACTTTTCCGCGCCGAGTCGCGCGGGAATTCAGCGATTGATCGTTGCGGGGCAGGTGACGATCAACGGCCGGCGGGCCAAGTCGAGCGCCCGGCTGCGCCTCCACGATGAGGTGCGGATGCAGAGCTTGCCGCCGCAAGAAACTTCACTAAAAGCTGAAGCCTTGCCCTTAGAAATCCTGTTCGAAGACGATGACTGTCTGGTGGTTAACAAGGCGCCGGGAATGACGGTTCACCCGGCCGGCGGGAGGAATAGCGGGACTCTTGTCAACGCGCTATTGCACCACTGTCCAAGCCTCGAGGGGATTGGCGGCGAGCGCCGCCCGGGCATCGTCCATCGACTGGACAAGGACACTTCGGGAGCGATGATCGTCGCGAAGAATTCATTCGCCATGCAGCGGCTTGCCGCCCAGTTCAAGGAACGGAGCGTAAACAAGGAATATCTTGCGCTGGTCTGGGGAAAAATGAAGTCGAATGCTGGAGTCATCGACCGGCCCATCGGCCGGCACCGCTCGGACCGAAAGCGCATGTCCAGCGTGCGTTTCTCGTCGCGCTCTCGAGACGCGGTAACCGAATGGCGCGTCGCAGACGTTTTTTCACTCAACGGCGACGGCCGAGAGCTCCGTTGGGTGAGTTTGTTGAGGCTTAAGCCGCGCACGGGAAGAACGCATCAGATCCGCGTTCATCTCGCGGATCTGAGTCATCCGTTGGTAGGAGATCGGCTTTACGGTCACAAGAAAAAGCCGGCGTCGCACAAAAGCTCAATCCCGGCTTACGTAATGGATTTTCCGCGGCAGGTTCTACACGCCGAAAAACTTAGTATTAATCACCCTCGTACGAGAGAACGCATGGAAATTTACGCGCCGCTGCCCGACGATATAGGCGCTCTGTTACGGCAGTTGAGCGAGCAGAGCACGGCTCAAAAAATTGTTTCTAGAACTGAGAGGGGTTGACTTAGCGGGGATCTTTACTTACTATTAGTTTAGATATTGGTCAATTCAGCAACCACATTGAATCGTTCCCCGCGCTCACACAAAGTCGCTCAGTATTGTCCGTTCTGAATTTGAACCGGTTTTCCTAACGAGAGTCCTATCTGCATCGTCAAGCTGATCGCGTTGAAATGTCTCCCGCGCAAATTTTCCCCTACAGTCAATCGGCCCGCTTATTATTAGTGAGTGGGGCGATCGCGTTTGCGCGGGCGCGTTGAAAACAAATTGTTAGGTAAGTTTCCAAGGTGATGAAAGGAGAGGCATAGTTTATGGTCCGTGGCAGAACTCGAACCGCCGAAGCGGAGGGGGTCGAAGAGGACGGGTTGAACCTCAAGGCCCTCAAAGAAAAAAAGATCGGGGATCTCGCTCTCATCGGCAAGAATTTCAACATTGAGGGTGCCGCCAACATGCGCAAGCAGGAGTTGATTTTCGCGATCCTGCAGGCGCAGACTGAGCAGAACGGCCACATCTACGGCGAAGGCGTTCTGGAAACCCTGCCCGACGGTTTCGGTTTTCTCAGGGCGCCGGATTACAACTACCTGCCCGGCCCCGACGATATCTACGTTTCCCCCAGCCAAATACGGCGCTTCAATCTGCGCACCGGCGACATTATCTCCGGTCACATCCGCCCGCCCAAGGAGGGCGAGCGTTATTTTGCGCTGCTCAAGGTTGAATCCATCAACTACGAGGATCCCGAGCGGGCCCGAGACAAAATCCTGTTCGATAACCTGACTCCACTTTATCCCAACGAACGTTTGCGCCTGGAGTTTCAGCCCGACGATTACACGACTCGCATCGTTGATTTACTGACGCCCATCGGCAAGGGTCAACGCGGTCTGATCGTCGCCGCGCCGCGCACCGGCAAGACTATGATGCTGCAGCACATTGCCAAGGCGATCGCCTATAATCAGAAAGAAGTGATTCTCATCGTCCTGCTGATCGACGAGCGGCCGGAAGAGGTCACCGATATGCAACGCTCGGTGGACGGCGAAGTTATCAGCTCGACCTTCGATGAGCCGGCGACGCGGCATGTTCAGGTCGCCGAGATGGTCATCGAGAAGGCGAAGCGTTTGGTGGAACATGGCAAGGATGTCGTCATTCTGCTCGACAGTATCACGCGGCTGGCGCGGGCCTACAATACCGTGGTGCCCCCCAGCGGCAAGATTCTCTCGGGCGGCGTCGATTCCAACGCGCTCCATAAGCCGAAAAAGTTCTTCGGCGCGGCGCGAAACATCGAGGACGGAGGCAGTTTGACGATTATCGCGACCGCCTTGATCGACACCGGGAGCCGGATGGACGAAGTTATTTTCGAAGAGTTCAAGGGCACCGGCAACATGGAGATACATCTGGATCGACGCTTGATGGATAAGCGGGTTTTCCCGGCCATCGATATCAACAAGTCAGGCACCAGAAAAGAAGAATTGTTGATCGCCAAAGAGGACCTCAAGCGTATCTGGATATTGCGCAAGGTTCTCTCGCAGTTGAGCGTCGTAGAGGCGATGGAATTCTTGCTCGATAAATTGCACGGAACGAAGGGCAATAAAGAGTTTCTCGATGCCATGAACCAATAAGTCCCCTCCGCTGCATTCGTCTGCCTTGCGTGGGGCGCCGATCTCTGTTAAAAACTCAAGATTATCAAGCGTATTACGGCGTCCGGGGGCCGTCATCCCGTCGCTAACCGGTGACTATCGGATCTAGCGACGGCTTTTTGTTGTCATTTCACACCCTTTCCGATCCCTCCCGCGGTGTCCTCGCGGATACGGGAGGGAAACGACGAGAGGGGAGGATCAAACCGAAGGAGAAAATTTAT